>Ga0307375_10002589_pt1 | contig 18400 bp, 13 predicted proteins | sample TR1MG_FD_202531 | JGI IMG/M metagenome (GOLD analysis project Ga0307375, IMG submission 202531) | Soil microbial communities from Risofladan, Vaasa, Finland - TR-1 | ecosystem: Environmental > Terrestrial > Soil > Coastal area > Acid sulfate soil | place: Finland: Risofladan, Vaasa | collected... | reverse complement strand
CAGGACCTGAAGGCGGGTCTTTTGCGGGTCATCGGCGACCCCGAGGAGCGTTTTCGGGAAGACCCGGTCCGTATGTTGCGTGCCGTACGGTTCGCCGCCAAGCTCCATTTCCGATTAAGCCCTCCTGATCAGGCCTTGGTGGTAAAGCTCGGTCCGCTGCTCCAGGATGTGGCGGCGGCGCGGCTTTTTGAGGAAGTCCTGAAGCTCTTTCATACCGGTAACGCGGTCGCGACCTATGAGGGCTTGTGCGCGCATGGGCTCTTTACCGTTTTGTTCCCGGATGTAGGGGCGGTGCTTGGGCCCGACGCCCGGCCAGACTCGCTTTTGGGACGTGCGCTCGTCAATAGTGATCGGCGTATTGCGGAAGACAAGCCCGTGACGCCGGCGTTCTTGTTTGCGGCACTCCTTTGGGAGCCTGTGTGTCAGGGGGCGCTGGAGGCCATAGGCGCAGGTACGGCCCCGATCGACGCTTGGTCGTACGCCGCCGAGCATGTTTTGCGAGAGCAGTTAAAGATCGTCATGATTCCGAAGCGCTTTAGCGTTCCGATGCGGGAGATTTGGAGCCTGCAGGGCCGTTTCGAGCGCCGCGCCGGCCGTCACGCCTTTCGCTTTCTGGAGAGTAAGCGCTTTCGTGCGGCTTATGATTTCCTGGGGTTGCGGGGCGCTTCGGACGGCGCTGTAGCGGCCCTTTTCGAGTGGTGGACGCGCTTCCAGGAGGTCGATGCAGAGGCGCGGGAAGCCATGGTGGCGGCGCTCGATGTGCCAACCGAAAAACGCCCCCGACGGAGACGACGCAGGCGTGCTACCGGCAGCTGATGTCGTAGTCGGGCTTGGGGCGAACCTGGGAGAGACCACACAAAGCCTGGCCGCCGCCCGTGCCGGCCTTGTGGCCTTCCCGCAAACGGTGCTTGTGCGCTGCTCGTCTTTATATCGCACGGCACCCATGGGCCATGAGGACCAGCCGGATTTCTTGAATGCCGTGTGTTGGTTTAAGACGCGCCTTGCCCCCGCAACGTTCGCCCAAGCGCTCTTTGCGCTCGAAGAGGCCCTTGGGCGGGTGCGGACGGGGATCGCCAACGGCCCGCGCCTGATCGATTTAGACCTCCTTTATTACGAGGGCGTTACCCTGTCTACGCCGGATCTCAAGCTTCCCCACCCGCGTCTGCACGAGCGCGCCTTTGTGTTGTATCCTTGGGTGGAGGTCATGCCTGAGTTTACGGTCCCAGGGTATGGGGCGCTGACTGACCTCTGTCGGCGCGTGCGAGGACAAAGGGTGTTACGACTCGAGACAGTGTGGTAAGGGGGTCTTTGTGAAAGGACAGAAGGCCGCGTTACAAAGACCGTTATCCCAGGGATCCTTTTTAGTGATCGAAGGGCCGATCGGGGTGGGCAAGACGAGTCTCGCGCGCAGACTGGCCGAGGCCTTGGGTTTCGAGGGGTTTTTTGAGGAGCCGGAGAGTAATCCCTTCTTGCCGCGCTTTTATGAAAACCGCCGGGCATTTGCGCTCTCTACGCAGCTCTTCTTTTTGTTTCAGCGTCACAAGTTGCTAGAGGGCCTGGTGCAGGCGGACTTCCTGCGCTCGGGGATCGTATCGGATTTCTTGTGGGCCAAGGATAGGGTCTTTGCGCGCATCACGCTAGATGACGATGAGTGGCGCCTCTATGAACGCATTACCGCAGCGTTAGAAGAGCCGCCCATAGGCCCTGATCTGGTGATCTTTTTACAAGCCCCCGTGGACGTCTTGATCGAGCGTATCCGCCGTCGGGGACGTCCTTATGAATCCATGGACCGCGATTACCTCGCCTTATTGGCCGAGAGTTATAATGATTTTTTTCATCGTTATCAAGACGCGCCCTTACTGATGGTCAACGCGGCGGAGGCCAATTTCGTGGAGAGCGACGAGGATCTGTTGTCTTTGATTGAGTCGATACGTGGCATTCGCAGCGGTCGCCACTTCTTTAATCCGCTCGCCTCCGGGGTTGTATCATGACGGCATTAGTACCAGAGAGTGTGACTGTACCGGGTCTTGCCCGTATGAAAAAAGCAGGACATAAGATCGCGATGATGACCGCCTATGACGCCACTTTCGCGCGCGCCATGGATGACGCCGGCATGGACGCGATCCTGATAGGCGACTCATTGGGCATGGTCATTCAAGGCCGCAAGACCACCGTGCCTGTGCTTCTGGAAGACATGGTCTACCACACGCGGTGCGTGGCTCGTGGTGTTGCGCGCGCCCTTTTGATCGCGGATATGCCGTTTTTGAGCTTCCAAGGGGCGGCCGAGGATGCGCTTGCCGGGGCAGGGGCGCTCATGCGCGCAGGCGCCCATATGGTGAAGGTCGAGGGGGCCGGGGTCCTCACCGAAAATGTGGCTTATTTATGTGCCCGTGGCATACCCGTGTGCGGTCATATCGGGCTTACTCCGCAGTTTGTTCACAGCCTCGGGGGCTTTCGCGTCCAAGGGCGCGGGGCGGCGAGCGCGGCCTTGAAGGCGCAGGCGCAAGAGCTTGCCATGGCGGGCGCTTCAGCCCTTGTGCTGGAGGCCATTCCGGCAGCCTTGGCAGCGGAGATCACAGCCGATATCCCCGTGCCTACGATCGGGATCGGGGCGGGGTCGGCCTGCGACGGCCAGGTCTTGGTCATGCACGATGCCTTGGGCTTGGGCGCGCGCCGCCCCCGTTTTGTGCGTGACTTTGTGGCAGGGGGGCGCAGTATTGATGGCGCTTTTCGTGCTTATATCGAGGCCGTTCGGGCCGGCACCTTCCCGTCCCCTGACGAGAGTTACAGCGAGTGAAGACGTTAAGGACGGTTGCAGAGCTCGCCGCGTGGCGGGCTTCCGCGGGCTTGGATGTGGGTTTTGTACCGACCATGGGCGGACTTCATGAGGGGCATGAAGCCCTCATGGAGGTGGCGCGCCGCGCCCATGCGTGCGTGATAGCGAGCATTTACGTCAACCCCAAGCAGTTCGGTCCAGAGGAAGATTTCAGTCAATATCCGCGCACGGAGGAGCGTGATCTCGAGCGCTTAGCGCAAGCCTCGGTCGACGCCGTGTTTCTTCCGCGCGAGGAGGATATGTATCCCCGCGGGCGCGATCAGCAGACCGAGGTCTTTGTGCCCGGGCTTTCAGATGAGCTGTGTGGCGTCTGGAGGCCGGGGCATTTTCGGGGCGTGACGACGGTCGTTGCGCGACTTTTAGGGCTCGTTTCGCCGCGCGCTTGTTATCTTGGCAAAAAAGATTATCAACAGTGGCGGCTCATTGAGCGTATGGCAGCCGACCTCGCTCTTCCCGTGGCCATAGTCGGTGTACCTACGGTGCGTGAGGCAGATGGGCTTGCTTTGAGTACACGTAACCGCTATTTGCGCCCCGACGAGCGCAAGATCGCCGCTTTTCTTTATCAAACCTTGCAGGCAGGCCGAGCAGAAATCTGGGCGGGACTACCCCTGCCCACCGTGGAGGAGGGCTGTATGGCGCGGCTGCGGCAGGTGGGTTTTGGGCCGGAATATGTGGCCATTCGGCGCGCTGATGACTTACAAGGGGTGTCGGCAGACGATCGCCAGTTGGTTATTTTAGCCGCAGCGCGCCTCGCAGCGACGCGGCTTATCGATAATCTAGAGCTGGAAAGGTCGGTGGCCTTAGACGGTGGGGATTTGCAGTATGGACGCAAAACCGGATAATAGACGGATGCAAAGAACCTTATTACACGCCAAGTTACATCGGGTCCGCGTGACCCAGGTCGAGATTGATTACGAGGGCTCCGTTGCGATCGATGCGGTTTTGCTTGAGGCCGCCGGTATCCGTGAGTACGAGCGGATCGATGTTTTTAATATCCAGAATGGCGAACGCTTCAGCACCTACGCCATTTCGGGCGAGCCGGCTTCGGGCATGATATCGGTCAATGGGGCAGCCGCCCATAAAGCCTCTGTGGGCGACCTTGTCATTATCTGCGCGTTTGGCGTCTACGAGGAGCGCGAAGTGCGTGACATGAAGCCGCGCTTGATCTATGTCGATGACGCCAATCGCATCGTGCGCAGCAGCCATATCATCCCCATGCAAGCGGCAGGCTAAAGCGAGACTTCGATATTCCGAAGCGCCTCCTCGATCCGCGCGCGATGTACGCCTGCCTTGACGGGCCCTGTTGGTCATTTTTGAGGTCTTCTACCGTCATCCATAAAAAAGCGACCTTTGGGGAAAGGTCGCCTTTTTTGTCTCCTCATAAAACGTGTTTACATGAGATCGATGGGTTCGGCGTGCGCCACGTCACTGTGGACGTCTTTCTTGGCGGCCGACAATATACCCGCAACAATGCTGATGACGAATAAAGTGACCATCACGGGCGCAAAACCGTGCAAGAAGGCCGCTTCGCGGATCGCGACCGGCAGGTCTTTGAAGGTCGTGATCTTGTAGCCATGGTCGAGGATGTAGTTATGTTCCAGGGTTGTAAAGATCACGCCTGAGATATCGACACCGAAGATGAGGCCTAAGGCCCGCATCATGTTCAGGATGCCGCCTGCGACCCCTAAGCGCTCTCTGGGGGCCGATCCCATGATCGCGGAGTTATTGGGGGGCGTGAAGAGCCCCATACCGACACCCAACATCACGAGTTCTACGATCAAGACGAGGATGTTCGGGCTGTGACCGGTAAAGATCAAGAGAAGGGTCGCTAAGGCGCAGACGCCCATGCCCCAAGTCGTCATGAGCCGCGAGCCGTATTTATCCGAGACGTGGCCGGCAAAGGGGGCAACGATGGCCATGGCTAGCGGTATCGGCGTCAAGATCGATCCGGTTACCGCCGGAGTGTAGTTTGCGATTTGCTCGAGATAAAAGGGCATCAAGAAAAGCACGGTGAACAGGACGTAATAGGAGAGCAGTCCGGTGAAGTTTCCCGCTGAAAAGGCGTAACGCTTAAAGAGCGTCAGATCGATCATGGGGTGTTCGACGCGCATTTCCGTGATCAAAAAGGCGCTAATGAGGATCACCGATAGGGCGAAGTAGCTGAGGATGATGGGTGTCGTCCAGCCGGTCGCCTCGCCCTCATTGACGGCCAGGACCAAAAAGCCCAAGCCTGCGGCAAAGAAGGTCGTGCCCAAGTAGTCGATTTTCTCGCGTTTTGTGGATTTATCGGCAGCCGGCAGGCAGTAGAGTGCCGCAAAGGTGCCGATGATACCGATCGGGACGTTGACATAAAAAATCGCGCGCCAGCTCACAGCCGAGATCAGAATGCCGCCAACGAAAGGACCGACCGACATGGCGATCGCTTGGACGGCGCCCTGTATGCCTATGGCGCGCCCTCGTTCTTTGGGGGGGAAGGCTTGGGTAATGAGCGCCACGGAGTTGGCTTGGAGTAGTCCCGCGCCTACCGCTTGAAGGACGCGCGCGCCGATCAAGAATCCGGCGGAGTTGGCGAGCCCGCAGAGCGCGGAACCCGCCGTAAAGACGACAAATCCCGAGTTATACATCTTGGTGCGACCAAAGATGTCGGCCAGGCGACCAAAGAGCGGTAGAAAAATGGTGAGCGTGAGCATGTAGGCCATCGCCACCCATTCAATGACCGCAAGGTTGACCTTAAAGTCGCCTTGAAGTGTCGGGAGCGCGACGTTCACGATACTCACGTCGAGGGCGGACATGGTAGCCCCGACTAAGACTGTGACAAGAATGAACCAACGCCATTTCGGATGCGAACTGATGTACGGGTGGGGAAACCGTGATTCCACGTAATGGTCCTCTTAAAATCAACACAGCAGCGTGCATAGGACACGCCTGGACGGCGCGTATCGGCATCTGCCCTTTAAGCCGCAACGGAGTGTCTGGATGTTAGCCTACCGAGGTCATGCCCAAGTCGCTCGCGGTCGATCGACCTACTCTTGCGGGCTCGCTTTAGAGGTTCGAGAGAGCCGCAAGTTAAAGACCACGATTGGGTCAAAAATCATACGCCAAGACGGCTTCAGACGCTAGTGTCTTTTAGCGGTTGCTAATACTCAAAAAGGGATAAACGGTCTTGTCGGTCTTGTCCGTCCTTACCTCTTCGGTCCTTCACACCTCACTGCGGATAGAGATTCGGTGCGCCTTGCGTAAGGCGCTTTTGCGTAAACGGGAAAGAGGGCGATCGGGTCTCGTGCGAGTCGCATCCACGTTCCGCTTGTCGCGGATTTTCTCGTCATGCGCCTTAAAGGTCGTTATGGGCCGATTATACGGGATTTAAGGCAGATTCTCGCGCGGGGCGCATGGGAGGGGAATGCCTTTAGCGCGATCTGTGGCGCTCGCGCGCCTCTCCTTTCCTATGCGGAGATCTCACGTGATCTTCGTTGAAGACCTTATTATTTTCCGTGCGCCCTTTTGCGGCGCCTCTCGCCAGTCGGCAATCTTGGATCGCGATTTATAGTCGACTAATTTCGTTGGTTTTAGGAATGTTGGGGGTCGTCGTTTTCGGCCTCGTGTCGGGGGCTGGCTCGGGCCGGCATTGCCCATAAGGTCTTGTGCGGCGCCTGCGCGGTCTTGACGTTGTAGGTGATGGCGAACTTTTGCGTCCGGCGACCGAATGTCATGGGCGCAAGTGAAGCGGGCTCTAGGGAGTCGTAGCTGTCTGGCTCTTGTCCTTTGCCTCTCGAAAGACGGGGTCGTGACGGTGACCTGGGCGCGACGCGCCTTGCCTTCGGCCATCTTCGGGCGCCTTCCGATACCTGCCCAGACCCGAGCCCGTCGTCGGTTCCTCGTGCCCGGGGGCTTAAATCCTCATGGGCGCTGCAAAAGACCCTTTTGTCGACCGACGCGGTGCGATGTAAAGCATCGGTGGGATTCTCGGGTCCCGCGCCAGAGATCCGGTCGCGATGGTCAAGATGCCGGCAAAATGCCTGTTCTCGCGTGGATAGTAGCGATCGTCTCATAGGTGTTTGTATGTAAGATTCCCATGAGGTACAGAAAAATCCGATAGATCGCGGCCTTTTTGCGCTAAGCGTTGGCGGGGTCGTGACCGATGCGCACGGGCCTAAGCGCGTTTCAGTGTCGAGCATGGTATGGATGGTGGGAGTGGAGTACTTTAATGGGACACAAAAGGCCAAGGGGAGCCCGGCAGCGCTTTAAGGAACAAGGCGACTTGTGTTGAGAATGGCCGATAATAGTGATGTTCGGGAAAAGACCAGTTTTTCGAGCCGCAAGCCCTATCACCGGGTTGGCAGGCGCGAGCGCACGAATATGATCCGCTCTTTATGGGCGCTCCTGAATGGCGCGGAGCGACGCGAAGCGGCTTACGTCCTAGTCTTGATGATCTTTGTCTCGCTTTTTGAGATGTTGGGCGTGGGCGTGGTGTTGCCCTTGGCGGTTGTGCTTGTCGAACCGCGGCGTGCGGCCCATATTTCGGCGCTCCAATGGCTTGCGCATCTGACCGGGTTTGGCATGGGCTCCCATTTCGTGGTCCTGCTGGCGGGCCTGTTGTTGCTCGTGATCACCCTTAAGGGCGTGGTCGTCGCCTATGGTTATCGTCGCCAGTATCGGCTGGCTTATGATTTGCAGAAAAATTTAGCGGACCGCTTACTGACAGGTTATCTCGTCGCACCCTACCGCTATCATCTCACCCACAATAGTGCCGATCTTTTGCGAAATGTCCGTGTAGAGATCCCCATCCTTACGGACGGCGTACTGTTGCCCGGACTGCAGATTCTGAGTGAATCGGTGGTGAGCATAGGTCTGTTGGGTTTGCTTTTGTTGGTAAATCCCGCGCTTACGTTGATCGTGGGTGTCTCTTTATCTATGGCGTTCTTCGGGCTTTTTCGCGTGACGCGTAGTCGTAACGAACGACTTGGCAGGGCGCGGCAGTCGGCCCTTACGGACATGTTTCGCCATGCCGCCAACGCGCTTTCCGCCATTAAAGACATCACGGTGCTCGGGCGCCAAGAGACTTTACTGCGCGAGCATAGAGAAGCCAATGAGCGGTATAGTGATGCGAGCGTGGCCCATATGGTCACGGTCCATGTGCCCAGACTTGTGATTGAGTTCTTGGTCTTTACCGGGCTCGTAGCGATTCTCATGTATGCCGAGTTCGTCTGGCACGATGCCAAAGCGGCGGTGCCGCTGATGGCTATGTACGCGATGGCGGCATTGCGCGTGATGCCGTCTTTTACCCGCATCTTGGGTTCCGCCATGTCTATTCGCTATAACCGCAGGACGGCCGAGATCCTGGCAGACGCGTTGCGGGATATTGCGGAGCCGGAATTGGATACGACACGCGGGAAGACCATTTCCTTCGAGCGCGAATTGTGTTTTCAGAACGTGACCTACTCTTATCCGGGATCGGCCGCCCACGTTTTGCGCGACGTCAATATTACGATCGCGAAAGGCTCTACGGTGGGTTTCGTGGGTCCATCGGGGGCGGGTAAGAGCACGATCGCCGACGCGGTGTTGGGCCTATTGTCCGGTTATCAGGGCGAGATTTTGGTGGATGGTGTGGCGTTGGGGCCAGGGACGCTCGGGGCCTGGCGACGCCGGATTGGTTACGTGCCGCAGCATATCTATCTGTCAGACGATACTATTATGGCGAACGTGGCCTTTGGTGTCGCGCAAGCCGACGTGGATCGACATGCGGTCATGCGCGCCCTCATTATCGCGCAGCTCCAAACCTTGATTGGGGAATTGCCGGATGGAGTCGATACGGCGATTGGCGAGCGTGGCGTTCGCTTGTCGGGTGGCCAGCGGCAGCGGCTCGGTATCGCGCGCGCCCTTTATCATAACCCGGACATACTGGTGCTCGATGAGGCGACGGCTTCTTTAGATGGGCTTACGGAAGTCGAGATTACGCGCGCCCTTGATCGATTGGCGGGCACGAAGACATTGATCATTATCGCGCATAGGCTCAGTACCTTAGAGAAATGCAGCCATGTTTATTTAATCGAAGACGGGCGTATTAGCGATAGCGGCCCTTTGTCGGCCCTACGGGAAAGAAACGGGTTTTTTGTGCTGCCAGACGATGTGGTTGTGGATATGGCGCAGGCCTGAGGGTGGGGGCGTGCGGACACTTTGGCGGGCCGTTGTGACGGGGGCCTCCATCCTAGGGCACGGAAGTGATTACAAAGATGGGGGGCTGGCTAGACCTGCCTGTCCCATGAGGCCCTTATCGCGTGGAGGCCCCGATAAGTCTTTCATTGAGCGCTAGATGATTCAGGGGATGGGGATTGCGGCTCCTGCGCTTTTTCTGAATGGGGGGTCTGTGGGGCTCGAACTCCCATTTCGTTTCTAGTCCAGGGGAGTCGATTAGGAAATCTAAGTCTTACGTGGCATGCCCCGCTCCAGCGCATACTCGCCCCTCAATTTCGTTCAAGCTTTACGGATAAGCGGTCTCCCCAGCCCGGTCGCAATCGCGGCACAAGTCCCGCACAACGCATCGCCCCATTTACTCTCATATGCTCTCGGTCTCGTGCGGGGCCTATCGTTTTTAAGCGGGGCGAAGTCACCCGCCATGATCCGGTGTTGAAATGTCCTTTTGGCTTTTCCCGTATGACGAATGTCAAGGCGGTGATGCGGCCCTTTCGCAAATTCCATGCAGCGACCAACGAGACTGTCTCGATCGCCTTATCTCGTGGCTTGTGTGCCCGCCGCCGTGGGCTTGATCTCGATTCCATGGCCGTGCCGCGCGACTAAGCCCTGGAAACTGCCGCGCACCGGTATAATCCCACCAAGCCCGGGCGATCTTGCATGGACATTCCAAACAGGGAACGCTTGCCCCGCCCTCTCGTGATAGCCAGATTTTCATGATGTATAGCAGGCCGCTCTTCGTCTTTATCGACCTTTGGTGTATAGGTGTGTTTCGAGTCCGCTTGAGTAGGCCCGCTTTTCGTGATCACGACACTTTCCATGTGACCCCAAGGATCTAAACGGGAAAGGGGTTAAAAAGTGTAGTATGGTCAGACGCAATACGGATCTCCTCTTGGTCGTCTCGGGGCACGGTGGTGCACGTAGGGGGAATATGAGTATGGATAGGGGGCTCACTGAGGCCGAGGCGCAGCGGCGGTTGGCGCACTACGGACCTAATGCTGTTATCGAAATAACCCCGAGAACATGGTTGCTATTTCTCCAGAAGTTTTGGGCGCCGGTACCGTGGATGCTGGAATTCACCCTGACTCTGGAGTTGATTATCGGCAAGTGGCCGGAGGCTATCATTATCGGCTTACTGCTCGTTTTCAATGCCATTCTGGGATTTCGTCAGGAACATAAGGCCCAGGGTGCTTTGAATGCCCTGAAGAAACGTCTTCATATAAGGGCGCGGGTCTTCCGGGACGGGCTGTGGCGCGGGATCGCCGCCCACGATCTTGTGCCGGGCGATCTGGTTCATGTGCGCGTGGGGGATATCGTGCCGGCGGACATGACCCTAGCGGAGGGGCAAATTCTGGTCGATCAATCGTCGCTCACCGGCGAATCCATGCCGGTCGATCGAACGGTCTCCGCCACAGTCTACTCCGCCTCGATCATACGTCGCGGCGAAGCGAGTGGAACAATAACAGCGACTGGCGTACAGAGTTATTTCGGCAAGACCGCTGAACTGGTACGTACTGCCGGCTCCAAAAGTCATTTGGAAGGGCTTGTGCTGGCCATCGTTCGCTATCTTGTGATCATGGATGGTTTTTTGGTGGCGGCCATCTTGGTCTTTGCCACCATCACGCATATGTCCCTGGGCCAAATTCTGCCCTTTGCGCTCATTCTTTTTGTGGCATCGGTACCCGTAGCCCTTCCTGCCACTTTTACCCTCGCAACCGCCATGGCCTCCTTGGGTCTTGCGCAGCGCGGCGTGTTGGTGACGCGTCTTGCCGCTATCGAGGAAGCGGCTGCTATGAGCGATCTCTGTAGCGATAAGACGGGTACGTTGACCCAGAACCAACTCAGTCTCGTGGCCACGAGGGCTTTTGGCGATGTGCCAGACGTGCAACTTTTGGCTATGGCGGCCGTGGCCTGCGATGAAGCGACCCAAGACCCTATCGATCTGACCATCCTGGAGGCGGCGCGGGCACGACATGCCTTGATACCCCAACGGTTGGATTTTACGCCTTTCGAGCCCGCCACGAAAAGTTCTGCGGCCTCTTTTCTGATGGAGGGGGCCCTGTGGCAAGCCATGAAAGGGGCGCCGCAAGTGATTGCCGCGCAGGCCAAGGTGGACGGCTGGGAACCTGCGGCGAAAGAGCTCGCCTCCCAGGGCGCCCGCGTCCTGGCGGTGGCGGCAGGGCCCGTCGGGAGGCTGCATATCTTCGGCTTACTGGCGTTGGCGGATCCTATCCGCGCGGATGCCCCGCAGGCCTTGGCGGCCCTGGCGGGTTTTGGGGTACGGGTGCGGATGGTGACTGGCGACAACATCGTCACCGCAAAAATAGTGGCCAAGACGCTCGGTTTGGTGGGCGCCGTATGTGATCGCGCCGATATCGGTAAGGATTGTGCGGTCTACGCCGGGGTTTATCCCGAAGATAAGTTTCATCTCGTACAAGGGTTGCAACGACAACGCAAGATTGTCGGCATGACAGGGGATGGCGTGAACGACGCGCCCGCCCTTAAGCAGGCGGAGGTGGGAATCGCGGTGGAAAGCGCCACCGATGTAGCGAAAGGGGCCGCGAGCTTCATTTTGACGAACCCCGGGCTTTCTGGAGTCGCCGATGCCGTAGAGACCGGTCGGCGCGTTTATCAGCGTTTGCTGACGTACACACTAAATAAGATCGTCAAGACATTCCAGGTTGCGCTGTTTCTGAGCCTGGGGCTGCTGGTTTTCCGGAGCTTTGTTATTACCCCTCTGCTCGTCCTTTTGCTCTTATTCGCCAATGACTTCATCACGATGTCATTGGCCAGCGATCACGTGCGCCCCTCACTGACGCCGGATCGGTGGGATGTACGTGCGCTTATCTTTTCTTCGCTTGTCGTGGCGATGGCGTGGCTTGTCTATATTTTTTGTGTCTATTGGCTGGGGCGCGCCCTGGGTCTGTCCTTGCCCGTTCTGCAAACCCTCGATTTTTTGGGTCTCGTATTCTCCGGTCTTGCGAATGTCTTCCTTGTTCGTGAGCGTGGTCATATTTGGCGTTCACGTCCAGGAACCTTTCTTCTCTGGGCGAGTGGCGCGGACATCGTCATCGTAAGCCTATTGGCACAACAAGGCATTTTTATGGCACGGTTACCGTTGGCTATAACGTCCGGGCTATTCCTCGCGACGATCCTCTATACTTTGCTTCTTGATCAAATGAAGGTGCCTCTGCTTAGACACCTTACGAAAGTGGAAGTTTAAGGGTACCGAATAAGGGCATTCATTCGGGCCTCATGCAGATAAGGAAATGCTGATAGTATGGATTCGTGTGTCAAATCAGCGCGCAGGGAACGGGTCGCGGGGCCTTTCTGTGACCTAAGGTATTCGTGCCTGTGGGGCGATATCGCGAGTTAAGGTGCAGGCGGCATGCATTATTTCCTGCGCGTCAGTATCGGAATTCTCTGCCTTTCGCCGCAGGAGAGATTGAGGGTGGACATTTCGGAGTAGCCGATAGCGGGCTATACTCCTCTTTGACAGTCATGGTGGAAAGTAGCGTCAACGCTGATTGGGCGATGCACGGTGGGAGAGGATTCGGGTCGTCTCCTTTCCCCGTCTCAACGGGTGATTTATTGAGAATAAAGGAATCGACGTGTACAAAAAAATATTGGTGGCGATTGATGGCAGCAATACTTCTACTTTGGCCCTGAAAGAGGCAATCAATCTGGCCAAAGAACAGTCGGCACGGTTGCGGCTGGTTCACGTCATTGATGAATTCCCGTATATATCGCCGGATAACGGCTGGGTAAATGATGCTGATCTCGGAGAGGTGCTGCAAAAGGCCGGGCGGAGTATCGTAGATGAAGGCCGGGATATGGCGCAGAAGGCGGGCCTTGAGGTCGAGACGGCCCTGCCGGAGAACTTGAGTCAACGCGTTGCCACGGTTATTGAGGAGGAAGCCAAGCGTTGGGCGGCCGACCTGATCGTGGTCGGTACCCATGGGCGTCGCGGTATAGAGCACTTGGTGCTAGGCAGCGTAGCTGAGGGCGTGGCGCGCGCCGCGACCGTACCCGTTCTTCTGGTTCCAAGTCGCCGTTAGACCGCAGGTAGGGATGTTCCCTGCACGGTAGTCGCGTTCTTGCCTTGGAAATTGGGATCGGACCGCAAAAAGGATCCGGCCTCCGATGCGGTCGTCTGCGTACGCACGTCGGGCCCCCTTTTTGTGCCTGTATGGGAAATCCGCCAGTCAGACGATGAGGTTTATCCCGAGGCGGCCTGACCTGTCTCCGTTCGCTGCGGTCGGCTTGTCATTCCGGCAAAAGACGCTCCACAACCATCAGTCCATTGATTGTCGCGCCTTCGTCTCGTATTTTACGAAATGTGCGTGTGTTTGGAGGATCCACCGGCGGGCTTCACGGTTTTATGGGAGTGGCCAGAGAGTCTAGAAACGGGGCCCATAAAAGGCTCATTACGCGCGTTGTCGTGACGCCCAGACCACATGGGGGCCATGGAAGAGAGCGTCGGTCATGCCGCCGGCATTATTCGTAAATCACGATTTTTCCGTAAATGTGGCCCATAAAAGCTTGCTTAGCGACTCCGGTATGCGGGGATTTAGAAAGGATAGCGGGATCTCGGGGGGGCTTTGAGGTCTCTTCTTTTGTATATCTCCACGCGCGTGCGCGCAAAGTTATGGGCATACCGCCTCAGACTGCGCAGACGGGAAGGGTGTGGTTCGAGGCGTAGCCCTGGTTATTGTGGGGCGCGGGCCTGTGACCCAAGTGTTTAGCGCACGCAGATCGCGGTCGTCTTTATGCGAGTGAGGGCTATCTAAGGTCGCTGCAAGAATCAAGGCCTTGTGCGATGTGCGGGTCGCACAAGGCTGGGTGTGGGGGCACATCATCTCCGTCTCTTGTTGAATCTCGAAGTTAAGGGCGTGTCACCGATTGTTTTACGCCACCTAGGCGCAGATCATAAAAAGATATTCGAATACCGAGAAGTGCCCTATAATCGATAACGACGCTTCTTTGATGGGGTATAGGATTCCCACGATATGCGGTCGCTCTTTCCTGAACGCGAGGCGTTCACGAAACCAGGGAAGACCAGTTGTCCCAACATGGAATCAACGCCGAGGGGATCATAACCGGTGGATACTATGGGGTCACCCACCGTTATTCTTACGATAAACGGTGGTTCGTCGAGTCTCAAGGCGGGTCTTTTTCAGATGGCCGACCGGGAGGCGCAGATCTTGTCTGCGACCATAGAACGGATTGGTCAGGCGGATAGCCGGATACACATCAAAGATAGCGCAGGTAAGCTCCTTCTCGATCAGAAAGGCGATCTCACAGACCCCAGTGCGGCACTGATGGTTTTTTTAGATTGGCTCAAGGATCACGGTTTTGATCGGGATCTGGGGGCGATTGGTCATAGGATTGTTTATGGAGGGCGCCGCTTTCGGATGCCGCAGCGCGTGACCTCGGATTTGGTGGCGGCCTTACGCGAGCTTTTGCCGATGGATCCAGACCACCTCCCCCAGGCATGCGCTCATATCGAAACGATGGGGCGGCGCTATCCGAACCTTCCGCAGGTTGCGTGTTTCGATACGGCGTTTCATCGCCATATGCCGTCGGTGGCGCAGCACTATGCGTTACCGAGGCGCTTCGCCGAGGCCGGTATTATTCGGCTAGGGTTTCATGGATTGTCTTACGAGTCTGTCATGCAGACGCTACGGACGTGCGATCCGGGGGCTGCAGTCGGCCGTGTGGTGATCGCTCACCTCGGGAGCGGCGCCAGTATGGCGGCGATCCGCAACGGACAAAGTATCGATACGTCGATGGGCTTTACCCCGCTCGCAGGGCTCGTCATGGGCACGCGGTGCGGCGACCTGGATCCGGGCATCGTGCTGCACCTGTTGACGGAACAGGGAATGACGCCGGCGGCGGTCAACGATCTTCTGAATAAACAGTCGGGATTGTTGGGTGTCTCCGAAACCAGTAGCGATATGCGCGATTTACTGGATCGCGAGCGCGCGGATCCGCGCGCCGCGTTAGCTATTGCGATCTTCTGTTACCAGGCCCGGAAAACTATCGGTGCCTATGCCGCGGCCCTAGGAGGGCTCGATACGCTGATCTTTACAGCCGGTATCGGTGCGGGCGCGGCGTCCATCCGGGCCCGAATTTGTACCGGACTGGCATTTCTCGGGATGACGTTAGACGACACCCGGAATAATGAACACGCGGCCGTAATCTCCAGCGATGACTCCTCGGTCACGGTACGGGTGACCCCGACCGACGAGGACCGAATGATCGCGCGGCATACCCAGTCCCTCATCACCCCCAAGGAAGGAGTTCCTCATGTTCACATTTGATGCCACACTATCGACGGTGGTGGAGACTACCGGTACGCCATCCTCGCTTCCGCCCCCCACCCCTAGCGCGCTTTCCCCGGAATTGTGTGATCGTCTGCATCGCTACTGGATGGCGGCCAATTACCTAACGGTCGGGCAAATCTATCTTCTTGCGAATCCCCTCCTGCGCGAGCCGCTCCTGCGTACCCACATCAAACCCCGTCTGCTTGGCCATTGGGGTACATCGGTGGGTCTCAATTTTATTTACGCCCATCTGAACCGGCTGATTACCGAACGGGATGTCAATCTGATTAGTGTCATTGGTCCCGGCCATGGCGGGCCGGCTGGTAACGCCAATGCGTGGCTTGACGGCGGTTATGCCGAGATTCATCACCCGGTTACTCAGGATGAGGCCGGGATGCGCCTGCTGTTCCGGCAATTTTCCACGCCGGGCGGGGTGCCCAGCCATTGCGGCGCGCATCTGCCGGGCTCTATTAATGAAGGTGGGGAGCTCGGATACTCGTTGCTGCATGCCTTCGGGGCGGCCTTTGACAACCCGGACTTGGTCGTTGCCTGTATTGTCGGTGATGGTGAGGCGGAGACTGCGCCGCTTGAAGGCAGTTGGAAGGGTACCAAGTTTTTGAATCCGGTCCGTGACGGCGCGGTACTGCCCATTTTGCATTTAAATGGTTATAAGATTTCCGGTCCGACGGTACTCGCGCGCATCAGCGAGGAGGAGTTACTGAGTTTGTTTCGTGGTCATGGATACGCGCCCCTTTTGGTCGAGGGCGATGACCCGATGCGCGTCCATGAGGCCTTCGCGGTCGCCTTGAATCAAAGCTACGAGGCCATTCAAGCCATTCAGGAGGGCGCACGCCACCACGGAGTATCGAAGCGTCCGCGGTGGCCGATGATCATCCTGCGTACGCCCAAGGGCTGGACCGGCCCGAGCGTCGTGGATGGTGTGCCGATTGCCGGCACCTTCCGCGCCCATCAGGTGCCGCTCGCTACCGTGCGCGAGAATCCTGAGCACTTAGCGCTGCTGGAGGCATGGTTGCGAAGCTATCATCCCGAGCAAGTATTTGATGCCAATGGCGCGTTGTCGCCGGAGCTTGCGGCCCTGGTACCGGTCGGTGCCCGGCGGTTAAGCGCCAATCCGCACGCCAATGGCGGCCGGCTGCTCACCGCCCTCGAGCTCCCAAGTCTTGTCGACTATGCGCTTCACATTACCGGGCCAGGCCAGGTCGTGGCCGAAGCGCCGGTCAAATTGGGCGAGTTTTTGCGGGATATTTTTCGGTTGAATGAGAAAAATTTTCGATTGTTTTGTCCAGACGAGACCGCGTCGAACCGCTTAGGGGCCGTGTTTGAGGTCACTACCCGCTGCAGTGTGGCCGAAAGTATTTCGATCGACGATCATGTGTCGCCGGACGGCCGGGTGATGGAAGTCTTGAGCGAGCATTGCTGTCAAGGGTGGCTTGAGGGCTATCTCTTGACCGGTCGCCACGGCCTATGGTCTTCGTACGAGTCGTTTGCGCAGATTACCGACTCTATGCTCACGCAGCACGCCAAGTGGTTAAAGGAATGTGCCGCGGAGCCCTGGCGGCAGCCGATCGCCTCCTTGAATGTCTTTCTGACGGGTCATGCGTGGCGCCAGGACCATAACGGTTATAGTCATCAGGCGCCGGGATATGTGGACAACGCCATGGCGCAAAAGAGTAAGATTGTGCGGGTCTACTTCCCGCCGGACGGCAACTGCCTACTACAGGTGATGGATCACTGCCTGCGGTCGCGCGATCGCATTAATGTCATCACCTGTGGCAAGCAGCCGCAACTCCAATGGCTGACGATGGCAGAGGCCCGGGAACATTGTTCGCGGGGCATCGGCGTCTGGGGCTTTGCTAGCAATGATGGTCCCGATGGACCGGACGTAGTGCTCGCCTGTGCTGGCGATGTGCCGACCATCGAAACCGTGGCCGCCGTGTGGCTTTTACGCAAGTATGTACCGACGATTAGATTGCGGCTCGTGAACGTGGTGGATCTTGGCACCTTGATGCGCCCCGACGTCCATCCTCATGGTTTGGACGATATGGCTTTTGAGGAGTTATTTCCCCAGAAGACCCCCGTCATCTTCGTGCACCATGGGTATGGTTCGACTGTGCGTAACCTCGTCCAGGGACGCCCTGGGGATGACCGTTTTCATGTGCGCGGTTATATGAACGAAGGGACCACCACCACGCCGTTCGATATGGTGGTATTAAACCAGATCGACCGTTTTCACATTGCGATGGATGTGTTGCGACGGGCCACGCGGTTACGCGCCCAGGCTGCAGATGTCGTGGATTTGTTTCAGCATAAGTTGACTGCTCATAAGACATATACGCACGCCCACCTAACAGACCTTCCGGAGATTGAGCACTGGCACTGGACGGAGGATTTCCGGGATCCGGAGGTGCCGGCGCCGCTCGCATATTCGGCGCGCGGGCAATTGTTTACGGATTCATAACCGTGTAATTACGGCCATTTCCTAAAGGATGGGGAGGTTATAGGGGCGTTTTGGCGGTATGGGGGCTGGACGGGGATCGGCATTGACCGGAAACTCAGCGGAGCGCAGAGTCAATCCTCTCATCGAGCACAGCCCCCATCTGCGCCTACCCCATTCACGCGCCTTCAGTAGCGGGCTCTAGCAAGAAAACCCGACAAATACCGGAACGGGACCTGAAGAAGGCCCGTGATCGCATAAAGGTTTTCATGCAAGCTATGATGGGCGCTAGGCGCAACTGGGCGGCTTAGGAACAGGCGAGAAAGGCCCGTTGGCGGATGCGATCTACCGGTCATTCCGAAAGTTGGCAAACGCCTCTTAATCGGGAAGGCGCGGCGCCGTTTCAGCGTATCGATTGTGGGCGCCTTGTTTCATTCCTGCGCGCCACGGAACCTGACGTGCGCGATTAAGCTTTGCGGTGCCGTACCCGCCGTACCCGCCGTACCCGCCGTACCCGCCGTACCCGCCGTACCCGCCGTACCCGCCGTACCCGCCGTACCCGCCGTACCCGCCGTACCCGCCGTACCCGCCGTA
>Ga0307375_10002587_pt1 | contig 18406 bp, 17 predicted proteins | sample TR1MG_FD_202531 | JGI IMG/M metagenome (GOLD analysis project Ga0307375, IMG submission 202531) | Soil microbial communities from Risofladan, Vaasa, Finland - TR-1 | ecosystem: Environmental > Terrestrial > Soil > Coastal area > Acid sulfate soil | place: Finland: Risofladan, Vaasa | collected... | reverse complement strand
ACCAGCATGGCACCAGCAGGGGGCATTGTGGGCCGTACATTGTGGGCCGTATGGCCCATGGCCTAGCAAGCGGACGGTCGTGGTTTTGCAAAACCCGGAATACCATTCCCCCACTAGGGCCGGGGCGGTCCGAAGTGACGCCTCAGAGTCTCTATCAGACGCATCGATCTCCGGATCGGGCGCAAGAGACGCAGAACCCAAGAAACTCTCTTCGTGAGGAGAGAAACCCCCGATACCGCCGCGCAAGCGGTTTAGCGGTGGGAGAGTTCATTGTAAGGATATCACCACTGTCCAGAGATTTCCGGGGTAATATCGTTTAACCTGCATTTGGCAGTCGGCGCGGAAAATGCGCCCTATCTGCCGCGTTTCTCAGGGATTTCAACGACCCGCCTTTCACCCATTGGGTGAAAGTGCATTTTTGCACAAAGCCTCGTGAATCAAGCCACCGTTTTGGTAGTGGGCACTTCTGCTGCCGAATTTAGGGCTTGAACAGGTTACAGGCCGTAAATCACGGAAAGCGGCACGGCATGCTCATGTCCGCCTCCCTACACAGGGGATTGAGCGCTTCAGCTACCTAAGATCAGGTGATTGATCTTATCACGTACACCGTTTACTATTAAGATTAGTTTTCTGATCTTAGGGGGAGGGATGCTCGAAATAGCGGAAAAAGACATCAAAGCCCGGCTCACATTCGATAATCCGTGGTGGGATACCGGAGCACAAGGGAAGATCGCCCACGAAACAACGCCACGCAGAAAGTACTTCCCCTCTTTTTTTCAAATCGTCGTAGATACTAGCGTTAAGCGCGCCATCGTTCTCATGGGGCCCAGGCGGGTAGGAAAGACTGTTATGGTCTACCACAGTGTGCGAAAACTTTTAAATGAGGGTGTCGCTGCTAACCAGATTCTCTATGTATCCCTTGAAACCCCCCTTTATACGGGATTATCCCTTGAAAAAATCTTAGGGTATTTTCAAGAGATGTTCTCCCACAACCGCGAGACAAAGCTCTTTCTATTTTTTGACGAGATTCAGTATCTCAGAGATTGGGAGATCCACTTGAAGTCGCTGGTCGACTCTTATCCTGAGTATCGGTTTATAGCAACAGGATCAGCCGCGGCCGCGTTGCGCCGCAAAAGTACTGAATCCGGTGCCGGGCGGTTTAGCGATTATATCCTGCCGCCCTTGACGTTTGCCGAGTATCTCGCCTTTATTGGCAAGGAAGATACGCTTATCGAAGTGACCGATACAGGAGATAGCGGGCCTGTGTATGTGGCTAAATCGATAAAGGATTTAAATGAAGAATTCATTAACTATCTAAACTATGGCGGTTATCCCGAAGCCATATTTTCGGAGACCATTCAGCGGAATCCCGGCCAATATATAAAAAGTGATATTATCGACAAGGTCCTACTACGAGATCTGCCAAGCCTATATGGCATCAACGATATTCAGGAGCTAAATCGTCTTTTTACGACGCTTGCCTACAATACGGGAGCTGAAATTAATCTGGAGGGCTTGTCGCAATCTTCCGGCGTGGCGAAAAATACCATTCGTCGGTACCTGGAATACCTTGAGGCCGCGTTTTTAATCCGCAGGGTCGAGCGGATTGACCAGAATGCCAAGCGATTTAAACGGGCAACGCATTTCAAAGTCTATCTTGCCAACCCGTCCATGCGGGCGGCACTATTTGGACAGCTCGATGCCACTTCTGAAGCGATGGGGGCGCTCACGGAGACGGCTATATATAGTCAATGGCAACACAGCAAAACTACCAATCTCTATTATGCACGATGGAATACAGGCGAGGTGGATATCGTTTACTTGGATAGCACAAACCAGAAACCGATATGGGCGATTGAGGTCAAATGGAGCGATCGCCCACACAAATCCCCTGTCGATCTGAACAATTGTGTCGAATTCGCTATGCGGAATCCGCAGATAAAAAAAATTCTTATAACAAGTCTGACCGTGTCAGACAAAGATTTCGTTTACAGGGACATCCATTTTGAGTTTCGTCCCGCAAGCCTCTATGCTTACTCGTTAGGGGCCAATATTCTGCGACAGACTGCACGCAGTTCTCAGAGCGGGCACGCCTAAATGGCCGAATTGAGTCCAGAATATAGTGGTCGTCACATCGGCGATTTTAGGGATGGCGCGCACAAGGAAGGGGATTCCCGCGCCCAGAGCTTGGGAGAGTCTGGAGGGATAATGGCGTGTCTTACTCTGATTGTGTCGGGAACGGTCCAAGGCGTGGGCTTTCGGGCGTTTGTCAAAAGGGAGGCGCAAGGGCTCGGCCTTACGGGATGGGTTCGCAACCGGCCGGACGGCTCGGTCGAGGCCTTGGCCTGCGGTTCCGATGCGTGTTTGCAAACCCTGGCCGCCGCAGTCGCGATCGGTCCGCGCGGGGCGCACGTGGTCAAGGTGGATAGTCGTCTTGCAAAAGAGGTTCTAGCGCCCGCAGATTTTAGTGTGCGGCGAGATGCGCAGTCGGGATCCTAGCGTCACCAAAGTGTGCGCGAGTTATTGATGAAACCAGCGAGCATGGAATATTGCGTAGACTCGGTCTGGATAGTATGGCAGCCCATTGCTGCCATTGTAAGCCGCTAGTGCGGCAAAGAGATTCCCGTTATGTCGATCCAAATAGTGGCGCAGGATGTAACAGCCTGCGCGCAGATTGGTGCGCATCGTAAAAAGATTCGCGTTTGGTTCACCTAAACGCCTAGCCCAAAAAGGCATGACCTGCATAAGACCCATGGCCCCCTTGGGGGAGATGGCGTAGGGATTAAAGCTGCTTTCCACCTCGATTACGGCCAGCACGATACGCGGTCTTAGACCCTCGCGCAGCGCCGCGTAACGCACTTCCTCAAGAAAGCGAACGCGAAATTGGCGGTCTGGGACCAGGGCCGCCAAGCGGTGCGACATATCGGCAAGCCACACTTCGGCTGCGAACCGGTTGGAAAAGCCGTCCCGATGTACGGGAATATGCCCCCAGGGCGACAATGGTTGTTGGGCGGCGGCCGGTAGGGCCACCACGCACAATGCGAGCGCGATAAGACTAACGCCGCAAGCGTTCCGCAAGCCGTGCCACCACATCATCAAGAGGCCAGTCCTCCGGTTCATTGGCGCGTCGGGCCTTATATTCAATGACCCCGGCCTTTAATCCGCGATCGCCAATCACAAGGCGATGGGGAATACCGATCAAATCCATGTCGCCGAATAGTACGCCCGGGCGCTCGTCGCGATTATCCAATAAGACGTCTATTCCGGCAGCGTATAGATCGTTATAGAGGCGTGTTGCGGTTTCCGCCACCTGGGCCGATTTACTAAAGCCTATCGGCACGATGGCCACGGCGAAGGGTGCTATAGGGGTCGGCCAAATGATGCCGCGCTCGTCGTGGTTTTGTTCGATGGCCGCAGCCACTACGCGGGATACGCCGATGCCGTAGCAGCCCATGACGAAGGGCCGGGCTTCACCTGTCTCGTTTAGGAAAGTGGCCGACATCTTTTCGCTGTATTTTGTGCCGAGCTGGAAAATATGGCCGACTTCGATGCCGCGCCCGCGCTCAAGGCTCACGTGACATTGCGGACACGAGTCGCCCGCTAAGACCTCGCGCAGATCAAAGGCCTCGGCCTCCGGGAAATCACGCCCCCAGTTCGCGCCTACGAGATGGGTATCCTGGCGATTGGCGCCGCACACGAAGTCGGCCAAGGCGAGCGCTTCGGGGTCGGCGTAGGCCGCGATCTTAAGGCCCCGTGGTCCACACATTCCCGGTATCCCGCCTGCCTCCAGAATCTCTTCTGCTGTGGCAAACGTAAGCGGGTTCAATGCGTTGGGGACCTTAGCGGCCTTGATGGGGTGGATTTCATGGTCGCCGCGCACGAATAAGGCGATAGGCCCCTCGTGCCCCTTGATGAAGACGGCCTTGAGGATGCGATGAGGTGGGGTACCGAGGGTCTCGGATACGGCCGTTATGGTGCGGGCGTCGCCCGTGGCCACCTCTTGAAGGGCAAGCGTTGCCAAAGCGCGCGGTGGTGGCGGCGCGCTTTGCGCCAATTCGACGTTGGCTGCATAGTCGCATACAGGACAGGTAATGATCGCATCTTCGCCTGTGTCTGCCAGCACATGGAATTCATGGGAGGCGTCTCCCCCTATGCTGCCGGTGTCCGCTCGTACGGCCCGAAAGTGTAGGCCAAGACGCGTAAAGATGCGCTGGTAGGCGCTATACATGTCTTGATACGTGGCTTCAAGAGAGGCCTTGTCCGCGTGGAAGGAATAGCTGTCTTTCATCAAAAACTCACGGGCCCGCATGACCCCGAAGCGGGGCCGGATTTCGTCGCGGAACTTGGTCTGGATCTGGTAAAAATTCATCGGTAGTTGCCGATAGCTGCGGATCTCCCGACGCGCCAAGTCGGTGATGACCTCTTCGTGGGTCGGACCGAAACAAAAGGCGCGCCCGTGGCGATCAGAAAGCCGCAGAAGCTCCGGTCCGTAGTGCTGCCAACGTTCGGACTCTTCCCAGAGCTCGGCGGGTTGCACCGCCGGCATGAGGACTTCTTGGGCGCCGGCGCGGTTCATCTCGTCGCGTATCACGGCCTCGACTTTACGAAGCACGCGCAATCCCATAGGCAGCCAGGTGTAAAGGCCGGAGGCGAGTTTGCGGATCATGCCGGCCCGCAACATCAGCCGATGACTGATGATTTCCGCATCGGCTGGGTTTTCTTTCAGGGTGGCGAGAAGCAGGGCTTGGGTGCGCATAGATGCTTTTGAGTCCTTACAAGGGTGATATGGGCCACAGATGCGCAGCGCCTCGCACGCCGGAGCTCGCGCCGTGTTGTGCCGGAACGAGCGGCGTGATGAAATCGTCGGTAAAGGTCGCCTGCCCAAGGGCCGCGCGACCCTCGGTATAGAGGGCGGGGATGGCGCTCAAACCCCCACCTAGGACAATGACGTCCGGATCCAGGATATTAACGACGGTTGCAAGCGCCCGCCCGAATCGTTGGCAGTAGCGATTGAGCGCCGCGCGCGCGATGGCGTCGTTTGGGATCCTTGCCACGATATCGTGAGCCGTAAGGTTTGCGCCCCCGAGCGCTTGATAGCTGGCCGTAAGCCCAGGTCCCGAGAGTAGCGTCTCGACGCAGCCCCGGCGTCCGCAGTAGCAAGGCGGGCCGTCATCTTCAAGTACGTTGTGCCCCCATTCCCCACTGATGTGTTGATGTCCGGGCCAGAGCGTCCCGTCCATCACAAGCCCGCCGCCGACGCCGGTGCCCAATATGACGGCAAAGACGCAACGGCACCCGCGGCCAGCGCCGTCTTGGGCCTCGCTTAGGGCGAGGCAGTTCGCGTCATTTTCAAGGCGAATGGGGCGTTTCAGTCGATGGGATAAGTCAGCTGATAGAGGCTTTCCGTTCAGGCAAAGAGTATTGGCATTTTTAAGGGTTCCCGTCCGGTGCGAAAGGGCCCCAGGGCTACCGACGCCGACGGTACAAGGCATGCCCGCTATGGTCTCGAGTTCTGTGACAAGCGCCGCAATAGTCTCGAGGATCGCTTCGTATCCCGCGGCCACCGGTGTGGGGACACGCTTGCGCGCCTTCTCCAGGCCTTTGGCATCCAACAGTATGGCCTCGATCTTGGTGCCGCCGAGGTCAATTCCTATACGCACAGCTGCCCCAGCCATTTGCCGTAGAGGACATCGGCCACTTGGTGCAAGGTCTGAAGCCGCTCGCTTAGGCGTTCATGAATCATGGCCGCCGTTTGGACGGACGGGGAGGCGACCAGTTGTTGACCGTCAGGGCTTTTGGCCCACCTGTCTACCATGCCGGAGGTCATTTCGATGTGGCATTGCAAGGCGAGTGTGCGGCCCATCGCAAAGCCCTGATGTGCGCAAAATGGCCCGGTAAGGATATGGGAGGCGCCCGCGGGAATGGTGAAGGTCTCACCGTGCCAATGGAAGACCTCAAAAGAGGACGGCAGGCGCCCCAACCAATGTTGGGCGACCTCATTTGGGAGGCTCTCCACCATTCCCCAACCGACCTCTTGTACGGCATTTCGAGTGACTTGCCCGCCCAAGGCCTTACTGATCAGTTGGCCGCCCAAGCAGTGCCCTAAAAGGGGTTGTTCGGCCGCCTGTGCCTCGCGTATGAGTTGCAGTGCCTGCGGGATCCAGGGGAGCGGGTCATTGACGCTCATGGGGCCACCCATAAAGACGAGACCCGTATAGGGCGCGCCGGACTTCGGCAACGGGTCCCCTTTGTCCACGCAGATCGTGGTGTATGGGATCGCATGCCGGGTGAGAACCTCGGCCAAGTAGCCCGGGCCCTCGCCGGGCGCGTGTCGAAAGATTGCAATAGGTTTCATTAGCACGTTCCGTGAAATCGAGCTTAAGTCTCAATTGCCCCAAATCGGCGCCGAAGTGTAAGCCGGTTTTCGGTCGGCGAACAGACCGCCCAGCACTTTGGGCCTTTCTGAGCGGCTGTGGGGTTAGTATAGCGGGCTTAAGGGAGGGTCCCCTAATCAGCCACGATTATAGGTTTGGTCTGCCTGCCTAAGGGTCCGCCTTGAACGAAGAGGACGAGCGGTAACATCACCACAAAGCTTGCGGTGATGAACACAAAAGCGGCGTCAAACGCGACCATTTGTGACTGTTGGGCGAGGGTCTTTACCAGGATCGCAGTTCCAAGCGGGCTCTTGGGGGCGAGGTGTAAGGGCGCAAGATAATGCGAGGCCGCAGCGCCAAGGCTCATGATATGCCCGCCGATTAGGTTCCAGGCCATCTGCCCATGGCGAATGAATACGGTGGTGACAAGTGAGATCCCGATCGAGGAGCCGATGGTTCGCATGAGACTAAAAAGCCCGGCGGCCTCGGAGGCCGATTCTTTCGGGAGAGTGGCAAAGGCCACGGTAGAGAGCGGAACATAGATCATACCAAGCCCTGCGCCTTGAATGAGCACGGGCCAAATGACGTCCCACTCGCTGATAGAAAGATTGTAGCGAGTCATAGCCCAGGTGCCCAAACCGCTTAAGGCAATCCCGATGGTAATTAACGTGCGAGGGTTCATTCTCGTGATGAGTTTTCCGACGACGATCATGCTGACGGCACTGATAAGGCCGCGTGGGGCCATGGCGAGGCCTGTCGTCAAGGCGGGGTAATGCAGGAGATTTTCGAGAAGCAGGGGCTGCATAACCATAGACCCGTACATGCCGAGACCAAAGACCGCGAGCAAAATGCTCGCGATCGTGAAGTTGCGGTCGCGGAAGATGCGCGGATCAAAAAGCCGCGGCCCGCTACGGCCCACGCTGTGGATAAGGAAGGCTACAAAGGCGCCGATGGCCACCACGCCTGCGAGCTGGATACGTGTGGAGCCGAGCCAGCCATATTCATTCCCGCGGTCCAATAGAAACTGGGTTGCGGCGATACTGACAGATAGGTAAAGGAGCCCGGCCCAGTCCATTTTGCGGTCATGCCGGTCGGTATCGGGGACCGACGTGAGCGCTAACACATAAGACAAAATCCCGACCGGCAGATTGATAAAAAATGTCCAGCGCCAACTTAAGACCTCGGTGAGATAGCCGCCGAGCGTGGGTCCCAGAATGGGGCCCACCATAACGCCTATCCCCCAGATGGCCATCGCACGACCCCGCTCTTCGATAGGGTAGACGCTTACCATGATAGCCTGCGAGAGCGGCACGAGGGCGGCACCAAAAGCGCCTTGGAGCAGCCGGAAGATAACGATCTGATCGAGCGAGACGGAAAGACCGCATAGAGCGGAAAAGAGCACAAAACCAAAAATGCTTATGAGCAAGTAAGATTTGCGACCCAAGCGGTCCGTAAAAAAGCCGGTAAGGGGCATGAAGATGGCTGAGGCGACGAGATAGCTCGTCAAGACCCAGGTGATTTGGTCGGGCGTGGCCCCCAGTTGCCCTTCCATATGCGGCAATGCCACGTTGACGATGGTGGTGTCTAACACCTGCATGACGGTGGTGGACATCACGGCGATCGTAATGAGGAGGCGCTGTCTTGCCGTCATTAGTCTTCCAGGCTCGGGTTTTCGATACACACGAGAATGCTGCACGTGGAGAGATCGATGAGGCTGACGCCTACGGACCCCCGCCACCATTGGGCAAAAGTCGAGCGTGCGCGATGGCCCAGCACCACGAGATCGACCTGCAGCTCGCGGGCCATGCGCGTAATTTCATGAATGGGTTCCCCAAAGGCTACGTGTCCCGTGGCCTTTACGCCGCGCAAGGCGAGCTTGGCCACACCCTCGTTTAGGATTTCTTCGATATGCCGTTCTTGTTCCGAGAAAGGGGGTTCGTTTGACATCGATTCGCCTACTACGGCGGTAGCGCTCGTGCGCACAACCGCGAGCAGGTGCACATAAGCGCCACAGGCGCTCGCCAATTCCGCTCCTTGGCTCAGGGCGGTACGGCCCTCCCGTGTGCCGTCGTAACATAAAAGTATGGTGCGGAATATCATGGAGCCCCCGCTAGGACTTGTGTGTCTTTCGGAACAACACCGTGACGCTTGCGCTCGTGCCGATGCGCAAAGGCCAGCGAGGATCAAGATCCAGAACCCTAATCCGGACCGGCACGCGTTGCGTAACCTTCACCCAGTTCCCGGTGGCGTTTTCCGGAGGCAGGAGCGAGAACGCGGTTCCGCTCCCACCGCTTACTCCCACCACCCTACCTTGAAACACCTGATTTGGGTACATATCGACATGGATGTGAGCGCGGTCCCCGACCTCAATGTGGGCCAGGGCGGTTTCTTTGAAATTGGCGGTCACCCAATAGTAACGGCTGGCAATCAGCGCAAAAAGCGGGTCTCCGGCCTGAACGTAGGCCCCCGGACGCAGCTTGAGATCGCTGATATAGCCATCTGTGGGGGCGTAAATCAGGCAGTGCGCGAGATTGAGTTGCGCCTGGGCCAAGGCCACTCTTGCACCCGCCAACATGGCGGCATCGGCATTGACTGCGGCTTGCGTTGTGTCGGAGGCCTGGGGGGACAAAAAGCGATGGGCGGCCATACGGTGAGTGCGCCGATTAATGGCCAGCGCGTTGGTCCATATGGCTTGGCGCTCCGCTACGGCGGCAAGCGCTGCCTGTACGGCGAGCTTGTAGGGGCGCGGGTCGATCTCAAAAAGTGGGCTGTGGGCTTGGGTCTGATTATTGTTGTGGACGTAGACGCGCGCGACCGGGCCGGAAACTTGGGCGGCTATCGGGATGACATGGGCGCCTACGTAGGCATCATCGGTGCTTGTATAGTGCTGCAGGTCGCGCCAATAGACATAGACGCCATAAAGCCCGAGGATCGCAAGAAACGCGAGCAGAGCACGCTGACGAAGGATCGCACGCCCGAGACGCGGTAGTTGTATCATGACAGCATCGGCTCTGTGAGATTATAGGGAAAGTAGTCGGTCGCGTATCTTTTTAAGGACTGCGGTACTGCAGGCAAGCTCTTCGGCACTCAGGTTTGCTAGTAGTTCCATACTCAAGTTTTCGGCCATCTCGGTGATGGGCTTCATGAGGGCTTGCCCCCCTTGGAGTAGGTGTACGGTCTTACTTCGGCGATCATGGGTGGACTCGCGTCGCTCAACGAGGTCGTCTGCGGCGAGGCGGTCTAAGAGCCCTACGACCGTGGGGGCCTCTACTCCAAGCCTCGCTGCGAGCTCGGCCTGGGTGCAGTCTTTACTACACGAGATATGGAGCAGCATGCGCCATTTCGCCTGGCTGAGACCCAAAGGACGCAGTCGCCGGTCGAGCTCTGTGCGCCATAACCGGGCGGTTTCGTGCAAGATTCCGCTAAACGACTCCTGAGGAAACCCCATCCACCGCTCCTTCCTAGCCTAACTATTAGCAGGCTAACAGATTGGGGTATGGGGCTGCAAGGCCATGGCGCTAACGGGCGGACTTGTTTTTTGTAATCAGGGCGTAGGCGGAGTGATTGTGAATCGACTCAAAGTTCTCGGATTCCACCGTATAGGCGTCGATCCGATCATCTGCGTTCAGTACGCTCGCGACCTCGCGCACCATATCCTCAACAAAACGCGGGTTATCGTAGGCTCGCTCGGTTACGTACTTTTCGTCGGGGCGTTTTAAAAGGCCGTAGAGTTCACAGCTCGCTTGTTTCTCGACTAAGTCGATGATGTCTTCTACCCACACAAACTGATTGGTGCGCACGCTCACTGTCACGTGCGAACGCTGATTGTGGGCGCCGCGGTCCGATATTTCCTTAGAGCAGGGGCAAAGGCTCGTGACCGGGACTACGACCCGGGTCGTAGTCACGCTTTGCCCGTTGCGGATTTCGCCTAAAAAGCTCACATGATAATCCATGAGGCTCCGTACGCCGGATATCGGCGCCGTTTTCATGACAAAGTAGGGGAAAGTCATCTCGATATGCCCGGCGTCGGCCTCCAGTCTATGCGCCATTTCGGCAAGCATATCTTGAAAGGATTCGACGGAGATCTCGGTTTCGTAGTTGTTGAGGATCTCAACAAACCGCGACATATGCGTGCCCTTAAAGTTGTGGGGCAGTTCAACATACATATTGAAGAGGGCAACAGTGTGCTGCTCGCCTTGGCTGCGATCCTTGACGCGCACGGGGTGGCGAATGTCCTTAATACCGACTTTGTCGATGGCAATATGGCGCGAGTCGATGCTGCTTTGCACATCGGCAATGCAGCCAGTCTCCGCGCGTGTGGGTGCAGCGGTCATAGGCGAGCCCTTAATCCTGAGTGATTTGGTCAATTTTAGGCGGACTCCGACGCCCGAGCAAGTCCTGGCATGGCGTCTCTCACTTGGCGCGTGATTCCGGCGGCGTCCAGGCCGCAGGCGGCAAGCATTTGCGCGGGGACGCCATGCTCAATATAGGTGTCGGGAAGCCCAAGATTTAAGACCCGGACCGGCAACTGGAGTTGTCCAACCAGCTCCCCTACGCCACTGCCCGCACCACCGGCGACGGCATTTTCTTCAATAGTCACAAAGAGTTCATGCGAGCGCGCCAATTTGATCAAGAGATTTTCGTCCAGCGGCTTCACAAACCGCATGTTGACCACGGTGGCGTTTAAGGACTCACCCGCCGTAACGGCGGCCCCGAGCAGCGACCCGAAGGCCAATAAGGCGACTTTTGCCCCCTGTCTGCGCACCTCGGCCTTACCGATGGGCAAAGCCGTCATCGTGCGCTCAACTGCGACACCGCTACCACCCCCGCGCGGATATCTTACGGCGGTAGGGCCGTCGTGACGGTAGGCGGTATAGAGCATCTGTCGGCATTCGTTTTCATCGCTCGGCGCCATAATGACAAAGTGCGGAAGGCAACGCATAAAGCTGAGATCGAAGCTGCCCGCATGCGTAGGCCCATCGGCCCCGACCAAGCCCCCCCGGTCGACTGCGAGCATGACGGGAAGATTTTGCAGGCTGATATCGTGAACCACCTGGTCATAACCGCGCTGAAGAAAGGTCGAATAGATCGCAACGACGGGCTTAAAGCCTTCGCAGGCCAAGCCTGCGGCAAAGGTCAAGGCGTGCTGTTCGGCAATACCCACGTCGAAGTAGCGGTCCGGAAAGCGTTCCGAGAATGCGACCAGGCCTGAACCCTCGCGCATGGCGGGGGTAATGCCCATAAGTTTCGGGTCTTGTTCGGCCATGTCGCAGAGCCACTCGCCAAAGATCTGCGTGTAAGTTTTGCCTGCGACCTTGACCTCCATCTTGCCCGTCTCGGGATCAAAAGGCGTCACCCCATGGTATACGCAGGGGTCGCCCTCGGCCGGTGTGTAGCCCTTGCCCTTGCGGGTCACGACATGCAGAAAGCGAGGCCCTGTGAGGCTGCGCATATTGCGCAGCGTAGGTATGAGGCTTGGGAGGTCGTGACCGTCAATGGGACCGATGTAGTTAAAGCCCAATTCCTCGAAAAGAGTACCGGGCATGATGATGCCCTTCATGTGTTCCTCGATGCGCTTCGCGAATTGGAAAACCGGGCGCACCGTGCTTAACACGGTTTTGCTACCGCTACGGACACTGGTATAGGCGCGTCCCGAGAGTATCCGTGCGAGATAGTTCGACAACGCGCCGACGTTCGGTGAAATGGACATGTCGTTATCGTTTAGGACCACGAGCAGGTTTGCGTCCATATCGCCGGCGTTATTCAACGCCTCGAACGCCATGCCGGCGGTGAGGGCGCCATCGCCTATGATGGCCACGACTTGGCGGTTCGAGTGCGTATGCGTTGCCGCAACGGCCATTCCCAAGGCCGCGCTGATCGAGGTGCTGGAGTGTCCCACCCCAAATGTGTCATAAGGGCTCTCGGCCCGGCGTGGAAAACCGGACAGCCCACCGCTTTTTCGTAAAGTCGGCATTTGATCGCGTCGCCCGGTTAGGATTTTGTGGGGGTAGGTCTGGTGGCCTACGTCCCAAACCAGGCGATCCTCCGGTGTGTCAAAAACGTAATGGAGGGCGATAGTCAGTTCGACGGTGCCAAGGCCTGCCGCTAAATGCCCGCCCGTGCGACTTACGGTCGTAATGAGGTAATCGCGCAATTCCTGCGCAAGTTGGGGCAAGCAATCCTCGGGCAACTGCCTCAGATCGGCTGGTAAGTTGATAGATTCCAGCAGGGATTGACCGGATTTTCCCATTCTTTTAGTGGTCTCGCTCGACAGCATGACGCGCGATGATCGCGAGTAGCCCGCCATTATCTCCTAAAAAGCGGAGGCTTGCGAGGGCGTCCTTATGCAGGGACTGCGCTTTGCGACGCGCCTCGGGGACACCGAGAACAGACGCGAAGGTGGCTTTGCCGGCGGCGGCATCCGCGCCCACGGTTTTGCCGACCACAAGGGATTCCCCTTCCACGTCCAGAAGGTCGTCTGCGATCTGGAAGGCAAGACCCAGCGCCGACCCATAGGTGTCAAGCGCTGATGGAACCTCTGATCGGGCGACGAGCGCACCTAGGCGCACGGCGGCATGTATGAGTGCGCCGGTCTTGCGCATGTGGCGCTCCTCCAAGGTCTCGACGCTCGCCTCCGGCCCCGCTTTTAGGTCCAGTGTCTGGCCCCCTACCATGCCATACGATCCCGACGCGCGCGCCAGTTCCGCCACCATCTGAACCCTGGTATCGGCCGAGATGGTAGATGCGGATGCGAGTACCGCAAAAGCCTGGGTCTGGAGGGCGTCTCCTGCAAGGAGCGCGGTCGCTTCTCCAAACGCTTTATGGCAACTGGGTTTGCCGCGCCGCAGGTCGTCGTCGTCCATGCACGGGAGGTCGTCGTGGACAAGGGAGTAGGCGTGAATCAACTCCACTGCCGCAGCGGCGTGGTCTAAATCCCTAAGCGTTGCGCCAAGCGCCTCCCCGGTCGCGTAAACCAAGCCGCTCCTTAACCGTTTTCCGCCGCCTAAGGTTGCGTAACGCATGGCCTCGTGCAGATCATTTGGAACGGTGTTAGCAGGAGGCAGGAGTTGGGCTAGGACCTCTTCAATGCGCGTCCGGTAGTGCTTCAGTATCTCTTCCGGTGCCACGCTCACTCGCTGCGTTCGCTAGGTTTGACGGCCTCTACGCGGTAGACGCCATTATCGGCCACCAATCGTTCAACGCGTTGCTCGGCATCTTTAAGGCCCGCTTCGCACAGACGAGATAGCTCCATGCCGCGTTGGAAGGTGGACATCGTTTCTTCCAAGGACTGTTGTCCATTTTCCATCTGGCTCACGATGCGCTCAAGTTCGGCAAGCGCGGCCTCGAAATCAGGAAGGGGTGTTTGTTCGGTCACAGGCTTACCCTCATTCTTTGCGTCACCCTACTGTAACGTCTGTTAAGCGTCAATTGTATACGCCGGCGTTCAAAGTCGGACACCTGCTGGGCTCGGAGCGGTGTACAATCGGCGAATGGCAGACAAAGGATCCAAAGCCAAACCTACGGCGCAACGCTTGTTGCGGATTCTCCCTTGGACCACAGCCCTATGGGTCGGGCTTGCGGTGGGTCTCTTATTTGCGGTGGGCTATGGGCAGCAACATTACAAGCTGCCGCACGCGGAAATCAGCGTCCTGCGTGCGCTCATCGTCGTGCTCACGGGACTGAAGGTCATTCGCGATATCGAAGGCGCCATGGGCCGACACCGCGCTCGTCAGCTTGAAGTGCTGGCGCGCGCGAGACCAGGGCATGGTTTCGCCTGGCAAGACTCGGTTACGGGTATCTATCTGATTCGCCTGCTTTTGTATGCAGGCCTCGCACTGCTCGCAATTTTTGTGGTGGGCGGCACTTTGAGCGGCGTCCTGGTGGGCGGTACGCTGATATCAGTCACCTTAGGCGTGGCCGGCCAGTCCTTCTTCGGCAATTTTTTCGGTGGACTTGCGGTGGCCTTGTTTAAGCCCTTCGAACTGGGAGACCATGTCCAGATCGTGGCATGGCAGTTTCCCATGATGCCCGAGACCTACCCGCACCAAATGCGTGCTCAGGGCTATCGCGGTGTCATCCGCGACATCAATCTTTTTTATTCCGAAATGCGTTTGGACGATGGCCAACTCTTCCGTGTACCAAACGGGGTTGTGATTACGGGCGGCCTTATCCGGTCGGTCCCGCATGAATGGGCCCGTATTGTTTTTCGCTTTGATATCGCAGTCCCGGCGGACGCGGTTGGCGTCTTGCATAGACTTGAAGCGGCGGCTGTTCGGCATTTCCGCCCCCGCCCCGAAGATCCGGTCCCTGAGCCTACGTCTCCCGAAGCGGCGGTCGATGCGGCAAAGGTGGCCCCGCCGTTTGGCTGGGATCCCCCGGTTGTCTTCATGGCAGATATCTCGCTTACTGCCCTGAGCCTTGAGGTTCGGGCGTCCGTCCCGCAAAGGCTGCGCGATCACGCCAAAGGCGAATTCTTCGCAGAGATTCTCCCTGTGGTATATCCCCCTATAGCGAGCTGACATACATTGTGCGGCGATCTTTCAGAGGCCGCTATCACAAGTTAGGCTGGGTGTGGGTACGGTTTCTGAAAAACATTGTTTACCTGGAAGGATGGTGACGCATGAATCTTGATCGGGTAGGGCCGGGCGACAAAGTCCCGCAAAATGTCAATGTCATTGTCGAGATCCCGGCCCACGGGCCGCCTGTGAAATACGAGATGGACAAGGAAACGGGCGCGATGTTCGTGGATCGGTTCATGAATACCGCAATGTACTACCCTTGCAATTATGGGTATATCCCGCACACTTTGTCTGGCGACGGCGACCCCGTGGACGTCCTGGTGCTCACGCCCGTGCCTCTCATCAGTGGGTCTGTCATCGAGTGTCGTCCCGTTGCAATGTTGAAAATGACAGACGAATCGGGCGTGGATATGAAGGTTCTGGCGGTGCCCGCCGATAGACTGTGTATCTCTTATCGCCATTATCAAAAGCTCGCGGATATTCCCTCGGGGCTGCTAGACCAGATCAGCCACTTTTTTGCGCATTACAAGGATCTAGAGCCGGGAAAATGGGCGCGCATCGAAGGATGGGTGGATGGCGAGCCCGTGAATGCCGAGATTGTGGGCGGTATTGAGCGTTATCGGGCGGCCCAGAATAAGCCGCATTTTTAGGATCAAACGCTCGTTTCGAATGAGTGGCGCACAAGTAGACGACTTAAGGGTCATATGGCAAAACGCAAGGGTGTAGTGTCGCTGATTCCGAGCACAGACAAGAATCATTCCCGGGAGCCACTGCCTGCCTTATTTCCCGAGAGTCTTTCGGACGGCGCAGACCGCGCCATTCTGAACGCCGATATCCTGAAGGATATTATCGGTGCCTCGGGCGTCGATATGGACAACCCCCACTTTGGCCTCACCTGGCCCGGCAAGCAGGCGGCGGCCAGGCTTGCGCACACGCCCACTTCCTATGTTTTGTGTCCATGCCCGGAGGAGAGTCTTGCGTGGGCTGATACGCGCAATGTTTTTATCGAGGGGGATAATCTTGAGGCCTTAAAGCTTTTACGAAAGAGCCATGCCGAGAAGGTACAGTTGATCTATATCGATCCCCCCTATAATACGGGGAACGATTTTGTTTACCGTGATCGTTTTCAGGACACGGCACGCGGCTATTTGCAACTCATAGGGCAAGAGCGTCTGGGTCGGCGTGGGGCGCTTTCCTCGAACACGCGTGGCCGCGTCCATGCTCAGTGGCTCAGTATGATGTACCCACGCCTCCTTATTGCGCGGGATTTACTGGCCAAGACGGGGGTGATGCTGATTTCGATCGGCGATGAGGAGGTGCATCACCTGCGATCCTTGTGCGATGAGGTTTTTGGGGGCGCGCACTTTTGTGGCACGTTTATCTGGGAAAAGAAGAAAAAACCCTCGTTTCTCGACCCCAATATGGGCGGCGTGACGGAATACATACTGGCCTATGCGAAAGACCGCGCGCAATCTCCGCCGTTTGTGGCGGGGCGCATCCGATCCGGAAAAAAATACCCGTTCAACAACGCCGGGAATGGCCGCACGGTGCTGGCGTTCCCTCAAAAAAGCGTGCGTTTTGGATGTCCGGATCAGATTGTGCGCGCACAAGATATGTCTCGTGGCGCGATCGAGACGGTTTTGTTGGATGATGTGGAGATTGTGAGCGGCACGAATAGCGAGCCCTTCCGTCTGCAGGGGGAGTGGCGGTATTCGCAGGCTACGGTCGATGAGTTTGTGGCGGCCGGAGACGAGATCACCGTTTGTAAGGTGCCGTTTCGGCCAAACTACGTGAGTCGTGGCCAGAGGCCCAAGCGAACCACGAATTTGTTGTCATATCGAGTCAACGGCGTGCCTACGAACGAGGACGCGCGCGATGAGATGCGTGCGCTTTTCGGCGCCGACGTCATGAGCTACCCCAAACCGAGCGGCCTCCTCAAATATTTGGTGCGAGCCATTTGTGGGCCTGAGGATGTTGTGATGGATTTTTTTGCCGGATCCGGTTCGACTGCGGCGGGCGTCATATGGCAGAACACCGAGGATCGTGGCCATCGTCCATTCATTCTGGTGCAGACCCCGGAGCCCTTGGATCCCGCGAATAAATCGCAAAAGGAGGCGGCCCGTTTTTGTGACGCGCTCGGTAGGCCGCGGACGATCGCGGAGTTGACCAAGGAGCGCCTACGAAGGACTGCGGCACTCTGGTGCGATGATGGGCATCAGGAGGCGCAAGACCGGGGCTTTCGGGTCTTTCGGTTGGGCGTGCCCGCTTGTGCATCGGAGTTGCGGGATATATAGGCGGGCGCAATGCCTTCCTGGTAGCGGGAAAATCGCCAATGAGATGAGAGTTTTTGCGCGGGGCTATTCCGATGGGAAATATGGCATAGCAAGTGACTCTACGATGGCGGTGTCTGGGCTGTTCGCCAGGTGTTGCGGGGAATATGGTCGCACCCCTGAAGGTGAGGCGTAGCCCATATATGGGTTCAGAATTCCGGCTCGCCATTCAGTGCTTGAGAAACGAGCAAATCATAGCAAGAGTGTATCACAGGCGATCCTTAAGGCCCGTGGGTTGCCGGTGCGCTGTTGGGCGCAAAAGGCCCGGGTGGCCTGAGGAGGGCGTTTAGCCGGTGGAGATCCCCCAGGGTCAGCTGGCTCACGACGGCCTTAAGGCTCAAGCGACTTAAGAGATAGTCATAGACCGCCTGGGCGTAGTTCCGGCGGGATTGGTAGTAGCGTTGTTCGGCACGCAGAACATCCACGTGATTGCGTACGCCCACACGGACCCCCAGCCGATCGGAGGTGATCGCAAGATGCGCGGCCTTCTCCGCGGTCTGGAGTGCCTGTACCTGTGCATACCCGTTTCGGACGTTGAGAAAGGCCTGATGGACCGTGAATTGCACGCGCCGCTCGGTCCGTAATACCCGAATATGGGCCCCAAAGGCGCGTGCACTCGCCTGGGCGTCGGCCGCCGCCTGTTCGCCTCCTTGGTACAGGGGCCAGGTCAGATTCAGGCCGACCGTTTTTTGGCGAACGATCGAACCAAACCCGAACATACTGTTGCCGGCGCTCGTATCGCTATACGCGGCCTGTGCCTGGATCGTCGGATAGCGGGCCGCGCCGACGGCACGAGCCGCGGCCTGCGTGGCCTGTGCCTGCGCACGCGCGGCCTGTAAGACCAGATTCGCGCGGGCCGCCCGGTGTTCGTCGGCCAGTAAGGTCTCATGCCCAGGCGGCGGCAGGGCTTGGAGATCGAGTCGCCAGAAATGGCGGGCGGGTTCCCCTGTCATACGTTCCACGCGGCTACGCGCGATCTGGACGGCGTTCCTGGCATTTAAGGTCTCGGCCCGTACCGCTGCGTATCGGGCGCGGGCGTCGTTGGTATCGGTAATTGTCGCGGTACCCAAACGAAAGCTGTGTCGGGCGCGGGTCAGCTCGGCGTGCAGGGCGCGCTTCTCCGCTTGCCTGAGACGGAGGTCGTCTTGGGCGAGCAGGAACCCAAAGTAGTTCTGGGCCACGC
>Ga0307375_10002586_pt1 | contig 18406 bp, 20 predicted proteins | sample TR1MG_FD_202531 | JGI IMG/M metagenome (GOLD analysis project Ga0307375, IMG submission 202531) | Soil microbial communities from Risofladan, Vaasa, Finland - TR-1 | ecosystem: Environmental > Terrestrial > Soil > Coastal area > Acid sulfate soil | place: Finland: Risofladan, Vaasa | collected... | reverse complement strand
TCGGAACTCGGTGCTACGACGTGATAAGCGAGCCGGATATTCACTTTGGGCTGGATTGCATAGACTGGGGCGGCAGTTTATACAGAATCGGCCGATTTGCAATGGCTTTTTGGGCCGGTGCAGGGAGAGAAAATAGGGTTGAACTTATGCCTTGCAGGGTGATAGATTGCGCAGCATGAAAAGCAATTCGACCTTTGGCGAAAATCGCATGCTGCATCTACGGCATCTAAAAAACATCGGGGACCTTAATGGTTAACGCAAGTGTTGTGCGCCACCCCAAATGAATCCGGAAATATTCTGCAGCATTGCCGGCAGCGCACCCCTCCAATTCTCAACCATCCGGTTCTCTCGTCAGATGAATAAAGTTGCCCCGACCAAGGCTGAGATCGCGCTGCTGGAGCCGTTTGTCGGCCTCACGCTGGAGCGCATCCATGTGCCGGCCAGCAGCCCGGAGTTTGCGTCCGCCGCTGCCGAGATCAAGGCGGCGGGCATCGTCGGTTTCGATACCGAATCCAGGCCGACGTTTGTCACGGGCGATGTCAGCGAGGGGCCGCATGTGGTGCAGTTTGCGCTGCACGACAAGGCCTATCTGTTTCAGCTGCATCGGGCGGATGGGCATCCGTTCCTGCTCGAGCTGCTGCAATCGGAACAGGTCATCAAGGTGGGCTTCGGCCTCAGGTCGGATCGCAAGCATATCCTCGCGAAACTGGGCGTGCATTTCAATGCGGTAGTCGATCTCAATACGGTGTTCAGCATGGACGGTTACCACAAAGAGATGGGTGTCCGTGGGGCGGTGGGGCTGGTGTTCAAGCAGCGCTTCGCCAAGGCCAGGCACGTGACCACCTCCAACTGGTCGCAGCTTCGGCTCACCCCGCAGCAAATGCTCTATGCGGCCAACGATGCCTATGCGGCGCTGAAAGTGCTGGAGGCACTCAACCTGCCCCGCGAGGATTTGCCTATCATGGGCTTGGCTGAGCAGGACGCGCCGGTTCAGCCGGAATGAATCCGCGGGCGCGCTGCAAATCCAGTATCGCTTTGTCCTGCGCCTTGTCCCTGTCCAGCGCGAGAAAAGCATCGGTCAATTTTTGCCGCAATTTGACATCCATGCCTGCCCGCACCGCCCAGCTGTGATCGTCATGGACGGGGATATTTTCATCCCCCACACGCTGTACCAGCGCAACAACCCCGCCGTTACTGCGCGTTTCAGCCCGGGCAAGATTGGAACCGTCGATCCAGACCAGATCCAGTTGATGGCCGACCAATGCCTCGACCAAAGCGTCGCCATCGCGCATTGGCCTGAACTCCAATTTGATGCCGATTTTCTTTTCGAGATAATCGGTCAACGGCATTAACTTGCGCCGCAATACCGGTGGCGATTCGTCGGGCATCACCGAGACACGCAGTACCGGCTCGGAATAGGTAGATGCATAGAGTACCAATGCCGCAAATACTGCCAGCGAAATGACCAGGTTTCTGAGACGGATCAGGGATTCGTTGCGTTGCATTACGATTTTGCATTGTGCTTCTTCAGCGCTGCCATCGCATCTTCCGCGATTTCCCGCACTTCTTCGTTGGCATCGTTGAGGCGGAATTCGAGATGGGGGCGCGCGGCTGCGCTGCCGGTGAGGCCGAGCAGGTGGCAAGCGTCGGCGCGCACGCGATGGTCGGCATGGCGGCTGAGCTCCGCCAGTTGCGGCAGCAGATTTTGCAATGACGGTGAGTAGGCATGTGCTTCGAGCAGCGCGCTGACGCCCAGGCGCACCTCGAGTTTGGCCCCGGGATCGGCGACGATGGCGAGCAGCGGCTTGAGGCGATGCGTATCCGCGTCGATGAATGCGGCGGCATGCTGGTAGCCGCCCTGCGTCAACAGGTGTTCAACATAATGCGCGGTGCCTTCTTCGCCATTCGCCCATTCGGCCCACAGCCTGAGCTCGGCAGGGCTGTGGGCGCCGGTGAGGGTGAACGGACCTAGGCGCAGCCAGGGGGCGGCGTGCACGCCGTATTCCGCAGCCTGTTCGGGATGCTCGGCCGCATCGATCACGGTCAGCTTGCCGATCAGCTTCTGCCTGACCAGCTGGTTCAGCCCCTGCAAAACGGTGGCGCAGTGCGGGCAGCCCGGGGCGACAAAGAGCAGGGCATCGGGTGGTGTGGCAGGCGTCGGAACGGTTGGAGTCGTCATGGCGAACAGGCTACTCGCCTTGTATCGTCACGACAAGCCGGCGGCTGCCGCCGTGGTTGCGGTGTTCGCACAGGTAAATGCCCTGCCAGGTTCCCAGTCTGGGCCGGCCGCCGGCGATCGGGATGTTGAGGCTGTTGCCGAGGATGCTGGATTTCAGGTGGGCGGGCAGGTCGTCCGGTCCCTCGTCCCGATGCCTGTAATAAGGCTCGCCTTCGGGTACCGCGCGGTTGAAGTAGCTCTCGAAATCCCGGCGCACCGTGGGATCGGCGTTCTCGTTGAGGGTCAATGATGCCGAGGTATGCGTCAGGAATATGTGCATCAGGCCGATCCTGAAATTGCCCAGCTCGGGCAGTTCACGCAGCAGTTCCTCGGTGATCAGATGAAAGCCCCTGCTTTTTGATGTCAGGCATATCTCTTTTTGTATCCACATGTCGAAATTATAAGGGACGTATTGCCTTCATTGCTGATGAATGCGTCCCTTGATCGGCATGGCTCAGCCCATCGGCAACCCGTACTGCATCCAGCCCATCATTCCGCCCCGCAGGTTGTAGACGTTCGAGAACCCCTGCTGCTGGAGGTACATGCAGGCCTGTGCAGACCGGGCTCCGCTGCGGCATATGAAGACCAGCTTTTCTGCGGGGGAAAGCTCGTGGATCCTTGCCGGCAGCGTGTGCAGCGGCAGGGCTTCCGCATTGGGCACGGTGCCCGTCGCGATTTCCTGCATCTGGCGCACGTCGATCACGCGCAGTTTGTGGTCGGTATCGTTCACCCACTGGGCGAGCTCGTGTGCTTCTATTTCCTTGATGTTATTAGCGTACATTTCAATTCCTCGTGGTAAGGCCAATACACTATATTAGCATATCATTATATTAAGGCAAGCCGCCCTGTTAAGGTATGCGGCATGAAGGACTTCGGGATGTCCCGCCGCTGCAGCAGCCGGTTTCAGTCATAGTCGGCTAGCAGTTCGCTGCAGCCATAAAAGTTCATCAACTCGGTGATGACGGTTTTCATCCCGGTCTTGGACTGGATCTTTTTGACGATGGTGTTTCTGTATTCGTCCATGCGTTCGCGCAGGATCGGATGAAAGTGGGGCGGAACCTTTTTCAGCAGTGCGTTCCAGCCCGCCTCGATATCCGGCATCGTTTCCCGGACACCCCGGACCAGGGTTTCAAGGTCCCTTTGCCCGGCCCGGGCGACGATGGGCCCGTCACCGGCGATCGCGAAAATGACCGCGATGGCGATCACCGCATTGGCGTCGAGATCGGGATCATTGACCGGACCCGCGTAATGTTTTTGGCGCAGCCATTTCGCGCAGGCCACGATGCGCTGGTTGTGCTGCCTGTCCTGCAATTCATGCCGGTAAACGTCATCGCCTTTCCATGTCGCGGCAGGATCGGCACGGCATATCTCGGCAAACAGCAGCTTGATATCGCGCTGCTGTATGTACGGGTCGTTGTCGAAATCCGAAACGAACGCGGTATAGGGCAGGCCGGATAATTCCTTGATATGCCGGAATCCCATCTGGAAAACATATTCTGCACCGTGGTGCAGCAGAAAGGCCAGCTGCGCATCGCCGTCTTCCGGAATATTCGCCTGGCTGATGCCCAGAGAGATACATCCCACCGTCAGGTGAAACGCATCGAGCAGGCCGTCCGCAGTCCGCTCATTCGTGAATTTTCTGGCGACCAGCACCGTGATACCGCTCAGCTCGTCGAGCAGGGTCTGCGCCGCCTCCTGGTTGTCCGCGCGTTTTGCCAGCGCTTCTAGCGCTTGCACCAGATGGGGAGGACGCGCGGTGAGATGGGCGAGTTGCATGGCCGGCTATTCGGTAACGTGCTGCTGGTGTTTGTAGCGCATCACGCAAAAATATCCTCGCCCAGGCTGGGGCGCGCACCTTTTTTGGGTGTGCCGGCCGCTTTGCCCGGTACTTGCCTGCGCAGGCGCAACATCAGCTCATGGGTGGTTCTGGCAAGTGCAAACTCATGGTGGTGCTCGTCGTCATCGCCTTCTTCGGAGCGCGCGCGCAACTGGTTTTCGCCGGGCACCCAGTCGGGGAACATCTCGAACAGCACTCTATCCCAGGCATCCGCATCGCTGCGCGCAATTTCCAGCGCGAGCGGAATCACATCGTGATCTGAAGTCGTCTGGCCGCTGCTGAGCGCACCGCGCGCATGGATGTCATTGGCGAGTTCGATGATCTCCCCGGTGGCGGTCGAGAACAGCACGGCAAAAGCCGTCGTCCCCCAGTCGGTAGCCAACGCCTCATGGATCAGGCTGGTGCGCCGCTCCGCATCATCGGTCGAGAAGATGATCCCGTGGATATGCGCGAACAGGGATTCGGTCAACACCTCCGGCTCATCCTCGATATTGTCCTCGCTCCAGGTGGCGGCGAAAAACGCCAGACTCCCGGCCCAAGCCTTGGGCGAGATCAGCATCGTGGCCAGCGACAATTTGCCGCCGTCGAAGGCGGACAGATGCATCGCTGCCACCTGCGGCTCCAGCGTGTCGAGCACTGCCACCACGGCCAGATCGCCGAACTGTTCCGCGGTCTCATTGATCGCTTCCTCCGCATGGGCGGAAGAGCCGGCCAGAATCAGCTCGGTTACCTGCCGGCTGATCGCGGGAAAATTAGTGTTGTTCGCCATTCCCGTCTCCGCGCGAGTCGAACATATCCATGAAATCCTGCCCCGGCTCGACATGATCCTCGTCTTCCATGCCATTACCTTCTGCTGCGTCTTCTTCCTCTTTCAGCGCATCGAGGGTGTTGTCTTCGGCGGCCCAGCGCTTGGTGTTCTTGAACAGGAAAGCCGTGATGATGGCCTTGCGCGCCAGTTCCGGGTTGTTGACGGCAACGGCAGCCAAGGCGTTGCCCGCCTCGGCATCCGCACACGACACCATCGCGATCACCTTCGCGGCATCGCCCATATCATATTGCCTGCATTGCGCCAGCAACCCAGCCGGATCATCAAAGCGCAGGTGGTCCGCCAGCGCGAAGCTCAACAGGTTCACATCGTCGATCTCCGTGCCCCTGGCGTATTCGCCGAGCAACGATGCAACGACTCTTGCGTAGTTCTTGCGGTCGGGCGGCTCGCCCAGCGTATCTTCGATCTGCACGCCAAGTTCGCGCGACTGATAGGCAAATTCGTGATGGATGTTTTTATTCATTGGTTTTATTGATGGGGTTTCGTATTTAAAGTGATGAATGGCCATCGTGCGGCACAACCATGCCGCAACGATCGAACAACGAATGCCACAAAGCGCGCGCCTCGTTGTCCGGATCGGTGATGATGCGATTGTTCAGGCCCTGGTTGTATGCGGCCCTTTGTTTCGGGTCGGAAAGCAACTCATAAGCTGTCTTGATCGCATTGAACCGTATCTCGGCACCGGGGTGCGTGCTCCTGTCCGGGTGATGGCGCATCGCAAGCGAGCGGTACGCCTTCCTGATTTCCTCGGTCGTCGCGGTCGGCGCTACGCCAAGGATGTTGTACAGATTTTCCAAGTCATGCCTCCAGTGGGGGGCGTGGATTTTACACACTAGCCGGAACCAGGATACGGATAATTTCTGTAAATGGCCGATTCGGCGGTTTGAAGGGGCCGGATTCGAGCACCCGGGCCGGCTGCGCAATACTTTCTGCGACCATTCCATCCCGCCCGCAAACCAATCGCGCCCATCTCCCCCGGCACCAAACCGCCCCCGCGCCCAATGCTGCCCTGCAGCGCGCGCACCTTCACCGTCGCCCTTGCCTGCCGACAAATTTCGCACCGCGTCGTGTGCGACGTTGCGCACTATGTTTGCTGGGACACGGTTTGATCGCGCTTGAAAGGTTATGATGCTGCGGATATCAGGAGGCGAATACATGACCGGAACATACGACGTTGCCATCATCGGTGCAGGCTCTGCAGGCCTGACGGCGCTGCGCGAGGTGCGCAAGCAGACCGATAATTTTGTGTTGATCAATGACGGCTCCTACGGCACTACGTGCGCGCGCGTGGGATGCATGCCCTCGAAAACGCTGATCGAGGCGGCCATCGCCTTTCACCGGGGCAAGGCGCTCGGGAGCTTCGGCGTGGACGGTGCGGAGAGGCTTGTTGTCGATATCCCCGCTGTGTTGAGGCGCGTGCGCCGGCTGCGCGACGGCTTTGTTGCGGGGATGCTCAAAATCACGGATGACCTTAAGGATCACGGCATTGCGGGCCGTGCACGGTTCCTCGAGCCGCAGGTACTCGCGGTCGGCGAACGCCGCGTCCATGCCAGGAAGATCATCATCGCGACCGGTTCCCGCCCTGTCGTTCCGAAGGAATGGGCCGCATTCGGCACACGGATGCTGACCAGCGATGATCTGTTCGAGCAGGAAACTCTGCCGTCGCGCATGGCGGTGATTGGCATGGGTGGCCTCGGCAGCGAGATCGCCCAGGCGCTCGCCCGGCTTGGCATAGAGGTCAGCGGTTTCGATGCCGCCGATCAGATCGCCGGACTGAGCGATCCCGATGTCAACAGGCAGGCCGTGGCATTGTTGCGGGCGGAGTTCGCCATGCATCTGGGCCGGGCAGCCGAGCCGGTCATCGAGGGTGAGCGTATCCGTGTGCGTGCCGGGAACGAGAGTGCCGTGGTCGACAAGGTGCTGGTCGCGCTCGGCCGCCGTCCCAATGTCGACCAGATGGGCCTCGAGAACCTGGGCGTCGAGCTCGACGAACACGGCGTGCCGCCTTTCGACGCGCGCACCATGCAGATCGCCGGTCTTCCGGTATACATCGCGGGCGATGCCAACCGTCATTTGCCGTTGCTGCACGAGGCTCTCGACGAGGGATATATCGCCGGATATAACGCGCCGCGGAATGAGCCGGTATGCTTCGAACGGCGCGTGCCGCTTGCGATCGTATTTACCGACCCCGGCATCGCCGTCGTCGGACAGCACTACGCTGAGCTTGACCGGGATGAAACCGTCATCGGCGAAGTTGATTTCTCGAGTCAGGGACGCGCGCGCATGGCGGAACAGAATCACGGCCTGTTGCGCGTCTATGCCGACAGGAACAGTGGCCGGCTATCGGGTGCCGAGATGTGCGCGCCGCAAGGTGAGCACCTGGCACATCTGCTGGCGTTGGCGGTGCAGCGCAAGCTGACAGTGCGCGAGTTGTTGCGCATGCCGTTTTATCATCCTGTGCTGGAGGAGGGCTTGCGCACCGCGTTACGCGACGCCGCCGGCAAACTGGGCGGCGCAGCTGTCCCCGATCTGGGCTACTGCGATCGACTGGACGACGGCGCGTTCGATTAGCGCCGGGTTTTCTGTCCGAGTCGCTGTGTCTTTTTGGGAATGTATCGGACCAATTGATCTTTCATCTCCTGCTCTTCAATCGGAATCATCGCTGCCTGCGTTTCCAGACCGCCTCTGCCGAGGGAGACGGCGGGCGTTTCGCACTGTGTGTGTTGGCGCACTGTTTAACTGTGCCCGAAAGCCTATATTCATGTTTCGTGGCGTTCAGTCTATGCATGAGTCATGCAACCAGAAGTTCAATTCACCAGCATTTTCCAAGAAAAGGAATATACATAATGTCAAATACCAATGAAGCTAGCGTAGAGAAGAATTACACAATCAAGATGAGCTCCGGCAATGGGGCAGTCAGAACAGAGTCGCAAACGCACACCCGAAGTGAAATTATCGATCGCGCGAAGGAGGTGCTGGCGAAACAATTGGGCCTGGATTTATCTGATTATGCCGGTTTGGAAACAAGGCTGGAAAGCGGGGATGACGGTGACAGCATCTATTACGTTGATAAGTCCGGGAGTCCAACCAAATTTACAGGCGAGATGCAATTCGATGCGGCCATTGCAGTGCTTAATTCCAATGAGCAATATTTTGCGGCGATTCCTGTGAAATAGGCCGGAAGCGGCTTTACTTGAGGGGACAAAGTTTTCATCTTCATGAGCGAGCGGCCCGGACAGGCTGGACGCGCAATTACTACTGAGCCGGCCTGGCGTATCGTTCCGGCCAGATGGTTAGTCGCAGCGACAGAAACCAAAGTTGCCGAAACCGAATTATTTTATGCGGGTTGCCGGCGCGGATGAAATCTGCAGCGGTACCTTTTGCCTCTGTGCGCAAAATAAAATCCGCTAACCCGGCATTCCGTCTGCGCGCGGTTTGACCAGGATGGGGGCGTATACCCAGATCAACAATGCAAAGGCAATCAGCCATGCCGCCTGTGACACGCCGATCCACAATGTGTATTGCATCGGTGCGATCATCGGCAATACCACCCGGGCAACGAAGGACGCGGCCAATGCGATGAAAGCGGGGGCAAGCAGCCGCGAGTGCTGCTGGATATTGCGGCCGGTGTGTCCGAGCGAGATGCGCGCCATCATTCCTGCCGTCATCATGGCTATGCCGCCCACTGCAAAGGCATGCAGCGCCAGAAAGGGCAGCAGGAATACGAACGGTGTGAGCGCCTTGATCAGGAATCCGAATGTGGCGCCGCCATAGCCGAGGTATAACACCCACAGCAGCGGCTTCTTCCAGATATCCCTGGTGTACCACCCCGCCAGCCGCATCGTATGCGCCGCGAACAGCAGGCCGGCGAGCGCGGCGGTAGCAGCGGCATTCCGCCAGAACACATCGGAAAGCCAGAACAGCACAAACACATAAATGATGGAGCGATCTATCCACACCCAATTCTTCAATTTCACCGGATGGCCGACACCCCGTTCGATGAAGAACGGCATCACGCGCCGCGCCATGCTGAAGACCAGCGCAAGCAGAAAATACAATCCGGAATACAGGCCCCACGCGATGCCTTGTTCCAGCACGCCCGTCACGCCGAGATAAAACACCAGGTTGGCCAGCATCAGCAGCACCAGTTTGGACGCGATGCCGATCTGGTCATGCTGTTTTGCGCGCAGGATAGGGCTAAAGACCGCAACGATGAGCCAGAGGTCGAACACCAGGTCCAGCACCATCATCGGCAGGATCTGCCCGGGTATTATCCACTCAACCAGCCGTGCCGCCAGCCACAGTGTTGCCAGGCCGGCCAGCGGGTATCCACTGGGTGTGGGGATATGGGTCCAGTTGCGCACCGCAGTCAACAGAAATCCGGCGGCGACGGCCATGCCATATCCGAAGATCATTTCATGCGCATGCCAGTATGCGGGTGAGAACGGCAGGCTCGGCGCCGGCCAGCCATAGACATAAATGCCACCCCAGATCAATATCGAGACCAGCGCATAGATACCGGCCAGCAGGAAGAAGGGACGAAATCCAAGATTGAACAGGGCGAATCCAGGAGCGGGTTGGGCTGGGTCTTTGCTGGGCAAAATAAAATCCTTTATAAGTCCAATGACGGATAGAAGAACATAACAAGTCGATCTTCAATTTTCAACATCGGGTCAATCTCCACCATCAGGTCCCGTGATCGAGGCGGAACCAAACGGGGCTGCCGCAGTTTACATTGTTGCAAGTCATCAAGGTGCCGATCTCTGCTTGCCGCGCCGCCAAAATATGGCCATCAACGGTTTGACGCTGGTTCCGTGGAGCAGAATTGAAAGCGTGACGACGATCAGTGTCATTTGTATCAATTGCAGCGACAGCTCCTCCGGCAAGCCGCTTTCTATCGCGTACATCAGGTAGTAGAGTGAGCCGATCCCGCGCACGCCGAACCAGCCGGTCATGCCGCGTATCCGCCACGTGGTGTTCGTGCCCAACAGTCCGACGATGACACTGATCGGGCGCACGATCACGAACAGGAACAGGGCCAGCCCCACCGCTTGCCAGGTCCACGAGTTCAGATACAGCGTGCCGCCGATCAGCAGAACCAGGACCACTTCCGAAAGCCTTTCCAGATGTTCCTTGAATACCAGCGATCCCTGGCTGACCGTTTGCGGTGGCTCCGGTTCGGGCGCATTTCCGGATGCGCGCAGCGCTTGCTGGGTTTTGCTTGCGTCGAAGGCATTCTGGGCAGCTTTGGCCAGCTTGAGCTCGGTCTGGCGTAACGCGACGGCGGCAAAAAATACCGCCAGAAACCCCCAGCCGTTAACCGTCACGGTCAAACCGTATACGATCCCGATCAGCCCCAGGCCGAGGAAGTCATCCATCAACTCGTGTTCGTGCGGCTTGCTGCGCAGTTTCCACCCGACATGAGCCAGCGCAACACCCGCGACAACGCCGATGGTGACGCCAGACACCGTGGCCCATAGCACATCAACCAGCATCCATTTCATTCCGGAATCGCCGAGATCATGCAGGCCGAGCAAACCCAAGCCCAGCATCACAAACGGAAAAGCGCTGCCGTCGTTCATGCCCGCCTCGCAGGTCAGGTTGAAGCGCAGCTGGTCGTGGTCTCCGGGATGGCGGATCTGCACATCGGTTGCCAGCACCGGATCGGTCGGTGCAACGATTGCGCCCAGCAGCACCCCTGCACCCAACGGCATACCCAGCACATAAAATGCAAATCCGGCGACCATCGCGACGGTGATGGCCATGGATGCTGTCGCCAGCAGAATCGGCGTGCGCCAACGGGCAAAACTAAACGGTACCGGCATTTTTACGCCGGCAGAAAACAGGGAGATCAATACCGCCACTTCAGTCAGTGATTCCAGCAGTGCTGATTGCTTGAGCGGATTGAAATGAAACCAATCGAGCACGGTGGGTCCGACCAGCACCCCCACAGCCAGATAAATGATGGCGGAGGTGATCGGCGAGCGCTTGAGGATTGAAGCAGTGAGGCCCATGGCCAGCAACAGTGCTCCTGCGAGCATGAACCATTGTGTGCTAGTCATCAGTATGTTCCGGATACATAAATAACCGCCTAGCCAAAATGAACGAGGCAAAACTTATATCACAGTATGTCGGTATGCAACTGTGTGTTGGTATACATAGTCGGATTCGAAATTCCGGTGGAGGAGCCCGGTTGCGTTTGCCATGTACGCAGCGATAGCTGATGAATAAATCCCACCGGGCCCCTGCAATTTTCCGGACAACTGAAGCGCACGGTTCAGTTGGCCGCGTCAATTATCCAGTCAGAGGTTCCTTAACTGCCCGGCTGTATGCCCGGTTATGGTGAGAGGTTCTCCGCGAGCCTGGGATTGGCTTTCAGCAGTCCAGCCTCATCGCTGATTACATGAGCCGCTTCATTCAGCAATATATCCTTGGCATTTTTATTTGCATTCTCGATGGCCAGATCGGCGCTGGGATCGCGTTCACTGGACAACATGCCGTCGTCCTGGAATGCATGACTGCCGGCTTTGGCGGAGGCCTTGTGCGATTGACTGTCACCCCTGCTTTTGACGCGAGACTTCTCGCGCGCTTCCTGCGCGTCTCGCTCTTTGCGGCGGTCGGCTTCATTGAGCGAGATCAGGTTTGTCTGGCGTATCTTGTTGAGCTCGGCAATATCTTCCTGCAAATTCCTGAAGTCCCGGTCGTGGCTTACGCGCTTGTCGTGGCTCGCTATCAACATCGGCACGATAGTTGTCAAATTGCCTTCCGGCCTGTAGTCGGCCGCCTTGATTTGCGACCATGGCAAGGCATTGTCGAAACTGGACTCGCCAAAATCCTTCGTGTCGTTCAGCGACGGAAACTTGATATCCGGAGTCACGCCGCGCAACTGCGTGGTGCCGCCATTGATACGGAAAAATTGGGCGATGGTCATCTTGACTTCGCCGAATTCGGGTTTGTCGTTTTTCGCGAGTTGATCAAGATCCGCCACGGTCTGCACCGTGCCTTTGCCAAAGCTGGTTTCTCCGATCACGACTCCGCGACCGTAATCCTGGATCGCCGCCGCGAAAATCTCGGAGGCTGATGCCGAGCCGCGGTTGATGAGCACGCCCAGCGGACCATTCCAGGCGGGAGCGGTATCGCTATCGCTATCGACAGTAATATTGCCGTTGGAGTCGCGTTGCTGTACGACGGGGCCTTTTCCTACAAACAGACCGGTCAGTTCGATGGCTTCATCCAATGATCCGCCGCCATTGTTGCGCAGATCCACCAGCACGCCATCCACCTTGTCTTTTTTCAGCTCGGTCAGCAGGCGCGAGACGTCCCTGGTTGCGCTTTTGAAATTCTTGTCGCCGTTCTGGCGGGCAGCAAAATCCTGATAAAACTCGGGCAGGGAGATCACGCCGATGTGGCGAATCGCGCCCCCGTCCTTCACTTCGATAATTGATTTCTTGGCGGCCTGCTTTTCCAGGGTGATTTTTTTTCTGACCAGTGAGATGAGCTTGTGTTTGCCATCAGCGCCGGCTTCCGCAGGCAGCACATCAAGACGCACCACTGAATTCTCGGCGCCGCGTATCAACGCCACCGCGTCGTCAATGCGCCAGCCCATGATGTCGGTTATCGGGCCATTTTCGCCTTGCCCGACACCCACGATACGGTCCCCGGCTTTCAGCTTGCCGGATAGCGCCGCGGGGCCGCCTGCCAACAGCTCCTTGATCGTCGTGTATTCGTCCTTGTCACTAAGCTCTGCGCCGATGCCAACAAGAGACAATCTCATCGAAATATCGAACTCTTCGGAGGCGCGCACCCCAAAATAATTGGTATGCGGGTCTATCGCCATCGTATAGGCGTTCATGAAACTTTGAAATATGTCTTCACTGTTGACCTTGGACAGGCTGTCCAGTGAATTTTCATAGCGTTTGTCCAGTGTTGCGACGATGCTTTTCTTGTCCTTGCCGGCCAGTTTGAGACGCAGCCAGTCGTTTTTGACACGCTTGCGCCACAGGTCATTCAGCTCCTCCCTGGACTTTGGCCATGGCGCATCCTTGCGGGTGTATTGATAGCTTTCCTTTTTGTTGAAATCAAAACCTTTCTTTAGCAGGGAGCGGGCATAGGTAAACCGTTCGGTGATTCGTTGCTGATAGAGGTTGTATATGCCGAACGGGATGCTCAGGTTTTCGTCGAGTATGGCATCATCAAGCTTGGTTCGCGCATCGGCGAAATGATCGATGTCGGACTGCAGGAAAAATATCTTTTCGCCATCCAGCTCTTTCAGGTAGTTGTCGAATATTTGCGAAGACAAATGATCGTCAAGCGCCACGTTTTTGTAGCTGTAGTGGCCCAGTACTTTGGCTGACAGAAGGGCTGCCTGAGCCTGTTGTTGCAGCGGCTCTAGCTGCGGAATAGCCTGAGCCGTATTGAGTGCCGACAGGGTAAACGCCAGCAATATCCACAGTAATTTGTTTTTCATTTATGTATTCGGTAAAGAAGGTCTAATCAGCCGAGCCATAGACAGGTTATAAGGTGCCAAGTTCGATATATTATCCGATATTGGGAATCAATTTGAATTACATGGAAATCCCTTGTTTTTCGGCAACCGCCGACAACTGGCGTGGCGCCACTCGCATTTCCTTTTTTTGTCGTGGCCGGACCAAATAAGTAAACCGCATGTTTTTGTACTAACATGCTTATACTGCAAGGAAATCTGCGGGTTCTGATTGAAGCCGGTGTTTGTCCCGAATCCGCATGTGTCACTATTTTCAATCGGGCTGACCGCCAGGTCCGGCCCATAACAGTTAGGAGTCAACCATGCCTGCCTGGCTTATTCCCGTGCTCAAGTCCGTTCTGCCTTATGTCGGCACGATCGTATCTGCGGCTGCGCCGGTATTTACCAAGAAAAGTGCCGACGCTGCTGCCAATCAGACGATCTTGCTGCAACAGCAGATAACCGAACTTCAGGCAGCGGCATCCGCGAACGACGCACACATCAAAGATCTGGCGATACAATTACAAAATACCGTGGAGGCATTGGAGAAGGGCGCGTCACTTGCGGACAAAAGACACCAGTGGATTCTGGTTTTTTGTATCCTGGCGATCATCATATCCGTCACTTCACTGGGCACAGCGCTGTACGTTCTGCTCGCGTGATGATTTCTTCTTTAAATTGCTGCGAACCGGCCGCCCGCGGCTTGTCTCCGCATCCGTCAACCAGGTCCGCCGCAAAGCGATGCATTGATTGTTTATGAAAAGCGTATATGAAGCATCTACCGGGCTGGATGCCCACATGATCCTGGGCCTGCTTGAACAGCAGCGCATACCGGGGCGTATCGAAGGGGAATATCTCCAGGGCGGGATCGGCGGACTTCAGGCGATGGGTCTGGTGCGTGTACTGGTTTCTGATGCGGACTACGCCGAGGCCAGGAAGATAATCAGCGAATGGGAATCGGTTCAACCGGCTCCGGACAGCGCAAAACCCGAAACACAACCAGCCGGAGGAATCCGGATTTTCATTATCGGGGCGATAGTTGGTGCGTGGATAATGTACTGGTTGTTAAAAGGACACAGTTAAAGGGGCGGGGTTTGAATCGTTTCCCTGCCACTTGCAACCGACCGGCCCTGTCGGCCCGATTACCCGGTCAGACGATCTTGATGCTCAGCTCGACCGCTGCCCGCAGCGTATTGACTGCGGTACACCCGCGTTCCGCGATCGCGACCAATTTGTCCAGCTCTCCCGGAGGATTGCACTGCGCGGATACCGACATGCGGATCGCGGTAAAACGCGACGGCGCATCGGCCATGTCGCCTTCGATATCGGCGCGGGCATTTTTCAATTCGATATTCCGGGCTTTGGCCGCGGCCAGCAGATTGCTCATGAAACAACCGCCCAGACCGTTCAACACCGCTTCCCCGCCCATCATGCCTTGATTGGTGCCACCCTTGGCCTCGGAGCGATCCATGACCAGTTGATGTCCGCGGGCATTACCCCGGGATGCGGTACTGCTGATCTGTTCCACTTTCACTGTTGCTGTTGCCATGCCTTTTTTCCTTGATCGCCAAAATAAAAGTAAACGCTGAAAAAGTCCGTTGGTGGCGAGATATCGGACCATGCATGGTACATCATTACTAACTTCCTTCAAACATCGGATAGTCAAACAGCCGCGCTACAGCCTGCGTGTCGACAGTATATGAATGTTGCGGCGGGACGGTTTTTGGCGAACTGGGCTATGGTCGAGGTGAAGGCTCTGCGGTGCCGGAAATTCGAGCCTGACCCATTTCATCTTCAGGGTATGTCAAATCCCCGATTATGGTTCGCCGGGTTCGCTTTCCATAACGCTGCGGCTATTTGGGAGCAATGCCTGCGCCCGCATGGCTTCGGCCTCGTTATGGCTATGTGCTACGATTACCCACTGCCCATGGCCGATGGCATCAGCCACTGCCTCTTCAACATCCATTGTTTGTACGTCGTCGGTGTTATTGCTGGCAACGCCACCCATTACACTGCCGCCTAGCGCACCCAGGCCAAGCGCCGTCATGGCACCAATCATCGGCCCCGCTACCAGCAGCCCGGCGCCGCCCGTCAAAGCGATACCGGTGACGAGCACCAGTCCGGGGATCGACCCCAATGCGGCTCCTTCCAATACACCTTTCGTGGTATCAAGCGCCCCCCACTCTTGTTCGAGCTTTTCCTGCCAATGCTCCTGTTCCCGGCCGAGCAAACTGATTTGATCATTCGTGAAGCCTCCTTTTTTTAGTAAAGCAATGGCGCCGCCGACATCGGCGAAATTCGGATAAATTGCGATGGTTTTGTAACGGGGGATTCCCATAGGTGGCATTGCTTTGCCGGTTTGGGAAAGGCTTGCGGCAGTAGTATCGGTTTTCATGATGAATTTTCCTTTCGATGATGGAATGTGGTGTGTCCGTTCAAGTGTCGGGCAGCCAGGCTATCCTGAACACCATGGCCCACATTGCAGCAATGATCACATTTATTCTGTGCGGCAGCGCACGGTGCGCCATATATTCAAGTGCGAGACTGTTCATGCATGTTTACCGGGAGAAGATTAATGAAGCACGTTTTCGATTATGTAATTGTAGGCGGTGGGCTGGCGGGCGCATCGGCAGTGGAAGGCATTCGTGAGCTCGATGAGACGGGCCGCATACTTCTGGTCTGCGGGGAAGATCACTTGCCTTATGACAGGCCACCGCTGTCCAAGAAGCTTTGGTTCGGCAAAATTACAGTGGAACAGATATTTCTGCATGACCAGAAGTTCTACGATACCCATACAGTTACTTTGGCATTGGGAATAAAATCGGTGCGGCTCGACCCCGTCAAAAAGACCATAACCAACAACAATAACAACACATTCGGCTATGGAAAGCTGCTGTTTGCAACGGGATGCAAGGTGCGGACGCTGACTATCCCCGGCGGAGATCTCGCTGATATATGTTATTTCCGCAGCCTGGACGATTACCTGCGCATCAGGAAAGTGGCTGCAGCGGGTAAGTCCGCAGTAGTGGTCGGTGGCGGGTTCATCGGCTCTGAATTGGCCGCAGCGCTCAACATCAACAAGCTGAATGTCACCATGATTTTTCCGGGCACACTCCTCTGCGACCGGGTGTTTCCCGACTATTTGGGAAGGGCTGTGCAGCGTCGCTATGTGGAGAAGGGTGTCAGGGTACTGGCGTCGGACAAACCCGTTTCTTTCAGCAAGAAGGGCGCCAAATTTATTACCCGCACCGAGAAGGGTGAGGAAATCGAATCCGATCTGGTGATCGTCGGAGTCGGCGTGATCCCGGACATGGAACTGGCCAAAAGTGCCGGGCTGGAAGTGGGCAATGGAATCGTGGTTAACGAATATCTAGAGACGTCCAACCCGGATATTTATGCCGCAGGCGACAACGCCTTTTTTCCTTACCAGGCACTGGGGCAGTCGATGCGCATGGAGCACTGGGACAACGCCCTCAACCAGGGGAAATGGGCGGGGCGGAATATGGCCGGCGCGCATGAACCATATACCTATCAGCCGTATTTTTTCTCGGACCTGTTCGAGTTCGGCTACGAGGCGACCGGCGAAGTTGATGCGAAGATGGAGACCTTCGCCGACTGGCAGAAGGAAAACGATACCGGAGTCATCTACTACCTGCGCGACGGAACGGTCAGGGGCGTGATGATGTGCAACGTGTGGGACAAAGTCGAGTCGGCACGCGAACTGATCAAACGGGGTGGAAAGACGACACCGGATAAATTGCGCGGCCTGATTGCATGACATCCGCTGTGCCTGTCCAATAATGATCAGGGGACACTGGCTGCGTCCGCTCGCCATGAGTTCGCAGCCAGACGGAAAATTTCAAATTTGTTTCAGGGACCCCCGAATCAAAGCAGCATCACCGGATCTGGCCGGTGAATGCCAGTTGTCAACCACTTGGAGAGCATGCCCATGACCCGATTTCCAGAAGATATTTATACCGAACCTTTAAATGTAGATGTTGATACGCTGAGTAATCTTGGCCCCCTTCGCGGTATGGCGGGAATTTGGCAAGGCATTCGCGGCCTGGACGTTAATCCTAAAGCAGAGGGACCTCAAAAGCAGGTTTTCGTCGAGCACATTGAACTTCAACCGATAGACCCGCAGACCAACGGGCCACAATTGTTCTATGGCCTGCGTTACCACTCCCATATCGTCAAGCCGGACCAGGTCAAGACTTATCACGATCAGGTTGGATACTGGTTATGGGAGCCTGCCACAAATTCTGTGATGCACACGCTTACGATTCCGCGAGCCATGATCCTCATGGCTGTCGGAGAGGCAAGTGCCAATGCGAAAGAGTTTGAGCTCACAGCTAGCCAAGACTCCAAAAACTTTGGCATTTGCTCGGCACCGTTTCTTGACTATGCATTCAAGACGATCGAATTCCGGATCAAGATAACCATCAATCCCGACGGCACCTGGTCTTACGATGAGGATACGGTACTTTTGGTCAAGGGAAAGGCAGAACCATTTCACCACACGGATCGAAACAGGTTGACCAAGATTGCGGAACCCACTCCAAACCCTCTGGCGAGAAAGTAATCCGGACGCAGCGGGCGGCTCAAGACAGAGAGTGGATTTTGCCGGGTATCGCAGACACGTTCTGAACGGCAGTTTTGCAGCAGAATGCAGGACGGATCTGTTTCGTTAACAGGCGTTCCGAATCAAAATAATCGGGGTCAGCCCCTGAGTTCACGTGCGCGGCGCGGGCAAGCGGGCAGGCCGGTGAACAGCTCAAACGACGACGGAAACCAAATGGACTTGTTGTGAGGCCAGCTTGACGGAGCCATACGGTCTGGTTAGTGTGCAACCTGTTTCTATGTTCGGGCGGGAGGCGAGGTGAATGAATGCGCAATCTATTCAGGAAAACGTGGTCTGGTCTGAAAATCATCTAGCCGACCTCCCACCGCCGGTGGCGGTGGGGTTAAAGTGAGTTTGCGAACTTGCGATAACCACAGGAGGCCGACATCATGAAGTATAGCGGAATTGATTTGCATTCGAAC
>Ga0307375_10002584_pt1 | contig 18411 bp, 13 predicted proteins | sample TR1MG_FD_202531 | JGI IMG/M metagenome (GOLD analysis project Ga0307375, IMG submission 202531) | Soil microbial communities from Risofladan, Vaasa, Finland - TR-1 | ecosystem: Environmental > Terrestrial > Soil > Coastal area > Acid sulfate soil | place: Finland: Risofladan, Vaasa | collected... | reverse complement strand
GAAGCAGGAACATCGGTTCGCGACAAAGCAGCGCCGACAACACCTCGCCTTCCTTGAGGGATTCCAGCGCCGCCAGCGTGCGCACCATCGGCTCGGGCGGATCGAGATCGCGGTTGTCGATGGAGATCGCGGGCGGTGGCCAGACGTCGTCGTCATCGGGCGTGCTTGCGACCGCCTCGGCAGAAACCGGTGCCCGCCCGGTGGGGGTGAACAGAACCTCCCAGTCGTCGTGGCCGAGCTCCCGCACGTCATGCGTGTAACCCCTGGAACCGAGCATGTGCAAGAGCGGCGTCGGCTTGAAGGTGGCGAACAATCGCAAGCCCTGATCCGGCCGCAATCCCGCTACCGTGGCCATGATCTGTTCGAAAGGCTCGCCGCCATCGCGCAGGATGGGACGCACATCGAGATCCACAAACGTCGTCATCACCAGTCTCCCGTCGATCAGTGCGATCGCGTCAAAGAAAGAACCAGCGGCGGTCGCATGCTCCCGGCCGGGAAACGCGCCGATGCGGGTACATCGTCCAGACGGCGCGCTCGCACCAACTGCAGGACAATGCCCGCAGTGCCGACCAGCAGCATCGCTGCCGCGACCCGGAATGCCCATGCGCTGTCCAGGAACAGCGCCACTGTCGCCGCCCAGGCGGCGACGAAATACAGCCCAAACCACTTGCGCGCGTGTTGCTCGGCAACCAGATCCTGCACTCTTGGGGTGGGTGCCTTGCCCAGTACCGGGCCATAGCATTCGAGCCAGGTAAGAAACGGGACGATCTTGTAGAGCTTGGCCAGACCCAGCCCCGACAGCCAGCCGAAGGCAACCAGGAACACCACCGCGCCCGCATGGTGTGCCAGTGCGCCCATGCTCCCAAGCACCACGATCAGCAGCGCGGCGAGCACCAGCGATCCCACCGCCGCCGCGGCCATCCGACTGTTGAGTTCGATCACCCGCCGTTTGCGCGCCCGGTACAGATGCGCAATGTCACGCGCGTACAAGACCACGGTCAGCAAGCCGAGTACCCCGGCGGCAACGAAAACCGGAGCGGTGCCGTGATTCGCCAGAATGGCGGTCGTGCCGCCGAGAACCGCCACGCCCAGTGCCCATGCGCCGAACCGCAGTACCGCGCGGGTGCTCGGACGATCCAGTTCCGGCGCCAGCATGAACATCGCCAGCAACCGGTAGCTGACGCCCATGGCGGTCAAGGTGAGCCAGCCGCCCAGTCCGGCGATGATGTGGATCGGCAGACCGTAAGCAAAGAGGCGAAGCGCCGCGGGAGTTGTCGTGTCGCCCGCCAGCACCAGCGCGAAGGTGATACCGATGGCCACGGTGGCCGCCAGGCCAAGCAGGCCCACGGCGACAAATCGCGCCGGCAATCCCAGCGGGCGCGCGGCCCAGAGCGTGCGGCCGAGATTCCACAGCACGAGGCTGAAGCCGGCCGCCAGCAAGGTACTCGCGATGGGGAAGAACGGCAACGCCGCTGCGACCGTCCCATCTAAACCGAGGAAACCCGTCAGCAGTGCCGCCAGCCCGCCGAGAAGCAGCACCAGCGCGGGCAAGGGCAGTGTCGCGCTGTGGAGCGGCCTGGCAATGAGGACCGGCACGAACTGGAACAGTGCGCCGCACAGCAGCAGACTCAGCCAGCCCAGAACCACCAGATGGACAAGCAGCAGCGTCGCTGGCGCCCCGATGGGCGCGTTCGGAAAGCCCCATCCCGCAGCCATCAGACTCTCGGCGGCCAGCAGCGCGACGAGCGCGGCAGCGAAATAGGACATGGTCCAGCGAGAGAGTGAAACACCGGCCACGAGACGACTTCCGGGGATGCTTGTGCCGGGCGCCTGCGGCCCGGCACCCACGTTGACCTGATGGTACGACGTCAGGCCGCCTGCGCGAGTTTGCGGATCTCCACGCGCCAGACCTCGGGGCCCTTCTCCAGATAGTTCCACGAGAACTGCTGCGGATATTCCGCCTCGAGTTGGTAATACAGCGGCTTGGGGTCGTGATCATTGACCAGGATGAAAGCGGTGCCGGGGAGCAAGGCGTCGACCAGCTGGAAGATCTTGGCATGGCGTTGCGCCGGCACGAGGGGCCGCACGTCGACCTCGGGAGACGTGGGAGATGCAGCGGAATGGGGCATGACGTTCATCCGGATGGGGGTGGGAGCGATCGCCGCGGTCGACATGCGACCGGGCAGCCTGGCGATGGCCTTTCTCTTGACGGCATCCATCGTTCCGGGATGGAAGCTTGGCTGCTTGAGGCAAGCGTAGATCTCATAAGATGTATTGTCAATGCATCTTAAATGGTAACCAGATGTTCCGCCTTGCAGGAACCGCGGCAAGCCGCGGCGAGATTGATCCGGCGCATCGACATCGATCCGTTCCGGATCGCCAACGCAATGCGTTCAAGCCGAATCCAGCAGCGCCAAACGCTCCTCCTGCAGCAGATTCAACATCTGTGCATGCTGCGTCACGAGATCGGTGGACTGGAACATCGGATTCGCCCAGGAAGTGCCTGCGATGTGCGGGGTGGTTCGGCTGCCAATTGCAGGTGGCCGCCCTCCTCCAGGCGTTGCTGACAGCCGGATTATTCAGCTCGTCGCTGTCTTCGCCCCCGCCATATCCGGGGAAATGCAGCAACCGATGGCCTCGGCAACACGCCGACGATGCTGCACAGCGATATGCTGCGAGAGCTGAAGCAGACCGCGCGAAGAAGTATAGTCCACGCATCATTTCCTTGCATACCTGCACCTCACCCACCAAGCAGCGACCCACACAGTCCTTCGGAAAACCATGCGACTGACCCAATTCTCGGATTATTCCCTGCGCGTGCTGATGTACGCCGCCGCGCAGCGCGAGCGTCTGATCACCATCAAGGAGACCGCCCTCGTATACAAGATCTCCCGCAATCATCTGATGAAGGTGGTCAATGTGCTGACGCGTGCCGGGTATCTGAAAGCCGTCCGTGGCCGCGCGGGGGGATTCACGCTGGCGGTGAGCCCGGACAAAATCCGTCTCGGCACCGTCATGCGCGTGACCGAACCGGATTTCGCCATGACGGAGTGCTTCACCGCCGACAACCGCTGTCAGATCACTCCCTCCTGTCGACTGCGCGGGGTGTTGAGCGAGGCACTTGAAGCTTTTGTCGCAACACTCGACCGTCACACACTGAATGATCTGTTGCTGCACCCTGATGACTTCGGCTTGAAGCTGGAAGTGCGCACCGCGTGAATGCGCCCGACGACTCATCCCGAAGCACGGAATGGCCACATAGGTCGATTTGCAGTAGCCACGTAAGCTATAGGTAAGTTGCCTTTGAGTTGTAGAGCTACTGAAAGAGCGTGGGCATTCTCCATGAAATATACGGGCGACGTGGCGCGGACTTAATCCCGCGCATGTGGCGGTCGCGGCTACGGAATGGTCGGCTTCCGGATGCGCCGTCACCCAACGCTGTAATTCCTGCATTTACCGGACGGCCACGTGGTCGACTATCCACTGCAGAAAACGATCGATGACAGCGATGCTGCACCGCAATGGTGCTTGATGGGGCGGCGCTGCGCATAGATGGTGCGCGGATAGTGCTCCTGCTGCAACGATTGCCACTGGCACCGCCGCGTTGGCGCGTCATCGTCAGTGGCACGGATGTTGCGTAGCAACACCTCGTACGAGGGAATAACTCGCCAATCCGCATCGCTGCGGAGCGGGCAGACCGCAACGGTTTGCTCGTCATATTCGGGGGATCGGGATGCAACGCAAAGCCACACGCATCGAACTGTTCAGCCTCGCCACGCCGCCGATGCGTGCTTTCCATCTGAGCTGGCTGGCGTTCTTCGTCTGTTTCTTCGCCTGGTTCGCGGTGGCGCCGCTGATGCCGCTGGTCAAGAGCGAGTTCGCCCTGGACAAAGACCAGATCGCCAATATCAACATCGCCGCGGTAGCGGTCACCGTCCTGGTGCGCCTGCTGGTCGGCCCGCTGTGCGACCGGTTCGGTCCGCGCCGTACCTATACCGGGCTGTTGCTGCTGGGCGCGATCCCGGTGTTCGGGATCGCTTTCGCGCAGAGCTATCACGCCTTCCTGTTCTTCCGGCTGGCGATCGGCGCGATCGGCGCCAGCTTCGTGATCACCCAGTACCACACCTCGGTGATGTTCGCGCCGAACGTGGTGGGCACCGCCAACGCGACCGCGGCGGGCTGGGGCAACGCCGGCGGCGGCGTGACCCAATCGGTGATGCCGTGGGTGCTGACCGCGGTGGTCGCGCTCGGTGTGCAGCAGGGCTTGGGCTGGCGCGCGGCGATGTTCGTGCCCGGCACGCTGATGCTGATCGTGGGCGTGCTGTACTGGAAGTACGCGCAGGATTGCCCGCAGGGCGACTACCGCGAGCTGCGCGCACGCGGCGTTGCCGTCGAAAGCGGCAAGCGCGGCGGCTGGGCGGTGTTCGTCGCGGCCGCGCGCAACTACCGCGTGTGGATGCTGTTCGTCACCTATGGCTGCTGCTTCGGTATCGAACTGTTCGTACACGGCGTGGCCGCCAGTTACTACGTCGACCGCTTCGGCTTGAACCTGCGCAGCGCCGGGCTGGCGGCCGGCAGCTTCGGCCTGCTCGCGCTTTTCGCGCGCGCGCTGGGCGGCATGGTGTCCGACCGCATGGCGCGCTGGCGCGGTCTGCCCGCGCGGACCTGGCTGCTGTTCACCCTGATGCTGGGCGAGGGTTTCGGCCTGCTGTGGTTCTCCAGCGTGCAGAGCGCCGGGCTGGCCGTGCTGGCGATGCTCAGTTTCGGCGTGTTCACCCACATGGCCTGTGGCGCCACCTACGCGCTGACCCCGTTCATCGACCGGCGGGCACTTGGCGGGGTATCCGGCATCATCGGCGCGGGCGGCAACGCGGGGGCGGTGGCCGCCGGCTTCCTGCTCAAGGCGACCGGTTCGGTGCAGGAGACCTTCCTGTGGCTTGGCGTATGCGTCATCGGCGGGTCGCTGTGCGCGCTGGCGGTACGTTTCAGCGTGGAGCACACCACCCGCGAGGAAGGCTTCTTCCAGGAAGCGCTGCGCCAGCGCGCATCCGCTGTGCTGCCGTCCGGCGCCGCGCTGGCGACGGACTGAGCCGATCGGAGATGGCCATGAAACTCGTCGTGATCGGCAATGGCATGGTGGGCCACAAGCTGCTGGAAGAGCTGATGGCGGCAAACCATGCCGACCTTGAGATCACCGTGCTGTGCGAGGAGCCGCGGCCGGCCTACGACCGTGTGCACCTGTCGGAATTTTTCAACGGCAAGAGCGCCGAGCAGCTGTCGCTGGCAACCCCGGGCTTTTTCGACCAGCCAGGCCTGGAGCTGCGGTTGGATGCCCGCGCCGTGGGCATCGATCGCGCGCGCAAGCAGGTGATCACCCCCGACGGCGAAGTCATTCGCTACGACAAGCTGGTGCTGGCGACCGGCTCCACCCCGTTCGTGCCGGCGATCCCCGGCAACGATCGGCCGGCCTGCCTGGTCTACCGCACCATCGAGGATCTTGAGGCGATGACCGACTGGGGCGCGCGCTCGAAGGTCGGCGTGGTGGTCGGCGGCGGGCTGCTCGGGCTGGAGTGCGCCAAGGCGTTGCGCGACATGGGCCTGCAGACGCATGTCGTCGAATTCGCCCCGCGCCTGATGGCGGTGCAGATGGACGACGGCGGCGGCCGCATGCTGCAGCGGAAGATCGAGGAGTTGGGCCTCACCGTGCACACCCAGAAAAGCACGCTGGCGATCGTCGACGGCGAGGCCGCGCGGCACCGCATGCAGTTCGCCGACGGCAGCCATCTGGACACGGACATGATCGTGTTTTCCGCCGGCATCCGTCCGCGCGACGAGCTGGCCCGGCAGAGCGAGCTGGGCGTGGGCGAGCGCGGCGGCATCCGCATCGACAACTTCTGCCGCACCCGCGATCGCGACGTCTACGCGATCGGCGAGTGCGCGTTGTGGGGCGGCAAGCTGTACGGCCTGGTGGCACCGGGCTACGAGATGGCGCGCATCGTGGCCGCCCATCTGGGCGCGCTGATGCAGCGCACGCAGGCGGCGCCGCTGCCGGAGTTCGCCGGCGCCGACATGTCCACCAAATTGAAGTTGCTGGGCGTGGACGTGGCCAGCCTCGGCGACGCCCATGGCGCCACACCCGGCAGCCGCACCTACCAGTTCAGCGACGAGCGTCGGCAGGTCTACAAGAAGCTGGTGGTCTCGGGCGACGGCAAGCAGCTGCTGGGCGGCGTGCTGGTGGGCGACGCGGCCGAGTACGGCACCCTGCTGCAGATGATGCTCAACAGCATCGCACTGCCCGACGCGCCGGAGTTCCTGATCCTGCCCTCCGCCGACGGCCACGCCCGGCCCGGCCTGGGCGTCGACGCGCTGCCGGCGTCCGCACAGATCTGCTCGTGCAACAACGTCAGCAAGGGCCAGCTGTGCGAGGCGGTGAGCGCGGGGGCGAGGTCCATCGGCGCACTGAAAACGGCCACCAAGGCCGGCACGTCTTGCGGCGGCTGCGTGCCACTGGCCACGCAGATCATGCAGGCCGAGATGAAGCGCCAGGGCCTGGCAGTGAACAACCACCTGTGCGAGCACTTCGCCTGTTCGCGGCAGGAGCTGTACCACCTGGTGCGGGTGGAGCGCATCCGCCACTTCGACGAGCTGCTGGCTCGCCACGGCAAGGGCCTGGGCTGCGACATCTGCAAGCCCGCGGTGGCCAGCATCCTGGCCTCGTGCTGGAACGAGTTCGTGCTGCAGAAGGAGCACGCCTCGCTGCAGGATTCCAACGACTATTTCCTCGCCAATATCCAGAAGGACGGCACCTATTCGGTGGTGCCGCGCATGGCCGGTGGCGAAGTGACCCCGGACGGCCTGATCGCGGTAGGACAGATCGCCAGGAAATACGGCCTGTACACCAAGATCACCGGCGGCCAGCGGGTGGACATGTTCGGCGCGCGACTGGAGCAGCTGCCGCTAATCTGGGAAGAACTGATCGTGGCCGGCTTCGAATCCGGCCATGCCTACGGCAAGTCGGTGCGCACGGTGAAATCCTGCGTGGGCTCGACCTGGTGCCGCTACGGCGTGCAGGACGCGGTCGGCACCGCAATCGACCTGGAGCACCGCTACAAGGGCCTGCGCTCGCCGCACAAGCTAAAGTTCGCGGTATCCGGCTGCACCCGCGAATGCGCCGAGGCGCAGGGCAAGGACGTCGGCGTGATCGCCACCGAAAAAGGCTGGAACCTCTACGTCTGCGGCAACGGCGGCATGAAGCCGCGCCACGCCGAGCTGCTGGCCGGCGACCTCGATACGCCCACGCTGATCGCCTACATCGACCGCTTCCTGATGTTCTACATCCGCACCGCCGACCGCCTGCAGCGCACCAGCGTGTGGCGCGACAACCTTGAAGGCGGCCTGGAGTACCTCAGGGACGTGATCGTGCGCGATACGCTGGGCCTGGCCGCCGAGCTGGAAGCGCAGATGCAACAGGTGGTGGACAGCTACGAGTGCGAATGGAAAAAGGCGATCAGCGACCCGCAGACGCGCCGCCGCTTCCACCATTTCGTCAACAGCAATGCGGCCGACGACAACGTGGCCTTCGTGACCGAGCGCGGACAGATCCGTCCGGCCACGGCGGAAGAAAAGCGTGACCGGTCCAGACGCATCCCGGCCACGGTCGAAACGCAGTGAGGCGCACGATGAATGACAGCGTGGCGAGTCGGGGCTGGACCGCGGTCTGCGCGCTCGACGACATCGTGCCCGATACCGGCGTCTGCGCGCTGGTCGACGGCGCGCAGGTGGCGGTGTTCCGGGTCGGCGAACGCGATCTGTACGCGGTCGACAACCTCGATCCCGGCAGCCACGCCGCAGTGCTCGCGCGCGGCCTGGTCGGCAGCCTGGGCGAGCGCATCGTGGTGGCCTCGCCGATCACCAAACAGCACTTCGACCTGCGTACTGGCGAGTGCCTTGAAGCACCGCAACACTCCGTGTGCGCCTGGCAGGTAAGCCTGCGCGATGACGGCCAGGTTCTCATCGGAACAGTGGTGCGGTGAGCGCGCGGCGGCCACGGCTGGTGGTGATCGGCAACGGCATGGCCGGCATGCGTGCGGTGGAGGAGCTGCTGCAACTCGCGCCGGCGCTCTACGACATCAGCGTGTTCGGCGCCGAGCCCTACGGCAACTACAACCGCATCCTGCTGTCGCTGCTGCTCAGCGGCGAGAAGGGCGTGGACGACATCATGCTCAACACGCCAGAGTGGTATGCAAGCCATGGCATTGCCCTGCATGCGGGCGATCCGGTGGTGGCGATCGATCGCCGGCGCAAGCGGGTGCGTTCGCGCAGGGGCGTGGAGCTGGCGTACGACCGGCTGCTGATCGCCACCGGCTCGCAGCCGATCATGCTGCCGGTACCGGGGCGGGAGTTGCCGGGCGTGATCGGCTTTCGCGGCATCGACGACGTCGAGCGCATGCTCGACGCCACCCGCACGCACCGGCGCGCCGCGGTGATCGGCGGCGGCCTGCTCGGCATCGAGGCGGCCAACGGGCTGTCGCGGCGCGGCATGCAGGTCACCCTGATCCACCGCAGCGACGTGCTGCTGGAGCAGCAGCTCAACGCCGATGCGGCCGCGCTGCTCGGGCGCAACCTGAAAGCACGCGGGCTGGAACTGCGGCTCAACGCGGACACCGTCGCGTTGTACGGCAACGCGCGGGTCGAGGGCGTGGCGCTGGCCGACGGCAGCCGCATCGACGCCGAGCTGGTGGTGATGGCGGTGGGCGTGCGGCCGGACATCGCGCTGGCCAAGGCGAGCGGGCTGCATTGCGAGCGCGGCATCGTGGTCGACGACACCTTGCAGACCTACGATCCCAGCGTCTACGCGGTGGGCGAATGCGTGCAGCATCGCAAGGCCACCTTCGGGCTGGTGGCACCGGTATGGGAACAGGCGCGGGTCTGCGCCGCGCATCTGGCGCGGCTCGGCCATCGCCGCTACCGCGCCAGCCAGACCGCCACCAAACTCAAGGTCACCGGCGTCGATGTGTATTCGGCCGGCGAGTTTCTCGGCGGCGCCGGCACCGAGGACATCGTGCTGCGCGATCCGCACCGCGGCATCTACAAGCGGCTGGTGCTGAAGGACAACCGGGTGATCGGTGCGGTGCTCTACGGCGACGTGAGGGACGGCGGCTGGTACTTCGAGCTGATCCAGGGCGCCACCGACATCACAGCGTTTCGCAGCCGCGTGCTGTTCGGCAAGGCGTATTGCAACCTTGACGATGACCGATGCACGCGGGCGGTGGCATGAGCGCGATCGCCACCACCTGCCCCTACTGCGGCGTGGGCTGCGGCGTGCTGGCCCGCGTCGATGCGGCGGGCGGCGTGAACGTGACGGGCGATCCGCGGCACCCGTCCAATGCCGGGCGGCTGTGCGTGAAGGGTGCCGCGCTGGGTGAAACCGTCGATCTGCGCAGGCGCCTGCTGCATCCGCTGCTGCGCGAGCCGGGCGCCGTACCGCGTCGCGCGAGCTGGGATGAGGCACTGGACCGCGTGGCCCTGGGCCTGCGCCGCATCATCGACGAGCATGGCCCGGACGCGGTGGCGTTCTACGTCTCCGGCCAGCTGCTGACCGAGGACTACTACGTCGTCAACAAGCTGGCCAAGGGGTATCTGGGCACCGCCAACATCGACACCAATTCGCGGTTGTGCATGTCCTCGGCGGTGGCGGGGCACCTACGCGCGTTCGGCGAGGATCTGGTGCCCGGCTGCTACGACGATCTGGAGCAGGCCGATCTGGTGGTGCTGGTCGGTTCCAACACCGCCTGGTGCCACCCCATCGTGTTCCAGCGCATTGCCCAGGCCAGGGAGGCGCGGCCCGCGCTGCGGCTGGTGGTGATCGACCCGCGCCGCACCCCCACGGCCGAGTCGGCCGATCTGCACCTGCCGATCAAGCCCGGTACCGACGTGTGGCTGTTCAACGGCTTGCTGGCGTTCCTGTCACGGCATGGCGCGATGGATGCGGCCTTCGTCGGAGCGCATACGAACGGCTGTGCCGAGGCGTTGGCGGCGGCCGAGTCCGATGCCGGCGATCCGGCCGAGGTGGCGCGCCTCTGCGGCGTGCAGCTGCCCGACCTGCTGACCTTCTACCAATGGTTTGCGCGACACGAGAAAACGGTCAGCCTGTTTTCGCAGGGCGTGAACCAATCCTCCAGCGGCACCGACAAGGTCAACAGCATCATCAACTGCCACCTGCTTACCGGCCGCATCGGCAGGCCGGGCATGGGGCCATTCTCGATCACCGGCCAACCCAACGCGATGGGCGGTCGCGAAGTGGGCGGGCTGGCCAACACGCTGGCTGCGCACATGGAACTGGCCAACCCCGCCCACCGCGACATCGTGCAGTCGTTCTGGCAATCGCCACGCATCGCCGAGCGGCCCGGGCTGAAGGCGGTGGCGCTGTTCGAGGCGATCGAGCTGGGCACCGTGAAAGCGGTCTGGATCATGGCCACCAACCCGGTGGTCAGCCTGCCCGATGCCGATCAGGCCAAGCGCGCGCTGGCGCGCTGCGAGCTGGTGGTCAGTTCGGACATCCTCGCGCTCACCGACACCAACGCCTTCGCCCATGTGCTGCTGCCCGCGCTGGGCTGGGGTGAGAAAGACGGCACCGTCACCAACTCCGAACGACGCATCTCGCGCCAGCGTGCCTTCCTGCCGGTGCCGGGCGAGGCACGCGCCGACTGGCACATCGTGTGCGAGGTGGCCCGGCGCATGGGCTACGCGCAGGGCTTCAATTTTGCCGATACACATGAAATTTTCGACGAGCACGTGCGGCTCACCGCCTCTCGCAATCACGATGCGCCGACCGATGGCCCGGCGGCCGCGCGCAGGGTGCTCGACCTTGGCGGCTTGGCCGGTCTGGATCGCGCCGGCTACGACGCGCTCAGTCCGGTGCAGTGGCCGATGGGGATAGACCGCGAGGGCACTGCCCGGTTGTTCGCCGATGCCCGCTACGCGCACGCCGATGGCCGCGCACGCTTCATCGCCACCATCGCGCGTGCGCCGGCCCACGCGCCCGATCGCGAGTACCCGCTGATCCTCAACACCGGTCGTGTGCGCGACCAGTGGCACACCATGACGCGCACCGGCAAGTCGCCGCGACTGGCCGGACATACCCCCGAGCCGTTCATCGACATGCATCCGCGCGATGCCCTGCTGTGTGGCGTGCGTGAGGGCGAGCTGGCGCGGGTGCACTCGTGCTGGGGCGCGATGGTGGCCCGCGTGCAGCATGGTGGCGGTATCCTGGCCGGCAACGTGTTCGTGCCGATCCACTGGAACGACCAGTTCGCCTCCGACGCGCGGGTGGGCAGCGTGGTCAACCCGGTGGTCGATCCGATCTCCGGGGAGCCGGAGTTCAAGCACACGCCGGTGCGAGTGGAACCGTTCGCGGTGCGCTGGTACGGCTTCGCCCTCAGCCGGCAGCCGCTGGCAGCCGCCGATCTAACGTACTGGACGTCCATTCAAGGCGATCGATTCCTGCGTTACGAGGTGGCCGGTCATTCGCGGCTGGACGATCGCAGCGCGTGGGCGCGTGCGTGGCTCGGCGCCACGGACGCGGATGCCGACTGGCTGGAGTATGAGGATCGCAGCGCCGGCATCTATCGCGCCGCACACGTGGTCGAGAACCGCATCGAGTCCTGTGTGTTTGTCTCGTCACGTCCCGAGTTGCCGGCGCGCACCTGGCTGTCGGGCCTGTTTGAGCAGGAGCGACTGGAGGAGGCCGACCGTGTGGGTCTGCTGGTCGGCGAACCGTCGGGGCCGGGCGCCGACACCGGGCCGATGGTGTGCTCGTGCTTCGGCGTGGGCCGCCACACGATCTGCGATGCGATTCGCACGCAGGGCTTCGACCATCCCGCGCAGATCACCGCCAGCCTGCGCGCCGGCGGCAACTGCGGCTCGTGCGTGCCGGAGCTGCGCCAGCTGATTGCGCAAGTTCGTGCCGCTGCGGCAATCTGAAAACGCCGCTCACGCGTCCGGCTGTGCACCGAGGTGGCGGATCAGCGCCTGGGTGAGTGGCTTGAGGTAATAGCTGTCGGCCGGGATGACCTGCGCCGTCACGCCGCGCGTACTCAGCGCATCGGCTACCACCGGGCCGATCGCCGCCACCATGGTGCGCGCCAGGACCTGCCGCAGCAGCTCGCCCTGCCGCGCGGCCTCGGCCACCCGGAACAGCCGCTCCACCTGCTGCATGCTGGTAAACGCGATCGCATCGATGCGGCCCTCGCGCATCTGCCCGATCAGCGTCAGCACCTCGGCGTCCGCCGCCGCGTCGGCGTAGACGTAGGGCGCCACCGGCAGCGCCCGCGCGCCGGCACCGGCGAGAAAATCCATCAGCGGTGCGTTCGGCTCGACGCCGTACAGCTGCACGCCGACAGACCGACCTTGCAGATCCAGCCCCGCCAGCAGGGCGATCACCCCGGGCGTGGTGGCCGGCTCGGCGACCAGGGTGGACCTCAGACCTAGCTCGCGCAGCACGCGTCCGGGCTTGGGACCGCGTGCGATCGTGCGCACCGCGCCGAGCCGGCCGACAAAGGCCGCGCGCAGTTCGGGGGCGTGCCGATCGAGCGCGCCCAGCAGGCGGCGCAAGCCCTCGCCGGTGAACACGATCAGGTCGTCGCAGCCGCCGGCGCAGAACAGCCGCAGCCAGGCCAGTACCGGCACGGGATCGGGCGCGTCGCGGATATCGATCAACGGACAGCGCAACACCGTGGCGCCGCGCCGTTCCAGCAGCGTGGCGAACACGTCCAGCTCGCGCGATTCGGGCACCGCGATGTGGCGACCCTGCAACGCGCGGTCGGGTTCAGCGTGGGGGGTCATGCGGCGCGTCCTCGGAGCAGCGGATACCTGCCCCGCAGTGTGCGCTTTCGCGCGCGGCGCATCACGCGGCGGCTCGGCGTGGGTTCATGCCGCACCGCTGTCGCGCAGCAACGTGCCGAACCACGCGTTGTCATCGGCCATCGCGGCGACCGTGCCGAGGATCAGCAGGGCCGGCGCGCGGATCGCGTGCCGCCGGGCCAGCGCGGGGAGCTGCTGCAGGGTGCCGCGTAGCACCCGCTGCTGCGGCCGCGTGCCGTTCTCTATCAGCGCGAACGGCGTGTCGGCGGCGCAGCCGTGCGCCAGCAGGTTGGCGGTCAGCGTGTCGAGCCGGGCCACGGCCATGTAGATGGCCAGGGTCTGGCGATCCTGCGCCAGCGCGGGCCAGTCCATGGTTTCCAGTGAGCCCTTGCCATGCGCGGTGAGCAACCGTACCGACTGGGCATGCTCGCGGTGGGTCAGCGCAATGCCGGCATATGCCGCGCAGGCGATCGCCGCGGTGATCCCGGGAACCACCTCAAAGGCGATGCCGTGCTGGCGCAGAAACTCCATCTCCTCGCCGCCGCGGCCGAACACGAACGGGTCGCCGCCCTTGAGCCGCACCACCCGCCGGCCGGCCTGCGCATGCTGCAGCAACAGATGATGCACGTGCTCCTGCGGCGTGTGCTTGCCGCCACCGCGCTTGCCCACGTCGACGCGATCGGCATCACGGCGGGCCAGCGCCAGGATCTCCGGACTCACCAGCTGATCGTGGAGGATCACGTCGGCCTCGTTCAGCGCGCGCAGCGCCTGCAGGGTCAGCAGACCCGGTGCGCCGGGGCCGGCGCCTACCAGCACCACCGAGCCGGTCGACACGCGCGTCTGCGCGGGTTCGCGCAGCGCCTCCAGCAGCGTCTGTTCGGCCTGCTCCGGCTGCGCGTTGCGCATCAGCGCCATCACCGGGCCGTCGTGCAGCCAGTCGTAGAACCGGCGCCGCGCCGCCAGGTCGGGCAGGCGGCGGGCGATCGCCGGACGATGCCGCTGCGCCAGCGCTATCAGCGGCCCCAGTGCGTGATCGAGTTCGGCCTCCAGCTTCTCGCGCAGACGGCGCGCCAGCACCGGTGCGGCGCCAGCGGTGGAGATGGCGATGGTCAGCGGCGCGCGATCGATCACCGCAGGCACCTGGAAGCTCGACAGCCCCGGATCATCCACCACGTTGGCAAAGATCCGCCGCGCGTCGGCGCACGCCGCCACCTCGGCATTGATGGCACGATCATCGGTGGCGGCGATCACCAGCCACACACCCTCCAGCCACGCTGGCTGGAACTCTCCCTCGAGATGTTCGATGCGTCCTTCGACAGCCCACTGCGCCAGGGCATGATGGAGTTGCGGCGCACCGACCCGTACTCGTGCACCGGCATCGAGCAAAGCCGCAGCCTTGCGTTCGGCCACGCTACCGCCACCGACCACCAGCACCGGCAGTCCGGACAGATCGGCAAATAGTGGATACCGACCCATGCGTCAGGTCCAGGTTGTCATGTGGCGACGCACGCTCACATCAGGTCGATAGTCAAAGCAGCACGCGTTCCCGCTGCCACTGGATCGCCGATGCTGCCGCGCGAAGGCGAAACCCCGCTGACCGCGGGCAGGACGACCCGGGCCACAGCGAGGCGAGCGGCCTGTTCGTGTATTGCATCGAGCCGCTTGTCGGTACTGGTCATGGCACAGGCTCAATGGCGAAGGCCCGCCTGGACGGTGGTGTCAATGTATCGCAATGTTGCCGGAAAAGCGTGCACAGCAGCGCTCTCCACCAATCAAATGCAGGCCCTAGCAGCCGCTCCTTCTGGACGGCCAAACGAGGTTGGTCGCCGTGGACTGAACCCGGTCATGGCTGAATCCATCCCCTGGCCTGCCGGCCTGTGGGAAGCGCACGGTTGTGTCCAAACAGCTACCTGCGCCGTGATCGCGTCTCTGGATGCGATCCCGCATGTTGCTGCTCGTGTCAGCTTGACCATTGTGCTCGTTTCGACTGACCACCGCTCAGTCGGAGCACACTCAGCCCACATTGGGGTTGGTTAGCACCGGCATTGATCACCCGATTTTCAGCGCTCTGGTCAAATCTAGGCGCGCGCCAACACGACACAGTCAGAATAGTATTACTCTAGACGCTTTGGACGGCTATCTCAGGCGCCAGTTTTCGAACAAAAGGTTATTCAGGAAATGGTCTAGGTACGCAAACGCGCAACGACATCATCGGGAACAAATAAATCGACGCTCAATGCTTGCGCTGGATTGATCGTGTAGCCAGAAAAATCTGTTACGCCTGCATCGCGCAGAACTTGTTCGTCGATACAGAAATGGCCACTGAACTCACTCGCCTGCTTGGTGAAGATGGCATACGCCGCATCGGCCATGATGGTGGGTAGACGGCTGGTTTCCACCATGTGTGGCAGCATGATTCGTACCGCAGCGGTAACTATCGGTGTCAGCGGCCAGAGCGAATTAACTGCGATACCGAGAGCTCTGAATTCTTCCGCATGGCCAAGCGTACACAGGCTCATGCCGAACTTAGCGATGGTATAAGCGACATGCGCGGCGAACCACTTGCCTTGTATGTCCAGCGGCGGCGACAAGTTAAGCACATGCGGATTGGAGGCCCTGCGCAAGTGCGGCAACGCCGCTTTGGTGCAAAGAAACGTGCCGCGTGTGTTGACCGAATGCATCAGGTCGTAGCGCTTCATGTCGGTATGCGCAGTGTCCGTGAGGCTGATCGCGCTGGCATTGTTGACCAGAATGTCGATGCCGCCGAACTCGGCCACCGTGCGGTCGACTGCGGCATTGACGTCGTCCTCGCTGCGCACGTCGACGATCAATGGCAATGCGCGACCGCCTGCCGCTTCAATCTCGGTGGCTGCGCTGTAAATGGTTCCTGCCAGAGTGGGGTGCGGCTCGGCGGTTTTTGCGGCAATCGCAATATTGGCTCCATCTCGTGCAGCGCGTAGCGCAATGGCTAGCCCGATACCTCGACTGGCGCCGCTGATCAGCAGCGTCTTACGGTGCAAACTCATGAACGCATCCTCGGGGGGGGGCAGGGACTCTGTCTCAACTTTGGAAGGGCACAAAATGTTGCGATGCACATTGCCCATGAGTCCGCTTGCGCGCAGTCTTCGAAAGACTGGATTGGGCCTCACGTGGGATGCCGTTTGGACAAGCCTAACCACAGGGATAACTGGTGGCATGGGGGAAACCCACCGGTGCGATTCCTTTACAGATGCCATCCATGATGGCTGTGAGGTTTCATGTTCGATCTGATTCCACCCGAAAGATTGAGTACTTGGGTGCCGGGCGAAGTCTTGGTGACCAGCGACCGTATGGGTTGGAACGACGTATCGCTGTGCTCCTACCGATACGAACCACTGGACGTGGAAGTTCCGGCGCTGCGCGATTTCACAATCGTCGCCTTCACCAAGGGCACGACGCAAATCGAGCGACACGTCGAAGGTCCGAGCAAACATGAGACGGTTGGTCCCGGTGACGTCGCGGTGATGACGCGCGGGGCGATGTCCCACTGGCACTGGGATGCACCGATCGATGTGGTGCATCTGTATCTCAAGCACCAGATGCTTTCCAAGGTCTGCGCCGACGTACTCGATCGCGACATAGCGGATATCCATCTGAAGGATGTCTTGCGCGCCGATGACATCATGCTCAACCGCAGCATCGTCTCGATCAACGAGGAAGCTACGAATGAAAACCTGGGCGGCCGACTCTATGTCGACTCCGTCTCCACCCAAATCTGCGTGCATCTGTTGCGCAACTACGCCAACGTCTGCTACCGATCGCGCGACGTAAGCAGCGGCCTGTCGCCCGCTCAGGTGCGACAGGTAGAGGCTTACGTGGAAGCCAATCTGGATACACAGCTCTCGCTGGAAGAACTGGCTACAATAACCCGCACCAGCACGTCGTATTTCTTGCGTCAGTTCAAGCTCCGCTTCGGCATGCCACCGCATATGTATGTGATGCAGCGTCGCATCAATCACGCCCAACACCTGCTCACCAAGACGGCTTTGCCGATCAAGGCCATTGCGTGCAAGAGCGGATTCTCGGATCAAAGCCACATGACTCGCCTGTTCCAGCGTCTATTGAACACCACACCCTCCGCTTATCGGCGGGCAGTAACCGGCAATGTGTGAGTCCTGTTGTTAAACGTCAGGCTCTCACATCGCCTGATACGACGCGGTGCGGACACCAGCCCAAAGCTCTGCAACACGCCACGTAGCTGGCGATGGCCAAGGTCCGGCAGCCCGACGCAAGCCCAACCTTCAGCGACGGCGCCTGCACCAAGTGATACGTCGCATACGCCTGCAGCAACCCGGCGTGCTTGTAATTGCAGATGCCGTGGATCGCACAGTGGACGCGTCCGAGTGGCCCGCTCGTATACACGGAGTCGATCGACGTATTGAATCGCGTGTTTTCGCGCGGAGGCATGCCGGCCTGCATGCTGGCTGCCACGCCGGAAAGTGCCTTGACGCACTCGGCCGGAGGCAGCGGCTTGATTGTTTCCTCGTGCATCTGGGTGATCTGCACCACACCCTGCATCAATGTGCGATCCATCACACCGCCCACCCTGCCATCAAGACAAACCTCTTTGGAGTAGTCGTACATGATCATTCCCCTATGAGTGCCAATGGTGAGCAGAAAGGGAGTCAGCTCTTTGCACGCAGTTGCTGTAACTCACCCTCGAGTTCGGCGATGCGCAGATCTTTCGGATTCAGCATGAATGCGCCTTGGAGGTTGTCGGCATCCATGCAGATGCGCTGACCGGCCGTGCTAGCGTAAATCCTCGTGTTGTCATGCCAGCTACCGAAATACGGCAGATGCGTCGGCGGCTCCGGAGTGACCCATTCGGCGCAGAATTCGTCGAACGGCTTGCCACGTGCGATGCGCTCCCGCCGATAGGCTGCACGCAGATCTTTCGTTGCCTGCACGTCAACAGTCAGGCTGGTTTCGTCGTAAACTACCTTGTAGATATCGCGCGCATTTTCATGCGACATCAGGTCTTCCTGGAGATCCTTCATCACCGCCTCGGGATCGCGCTCCAGCACGTCGCCATAACCGCCGCCCGAGCCTTGGCAGATCATGTAGATCTCGCCTTCGTTGCACAGCTCGAAGGTCATGCCCATGTCGTTGCTACTGTAAACACCGTTCTCGATCGGGCGCTTGTTCATCAAATCGACAATGTCGAACACATCGACGATTTTCGGATTCTTTTTCAACTCCTCGAAAATGTTGATGCCTTTGATCTTCATCAGCTGATACGACGGGCACGAATAGCCGCCAAACAGGCCTTGCGCTGAAGGAAACTTGGAGCCTTCGCAACCCGTCATGAAACCCCACATGGCCGAGCCACGCACGGTGGCGATCTGCTCGTAACCCAAGCCCGCGCGATGCTTGCCCCAGCCGATGCGATCCTTGGCGAGGCGCTGTGCGCCGAGGCGGATGATCGGCGTGTCTTCCTCGTTGATTTCGTGCTCGCCCGTATCGGCCATGAAGCCGAATACCGGCGATACCGAGTGCTCGCCATCGGCATGG
>Ga0307375_10002583_pt1 | contig 18421 bp, 16 predicted proteins | sample TR1MG_FD_202531 | JGI IMG/M metagenome (GOLD analysis project Ga0307375, IMG submission 202531) | Soil microbial communities from Risofladan, Vaasa, Finland - TR-1 | ecosystem: Environmental > Terrestrial > Soil > Coastal area > Acid sulfate soil | place: Finland: Risofladan, Vaasa | collected... | reverse complement strand
TGAGGCGAGCCGCCGCTCACGGGAGGCGAGCCGCCGCTCACGGGAGGCGAGCCGCCGCTCACGGGAGGCGAGCCGCCGCTCACGGGAGGCGAGCCGCCGCTCACGGGAAGTAAATCTAGATGCGGGGCGCGACGATTACCGCGAGTGTCCCGATTCCGGTGTGGGCTCCGATCACGGCACCCAACTCGCTCATGACGACTTCGCCAATCCGATGAATGCTCTTTTGCAAACGCTCGGCAACTTCGTCGGCAAGTTCCGGCGCACCAAGGTGGTGTACGGCAATGTCGACGGTTCCGTGTTGTGCACAAAGGGCCGCCAACTCTTCAACTCTGGCAAGGGCGCGAGTCTTAGTGCGCACCTTCTCAAGCGCAACGACTTCGCCATTTTCGATGGTCAGAATAGGCATCACGTTCAGCGCATTGGCAAGCAGTGAAGCACCGCGGCTCACTCGCCCGCTTCGACGCAATTGATCCAAATTTGGGGTCGTAAAAAATGATCGGGTAGCCGCCGCGCGCAGTCTTGCAACCTCTGCAACTTCATCAAGGCCAGCGCCATCGTCGGCGGCGAGCGCCGCAGAAATTGCGGCAAACCCGAGACCCATGGCTACACATCTTGAATCAATCACTTCGACCGGTATCGGAGACTGCGCTGCGGCAACTAAGGCCGCCTCGTAAGTGCCCGAGAGTGAACTAGACAAGTGCACACTGACAATTCCTTCAAAACCAAGTTCTGCTCGATTTCGGTAGACCTCGAGAAAAGCTTCGGGGCTCGGCTGCGATGTAGTGGCCGTTGCCCCGGAGCGAAGCGCGGCGAGAACGACTTCTGCACTATCTCCACCCTCTGGGTAGGACTCTCCCCCGATCATCACGGTCAAAGGCACTACCGCGATATCAAGCTCACGGGCACGCTCAGCGGGCAGGTAAGCAGTTGAATCGGTTACTACGTCAATGGCGCGGATTGGCATCGTGGGTACTGCGCTCCTTAGGCCGGAACGATATTCACGAGTTTAGGCGGTCGGACGATGACCGTGCGAATAGCAGCACCACTAAGCGCCTTTTTAACCTCAAGATTGGCCATCGCCAACTCGTGGAGCTCTGTTTCAGAGATGGTTGGCGCCACCTCGATGCGATCGACGATCCGTCCTTTGATCTGCAGAATGCAAGTAACGGAATCCTCGACGAGGAGAGATTCATCGACCGCTGGCCAACCCGCTAATGCCACCGTCGGCTGATGGCCAAGGCGCGACCACATCTCCTCGGCGGTGTAAGGCGTAATTAGCGAAAGCATTATCGCCACGGCTTCTGCGGCTTCCCGTACTGCTGGATCATTTCCGCCACAGCCTGAATCGATTGCCTTACGAGTCGCGTTTACCAGCTCCATAACGCGGGCAACGGCAACATTGAACCTGAAAGATTCAACCGCAGTCGCAGCTTCGTGCAATGCCCGATGCGTGGCCTTGCGAAGTGAGAGATCGCCAGTTGTTGCATCAACGCCGACTTCGCTAGTGACATCTCCAGATAGTCGCCAGGCTCGAGCCAAGAACTTCGTCGAGCCGGTTGGCGAAACGTCAGCCCAGTCGACGTCATCCTCAGGGGGTCCAGAGAAAACCATGGAGAGTCGAATTGCATCAACACCGTGAACGGCAAGCTCGTCGGTCAGCCGTACCAGATTGCCGCGAGACTTGCTCATCGCCGAGCCATCCATGATCACCATGCCTTGGTTGAGCAGGCGCGTGAAGGGCTCGGTGAAACTGAGCATGTCTAGGTCGTAGAGAACTTTGGTGAAGAAGCGACTGTAGAGCAGGTGAAGAATGGCGTGGGTTACGCCGCCGACATATTGATCGACGGGCAACCAAGTGTCTACTGCCTCGCGATCGAAGGGCACATCGTCGCGTTGGGTACTCGTGTAGCGGAGGAAGTACCAAGAGGAGTCGAAAAAGGTGTCCATCGTGTCGCTATCGCGCTTGGCCGCGCCGCCGCAATTAGGGCAGGCGACGTTGACCCAATCGGTTGCGGCGCCGAGAGGAGATGTTCCCTTCGGCTTGAGATCAAGACCCGCAGCGCTCGGCAACTTAACCGGGAGTTGAGATTCGGGAACCGCAACTTCACCGCAGGCAGGGCAATGGATGATCGGGATCGGCGTGCCCCAATAGCGTTGACGCGAAATGAGCCAATCGCGCAAGCGGTAATTGACGGCAACCTTGCCATGCTTCTTCTTCTCAAGTTCTGCAATGATCGCCAGAATCGCTTCAGTCTTGGTTAAACCATTTAGTGATTCAGAATTGATCAGGACGCCATCGCCTGGCGTTGCAACGCCGCTCTCACTTGGATCTGCTTCGTCAGTGGCGACGACAACGCGTACCGGAAGATTCATCGCGCGGGCGAAATCGAGGTCGCGCTGGTCATGCGCAGGTACGGCCATGATTGCGCCATGACCGTAATCGGCAAGGACATAGTCGCTAGCCCAGATCTGCAGTCGTTCGCCATTGACCGGATTTATTGCATATCTCTCTAAGAAGACACCGGTCTTTGGTCTGTCCGTGGCCATGCGTTCGATGTCACTGGCTTGCTTCACTTCGGCCAGGTATTTTTCAAAAGCGTCGCGAGCCGGCGAATTCGCTGCCAACTCCGCTGCTAAATCACTATCGACGGCGACCACAAAGAAAGTCGCACCATAAAGAGTGTCGGGACGAGTGGTGTAGACCGTTACCGGCTCCACCCGTCCTTCAATTTCGAAAGCAACGTCAGCGCCTGTGGATCTGCCAATCCAATTGCGCTGCATCATTAGGACCTTCTCTGGCCAGGATCCAGAGAGCGATTCCATATCGTCGAGAAGGCGATCGGCGTACTCGGTGATTCGCAAATACCACTGTGTCAATTTCTTTTTCGTTACCGGTGTATCGCAACGCTCACAGAGCCCAGCGACGACTTGCTCGTTGGCAAGCACCGTCTGGCACGAAGGGCACCAGTTGACGTTAGATGCCTTGCGATAAGCCAGACCCTTCTCGAACATTTTGAGGAACAGCCACTGGTTCCACTTGTAGAACTCGGGATCGCAAGTGTTGAGAACTCGATCCCAATCAAAAGAACAGGCATACCTGCGCATCGACGCCTTCTGCGTGGCGATGTTCTCGTACGTCCAAATCGACGGGTCTTCATTCCGCTTGATCGCCGCGTTCTCCGCTGGCAAACCGAAGGCATCCCACCCGATCGGGTGCATGACGTTAAATCCACGCTGTGCCCAGTACCTGGCCACCACGTCACCTAGCGCATAGGCCTCGGCGTGACCCATGTGCAGATCCCCCGATGGGTAAGGAAACATGTCGAGGATGTACTTCTTCGGGCGTTCATCGTCGGGCTTTCCCGACCGAAAGGGGGCAATCTCGTCCCAAATGGGCAGCCACTTGCTCTGAACGGCCTGAACGTCGTAGTTGGCCCGCGCGGAATCTGACGTCGTGTTATCCATATAGGCACAGGTTACCGGTTGAAACCCGTTGCCAGCGATTTGCCGGCAGGCGCCAACACGACTCGAGATAGTCACTGTTTTCTCGACACTCTGACCGGTTAATCCTCACACCCGATCGGTCGCGAGAATGATTACCTAGTGCAGTAGCGTGGCCAGAGTCATGAAGCGAGCCAGTTTTATCCGCTCCGATCTTTCGTCAAAGCGACTCCCCCTCCAAAGATTCCCCCTACAACGACCAAGACGTCGGCTCTGGTTTGGGCTTGCCTCCTTGGCGCTGTGGGGACCCGGCTTGGTCGTCATGCTTGCCGACACCGATGCGGGCTCCCTTATCACCGCCTCACAGTCTGGCGCGCAGTGGGGCTACCGGATGGTTCTTCCGCAGGTTCTGCTGATCCCGATTCTTTACGTAGTTCAGGAGATGACTGTTCGCCTTGGGATCATCACCGGCGAGGGCCATGGTTCGCTAATTCGCAGGCAGTTCGGCCGTCGGTGGGCGCTGTTGTCGGCTGGCACGTTGACGGTCTCTGCCGTCGGCGCCCTGATAACCGAGTTTGCCGGGATTGCCGGCGTCGGCGAACTATTCGGCATTTCCCGCTGGGTCACTGTGCCGGTCGCAACGATCTTTCTTCTGGCATTGGCGCTAACCGGGAGCTATTCAAGGGTGGAACGGATCGGCCTCGCCATCGGCCTGGCCGAACTGGCCTTCATTCCGGCCATGTTTCTGGCCCACCCCAAGGTTCACGACCTCGCGCACGGCCTTGCCTCAATGCCCCTGGGCAACAGTTCATTCCGCTACTTGCTTGCCGCAAATGTCGGCGCAGTGATCATGCCGTGGATGGTTTTCTATCAGCAAGGCGCCGTTATCGATAAGAAACTCTCCATCCCAACAATCCGGCAGGCCCGGGCTGACACCGGCTTTGGCGCCGTGCTCACCCAGCTCATCATGATCGCCGTAGTTGTTTGTCTGGCGGCCACTCTCGGCTCCATCGGGAGCAATGCGCCGCTAGACACCGTCGGCCAGATTGCCGATGCGCTCACTCCCTTCCTTGGGGCGGTTGGCGGAAAACTTCTTTTCGGCCTGGGCATGCTTGGCGCCGCCTTGATCGCGGCAATCGTCGCTTCACTCGCCGGATCCTGGGGGCTAGCCGAAGTCTTCGGTTGGAACCATAGCCTGAACGACCGCCCCAGTCGGTCAAATGCGAAGTTCTATCTCACCTACGCCTTGGCCCATCTCCTCGGAGCCGCCCTCGTGCTCAACCGGGGGATAAATTTGGTTGGCCTCAGTGTCGACGTCGAGGTGATGAATGCACTTCTACTGCCGATCGTTCTTGGTTTCTTGCTAGCCCTTGAGACAAAAGCGCTTCCCGCAGAATGGCGAATGCGCGGATTACGTAAAGGCATAACCTGGTTTCTCTGCCTAATAGTGATCGCATTTGGCCTTTACATGATCCCCTCGACGCTCGGGTTCTCACTACACCTCTGAGTTAGCGATTCAATGCGTCAATTGCGCTAAGAAGCGGTGCGAGGGTGCGTACCTCAGCCTTTACTCCAGGGGGTGCGCTCTCGCCTTCGCGATTGAGCCATACCCCATGCAGTCCGGCTTCGGTCGCGGCTATTGCATCTCGATGAACATCGTCTCCGACGTAGACAACTTCGTTGGGCGCAGCATCAAACACCGAGCAGAGGTCCATGAAGGCTCCGCATTCCGGTTTGAGCGCAGACAATGAGCCAATTGCCAGCACCTTTTCAAACATATCCGTCATGCCAATTCTTGCCAGTTTCGCTTCTTGCTGTTGCTGTTGGCCGTTGGTGAGGACCGCTAGTCGAAACCCGGCACCCTTCAATTCGTTGAGGATCGGCAGGGCATCAGGGAACGCTGTCCAGGACTTTGCGTAGTGCTTCAAGTACTCCGCAAATAAGTTCTTGATCTCAATTTCACGCAAGTCGACATTTACCATCTCGAGAATTGCGCGCATCCGCTCCCGTCGTTGTTCATCCATAGTCAGGTTTCCGAGGCGGTACTGATCGAAATAGACCCGCTCGATTGCGGCCCACTCAGCGCCCAACTCGTGCTCGCCTTTATAAGTCCAGCCCTGCTGATGAAGTAGAGAAGCGATTCCATTGGTCGCCGCCCCACGATGATCAAGAAGCGTGTCATCCAGGTCAAAACCAACGGCGCGAATCACAACCGAAGCCTAATGGCCTGTCTGCGATGGTTTTTCAGCAACGCCCACTAAAGTCGCAACACCTAACGAATGGAGGATTCGATGTCGACCTGGCATCACCATCCCGGGGTCCGCTCCGGAGATCGGCTAACGGCTGGCGAACGGGCCGCCGATGCAATGCGCAATGGCATGGGTTCTTGGCCGTTTGTCTTTTCGGCACTTGGCTTCCTTGCGATATGGATGATGTACAACGGCCGTCATGGCTTTGATCCCTATCCGTTCATTCTGCTCAACCTTCTCCTCTCCTGCCTTGCCGCAATGCAGGGCGCGATTCTGTTGATTGCTGCCAAGCGCGCCGATACCATCTCTAGCGAATTGGCGAAGCACACCTTAGACGTCAACCAGCAGTCACTTGACCTAACTGTGCAGATTCATGATCTGGCGACGCGGATCGACCGCTTGACCGAAATCATCCATGCGCACATTGCTGGGAACGCCGCTCAAAAGCAGTAATTAAGTCTGCGTGAGTGGGATTTCAGTAACTGTTCGCCAGGATCCGATCTCGTTCGAACCCACCATCACGCTGACGCCAGAAATGTGCACGGGTATGGGCAACTGGGCTTTCACCCTCGATTCGGCATCGCGCATGAGCTTGATGGGCGAGCCATCGGCAACAGTTAGGTGCGGCGTCGGATCTGAGATTGTGCCGCCGTAAGGAAGTAGGTCCGGGAATTCGCGGCATAGCGCATCAGTCAATTGCCTGAATGCAAAATCTGGTTCAGGCGCTAGCCAGAGCACCTGGTCGCCGAACCATTGCGTGTGCGAGAACTCCACCTTGAATGGTTCAAGGCCGTTAAATATCTTCTGAAGGCGTCGCAGAACATCATCGTTAATCTTAGCTGGCGCAAGAAATGGGTAGAGAACCGCACATGACAACGATCGCGCTTTGTTCGTCCATACAATTATTGCTTCCATCCGAGAACAGTTCTAAGCGAAAGTTTCCGAGTGTATTCAAGTGATCCATATTGGAAGAGCTTCACCGCTAAGCGCAGAACCAAGGCGCCAAACGCAAAGACCTCTACGACTATTAGGGCTGCCTCCCACAAACTAAGTGAACCGAATGCGTTCCGCAGCATGCCCGTGATCGGCGCTGAGAATGGGAAGTAGGTAAAGATCCGCACAATCAGTGCCTGTGGGTCGCTGACGATCAGCGAAACACTGTAAAACGGAATGAATATCAGCGCCACCATCACGCCAAAAAATACACCCGCTTCTTTGGCGGTTGGCATGGTGGCCCCAATTGCTACCAAAGTTCCGGTGAAAAGTGTGAATCCGCCAATAAGGAGCAGGGCGCCGATTGTCAGATGAACAGGACTAAACACCAGGGACGACAGATCTAGGCTCGGCCATTTCAAGGATGATCGGAAAAAGACATAACCGATGATGACAGGCAAAACGAAGATCACCATCTGTACAAGTCCGACAATGAATAATGAGGCGATCTTGCCAGTGATAAGCGTCCTAGCATTCACTGTTGACAAGATCATTTCAGTTACGCGATTTTCTTTTTCCTCGAGCGTGCTGCTCAGCATTTGATTTCCGAGCAAAATTATTACCACGTAAAAAATGAGCGGGAAGAGCATGAGCGGAATGACGCCATTCCAACCACCCGACTTCTTTCCATCCTTATACGTAATTGTTGATGTCGTAATCTTGCCCTGACCAAGTGCAGCAAGTTGGGCCGACCCGATTCGCTGTTGGGCGCTGAGTTCCATTATGAAATTAGCGACGGAGGCATACTTTCCATTCTCAAAAACGCCTTTATCCACTCCGTACACTTGCGTCGTTCCCTGAAGGGGATTCGTTGGGTAGGCAAAGAAAGCGTCCAGTTTTCCGTCTTGCACATCAGCGATCGATTGTGCTGCGTTGGTGCTTCGAGTTCCGCCAAAAGTAGCCACCAGAGGGGCGCTGATCATCCCTGAAGCATCCGTATAGGCGAAGCTGAATTTCGCATCTTTCTGCGAAGTCGCCATGTTCTGAGTAGAGGAACTACTCAGGAACGCGAGAGAAAATACTGTTCCAATTGCAACGGGGACAAGAAGCGTCAAAATCCAGAAGCGCTTCTTAGTTAATGTCCGGCGAACCTCAAATGAAATGACATTATGAAGATTGTGTTTTGCCACTCTCTATATCACCCCCGAAGTTTTCTCATCGTCGTGTTTGCCATAGATCTTGAGAAAGATCTCATCTAGCGACAACTTACCCGTCGTGAACTCCTTCACCTGAAGGCCCTCTACAACAAGCTCTCGCAAAATCATGCTTTGATCGAAACCATCGGTAAGTAGTAGTTCTGCATAATTATTCTCCTGCAAAGCAATTGTGTAGTGCCTTGACAGTGGAATGTGCCCGGAGTATTTGATTCGAATGGTCGTGCCGCCGAACTGATCTTGAACCTCATCGACGGTTCCGTATGCCTCTGTTCGCCCTTCTTTCAAAAAGACGACTCGATCACAGAGCCGCTCGACTTCCTCCATTAGGTGCGTCACCATCAGTACCGTGGCGCCAGCATTCTTCTGCTCTTCGATAATGTCCATAAGTAACCGTCGATTTATGGGATCAAATCCTTTGGTCGGCTCATCAAGAATCAGAAGCTCGGGCGAATTCATCACTGCAACGCCCATCTGTACCTTTTGTTGTTGACCGCTGGAGAGTTTGTCCAATCGAACTTTTGCTTTCTCAGCCAAGGAGACGCGTTCCAGAAAGGACATCGACCAATCTTTCGCAGCTTGATTACTAAGTCCCTTGAGGCGACCGAAATAAACCATTACATCGATAACGGACTCTTTTTTGTAGAGCCCGCGTTCCTCTGGAAGGTAACCAAGATTAGTTCCCTCTTCAGGCTTGAAAGGCCTGCCGTTGATGTGCAAAATTCCGGCAGTAGGTCGGTAAATGCCAAGAAGTGCGCGAATGGTTGTCGTTTTCCCCGACCCATTGCTGCCGAGGAATCCGAAAGTCTCGCCTGAGCGTATATCGAAGGAAAGATCCTCAATAACGGTCTTTCTTCCGAAAACCATTTTGAAACTGTCAATGTGAACTAAGGGCTCAGTTCCGGCATTCACTTGCCTAACTTATCCGAAACGCAACTTTATGGACCTAAATGTCAAGAGAGAGGGCCATTGGAGATCTGGTGCTGACTCCCTAAAGTAGATAAAGCAGCAGGTCAAACCCCTACGCCTCCCCCCATTTATCCCTTTCTTGGCGGGTGCATAAGCGGCCCCCGCACTAGTGCCTCGAAAGTCGAGGCCACCTGCAACACGCGCTCATCGTCGAAAGGCCGTCCCATAAATTGCATCCCGACTGGCAATCCCCCATCGACAATTCCGACCGGAACGCTAGTAGCCGGTTGGCCCGTAAGGTTCGCGACGCAGTCCATTCCCCACCAATCCCCCGCGGCAATTTCGTCCGAACGCAACTTCTCGGCCTCCTCAACCGAGAACGGAAGCACCTGCTCGCCGGGAGAAACTATGAGATCGAAATTTTCGAAGAACGATCCCCAAACCTTGGCGAATTCGGCTCGTTCATGCTGTGCGTCCAAATATTCGCCGGCGGAAATCGCCTCACCCATCCGAATCAACGAAAGGCTATTTGGTGCGATCAACTCACTTCGATCAAGAAGGGATCCTTCAGATGCATAACTCTCGGCCGCCGCGATCGTCCACCACATCGGTTCAGGATTCTTGTACTCGGGATGCGCATCTTCAATGGTGCAACCAAGTTGAGCCAACCGGTCAACTGCCTGTCGAAATGCATCGCGCACGATTGGATCGACGCGGGCAAAACCGAAGTCGTCACTCACTGCAATTCGTAGACCTTTGAGATCCTTTAGCGGTGACAAGTTGGCCAGACCCTTAAGGCTTGGCCCCGGAACCGTCGATGCATCCGCCGCATGTTCACCGGCCATTGCGCTCATCATTAACGCGAGGTCTTGCGTTGAACGCGCGAGCGGACCGAAAACTGAAAGAGTTGGCCAACCGATAAACCCTGGTTGTGATGGGACGATCCCAAACGTTGGCTTATGTCCTGCTACTCCACAGAACGCAGCGGGAATTCTGATGGAACCGCCACCGTCGGTGCCGATCGCGAGCGCTGTCATGCCGGTTGCAACTGCAACTGCCGATCCTCCTGATGAACCGCCGGGAGTGAGGTTCAAATTCCATGGGTTGCGAGTCAGGCCATAGACCGGAGAGTAGGTGTCGTCCCCGTAACAGAATTCAGGATTGTTGGTCTTGCCAATAACTATTGCACCAGCAGCTTCGAGCCGCTCAACCGCAACCGCACTTTCACTTGGAACGAAATCCGCCAATGCCATGGAACCATTTGTTGCCGGAGCGCCTGCAAGCCAGATGTGATCTTTGACTGCCAACGTGAGCCCAGCTAGTGGCAGATGTTCGCCAGCCGCGATTCGCTCATCGACTCGTCTTGCCGCTTCTCGCGCACGATCGTCGAGCACCACGGTAAAGGCGCCGAGTTCGCCGTCCAAGTCTGCAATACGAGCAAGACTCAATTCGGTTAGTTCCGTTGCCGTGAGTTCTCCGCGATGAATGCGAGCAACAAGTTCCGTTGCGGGCAGGAGCAAAACGTCTTTGCTAGGCATCAGACCTCACCTTGTTACATCTTACGGCCAGAACTACCTAACGCCTGGATTGTATCCATCGCCAATGGCCCACACACCTAGACCAACAGCAGTCCCAGCCCACTCTTCTACCTATCCTCTCGAGGGGTTTGTGAATTTGACAATACCGGTTGTCTTTACGCACTCTTCAAACGATCGGGAGTCGAAGGTGCGGCATGTCACAGTTTGATACCGGGTGGGGTATGTCACAGGAGCGACTTTGAGCACCTCAGCGGCGATAAATTTGTCCCATTCAGGCAGAAGTCGGATTCCGCAAGCAGAACGTCACCAATGACGCACTAACAAGCGTCTGGCATAGGAGGAAGAAGCGCCATGACAGTAGCCATCGAAGAGCTAAAGGTACTCACCGCTGATCAAATCGTTGACTCGAGGGGCACCTCGTGTCCGGGTCCGATCTTGGCTGCCAAGAAGGCGATCGGTGGAGTTCCGGTAGGTGGCGTTATGGAGGTACTTGCCACTGATTCAGGAACGCTCAAAGACCTACCGGCTTGGTCAAAGAAGATGGGCCACGATTACCTCGGCTCTCTTGACGACACGGGGTATCTACGCCTCTTCCTCAGGAAGATGAAGTGATCTGATCATGTCAACCCTCGTTGAGACCGGATTCAAGCCAAGGATCCTCGTCTTCTCAACGAACAACATCTCCGATCCCGGCATTGATTTGGCTGGAAGCCGACACCTGCACTATCCAGCCACAGTTTCTACGATGAGCGTTCCCTGCAGCAGCGGCATAAAGCCGGGTTGGCTAATGCACGCATTCGAGAGCGGCCTTGACGGCGTATTCATCGGCTCGGATGGGTTGGAGTGCGCCCTTTTAGCCGATTGCTCACAACGAACTTCACGGATCATCGCGCAGACTCACGAACTTATGAAAGAGAAGGGGCTACCGCCCCAACGGCTCAAGATGGCCGCGCTCTGTTCGGTTTGTGCTGAACCCTTTGTCAACTACATGCGGGAGTTCTCGCAGATGCTGACGGAACTCGGTCCAGTCCAGACCATAGCGACTGTTTCGCCGCTTACAACCTGACTCTTGAGAGCAAGGAAATCACGTGGACACTACCCGAAAGACGATCATCCTTTTCAGCGGAGAATTCGACAAGGTGATGGCTGCATTCATTATTGCCAACGGGGCTGCGGCGATGGATGACGAGGTCACCATGTTCTTCACGTTCTGGGGCCTCAACGCTCTCCGTCGTCCAGAGAAGGTACCGACCAGCGCCAAAAGCTTCCTACAGAAGGCCTTCTCGAGGATGATGCCGCGAGGTCCTGGACATCTCAGGCTTTCGCACATGAATTTCGTAGGCGCCGGCCCGAAACTCATGCAATCAATGATGCGCAAAGAGAAAGTTATGTCCCTAGAAGAATTGATCGCGTCGGCTCGCGAGCAAGGTATCAAGATGATCGCCTGCTCGATGTCGATGGACATCATGGGATTGCGTCCCGAAGAACTTATCGACGGGCTTGAGTACGCGGGAGTAGCAAGTTACTTGGGCGACGCCGACGAAGCGAACGTCAACCTCTTCATCTAGCACTGATTCGCGCCTCGCGGTGCGATACCGAACCTAACTGAGAGTGGAGCGAAAGATGGATTACGACGTTCTGGTGATCGGCAGCGGCATCGGCGGGATGGAGTCGTCGATCAAGCTTGCCGATATGGGCTACAAGGTCCTGCTTGTCGAGAAAGAGGCCAGTGTCGGCGGGCGGATGATCTTGCTCAGCAAGGTATTCCCGACCCTTGATTGCGCCAGTTGCATCTCGGGCCCAAAAATGTCATCAACCATTAATCACCCCAACATCACGACCAAGTTGTACAGCGAAGTTATGGGGATTCAGCGCGACAGCGACGGTAGTTTCCACGCGACCGTTCGCGAGAACTCCACGTACATTGATTGGGCGGCCTGCACCGGATGCAACGAGTGCCAAACCGCCTGCACAGTCGCGGTACCCGACGAATTCAATGCCGGTCTCGTCGCTCGCCGAGCTGCGTACATCGCATTCCCTCAAGCCGTGCCGAAGAAAGCCGTCATCACGCGCGCGGGCACCTCTCCTTGCGTTGATGGATGTCCTGCAGGCATCAAGGCTCATGGTTATGTTTCCCTCATCCGCAACGGAAAGTATGAAGAAGCTTTCCAACTGATCCTGGACGCAACACCGTTGGTCGGCACCCTGGGCCGGGCGTGCTACGCACCCTGTGAAACCGAGTGCACCCGAGGTGACCTTGAGGCATCAATTCCGATCCGTCGGCTTAAGCGTTTCGTGGCCGATCGCCACTACTCGGAGATGGACGGCCCGGGCGTCGAACGCCCAGAGCCCAACGGCAAGAAGGTAGCGATTGTCGGGTCCGGCCCGGCGGGACTTACCGCGGCTTGGCAGTTAGCGCGCCTTGGCTACCAGGTACGCATCTTGGAAGCCGAGGCCAAGGCCGGCGGGTTCCTCCGCCACGCACTCCCCGCCTATCGCCTGCCTGAAGAAGTAGTGGAACAAGACATCGCCAATGTGACGGCACTTGGAGTCGAGATCATCACTTCTACTCGGGTGGAAGATCTCGAAGCGCTCAAGGCCGATGGGTATGACGCAGTACTGCTCGCAACCGGCACTCCACTCGCAACCTCGCTTGGTGTCCCTGGTGAGGATCTTGATGGCGTACTTGCGGGGCTCGACTTCCTGCGCCAGGTACGGCTCGGTGAAGCACCCGAGCTTGCCGGCAAACGCGTCGTCGTCGTCGGTGGCGGCAACGTCGCAATGGACACCGCGCGAACCGCACGACGTCTTAGTGCGCTAGCGGTTCGAGTCGCTTACCGCCGCGGACGCGAAGAGATGCCGGCCCATGTCGCCGAAGTGAACGATGCCGAGGTAGAAGGTGTTGGCTTCGACTTCCTGGTCGCGCCGATCTCAGTTGTGGCCGACGCCAGTGGCGCAGTCAGCGGACTCCGCTGCCAGCGGATGCAACTTGGCGAGGCGGACGCTTCAGGAAGGCGTAGCCCAGAGCCGATTTCCGGGAGTGATTTTGTCATTCCCTGTGAGGCAGTGATCTCAGCGATCGGGATGGCGCCTGACCAGAGACCGTTTGAAGGTCTGGCTCAAATCGGGCGCGGCAGTCGGATCTCAGTTAACCCAACCACCTTGCAGAGCGAAGTCGCCTACCTCTTCGCCGCTGGCGACGTAACCACCGGCGCGAGCGACATTACCCAGGCCGTCGGCGCCGGCCGTCGGGCCGCCTACATGATGGACAACTGGATCCAAGGCCGTCCGTTAGGTAACTTCCCAGCCCTCGACGGCCTATTAACCGTGGTTGACAAGCAGGAAGTGCTGGCTCGCCAGCAGAGTTACGCCCACCGAAAGCCGATTGTGGCAGACCCGGCCTTCTCACCGGCACCGCGCGACTTCGTCGAACTTGAGCCCGCCTTGACCGAGTCAGAGGCGATCGCCGGCTCCGGCGGCTGTCTTGACTGCGGCGTCTGCTCCGAATGCCAGGCGTGCGTCACTGCTTGCCCGGCCGACGCAATTTCGTTCGCCAAGCGCGCGATCACCACCGAGTTTGAAGTTGGCGCCGTAGTGGTGTCGACTGGTTACAAACTTTTCGCCGCGGACTTGAAGCCGGAATACGGATATGGCACGTACGCCAACGTGATCACAGGCATGCAGATGGATCGCCTCCTTGCACCGACGCGTCCGTTTAACACTGTCCTTCGCCCCGGCGACGGAAAAGTGCCCGATCGGATCGCATATATCTCGTGCACCGGATCACGCGACAAGACGTCAGGCAATCCGCTCTGCTCAAAGGTCTGTTGCATGTACTCGGTCAAGCAGAACCAACTGATCATGGGGACACTGCCGCTGGCCGACGTGACTATGCACTACATGGATATTCGAGCAGCCGGCAAGCGCTACAACGAGTTCTACGAACAGTCCAAGGACATGGGTGCCACCTACATCAAGGGGCGGGTCGCCAAGATAACCGAGAAAGAGAACGGCGACCTAATCGTGCGCTATGAAGACATTGAAAATGGCGGCCAAATTGTCGAGGCCGAATACGACCTCGTTGTGCTCGCGGTAGGTATCCAACCCAACCGCGATGTAGAGCGACTCTTCACTGGCGAGAAACTTGGCTTGGACGAGTACTTCTATGTAGCTGAGCCCAACCCTGATCTCGAGCCCGGCCGAACCGATATCCCAGGCGTCTTCGTCGCTGGAACGGCGGCCGGAGTCAAAGACATCGTCGACTCAATTCTGCATGCAGGTGCTGCAGCCGCCCAAGTGGCCATTCACCTCGAGCACTCAAAGCACACGATGGAGGCGCTGGTATGAGCGAGCCACGGCGCATAGGCGTCTATATCTGCCACTGCGGTGGGAATATTTCGGATTACGTTGACGTGGCTGCGGTGCGCGACGCTTTCAAGGACGAGCCTGACGTGGTGGTCTCGGAAACCACTCTCTTCGCCTGCTCCGACGGCACCCAGCACGAGATGATTCGGGATATCAAGGAGAAGAAACTTGACGGCCTGGTCGTCGCTTCTTGTTCGCCCAAACTTCATCAGATCACCTTCCAGGGTGTTGCTAAGCGAGCCGATCTAAACCCATACACCTACACGCAGGTGAATGTTCGCGAGCAGGCCTCGTGGGCGCACACCGATGACCATGAGGGTGCTACGAAGAAGGCGATCGGCCTGGTTCGAGCGGGTATCGCCAAGACGAGATTATCCACGCCGCTCAAGCCGCTCGTTGTTAAAACCCTGCCTCGAACAATGGTGATCGGCGGCGGAGTAGCCGGATTGCGAGCAGCGATCGCGCTGGCCGATATCGGTCTCGGCGTCTACATCGTGGAACGCGAAGCGAAACTCGGCGGATGGGTTGGACAACTCGGCCCAATGTTTCCCGACGACCGCAACGGAGGCGAGCAGATCGAATTCCTAGTGGCAGAGGTTGCGAAACGTCCTGCCATCACCGTTCTAACCAATGCCGAACTGGTCTCCAAATCGGGAAGTTTCGGCAACTACCTCGCAGAGGTCCGCGTTCAGGGTCAGGACGAACTTGTCCAGACCGAGGTCGGAACAATCGTGGTTGCGACCGGCTTCGACGTATACGAACCTGAGGCCGGCGAATTCGGTTATGGCATTGAAGGAGTTCTCACCCTGCCCGAGTTCACCAAACTCGTCGACGACAGCAAGGGATCCCTCACCTACCAGGGCCGGCCCGTGCGCACGATCGCCTATATCTACTGTGTCGGTAATCGGCAGGTTGGCGGAAATGAGTACTGCTCAAAGTTCTGTTGCTCAGCCACCGTGCATGCATCGATTGAGGTCGCCAAACGCGACTCCACGATCCACCAGTACCACCTGCACCGCGACATACGTACGTACGGCAAGTTTGAACTCATGTATACCGAATCACGCGAGCGTGGGTCGGTCTTTCTGAAGTTCCCCGACGAAACTCCGCCCGCAGTTGCTCGGATGGACGATGGACGCTTGGCCGTCACCGTAATCGACACGACGACCGGCGGCGAGGAACTCACGCTACCGACCGATCTGGTCGTACTCGTTACCGGCAGCGTGCCGCGTGAGAACGTCGCTCTGACCAGCGTGCTGAAACTACCGGTCGGCGTCGACGGTTTCTTCAACGAGATACATCCCAAGTTGCGCCCGGTTGAGACCGTGGTTGGCGGAGTGATGATCGCCGGCGCCTGCCAAGGCCCTAAGACCGCAGCAGAGTCCGTCGCCTCTGGATTAGCTGCGGTCACCCAGAGTGCGGGCATTCTCCTCAAGGGATACGCCGAACTCGATCCGCTAGTTGCCACCGTAGACACGGCCACCTGCACCGGATGCAACGAATGCATATCCACTTGTCCCTACGAAGCCATCGCCACCTTGAACATGGATGGGCGCGATGTCGCAGTCATCAGTGCAGCCGTCTGCAAGGGGTGCGGCGGGTGCGTTCCAATCTGCCCTGAGAACGCGATCGATTTGCTCGGATACACCGATGCCCAGATGCGGGCATCAATTGAAGGCCTGATGAAGGAGCCCGTCTCATGAGCACCAAGTTGAGGGAACCGCGCGAAATCATTCGCGAGGAACCGGGAATGCATCGCACGATTGCGGAAGCTCTGAAGGCTGGAGCTCTGACTGTCCCCGAACTGGCTGAGCAGATCGGCCACCCGAGTGAAGAAGTTCTTTTCTGGGTGATGGGGATGCGTCGCTACGGCCTCATTGTTGAAGTCGAGGACGCAACCGACGAAGGCTACTTCCGCTATGCGAGCCTTGCTCAGGAGGCGACCTCATGACAACGCTAATCGATACCGACCTCCTAACCGACCTAAAGCGTTTCGGCGCAGCTGATGTCTCAGCTTGCTTCAGTTGCGGCACCTGCACCGCTATCTGTCCGCTCTCGGATAACGACGGTACTTTCCCTCGACGCATCATTCGACTCGCACAAGTAGGCATGAAGGACGAACTGCTCTCAAGTAAGGAACTCTGGACGTGCTATCAGTGCGGCCTCTGCTCGGATAGTTGCCCGACCGAAGCCGACCCGGCCGAGTTCATGTCGGCTGCACGGCGATATGCCATCGCAAGTTACGAGCCAACCGGACTCGCGAGGATTCTCTACACGCGGCCCGTAGCCGGGTCGCTCATCGCGGCCTTTGTCGCTGCTTTCTTCGCCCTGTTCATGTATGCCTCGCACGGTCCGCAGAAGGGGTCGTCGCTTGCGCTCTTCACTTTCATCCCCGATCAGCTCATCCACTGGACCGGCGTCACAGTGATGGTCTTGATGGGGCTGTCTGCCGTCTTCGGAATTGCCTCGATGGCTCGCGGTGTTGCGCGCCGGGAAGGCGTAAACCTCCGCTCGCTCCTGGGAAGTCGAGCCGCACTCTCCCAAACCAGCAAGGCGCTCTGGGGGACGATCGGCATTGAATCGATTGGTCAACGCCGCTACCGCGAAGATTGTAAGGATGACAAGCCCGCCGAACCGTTATATCGCCGACGCTGGCTCGTGCACGCCCTGACCATTTGGGGCTTCCTCGGCTTGCTCACCGCGACCGGCCTTGACTGGGGCCTTGCCCTAATCGGCGTTAAGAAGACTGGGACACCGATCCCGCTCTGGTATCCGTCTCGTCTGATCGGGACACTTGCCGGGATCTCACTTGTCTATGGCGTGAGCATGTTTATGGTGATGCGCGTACGCAAGGTTAACCGCGCGACACGACTTTCCACGTCCTCGGATTGGCTCTTGCTCGTATTGCTATGGATCACTGGGGCGAGCGGATTCTTCATTGAAGTTGCGCTCTACCTTCCTGACGCTCCGGCGTGGGGATATTGGGTCTTCCTATTCCACGTCGCGGTGGCCATGGAACTGATGCTCTTGCTGCCGTTCACTAAATTCGCGCATGCGATGTATCGACCGGTCGCGTTGTTCTTCTACTCCCTGGCGTCAGCGAAATCGAAACAGATCGCCTGATGTCCTAAGAATCTCTCTTCGACGCAGTTACCTGGAATGAATGATCTTTTGAACGCTGACTACTCGATTGTTCTTGGTGTGCACATTGAAGACCGACTCAAGTAGGACCAGCGCAGTTCGACGAAGATCGCCTGCTCCCCTAACTCGGGGCATAACTTGACTTGCAGATGCTGGTATCAGACCCGCCGATAGCAAGTATGCACTGTTGATAGCATTAGTCGAAGGAACGGCTCAGTTTCGCAGTGCCTGCATAACCGCAGGTCCATGCCACGGTGAAGCAACTAGAAACATAAAATACAGCGAGCTAAACGAGCCAATTGCCGACCAATGTCGGTGGCGCTTGTATAATTTAAAATGTGACCACAGCGCCCCTGACCATCGCAGAACTCCGTTGCCAAGTCGACGCGGTTCTGCAGTGCTATGGCCTGACTGTCGACGAGTTTCTTCGAACCGATATCGACGATCTTCCGTCTGTCGAGTTGCGCGACCTGTGGTTAATGGTCAAGGGCGCCCTCACTCCGGCTGCCTGATCCTGAGGTCGCGGTGGTAACACTAGAAACCGCGGCGAGTCAATTTGCCCAAGATCTTGGCGCCATCATTAACGGCACAATCTCTAGCGGCATTGAGTTCAGCATCACTCCTCTGGAGG
>Ga0307375_10002582_pt1 | contig 18421 bp, 10 predicted proteins | sample TR1MG_FD_202531 | JGI IMG/M metagenome (GOLD analysis project Ga0307375, IMG submission 202531) | Soil microbial communities from Risofladan, Vaasa, Finland - TR-1 | ecosystem: Environmental > Terrestrial > Soil > Coastal area > Acid sulfate soil | place: Finland: Risofladan, Vaasa | collected... | reverse complement strand
CGACGGTACGGGGAGCGACCGCGCGCTCGTGCAGATCGACCGCCGCGTGCAGGAAGTCACCTGGAGCCCCGATGGCAAGTGGCTGGTGCTGCGCACCGACAACACGGCACGGGGGGCCGGCGATCTCCTGGGCGTGCGCACGAGTGGCGATGCGACGCCGGTTCCCCTCGTCGCCACGCGGTTCTCGGAACTGACGCCCGCGGTATCGCCCGACGGCAAGTGGCTCGCCTATTCGTCCGACGACAACGGGACGCCCGAGGTGTACGTGCGTCCCTTCCCGAACACCAACGGTGGCCGCTGGCAGGTATCGCTGGACGGCGGCATCGACCCGGTGTGGGCTCCCGACGGCCACTCGCTGTTCTTCATCGGCAGCGTCAACGTGCTGACCGAGGCGCGCCTTGGCGCCGGACCGTCGTTCAGCGTGGCCGGCCGCCAGCCGCTGTTCCAAACGTCGCGCTTTTCGGTGAACCCCTACCATCAGGATTACGTGGTCGAGCCGGGCGGCAAGTCGTTCCTGTTCCTGGAGAGCGAGCAGCTCACGGGCCAGCGCGACGCGGCCGAGGTGGTGTGGGTGGACCACTGGTTCAGCGACCTCGCGAAGAAGCTCAAGCGATGAGGGCCCGATGACCGACATTGCCGCTCGCCTGTCCGCGGCCCTCGCCGACCGCTACCGCATCGAGCGCGAGCTCGGCACGGGCGGCATGGCCACCGTCTATCTCGCCCACGACCTCAAGCACGACCGCAAGGTCGCCATCAAGGTCCTCAAGCCCGAGCTGGCCGCCGTCCTCGGCGCCGAGCGCTTCGTGCAGGAGATCAAGACCACCGCGGCGCTCAGTCACCCACACATCCTGCCGCTCTTCGACTCGGGCACCGCCGACGCGCAGCTCTACTATGTGATGCCCTACATCGAGGGCGAGACGCTGCGCGAGCGGCTCAATCGCGAAACGCAGATCGGCGTCGCCGACGCCGTGCGCATCACGACGGAGCTCGCCGACGCGCTGGACTACGCCCACCGCCACGGGGTGATCCACCGCGACATCAAGCCCGAGAACATTCTGCTGCACGACGGGCGCCCGATGGTCATGGACTTCGGCATCGCGCTGGCCGTGAGCGCCGCGGCCGGCGGGCGCATGACCGAAACGGGCCTGAGTCTCGGCACGCCGCACTACATGAGCCCCGAGCAGGCGACGGCCGACAAGGAGATCACGGGCCGCAGCGACATCTACTCGCTGGCCACGGTGCTCTACGAGATGCTGGCCGGCGAGCCGCCGCACACGGGGAATTCGGCGCAGCAGATCATCATGAAAATCGTAACCGAGGACGCGGCCCCGGTCACGAAGCTGCGGAAGGCGGTGCCCCCGAATGTGTCCGCGGCGCTCGCGAAGGCGCTGGAGAAGCTGCCCGCCGACCGCTTCGACAGCGCCAAGGCGTTCGCCGACGCCTTGGCCGATCCGCACTTCTCGGGCGCCGGCTCGGGGGTGCGCGGCGCCGTGGCCGGGGGGGCGGGGAGCACGCACGCGGTCGCCTTCCGCGTCACGGCCGCGATTGCCGTCGTGGCGCTTGGCCTCGCGGCTTGGGGCTGGCTCCGGCCCACGCCGCCGCTGCCGGTGGAGCGATACGGACTCGCGTTTCCGGCGGGGCAGGGGGTGGCGCCGTCAAGTCCCCAGGCGCCCGCCATGGCCCCCGACGGATCGTTCATGGTGTACGTCGGCCCCGTTCCCGGCATGATCGCCGCACAGCAGGCGTGGATCAAGCCGCGCGATCGCGAATTCGCTACCCCTATCCCGGGCACGATTGGCGCGACCGACGTCGCGGTGTCGCCCGATGGCAAGGCGATTGCCTTCACGACCGGACGTGGCCTCAAGACCCTGTCGCTGGCCGGCGGCACGCCGGTAAATCTCGCCGACTCGGTAGCCACGGGATTCGGTATCGCCTGGTTGAGTGACGGATCGATCGCGTACTCGGGCGTCACCACCGGCAACGCGCCCGCCCTGCGGCTCGTCCCCGCCGCCGGCGGCCCGAGCCGCGTGATCGCGAGTTCGGACAGTCTGGCGTCCATTGACCCGGCAGCGCTGCCCGACAGCCGCGGCATTGTCTTTCGCCGCTGCGGCGGCGGTGACCCCTGCAGCGCATGGGTGTACGACCTGCGCCGCGACACCGTGCACCTCCTGTCGGGCATGCGCGGCGTGTTCGACGGCGCGCCGCAGTACGCCCGGTCCGGGGCACTGCTCTACCTGCAGTCAGGCGTGCTCATGGCCGCGCCGTTCGACCTGAGCGCACTTCGCATTACCGGCGTGCCCACGACACTCGGCGACAGCGCCGTGGCGTTTTCGCTCTCTCCCACCGGGACCCTGCTCCTCTACAACGGGGCGGCCGCATCCAGCGGGCTGCGGTATGAACTGGTGTGGCTGGATCGGAGGGGGCGCGAGACGCCGGTGGATACCACGTTCTCCTTCCGCCTGACGGTGGCGCTCTCCAATGCCGGGTGGTCATTGTCGCCCGACGGCAAGCAGCTCGCGATTGGTCTCCACACCGAGGCCGGCGACAACATCTGGGTGAAGCCGCTTCCCAATGGTCCCGCCTCACGCATCACCTTCAACGCGGACGCGTCGTATCGGCCGCGCTGGACGCCGGACGGCCGCTCGGTGACGTTCGCGTCGAATCGGCTGCCGTACGGCATGTACGAGCGGCGCGCCGATGGCACGGGCGCCGATTCGCTGCTCGTGCGCACGAGGCTGGCGTCGCAGGAAGGCATCATGACGCGCGACGGCGCGTGGCTCCTCGTCCGCGACGGCGGGAATCCGGGGCCGGGAGGGCGCGACATTCTGGGCGCCCGCCTCGGCGTGGACACATCGGCCCGCCCACTGCTCGCGACGCCCTTCGACGAGGAAGCGTTCTCGCCATCGCCCGACAGTCACTGGCTGGCGTATCAGTCCGACGAGACCGGTAAGACGGAAGTGTTCATTCGCTCGTTCCCCGACGTGAATCGCGAGAAACGGCAGGTGTCGAGCGGCGGCGGCCGCGCGCCGCTCTGGTCGCGCGACGGCCGCGAGTTGTATTTCCTGGACGCGAACAACGACATGATGGCCACTCGCGTGACCACGGCGCCGGCGCTCGTCGTGGGCACGCCCGTGAAACTCTTTCACGTGCCGAGCAACCTGCTCCAGATGGAGAACACGTACTACACGCCGTGGGACGTGGCGCCTGATGGCCGGTTCCTCATGGTGCGCGCGATTGGCCAGCAGTCCCAGGCCACGGCGTCGGTGGTCGTGGTGGAGAATTTTCTGCAGGAGCTGCAAGCGAGGATGAAACAATGAGTGACGCCCCCGACCGCCTCTCCGCCGCCCTCGCCGACCGCTACCGTATCGAGCGCGAGCTCGGGCAGGGCGGGATGGCCACTGTCTATCTCGCCGCAGACCTCAAGCACGACCGCAAGGTCGCGATCAAAGTGCTCAAGCCCGAACTCGCCGCCGTCATCGGCGCCGAGCGCTTCCTGGCCGAAATCAAGACCACTGCGAACCTGCAGCACCCACACATCCTGCCGCTCCACGATTCGGGCGAGGTGGACGGCACCGTGTTCTACGTGATGCCGTTCGTGGAGGGCGAGTCGTTGCGCGACCGGCTGAATCGGGAACGGCAGCTGCCCGTGGCCGACGCCGTGCGCATCGCCATCGAGGTGGCCGGCGCGCTGGACTACGCGCACCGGCACGGCGTGATCCACCGCGACATCAAGCCCGAGAACATCCTTCTGCACGACGGGCAGTCGCTGGTGGCCGACTTCGGTATCGCGCTCGCGGTGAGCCGCGCCGACGGCGGCACGCGCATGACCGAGACCGGCATGTCCCTGGGCACCCCGCACTACATGAGTCCCGAGCAGGCGATGGGCGAGCGCGAGATCACCGCGCGCGCCGACGTCTACGCGCTGGGCTGCGTGCTGTACGAGATGCTGCTCGGCGAACCGCCGTTCACGGGGCCCACGGCGCAGGCGATCATCGCCCGCGTGCTGACCGAGGACCCGCGCGGTCTCACGGGGCAGCGCAAGACGATCCCGCCCGGCGTCGAGGCGGCGGTGCAGACCGCGCTGCAGAAGCTCCCCGCCGACCGGTTCGCGACAGCGGCCGAGTTCGTCGACGCGCTGCGCGATCCACACTTCTCGACGGCGGCCGGCGCCCGAGCGGTCGCTGCCACCGACACGCGGTGGAAATCGGTGGCCGGGGGCGCCGGCGCGCTCGTCGTCGTCCTGCTTGCCGTGGCACTCTGGGGGTGGCTGCGGCCGCGTCCGGCGGCGGCCGTGCCGCCCGAGCTGCAGCTGTACGTGCAGGGCGATTCCAGCTTCTCCGTCACCAACAACTGCTGCGGGCCGTCGCTCGCCATCTCGGCCGACGGCCAACGCATCGTGTTCATGGCGCAGACGGGCGACACCACGATGTTCTACCGCCGGGACTTGGGCGACGCCAACGCCCGTCCGATTCCCGGCACGGGAAACGGTGTGACCCCGTTCCTGTCCCCCGACGGGCGCTGGCTGGGGTTCCTGCGTCAGGGAATGCTCATGAAGGTGGACGTCACCAACGGCGGGGCACCGATGACGATCGGCCCCGCGGGCGCGGCCAAGGTGCGCGGCGCGTCGTGGGGCGACGATGGGTACGTGTACTTCACGCCCGACCTCGACGGTCCGCAGTCCATCTACCGGGTGAGCGCCGAGGGCGGCGATCCGAAGGTCTACTCGCGGCCCGACACCGCGACCGAGCACGGGCGCGCCGTGCCCCACGTGCTGCCGGGCAGCCACGTGCTGCTCTACGCCACCGCCCCCAAGGGCGGCGGCGACGCCGACGCGTGGGTCGTGGCACTCGACATGGATCACCAGGTCATTCATCGCCTGACGCCGGGATTCCAGCCGTACTACTCCAGCAACGGCTATCTCACGTACGCCCTGGCCGACGGCTCGCTCATGGCCCGCCGATTCGACCCGAAGACGTTCGCGGTCGGCGGGTCCCCGATCCGCCTCAGCGATCACACGCTCACCCACAATTACTCCGAAGCGGAATACGCCGTCGCGAACGACGGCACCATGGCGATCCGGGCCCTCGGCGCGCAGCAGAGCCAGCTTCGGCTGTATTCCATGCAGGGGCAGATGCTCCGCACGATTCCCGGCGATGCGGCGCGGCACTCGCCGCGCTTCTCTCCCGATGGCCACCGCATCGCGTACACCCAGGGGGACTACAACGTCGCGGGCACCGACGAGGAAGTGTGGGTGTACGACGTCGAGTCGGGGGTGGACACGCGGATCTCGGACGCTGGAAACGCGCTCGACCCGATCTGGTCGGCCGACGGCCGCAGCGTGCGCTGGCTGGATGACCGGAACGGCGTCCGCCGGATGATGAGCCGGCCCGTGGACCAGAGTGCGCCCGCGGCCCCATTCGGCGACACGACGTTCGCCGGGGTCCAGCGCCACAATGTGGGCCAGGGCGTCCGCCTCGGCTTCCCGTCCCGTGCTGGCGGCCCCATCCCGTTTTCGGTGGACAGCCGTGATGGGAAGTCCACCGACTTGTGGGTCATGGATGCCGACGGCACGCGCGCCCGTCCATTCCTGCAAACGGCGGCCCACGCCGAATTCCCGGCCGTATCGCCGTCCGGGAAGTGGCTGGCGTACGAGTCCGACGAGACGGGACGGACCGAGATCTACGTAGAGCCCTTCCCCAACGGCGGCCCCCGCTACCGCATCACGGCCGCCGGCGGAGATTATCCGGTGTGGGCGACCGACACGGCGCTCGTGTACGAGAACGGCGATTACCAAGCCGTGATCTCCGGCGTGCGGTTCGCGAACGGCGACGTGCGCGCCGGGCCGCCGAGGGCGATCATCGGCTCGGTGTACGACCAGATCGTCGCGTCGCGGTCCGCCGATGTGAGCCCCGACGGCAAGACGCTGGCCGTCATCGCCATGCCCATGGTGTCGCGTCTGCTCGTGGAGACGAATCGTCTGCAGCACCTCGGAGGCGCCGACCGCCAGCCATAGCCAAGTCCGGTCCATCCTCCGTCCCTGACGTTGCACCATCTTCTTGCTGCCCATGCCGATACCCGAACAGCTCGCTGCCGCCCTGTCCGACCGCTACCGCATCGAGCGCAAGATCGGCGAGGGCGGGATGGCCACCGTCTATCTCGCCCACGACCTCAAGCACGACCGCAAGGTCGCGATCAAGGTGCTCCACCCCGATCTCGCCGCCGCGCTCGGCGCGCAGCGCTTTCTCTCGGAGATCAAGACCACCGCCGCGCTGCAGCACCCGCACATCCTCCCGCTGCACGATTCCGGCGAAGCCGACGGACTGCTGTTCTACGTGATGCCGTACGTGGAGGGCGAATCGCTCCGCGATCGGCTCAATCGCGAGAAACCGCTCCCCATCGAAGATGCCGTGGGCATCGCGCGCGAGGTGGCCGACGCGCTCGACTACGCGCACCGGCACGGCGTGATCCACCGCGACATCAAGCCCGAGAATATCCTGCTGCACGACCGGCGCGCGCTCGTGGCCGACTTCGGCATCGCGCTCGCCGTGCAGAGCGCCAGTGGCGAGCGGATGACCCAGACGGGCCTCTCGCTCGGCACGCCGCATTACATGAGTCCCGAACAGGCCATGGGCGAGAAGCAGATCGACGTCCGCAGCGACGTGTACGCGCTGGGCGCGATGCTGTATGAAATGCTCACCGGCGACCCGCCGTTCACCGGATCTACCGTCCAGGCGATAGTGGCCAAGGTGATGAGCGCCGAGCCCGAGCCGGTGACCATGCTGCGCAAGAGCACACCAGCGCCGGTGGCGTTCGCGGTGCACAAGGCGCTCGAGAAGCTGCCCGCCGATCGGTTCCCCACGGCGGCGGAGTTCGGGGCGGCGCTGACCGCGCCGGCCGGCTACGACGCCGGCGCCGCGAGCGGCGTTCGCCGCGCCGCGCAGCCTGGCAGCCGCCGAGCGCGATTGCGCGATCCCCTCGTGCTCGGCCTCGCGGTCGCCGCCGTCGCGGCCATCGTGCTCGCCGGGCGGGAGTGGGCCGCGGCCCGCGCGCCCGTGCGCCTGGACGTCGAGCGATTCATCGTCGACCCGCCGGCCAACGTCGCGGCGGTGATCCAGCGACAATCGGGCGTGAACGTCGCCATATCGCCCGACGGATCGGTGATCGCATTCTGCGGGGTCGGCGACGACGGCACGCGCCGGCTCTACGTCCGGCCCCTCGATGAGCTCGCGGCCCGCCCGCTGCCCGGAACCGAGGGCGCCGAGCAGCCGTTCTTCTCCCCCGATGGCCGGTGGATCGCGTTCTGGGTGGCCGGCCGGCTGCTCAAGGTGGGGGTGGCGGGCGGCGCTCCGCAGCGCATCGCCGATCTGCCCAACATGACCGGCGGAACGTGGACGCGCGACGGGACCATCGTGGCGGGAGTGTCCAGTCATCTCGTCTGGTTCCCGGCCACCGACGGCGCCGCGCAGCGGACCGCCCCGCTGGACAGCGCTCGCGGTGAAGTCGGACAGTACTTCCCGACCGCGCTCCCCGACGGCAATCATATCGTGTACTCCAGTTGGGGCGCGGGCGGCCTCGAAGTCGTGCGCCTCGGCGTGCTGTCGCTCTCCACCGGCCGGACCCGGCGGCTCCAGGTTCCCTCCCTGAAGGCGATCGGGATGCTGGACGGCGTGCTCATTTTTGCCGGCGAGAGTGGCCTTCTGTCTGCGGTGCGGCTGGATGTGGGCACCGGGACGCTGATGGGTTCAGTCGTGCCCGTCGTGAGCGACGTGGCGAACGGGAATCGAGGTGGCGCCATCGCCGCGCTCTCCAGGACGGGAACCCTCGTGTATGCCACCGGCACGGCCGCCTCGGAAGTCGTGCTCGCCGACTCGACCGGCGAGACGCCGGTCCTTCCGGAGATCCGCGAGTACGCGTTCCCGCGATACTCGCCCGACGGCAAGCGCCTCGCCATCGCGATCGGGTCGGGCGCCACGCGCGACGTGTGGCTCTACGACTTCGCGTCACGCGGGCTGCGGCGTCTCACCAGCGGCGGGTCGGTCAACGAGCGGCCCGAGTGGACCCCCGACGGGTCGCGCGTGATCTTCCGCTCCGATCGCGGCCCGCGGTCGGCGATCTGGTGGCAGCCGATCGACGAGAGCGCGCCGGCCACGCAGCTCGTGGGTGACCCGAAGATCCCGTACTACGAAGCCGTGATGACGCCGGACGCAAGGGCGATCGTCTATCAGGTGGATACCTCCGGGGGCGACATCGGCTACCGGATGCTGAGCGGCGACACCACGGCCAGATTGATCGCGAGCAGCCAGGCCCAGGAGTTGGAGCCCCGCATATCGCCCGATGGACATTGGCTGGCGTTCATGACCGACGAGTCGGGCACGGCGCAGGTGGTCGTTCAACCCTTTCCCGGGCCGGGGCCGCGCATTCCGATTTCGAACGGCGGCGGATCGGAACCGGTCTGGGCGCGCGATGGCCGGCATCTCTTCTACCGGAGCAGCGGGCATTTCGTGGTGATCACGTATGCGGCCGCCCCCGGCTTCCGCGTCGTTTCGCGGGCCGATTTCATGAACGATCGGTATCTGGCCGCCCTCGCGCCGCACGCCAACTACGACGTGTCGCCCGACGGCAAGCGGCTGCTCGTGCTCAAGGGCGACCGCCAGCGGCTGGTGGTCGTTCACAACTGGTGGGCGGAGATTGGCGGACGCGTGACGGGAGATTCTACGCGATGAGCGACGTCGCGCCCCGCCTCGCCGCTCGCCGCCGCGTAGGGTCGGGCAGACGCCCGATGGCGGCACCGTGGTCCGCGCGGAATACTAGGGGGCGACCTCCGGGCCGACGACACTTCACGGATCGAGGACTACCAACATGACGACAGACGCGCAGACGCGATCGCGGACCAAGGGCTTCACCACCCTCTTCCTCGTCGAGTTGTGGGAGCGGTTCGGCTACTACGGCATGACGGCCATCGTCGTGCTCTTCATGGTGCAGCAGCTCGGCTACACCGACGATCGCGCCAACCTCACCTACGGTGCGTTCGCGGCCATGGCCTACACCGTGCCCGCGATCGGCGGGTGGATCGGCGACAAGCTCCTAGGCAGCCGCCGCACCACGTTGCTCGGGGCGCTGGTCCTCGCCCTCGGATACATCGGACTCTCGATTCCCGGCCACCCGGAGCTGCTCTTCCCGGCATTGGCCGTGGTGGCCGTCGGCGGGGGCGTGTTCAAGGCAAATCCGGCCAACCTCATCTCCAAACTGTATGAGGGCGACGCCGCCAGGATCGACAGCGCGTTCACGATGTATTACATGGCGGTCAACATCGGATCGGCCATATCGCAGATCGCGACCCCCCTGATCGCGGTCAAGTTCGGATGGCACGCCGCCTTCGCCGTGTGCGCCGCCGGCCTCATCGCCGGCATCATCAACTACCTCGTGATGAGCCGGTATCTCCGGCACGTGGGCTCCCCGCCGGACTTCGAGCCGCTCAACGTCACGCGCCTCGTGCTGGTGCTCGCCGGGATGGCCGTCGGCATCGTCCTCGTGTCGTTCATCATCCAGAACCGCACCGTCGCCCGCGGTACCGTGTTCCTCGGATTCCTGACCATGCTGGCGATCTTCGCCGTCATGGGCCGCAAGGGCACGGAGCGCGAGCGGAAAGGCCTGATTTCCGTGCTCATCCTCACCGGCCTCGGCATGCTGTTCTTCATCTTCTATCAGCAGATGTCCACGTCGCTCACGCTCTTCTCGCTCCGCAACGTCGAACTCAACCTGTTCGGATACCAGGTGCCCGCGGGGCAGGTCCAGGCGCTGAATCCGCTCTGGATCTTCATCCTCAGCCCGGGGCTGGCCTGGCTGTACAACAGCCTGGGCCGGGGCGAGGGCGGCGACTTTCACATCTCCACCAAGTTCGCCATGGGCTTTGCCGTGCTGGCGCTCGGGTTCTTCATCTACGGATTCAGCGGGCACTTTGCCGTGGCCGGCAAGGTCTCGTTCTGGTTCATGATCGTCGGCTACGCCTTCCAGTCGCTGGGGGAACTCCTCATCAGCGGACTGGGTCTCGCCATGGTGGCGCGTTACGTGGGCCCGTCGCTCCGCGGGTTCATCATGGGCGTCTGGTTCCTGGCCACCGGCATCTCGCAGTACCTGGGCAGTTACGTGGCGACGTACGCGAGCGTCCCGCAGAACGTCACCAACCCGGTGGACACGCTGCCGCTCTATACGAATCTGTTCATGAAGCTTGGCATCGTGGCCGTGCTCGGCACGGTGATCGCCGCCGCCCTGATCCCGCTGATGAAGAAGTTGTCGGTGGTGACCGAAGGGCCGTGGGAGGAGGCGGCGTAGCCGCGCGGCTCCTGCCGCGCCCGCGCCTGCCGGCTACGGCACCCAGGTCGTGACCGCGGGCGCCGCCTTCCGCGCCTTCGCCTCCGGCACCGCCGCCGGCTCGCCGAGCTGCACGATCGCCACGATGCGCTCGCCCTCGGGCACGCCCACCGCCGCCCGCGCGCGCGCATCGTCCATGATGGCCCCGGTCTTGACGTGCGTGCCAAGGCCCGCCGCCGTGGCGGCCAGCATCAGGTTCTGCACCGCCATCATCGTCGCCGCGTAGTCCTCCTCGCGGATCTCGGGGTTCGCGTCGAGTGTCATGCTCACCGCGATCTCGGCGGGCAGCGCGGCCTCGGCGGCCGCCACCTTGTCGATCACGGCGCGCGCGGCCTCGGGATCTTCCACCTTCTTCGTCTTGCGGGCGCCTAGCGCGGCGCCGTAGGCGCGGCGCGCGTCGGGGCCCAGCACGTAAAAGCGCCAGGGCTGCGTCAGGCGATGGTTGGGCGCCAGTACGGCGGCGTCCAGAGTCCGCGCGATCTCCTCGCGGGTGATCGGCCGGGCGGTGAACTGCTTGACGGAGCGGCGGGCGGCGATGGCTTCGAAGAGGTCCATGGGAGTGCCTGGTGCGGGGGCGCGGGAATCAGGAAGCGCGCGCGCCCATGAGCGGGATGCCCATGGCGCGCGCCACGCGCGTCATCCGCTTGTCGTATGTCGCCAATCTAACGTCCCGTCCGTGTTCCCGGAGAAAGCTCACCGACGCGAGGTGAAGGGCGTCCAGCGTGCGAACCGGCGCCGGAAACGGCTGGAGCGCGCGCTCCAGCACTGGGGGGCGCAACACCAGCCACGCCAGTCGCGCCAGCAGAAGCCGGGCCACGTCGCCGTGCGATCGGGCCAACCCGCGGGCGTGGAGCCGCGTCCACAATTCGTATTCGAGCAGCCGGCTCGTGACGAGTTCCTCCTGCCAGAGCTCGGCGGGCGGACGGCGATCCTCCGCCAGCAGGTGCGCCAGCGCCACCGACGTATCCACGTAGATCATTGCTCGCCGCGATCCCGCGCGAGTTCGGCCAGGAGGGTCTTGAAGCGCGCCACGGGACGCGACGGGGGAGGCGCGGCGGGACCGGTGGCCGCAGGCGTCACGTACCCCGCGTCTGCGAGATCCCGCAACGCGCCGCCGGTGCCCGAGTCACGCATGGCGCTGATCCCACGTCGCAGCGCCTCGGAACGGGATACGCCCAGCTCCCGCGCCGCGCGATCGAGAGCGGCCCGTTCCTCGGCCGTGAGGTAGACCTGGATGGGCTCACGAACCTTCTTGGCCATAGGATGAATTTACCAAAGTCATCACCAAATTCAACACCATGCCTCGCCTCGCGTCCGGCGCCGGCCTGGTGCATGTTTGGCCGTCGGTTCAGCATCCGGGGATCGGTTGACCACGCGTTCCACCCGGTGGCCGACGGCCCGCACATCACCCGCCGGAGTTCCGCCATGCAGACTCGCGCTCGCCTCATCGGTCTCGTGCTCGCCCTCATGCCGTTCGCCGCGCCGCTGGGCGCGCAATCCACGCGGCTGCTCCGTCAGCCGACGGTCAGCGCCACACAGGTGGCGTTCGAGTACGGGGGCGACATCTGGGTCGTGAGCCGCAGCGGCGGCGAAGCGCGGCGCCTCACCGCGACGCCGGCCATCGAGACCGATCCTCACTTCTCGCCCGACGGCCGGTGGGTGGCGTTCACGTCGAACCGCACGGGCATGCCCGAAGTCTGGATCGTCGCCGCCGACGGCGGGGAGCCGCACCGCCTCACCTGGTATCCGTCGCCGTCGTACGCCCGCGGCTGGACGCCGGACGGCAAGGAAGTCCTGTACGCCTCCGACCGCGGCTCGGCGCCCGTGCCCTACGCCCACCTCTGGCTGGTGCCCACCGACGGCGGCCCGCCGCACGAGGTGCCCGAGGCCATGGCCTTCCGCGGATCGTTCTCCGCCGATGGCGCGCGGCTCGTCGTGGACCGCGTGGACCGGTGGGACGTGGAGTTCCGCAATTACCGCGGCGGCCAGAACACTCCCCTCACGATTCTCGACCGCAAGACGCTCGACGAAACCCGGCTGCCCAACGACCGCACCACCGACACCTGGCCCGTATGGCTCGGCGGCAAGATTTTCTTTCTCTCCGACCGCGACTACACCACGAACGTCTGGTCGTACGACGTGGCCACCAAGCAGCTTGCCCAGGTCACGCACTTCACCGACGCCGACGTGAAGACGCTGGGCGGCGGCGCCACCGATGCCCTCGCGTTCGAGGAAGACGGCTGGATCTGGCTGCTGAACCCGGCGTCGGGCCAGGCGCGCAAGCTCGACATCACCGTGCACGGCGATTTCCCCTGGGCCATGCCGCACTGGGAGGACGTGAGCCACAGCATCGCCGCCGCGTCGCTGTCGCCCACCGGCAAGCGCGCGCTGTTCGAGGCCCGGGGCGACATCTACACCGTGCCCGCCGAAGCGGGCGACGTGCGGAATCTCACGCACTCGCCCGGCGCGGCCGACCGGTCGCCCATGTGGTCGCCCGACGGCAAGCAGATCGCCTGGTTCTCCGATTCGGGGCCGGGCTACCAACTGATGATCGGCGATCAGCAGGGGCTGGAGGCGCCGCGCGCCATCCCCGTGGGCGACGAGACGCGATACGCCTGGAGCGCCACCTGGTCGCCCGACGGCACGCACATTGCCTGGGTGGATCAGCGCGCGCGCATTCACGTCATCGACGTCGCCACCGGCGCGCTCGTGACCGCCGACACCGACGGCACGATCCAGAATCGCGGCGGACTTGGCCTCACCTGGTCGCCGGACTCGAAGTGGCTGGCATACGCCAAAGAATATCCCAACCACTTCCATCGCATCGTCGTCTGGTCGCTGGAGACCGGCAAGAAGGCGGCGCTCACCAACGACCTCGCCGACGCCGCGTCGCCGGCGTGGGACAAGGGCGGCCGGTGGCTGTACTTCCTGGCCAGCACCAACCTGGGGCTGGCCAGCGGCTGGGCCAACCTGAGCAACCAGCAGGCGCGGCCCACGTACGGCGCCTACGTGGCCGTGCTGCGGGCCGGCGACCCCACGCCGTTCGCGCCGCAGAGCGACGACGAGCCGGGCACTCCGGCGCGGCCGTCGGGCGATTCGGCGCGGCGCGGACCGGCCGGGGCCGGCGCCGGCGGCCGGATGAACGGCGACTCGGCGGTCACGGTGCGCGTGGACGTGGCGGGGATCGATCGACGCATCGTGGCGCTGCCCGTGCCCGTGCGGAGTTACAGCGCCATGGACGCGGGATCGGCCGGCGTCGTATTTCTCTCCGAAGCCATGGAGAACGGGCCGGGCGTCACGGTGCACCGCTTCGATATGAAGAAGCGCAAGGGCGACGTCTTCGTGAGCGGCGTGCGCCAGGTGGCGCTGTCGTTGGACGGCGGCAAGATCCTGTATCAGCAGGGCCCCGCATGGCACCTGGTCGGGACGGCGATGCCGCCCAAGCCCGGCGACGGCCGGCTCAACGTGACGCTCCGCACGTGGATGGTCCCGGCCGCCGAGTGGCACCAGATCTTCGAGGAAGCGTGGCGCATCGAGCGCGACTTCTTCTACGCGCCCAACCTGCACGGCGCCGACTGGCCGGCGGTGCACCGCCGCTACGCGCCGCTGGTGCCGTACGTGCGGAGCCGCGAGGACCTGCGGTACATCCTCGACATGCTCGGCGGCGAGCTGAGCGTGGGGCACAGCTTCACCGGGGGCGGCTACTACCCCGCCGTGGACACGGTGCGCACCGGCCTGCTGGGCGCCGACCTCGAGGCGCAGAACGGACGGTGGCGCGTCACGCACATCTACACGTCGGAGAGCTGGAACCCCGAACTCTCGGCGCCGCTCGCCGCGCCCGGGGTCCGCGCCGCCGAGGGCGACTATCTGCTGGCCGTCAACGGACGGGAGCTGACGGCGTCCGAGAACCCATACCGGTTCCTGGATGGCACGGCGGAGCAGCAGACGGTGCTCCGGTTGAACGACCGGCCCACGACCGACGGCTCGTGGACGGTGACCGTGGTGCCGCTGCGCAGTGATGTCGCGCTGCGGCAGCGCGCCTGGGTGGAGTCGAACCGCCGGCTGGTGGATTCCCTGTCGCACGGGAAGCTGGCGTACGTGTGGGTGCCCAACACGGCCGGCCCCGGCTTCACGTCGTTCAACCGCTACTTCTTCGCGCAGCAGGACCGCGAGGGGGCGGTGATCGACGAGCGGTTCAACGGCGGCGGATCGCTGGACGACTACATGGTGGACATGATGAGCCGCACGCTCATCGGCGGCGTCACCAACGACGCATCGGGCGGCATCGACTTCCGGCTGCCCATCGCCGGCGTGCTCGGGCCCAAGGTGCTGCTGATCAACGAGCGGGCGGGTAGCGGCGGCGACTATTTTCCGTGGGCGTTCCGGCAGCTCAAGATCGGTCCGCTCATCGGCGCCCGCACGTGGGGGGGGCTGGTGGCGGCGTGCGTGCCCTATGCGCTCGTGGATGGCGGCACCATTACCTCGCCGTGCAGCGGCGTGTTCTCCGGCGACGAATGGGTGGCCGAGAACAAGGGGGTGCCGCCGGACATTCCGGTGTATCTCGACGCCAAGGACTGGGCGGCGGGCCGCGATCCGCAGCTCGAGCGCGCGGTGCAGGAGGCCCTCACGCTGGTGAAGACCAAGGGGGTCCCGGCGCCCCATCATCCGCCGTTCGCGAACAAGGTGCGGCGGGCGGGGCAGGGGGGCGGGGGCGGGGCGCCGTGAGGCGCCGCCCCATCTTCGCCTCCCATGTCATCCGTCATCGTCCGCCTCACGTCCGTTCTCGGCGATCATTACGCGATTGACCGCGAGATCGGGCAGGGCGCCATGGCCACGGTGTACCTGGCCCAGGACCTCAAACTCCACCGCCAGGTGGCGATCAAGGTCCTCCGGCCGCAGCTCACGGCCACGCTCGGCGGCGAGCGGTTCGTGCGCGAGGTCGAGATCGCCGCGCGGCTCACGCATCCGCACGTGCTCGGCCTCTACGACTCCGGCGAGTCGGGCGGGTTCCTCTATTACGTGATGCCGTACGTCGAGGGCGAGACGCTGAGCGCCAAACTGGCGCGCGACGGCGCGCTGCCGGTGACCGAGGCCTGCCGCATTCTGCGCGACGTGGCCGACGCTCTCGCCTACGCGCACCGCCACGGCGTGGTCCACCGCGACATCAAACCCGACAACATATTGCTCGCCGACGGCCACGCGCAGGTGGCGGACTTCGGCGTGGCCAAGGCGTTGAGCGCCGCCGCCGCCACAGTCGACGCCCGGGCTGCGCTCACCACCCCCGGCACCACCGTCGGAACGCCGGCCTACATGGCGCCCGAGCAGGCCGCCGCCGATCCGCTCATCGATGCGCGCGCCGATCTCTATGCCCTCGGCGTGGTGGCCTACGAGATGCTCACCGGCCGGCCGCCGTTCACGGGCGCCACCACGCAGCAGGTGGTGGCGGCGCACGTGACTCGGCGTCCCGAGCCGCTGTCCACGCGCCGGCCGGGCATCCCCGCCGCCCTCGATGCGCTCGTCATGCAGTGCCTGGAAAAGAATCCGGACGACCGGCCGCGCGACGCCGAGGTCCTGCTGCCGGTGTTCGAGGCCACGGCCACCGGGGCCGCCATCGCGGCGGCACCGCTGCCCACGGGTGGCCGCGGAAAGACGTGGGTCCGGGTGGTCGCCGCGCTCGGGCTCATCCTCGGGGCCGTCGCCGTCTATCTCGCCATGCGCTGAGCGGCCCGTATTCCACGCCGGAGTCCTGTATGCCGTCTCGCGCCCACCTGCTCGCCGTTCCGTGCGTCGCCGCCCTGATCGCGCTTCCCACGCGAGCGCAATCGCAGCAACCCAGCCGCGGCCAGACGCGCGCGACGGCCGCTCCCGCGACCGCCAAGGTCGTCCTCCTTGGTACGGGAACGCCGGTTGCCGACCCCGACCGCTCGGGACCGTCCACGGCCGTCGTGGCTGGAAACGACTCCTATATCGTGGATGCCGGCGCCGGTGTCGTCCGGCACGCCGTGGCCGCCGCGCGCAAGGATCATCTGCCTGCGCTGCGGGTGGCGAATCTGAAGCGCCTCTTCCTCACCCACCTCCATTCCGATCACACGATCGGACTGCCCGACATCATCCTCACGCCGGCGGTGCTGCACCGCAGGGGCCCACTCGAGGTGTGGGGCCCGGAAGGGACGCAGGCGATGGTGGACCACATCCTGAAGGCGTATCAGGAGGACATCCGGCTGCGCGTCTACGGATTGGAGCACGGCAACTGGGCGGCCTACCACGTGATCGTGCACGAGATCAAGCCGGGCGTGGTGTACCGCGACTCGAATGTGACGGTCACCGCGTTCCCCGTGCACCACGGCCGTTGGCCCGAGGCGTTTGGCTACCGGTTCGACGCCCGTGGCCGCAGCATTGTGATCTCGGGCGACGAATCGCCGCCGCTGGACACGATCGCCCACTACTGCAACGGGTGCGACGTCATGGTGCACGAGGTGTACTCGGCCAAGGGTCTCGCGCGCACCGGCCCCGGGGACCGCGAGTACCACACGCACTTCCATACGTCGGGCATCGAATTGGGCGAGATGGCCGCCAACGCCCGGCCCAAGTTGCTCGTGCTCACGCACTGGCTCTTCTTCGGACAGACGACGGACGAGATCGTGGCGGAGGTGAAATCACATTTCTCGGGCAACGTCGCCGCGGGCGCGGATCTGGACGTGTACTGAGCCGGCGGGTCAACTCCCGCCGACGTTTCCGCGTGCCGCGGGCACCCGCTCGTAGTGCAGCGGCGACTCGGCGATCGAGAGCTTGTTGACCCGACCGAGGGCGTCGACATCGAAGTTCACGTAGGCGGTGCCGTACAGGCGGTATCGCCAGGTGACCCGGAACGTTTCGTCGTGCCAGTACTCCAGGTCGCCCGTGAAATCCGGATTCCCCAGGCGCAGCACGAGATGTCCGTCTTCCAAGGCCACGCGCGCGTCGCCGTCGAAGGGATCGTGGTAGCGCGCGGCGTAGTCGCTCAGCGGAAGCGGTGCATGGCCAGCAGCATCGCGGGTCGCGGCCAACTTCTCGTCCGCCGTCCGTCCGGCCTTCAGTGCGCGCCGCATCGAGGCGAGCAGCGTATCGCTCACGTGCCCCGGCGGCAGCCCGAGGTAGGCGTTCAGCACCCACTGGATGATGCCGAAGCGCGCGTCGTTCCCGTTCATGTTGGACATCACGGCCACGCCGAACTGCGCGTCCGGTACCAACGCAACGGCCGATGCCATTCCGTCGATGTCGCCCGCGTGCCAGACGAGCGTGTGTCCCGTATAGTCCTGCACGAACAGGCCGAGTCCGTAGGTGTAGAAGGTGCCGTTCGGAATCCAGGCGCGAATCTCCTGGCCCACGCCGGAGCTCGCCGACACCAACATCTGCGGGGTTTCCATTTCGCGAACGATGGACGAGTCGAGCACCGTCCGGCCGTCGTAGCGCCCATCGGCCAGGAGCATCAGCAGCCAGTGGCTCATGTCGTCGGCGCTGGAGTTGATGCCGCCCACCGGCGACGCGATGTCCATATTGTGCGGCCAGTAGCGGTGGATCTCGGCGACCTCGCCGTCCACCATGCCGTGCGGCATTGCGACGTTGCTCGACGCGGCGAGTTGCGCCTCGGTCGTGACGGTGCGCGTCATGCCGAGCGGCGTGAAGAGATGGTCGGCGACGTACCGGTTCCACGTCTCGCCGGTGACGGCGGGAATGAACCGGGCGGCGGTGAGGTACAACATGTTGTTGTAGCAGAACTGCGCCCGGAACGCGTGGTCCGGCTGCTGGTAGCGCAGTCGCGCGATCACATTCGAGTCGTCTGACATGTACCACATCGGCGGATCGCAGTATCCGCTGCGGTGGGTGAGCAGGTCGCGCAGGGTGATCGATTCCGTCACGTAGGGGCTGCTGAGCTGGAAGGGCTTCACGTAGTCCACGGCGCGCGCGTCCCAGGTCAACGTCTTCTCGGCCACGAGCGTTCCGAGCGCGGCGGCGGTGAACGCCTTGGTGTTCGAGCCGATGTCGAAGAGCGTGTTGCCGTCCACCGCGC
>Ga0307375_10002581_pt1 | contig 18435 bp, 17 predicted proteins | sample TR1MG_FD_202531 | JGI IMG/M metagenome (GOLD analysis project Ga0307375, IMG submission 202531) | Soil microbial communities from Risofladan, Vaasa, Finland - TR-1 | ecosystem: Environmental > Terrestrial > Soil > Coastal area > Acid sulfate soil | place: Finland: Risofladan, Vaasa | collected... | reverse complement strand
GTCGTTGGCCTGAAGGTCACCTACGCGGCGGTCCCCTACGACGGATACTTCGGCAGTTCCACGACCTTCAGCGCACCCGGCCTGCTCGCGCGTGACGGCGGTGACGCGCGAATGCTCGCGTCGGCGTTACTCAAGCGCCCCCTCACCGCCCAAAGCGGCAGCGGGCTGCGCGTCGGCATCGTGCGTGACCCGTACTGGAACGACACCGACACGGGCGTGAGCGATGCTTGCGAACGCGCCATGCGCAACGCCGGCTGGCACATTAGCGACGTGCGCGTGGAACACCTCGAACTCGCGGGCGCGGCCTACCTCGCGCGACTCGTCGCCGAGATCGGGCTACTGCCAACCGACCTGCTCGCCACGCTCAGCCAACCCTCGAGGGCGCTCGCACTCGCGGGCATGCTCGCACCCGCGCGTTTCGTGCCGCGTGCGGACCGGGTTCGAGCGGCAGTTCGCGATTCACTCGCGAAGATCCTCCAGTTGGTGGACTTCATCGCCTGGCCCTCGACACCAGCCGACGCGCCACCGCTCGATGATCCGTGGGTCACGCTCCCTTCGGGGCGTACGTCCGCCGATGTCGCGAATGTGCGCCAGGCGTGTTTGGCCAACCTCAGCGGCGTACCGAGCATCTCGATTCCCGTCGGACTGAGTGCGTCCGGGCTTCCGATCGGCCTGCAGCTCATCGCGCCATGGGGTAACGAGTCGCGACTCCTCGACGCCGCCGAACACCTCGAACGCTCGAGTGACCGAGCGTTCGTGAATCTCGTGCCACCAATGGCCCGCTAGACGACGCCCCGGCGACTTGCGCGGGGCCTCGGTTGCCCCCAACGTCGGTGGCCTCGCCTAAAGTGGCCCTAACTTTCACAATTAGGAGACGTCCATGTCAACAGTTGCTGTCGCACGCCGACCCCAGGCGGTCCTCGCCGACGTGGTCTCGAACACCCTGCTCGCCGACGTCGTGCTCGTCACCGGAGCCGCCGCACTCGTGGGTGTGCTCGCCCAGCTCTCGATCCACCTTGCCTTCACCCCCGTTCCGATCACCGGTCAGACGCTCGGCGTACTGCTCGCCGGTTCCGCACTCGGTTGGCGTCGCGCCAGTCTGGCGATGAGCCTCTACGTCGTCGCGGGTGTGGCGGGTGTCCCGTGGTTCACCGGTCATTCACACGGCTACCCCATGGCGACGTTCGGCTACCTGCTCGGCTTCATCCTCGCCGGATCGCTCGTGGGCTTTCTCGCGTCGCGTGGCAACGACCGCAACGTGATTCGCGCGGCGCTCTCCATGGTCGCCGGTGAACTCGTCATCTACGCCATCGCCGTGCCGTGGCTGGCCTTCGATCTGCACGTGTCACTCGCCAACGCGCTGACGCTCGGTATGACGCCATTCATCGCTGGCGACCTCATCAAGGCGGGAGTCGCGGGCCTGGCCCTCCCCTCGGCTTGGCGACTCGTGGACCGAGTCACTAAGAAGTAGCCACCTCGTCAACCTCGTGGTTGACGGTCACTTCGTTCGAAAGCCGAGCAGTTCGGCCTCGACGCCGTGGATTAGACGCTTATGCACGCCCAGGGTCTTTCGGTCCAGGGTCGCGTAGCGCTCGGCGACGCCCACCGCGTGCTCGAGAAGTTCGTCTTCACTCGCGACGGCCTCGACGATGCCGTGCGCACGCGCGTCGGGTCCGGCGAAGCGATGCGCGGTGGTCGCGGCGATGATGGCGCTCTGACGCGGCAGTCGATTGGCGAGGATCGACCACAGGCGCTCATCGAGTGCAAGGCCGATCTCGGCTTCGTTCATGCACCAAAACCCCCGGTCCGATCGCATGATGCGGTAGTCGAAGGCGCACGACAAGAGCGCCCCTCCGGCGAAGGTGTGACCGTTCAGGGCCGCGACGGTGTAGGCGGGGTAGACGAGAAGGCGTCCGATGGTCCGGTTCATCTCATCGAGCGTGGACGCGAACTCAGCGGGGTTGGCCCCGAAGCGCTCTAGATCCAAACCGTTGCAGAAGAACTTTCCCTCGCCGGTGAGCACGAGCGCGAGCGGTCCGTCCAGCGTCTCGAGCTCGTCGAGGATCGAATTGATCCGTTGCAATGAATCGAGGTTGATCCGATTCTCCCCTTCGCGCCACCGCAGTACGGCGACCGGGCCTTCTTGACTGACCGATATGTCCATCACCGGAGCATACGGCGGGGCCGATACGCGCGAGTAAGTTATCGACTGTGAGTGACAACGCGCAACCAACACCAGATCCCGACGTCTCGGCCGAGCACCCGATCTCCGAGCACTGGGTGTGGGTCGGTCCCCACCGCCCCCCGTGCCCTCGCGTGCTCTTCGAGCACATGACCAGTGATTGGGACATTGCGCCACCCGACACCGCCGTCCACCCCGCCGCGACCTTCAGCGCGGCCCGTCGTCAGCGGCTCGGCGAGCACTTCACCGGCAAGACTCTCGTGATACCGACGGGCACCCCCAAGGTGCGTGCGAACGACACCGACTACCCGTTTCGAGCGGGCACCGACTTCTTCTACCTGACCGGTTGCAACGAGCCCGATGTCGTGCTCGTCATCTCACCGAGCGCCGCCGGCCCTCGCTCGACGCTGTACGTGGCGCCCCGACGCGACCACCACACCCACGAATTCTTCACCGACGCCCGCTACGGCGAGCTTTGGGTCGGCCCGCGCCGCGGCGTTGAAGAGTCCGCCGTTTACTACGCAATCGACACCGCACCCCTCGACTACCTGGCGAAGGACCTCGCGTCGCTCGCCGCGACGGACGTGCTGACGCTTCGCGGCTTCGACGCGCACGTCGACGCCCTGACGAACCCCCACGCCGATGACGAACAGCTCGCCATCACCCTGAGTGAGCACCGACTGGTGAAGGACGATTTCGAGATCGCCCAGCTGGAGCTCGCGATCTCGTACACCGTCAAAGGCTTCGAGGATGTGGTGCGCGCACTACCGGCCGCCGAGGGCCGCGGCGAACGAGTGATCGAAGGCATCTTCAACCTGCGTGCGCGCGTCGAGGGCAACGATGTTGGCTACAGCACGATCGCCGCGAGTGGAGCCCACGCGACGATCCTGCACTGGACGCGCAACGACGGCGCGGTGCGTCGAGGCGACATGTTGTTGCTCGACGCCGGGGTCGAATGCCACAACCTGTACACGGCCGACGTGACGCGCACCATGCCCGTGAACGGTACCTTTTCACCCGCGCAGCGCCGCATCTACGAACTCGTGCTGCGCGCCCAAGAGGCCGGCATCGCCGCGGTGCGCCCAGGCGTCCCCTTCATGGCCGCCAACGACGCCGCCATGGAGGTGCTGGCGCAGGGCCTCTTCGAACTCGGGATCCTCCGAGAGGAACCAGCGACTGCCCTACGTCGCGACCGCCAACTCCACCGTCGCTACACGCTGCACGGGGTGAGCCACATGCTCGGTATCGACGTGCACGACTGCGCGAACGCTCGCAACGAGCACTACCAGGGCGACCTCGCGGAGGGCTACGTCCTCACGGTCGAGCCGGGCCTCTACTTCCAGGCCAATGACCTCACCGTCCCCGAGGAGTACCGGGGCATCGGGGTGCGTATCGAAGACGACGTCCTCGTCACCGCAACCGGCGCGAAGAACCTCTCGGCGGCGCTGCCTCGCACTCCCAATGAGGTGGAGACGTGGATGCGTGAGCTCTGGGCGCGCGGTCCGGTCGAACTCGGACTTTGATCTAACTCGGGATTCTCAGGGGGATGTGCCGCGGTCCGCGCACTTGACCCTGGGCCCAGGTCACCGCACCAGCTGAATCCAGTTCGAACTTCGGATAACGGAGAATGAACTCCTCGATCGCGACGCGAAGTTCCAAACGCGCGAGGTTCGACCCGGCGCACCGATGGATGCCGAGTCCGAACGCCGCGTGCCGATTCACGGTCCGGTCGATGATGAACCGGTCGGCGTCCTCGAAGACGTCGGGGTCGCGGTTCGCCGCAGGAAAGCCCAGCAGTATCCAGTCGTCCTTCTTCATAGGGCACCCCGCGTACTCCATGTCATCCTTGACGAGACGAGCCATCGTCACCGGCGCGTAGAAGCGCAGGAACTCCTCAATCGCCACGGGCATGAGGTCGGGCTCGTTGACGAGTCGATGGAGGTCCTCGGGGTGGGTCGCGAGGTGCCAGAGCGATGCACCGATTGCGGACCACGTGGTGTCGATGCCCGCGATCAGAATGAGCACCATGGTGCCACGCACGTGCTCGGGCGTGAGTCGCTGCCCGGCGATCTCGACGTTCAAGAGGTAACTCGTGAGGTCGTCGCGCGGGTTCGCGACGTGATCGGCGATCTGCCGATCGAAGTACTCACCCATCGGCAAGAAGAGTGGAGCGCGGACCTCGGGCGCGAGATCGATGAGGTCCAGTACGACGTGCACGAACTCGCGAAAGGTCTCCCCGTCCTGTGGCGGAAAGCCCAGCATGTGCGCGATGACCCCGGGCGGGAGGAACTGCGCGTACTGCGTGGCGGCGTCGATGAACTCCTCACCGGCGAGCTGGTCGAGGTGCTGGCGACACAGTGCGCGGATCTGCGGCTCGAGCGCGTTGATGGGGCCGGGCGCGAACGCCGGGAGCAGGAGTCGTCGAGCGATTGCGTGGAAGGGCGGATCCGACGTGATGGGTGGCGCACCTCCAATCGGTGCGGGCGGCGAGCCCTCGGGGTACTTATTGTTCGTCACCACCACCAGGCGGCTGGTGAAGTGCTCCGTGTCGTTGGCGATCGCCGACACGACCTCGTGCGTGGTGGGGAACCAACCGCCCCCGTAGCGATTCGTGTGCGCGACCGGGCAACGCTCGCGCAAGTCCGCCCAGATCGGATACGGGTCGGACACCCACTGGGGATCAGTGTGATCCCAGTCGGTGGCGAAGTCCTCCACGGGCTCCTTATCCATTATCTGCCTCCCGCGTACGTACGGAGACTTCTTCCCCTACTTGAGGACGCGGATCGGCAGGTTGCGCGGCCCACGGATCTGACCCTGGGCCCAGGTGACCGCAGCGGGGTCGGCGAGCTCGAAGCGCGGGTAGCGCTTGATGAACTCCTCGATCGCCACGCGCAACTCGAGGCGCGCGAGGTTCGACCCGGCGCACCGATGGATGCCGAGCCCGAAGGCGACGTGTCGATTCTCCGCGCGGTCGATGATGAACTGGTCGGCGTTCTCGAAGACCTTGGGGTCGCGATTCGCCGCCGGAAAGCCCAGCAGGATCCAGTCGTCCTGTTTCATCGGGCATCCGAGGTACTCCATGTCGTGCTTGACCAGACGGGCCATGGTGACCGGCGCGTAGAAGCGCAGGAACTCCTCGATTGCGACGGGCATCAGGTCGGGCTCATCCACGAGCCGGCGCAGGTCCTCGGGGTGACTCGCGAGGTGCCAGAGCGACGCACCGATCGCGGACCACGTGGTGTCGATCCCCGCCACCAACGTGAGCACCATCGTGCCGAAGATGTGCTCGTCGGCGAGTTTCTGGCCTCCGATGTCCACGTTCAACAGGTAGGTCGTCAGGTCGTCGCGCGGATTCTCGCGGTGGTCCTCGATCTGCTTGATGAAGTACTCCTCGATTGGCGCGAACTCCTCGATGCGCTCCTCTTCGGCGTGGTCGACGCCTTCGACGATGATGTGCGCGAACTCGCGAAAGAGGTCCTCGTCACCTTCGGGGAATCCGAGCATGTGCTTGATGACGCCCGGCGGGATGTACTGCGCGTACTCGGCGCCGCCGTTGACGATCTCGTGGTCGCCCAAGTTGTCGAGTAGTCCACGACACAGCTGGCGGATCTGGGGCTCGAGCGCGTTGATGGGGCCGGGCGCGAACGCCGGGAGCAGGAGCCGTCGAGCAATCGCGTGGAAGGGCGGGTCCGAGGTGATGGGGGGGGCCACGCCGATCGGCGCCGGCAACGCGTCATCGCCGGGTCGACCGTTGCCGAGAATCACGGTGCGACTGGTGAAGTTCTCGGTGTCCTTCGCGATCGCCGACACGCCGGCGTGGGTCGCGGGGAACCAGCCGCCGCCGTAGCGGTTGGTGTGCGCGACCGGGCAGCGCTCGCGCAGGTCCGCCCAGATCGGGTACGGGTCGGCGACCCACTGGGGATCGGTGTGATCCCAGTCGGTGGCGAAATCCTTGACGGGGGGCTTGGTGTCCACGACTACTCCTCGATGAAGATGGCGTGCTCGGGGCAGTTCGACTGGGCGAGTCGCGCCAACGCGATCGTCTCGTCACTCAACGTCCCGTCGCCTATGACGACGCCGTTTCCCAACTCATCGAAGTCAAAGATGCTCGGCGCTATTGAAAAACAGCGACCCTGACCCTGACAGATTTCCGTATCAATTGATACCCGCACGACCCCTCCTTCGTGATGATAAAGAGACCCTACTACCCAGTAATCGGTTACTGGGCGAGGGGGTGCGCCCGCCAACCCGTCGCATTGGCGAAGTGCAGGGCGATCAGGCGCGCGGACTCGTCCGCGGCGGCGAGTTGTCCCACCGACAGGGCGAAGTCGTGCCAGAAATCGGGGAATTCGCGTACTCGCACGTGCTCGAGACCCAGCGCGGCGACGCGTCGGGCATCGGGCGCCAGCAGATCGTCACCGCCGCCCACCACCAGGGTCGGGGGCAGCGCCTCGAAGGAACCGAAGATCGGCGACACCGCGGGGTTGGCGACATCGTCACCGGCGTACGCCTTCGCGCACGCGGCCAGCCACTCGGGCGACAACAGGGGGTCGCGCGCGACGAGTTCGGGGTCACGGCCGCGGTCCGCCGACAGATCGAGCCAGGGCGACACCAGCACCAAGGAGCGCACGTCGTGCACGTCACGTTGTAACGCCGCGACGAGAGCGCCCGCGCCCGCCGAGTCACCGATCGCAACCACCGTGCGCCCCTCGAGGCTTCGCAGCACCGCCTCGACGTCATCGATCGCCGCTGGTGCGGGGTGCTCGGGGGCCAGCCGGTAGTTCACGCAGAGCACCTCGGCGTCGAATGTCGCCGCCAGGTACGAGCACAGGCCGTACCCCATGGCACTCGATCCCACGCAGTACCCGCCACCGTGGACGTAGACGATCCTTCGACTCTTCTCCACGCGTCGCGGCGTCATGCGCTCGCACGCCACACCGTTGACGCTGACCCCCTCGACCGAGACCGCGAACAGTGGTCGGGTGCCCATGATCGCGGCTCGAAGCCGCGTGCGCTGCTTGGGCCACGCTACGTCGGTGTTGAAGACGAGACGGCGCACACTACGAAGGCCCAGACGCTGCACGTGGGGTGGAATACGAACGCTCAAGGTCGTGGTTAGGTGTCGATCTCTTCGCGGCTGATGCCGAGGAAGTAGAGCACGGCGTCGAGGTACGGCACCGACAACGCGGCGTCGGCGTGCTCGCGTACGACCGGCTTCGCGTTGAAGGCGATCCCGAGACCCGCCACCGAGATCATGTCGATGTCGTTCGCCCCGTCGCCGACCGCCACCGTCTGTTCGAGGGGGACCCCGACCTCGGCTGCGAAGCGTTCGAGTGCCCGGGCCTTCGCCGCGCGGTCCACGATAGGTGCGGCGAGCTGACCCGTCAGCTTGCCGTCGACGATCTCGAGCTCATTGGCTTCGAGATAATCCACGTGCAGTTCGGCCAACAACGGTGCCAGGACCTCCACGAATCCGCCCGACACCACCGCGGGCACGTAGCCCAGGCGGTGCAGGGTGCGCAGGAGCGTGCGAGCACCGGGTGTCAGCGTCAACTTCGCGCGAACCTCGTCGATCACCGATTCGGGCAGTCCCTTCAAGAGCGCCACCCGACGTCGCAGTGACTCGGCGAAGTCGATCTCTCCGGCCATCGCGGCCTCGGTGATCCTGGAGACTTCAAGCGCGCAACCGCACGCGTCGGCGAGCAGGTCGATCACTTCGTTCTGCAGCAGCGTCGAGTCCGCGTCCATGACGACTAGGTGCTTGGCGCGGCGGTGCAGACCCGCCCGCTGGACCGCGAGGTCGAGTCCCGCCTCCTTCGCCACCGCCGTCAGGGCTTCGCGCAGACCACTGTCGGGGTCGCCGCGCACCACCAGCTCGTAGCAGTCGACGGGATAACTCGCGAGGTGCACGATGCGCTCGCACGTCGCACCGTCTTGGGCGATTGCTCGAAAAACACTGTTCAGCTGCTCGGCACTGATCGAGGGCGCCAGCAACGTGACGAGGAGTCGCCCGCCGTGCACGACCTCACTGGGCGTCGCGCGCTCGACGGTGGCGCTGATGCCCCGGCCTTCGATGTCGCGAGCCGCGAGCGCCGCGCGGATCGCGTCGGGACCGAACGAATCGTCGATCACCACCTCCGCACACAGCACCAACGCTCCGCGGATCGTGATCTGTCCGACGTCGATCAGTTGCACGTCCTGGGCGCTCAGCGAGGAAAGCGCGGCGAACAACTCGGCCCCCACGCCCACACGGTCCAGGCCGCTCACGGTGACGAGATACGCCGACTTTGCCATGCCAAGAGCGTAGAGCAACGGCGCCCGGTACTCGGGTGGCGTAGACCCTCGGACTAATCGAGGGGCCGTTCGCGCGCGCGCAGTTCGCGCACGGTCGCGACGTTGACGTCGGTGCGCGCGTCGAAGCGCCACAGCGAGGGCAGCGCCACCGCGACCACCCCCACCGAGCCGGTACACGCCAATCCCCCGAAGGTGAGCGAGAACCGCAACGTGGTCCAGGCGGCCATGACCCCGGCGCGAAACTGCCCCGCGGTCGGCCCGAGTGAATAGGAGATCATCTCGATGCCGGCCATGCGTCCGCGCATCTCGGGTGCGATGGACTCGTTCCACATCGTCGAGCGGAAAATCCCACTGATGGCGTCAGCCCCACCACCGATGGCGAGTCCGAGCAAGACCATCCAGAGTGACGATGAATAGCCGAAGAGCGCGATACCGAGTCCCCACAGTGCTGCGGCGACCACGACCGCTCGCCCGTAGCGGTGGATCCTTCTCGTCCAGTTCGAGGTCAACGTCGCCACCAGGGCCCCGACCGGCAGTCCGCAGTAGAGCAGGGCGAGCGCGTACGTCTCGTGGAAGCGCTCCGCCACGAATGGCAGCATGACCACCGGGAACGCCAGGATCATCGCCAGCAGGTCGATCACGTAAGTGCCGACGATATCGGGGCGCGAAATCGTATAACGAAGCCCCGACCACAGGGCGGCCATGTCACCGCCTTCGAACTTCGGCGACGCCGCGGTGAGGTGAAGGCTGAAGAGCAGCATGAGCGAGAAGCCGAACGTGACGAGATTGAGTGCGTACACCCACGACGGTCCGGCCGACACTGCGATCAGTCCGCCGATCGTGGGCCCGATGATCGAGGCGATGTAATACCGGAAGTTCACGAGTACCGACGCGGCACGCTGCAACTCGTGGGATACGAGCATCTGGTTGAGTGCCTCGATGCTGGGTCGCTGCAGGCTCGAGGCGGACGCGGCGAGCGCGGCGTTGGCGAACAGTACCCACACCATTGGTCGAGCCTGCGTGGCGTTGAGGGCTAACGCACCCGTCGTGAGCATCAAGAAGAGCTCCATCGCGATGATGAGGCGCCGGCGATTCAGCCGGTCCGCGAGGACGCCCCCGTAGAGCCCGAACAGCACCAGCGGCGCGAACTCGGCGAGACCCAAGGCACCCACGTCGAAGGGTGAATGCGTGAGCTGGGTGAGTTGGAAGGGAACCGCGACGTAGGTCGCCTGACTGCCGAGCGCCGTCACCAGCCCTGCGACGTACAGGCGACGGTACTGGGGCGAGGTGCGAAGCGGCGCGAGGTCAACACCTAGAGACCATTTAGGCACTCGCGGGTCCCGACTGCCATCCCGTCGTCGGATCGTAGTGGCGAAGTACCTTCGCGGGTACACCGCCGAGCAGCACGTGGTCGGGAAACGTGCCGCGCACGACCGCGCCCGCCGCCACGACGGTATTGCGCCCGAGCACCGTGCCCGGCAGGATCACGACGTTGGTCCCGAGCCAACTGCCCGAGCCGATGCTGACCGCGGCCTCGGTCGGCGTCTGCCAGCCCACGGGCTCATTGGGATCGTCGTAGGAGTGGTTCTGATCGGTGATGTACACGTACGGCCCGGTCTGTATCTCGTCGCCCAGTGTGATGGACCAGTGCCCGACGATGTGCGAACCGCGTCCGATCACGCACTTCTTACCAATGGTGACGACCGGACAACTGAGCATCTCCTGATCGCCGCTGATCCCCGCGGTGAGACAGACGTTCGGTCCAATGAGGGTCTCGTCGCCGATGGATAAGTAGCGCTCGTTGTACACAACGCCCTGGGGTGCCATGAGCGCCGCCCGCTCGCCGAAGTAGTGGAACTTCTTCGCGTACGGGTCGCTCGGACCCACCGTGGCGACCTCGTTGAAATAACGACGCGACCAGCGCACGAGCGCGCCAAGACGCTGACGGGATTGAAGTCGAAGGTTCACTCGTGTCACGCTACCGTCAACCCATAGTCCGAGACCTCTGGTGTGTAACGTCGGGACATGGTGTTGAACGTTGCGATTATCGGATCGGGCTTCGGGGGTCTGGGCGCAGCGATACGCCTTCGAGAATCCGGCGTCGACGACATCGCGATCTTCGAGCGAGCCAGCGACCTCGGGGGCACCTGGCGCGACAACTCCTACCCGGGCTGTCGCTGCGATGTCGCGAGCAACCTCTACTCGTTCTCCTTCGCACCCAATCCCCGCTGGTCCAACACCTTCAGCTACCAGCCCGAGATTTGGCGCTACCTCCAAGATGTCGCTTCCACCTACGACCTCCGCCCGATCATCAAGTTCGACCATGAGGTCACCGACGTCTCGTTCGATCGGACCGCCAACCTCTGGACGATCACGACCGGTCAGGGGATCTACATCGCTCGCACGGTCGTACTGGCGACCGGCGGGCTCGCCGAGCCCCGACTCCCCGAGATCGCCGGCCTGGACACCTTTACCGGGCCCGTGATGCACACCGCACGCTGGAATCCATCGATCGAACTCGCTGGCAAGCGCGTCGCGGTCATCGGCACCGGTGCCAGCGCAATCCAGACGATTCCCGAGATCGCCCCGATCGTCGCGCACCTCGACGTCTTCCAGCGCACGCCGTCGTGGATACTGCCGCATCAGGGGCACCCCGTGCGCGAGCGCACGAAGCGCCTCTTCGCCTCGCTCGCGTTCACGCAGAAGTTGAACCGCGCCTACGGCTACTGGAAACGTGAACTACTCGTCCTCGGATTCGTGAAGGATCCGTCGCGGATGACCAGGGCCGAGACGATGGCTCGCGACCATCTCACCCGTCAGGTCGCCGACCCCAACCTGCGAGAGAAGTTGACGCCCTCCTACCGACTGGGCTGCAAACGGGTGCTGCTGAGCAACAACTACTACCCCGCACTCGCGCGTGACAATGTCGCTCTCATCACCGACGCCATTCAGTGCGTCGAGCCCGAAGGTGTGCGCACGATCGACGGCGAACTCCACGAGTGTGACGCCATCGTCGCCGCCACGGGATTCTTCGTGACCGACAATCCAATGGGCGAGAAGGTCCACGGAAGTAACGGCGAGACCTTGGCCGAGGCGTGGCGCGGCGACATGGCGAACTACAAGGGGACCATGTTCCCGGGCTTGCCCAACCTGTTCATGCTGAGTGGACCCAATACCTCGCTCGGGCACTCATCGATCGTCTTCATGCTGGAAAGCCAACTCAACTACGTGGTGCGCGCGATCGGTCTCGCCCTTCGTCGCAACGCGAGCGTCGAACCAACGCTGGACGCCGCGCAGCGCTGGACCACGTCGCTACAGGAGAGACTGCCGGGCACCGTCTGGGGTACGGGTTGCTCGAGTTGGTATCTCAACGACCGTGGCCAGAACACCACCATCTGGCCCGACTTCACGTTCAAGTTCCGTACGCAGACCCGCCACTTCGATCCGCGCGATCACCTGATCTCACGTTGAGGTCACCCGGCCCTCGCCGGGTGACCCGTGAGTCAATCGAGTGACAGGGGCGAGTCGATGTCGATGTCCTCGATCGCACCGACGACGTCGGGTGACATCGCGTTCGCCAGGTGCTCTCGCACACGACCATCGATCTCGGCCATCGTCTGGGGGTTCTCTCGCAGGAAGTTCTTCACGTTCTCGCGGCCCTGCCCCATCTGCTCGCCTTCGTACGTGAACCAGGCGCCCGCCTTCTTGACGAAACCGAGTTCTACCGCGACGTCGAGGACCGAACCCTCACGACTGATGCCTTGGCCGTACATGATGTCGAACTCCGCCTGCTTGAACGGCGCGGCGCACTTGTTCTTCACGACCTTCACGCGCGTACGGTTGCCGACCACTTCCGTACCGTCCTTGATCGATTCGATTCGTCGGATGTCGAGACGGACCGACGAATAGAACTTGAGCGCGCGTCCACCGGGTGTCACTTCGGGTGAGCCGTACATCACGCCGATCTTCTCGCGCAACTGGTTGATGAACAGCGCGACCGTGTTGGACTTCGAAAGACCACCCGTCAACTTGCGCAGGGCTTGGCTCATGAGGCGAGCCTGGAGACCAACGTGGCTGTCGCCCATGTCACCCTCGATCTCCGCGCGCGGCGTGAGTGCCGCCACCGAGTCGATCACGATGACGTCGAGCGCGCCCGAGCGGATCAGCATGTCGCAGATCTCGAGGGCCTGCTCGCCGGTGTCGGGTTGGCTGATCAGCAGGTCGTCGACGTTCACGCCGATGGCCCGCGCGTAGACCGGGTCCATGGCGTGCTCGGCGTCGATGTACGCACAGACCCCGCCGTTACGCTGCGCCTCGGCGACCACGTGCATCGCGAGCGTCGACTTACCCGACGACTCGGGACCGTAGAGCTCGATGATGCGGCCGCGGGGCAGGCCACCGATGCCGAGCGCCATGTCGAGGGCCAACGCCCCGGTGGGGATCGATTCGATGTTCATGTGCAGGTTCTCGCCCATGCGCATGATCGACCCCTTGCCGAACTGCTTCTCGATCTGGCCGAGCGCGGCGTCGAGGGCCTTTGCGCGATCGTCGGTTGCCATTGCTGTCTCCTTGTTCTTTGTCATGCGGGCACGCTATTGGCACCCCGTGACATCGGTCGGTCTCCACCTGGGATTACGGTACTACGAACAAGTGTTCGTAGTGTGGATTTCCTGGCCTTGTCTCAATGCTTAGTCCCCAGAATCTTGAAACTCTGGGATTCTCGGCGTACCGTCGTGCTCAATCAACGAGCGCCTGGTACACCAACTGCTGCAAATCGCGGCGGATCGGGTACGTCCCGCTCGGCAGCAACTGGGTGAAGAAACTCACCGTGAGATCCTCCACCGGATCCACCCAGAACGCGGTCGATGCCGCACCACCCCATCCGTAGGTTCCCTCCGAGACGAGGCTCTTGTTCTTCAGATGATCGGTCACGACGGAGAACCCAAGGCCGAAGCCCACGCCCGCGTAGTCCACCTCGGAGAACGAATCCGTCGCGAACCCCTCGAGATCGAGCCCGCCCGGCAAGTGGTTCTCGGTCATCAACTCGAGCGTGCGATTCGAGACCAATCGGACGCCTTCGAGCTCACCTCCGCCGAGCAACATGGTCATGAACCGGTTGTAGTCGTGAGCGGTCGACAGGAGCCCGCCGCCCGCCCCGAGGATCCGCGGAACGTGCAGCACCGTATTGGCGAGCTCCTCGTAGGGAACCGAATCGCCGTGGGAGGACACGTACAGCATCGCGAGGCGATCAACCTTGTCGGGCGGGCACCACCAGTCGGTGTCGACCATGCCCAACGGTTCGAGGATACGCGTGCGAAAGAACTCGTCGAGGGGCTGACCACTCCAGAGCTCGATGAGCCGCCCCAACACGTCGGTCGCCACGGAGTAGTTCCAGCGACTCCCGGGCTGGAAAACGAGCGGACTCGTGCACCAGTCGTCAACCGCCTGGGCGAGGTCGGCGCCCTTCGCGAATCCGAAGTCATAACCCTTGGACCGATAGATCGCGTCGACCGGGTGGGTGTAGTTGAAGCCGTAGGTGAGACCGCTCGTGTGCGACAAGAGGTGATGGATACGCACCGGACCGGTCGCGGGCACCGTCACCGGGCTCGATGGCGGACCCGCCACGTAGACGCGCGGAGCCTTCAGCGCATCAATCCACCGGCCCGCGTCGTCGTTGAGGTCGAATTTGCCCTCTTCGTACAGCATCAACACCGCGATCGAGGTGAGCGGCTTGGTCATTGAGTAGATGCGCCAAATGGTGTCGTCGGTCACCTCCACGCCGTTCTCGCGGTCGCGATGACCACCTTTGCCGACCCACGCCAGTTCGCCCCCGCGCGCCACCGTCGCCATCCAACCACTGAGACGCCGGTCAGCGACGTAGCGATCGAAGTGCGTCGTGATCCTTTCGAGCCGCACGGGGTCGAACCCCAGAAAGGTTGGATCCACTCGAATCTCCAATGACGACATTTCCACTCCCGCTCTCTCGATCGAGACTACGTTCTCATTCGCCTTAGGCGACTGTATCGAGGGCGCGACGCAGCGCATCCAGCGCACTGATCGCACTGTAGGCGCGGACACGTGGCCGGTCGCCCGGCAGGCGCAACGCCACGTCGTGGGTCTCACCGCCAAGGGCGACGCCGACAAAGACCGTGCCCGCGGGCTGGCCATCCTGCTCCCCGGGACCCGCGACGCCGGTCACGCTGAGCCCGATGTCCGCACCGAGCACTCGGCGCACACCCTCGGCCATAGCCCTGGCGGCGTCGCCACTCACGACCGGACCCCGCGGCACGCCCAGGAGGTCGAACTTGACCTCGGACGCGTAACTCACGACGCCACCGCGGAACCACTTCGAGGCCCCCTCGACGCCGACGAGGCGACTCGCGATGAGGCCACCGGTCACCGACTCGGCCACGGCGAGCGTCGCGTGTCGCGCCAACAGCCGCGTGGCGATCGCGTGCTCCATAGTCTCGTCGTCGATGCCGAAGATGATGTCGCCGAGCTTCTCGTTGATGAGCGTGCGAACCCGATCCTCTTCGTCCCTCAAGAGTGCCGAGGCGTGCTCGACGTCGTCACCGCGCGCGGTGACGCGGACCTTGATCCCCTCGATGCCCGATGCGAGGAACGCAATCGTGACACGGTCATCGCCACTGAGCGCGTCGAACCGTTCGGCCACGGCCTCGGCGAGGGCTGACTCGCTGGCGCCCCAGGTGCGAAGAACGCGACTCGTGATCACCGAACTGCGCCCCGACGCACGCTCGCGCGCGAGCAGGTCCGGCAGGATCGCGCGCTCGAACATGTCGGACATCTCGTAGGGGACGCCCGGCACGGCGTAGACGACCTTCTGACCGACCGGACAGATCAGACCGGGGGCGGTGCCACGGGTCTGGGCGATGATCGAAGCACCGCGTGGTACGTCGGCCTGCAAGAGGTTGTTGTCCGCCATCACGCGACCGCGCGACTCGAACATGGCGCGGATGACCTCGATGACGTGTTCGTCGCGCTCCAGGGGTACGTTCATCACCTCGGCGAGTGCGGCGCGGGTGATGTCGTCCTGAGTCGGACCGAGCCCCCCGCAGACGATGACTGCGTCGCTGCGCGCGAGCGCGGTGCGAAAGGCCAGGACCATGCGTTCATGGTTGTCACCAACGTGTTGGTGGAAGTGCGAGGTGATGCCGTTGGCCGCGAGTTGCTCGCCGAGCCATTGCGAGTTGGTGTCGGCAATCTGCCCGAGCAGGAGCTCAGTGCCCACGGCGACTATCTCAACGCGCACCGAACACCCTTCGACCATCGACGTAGTAACGCCAACCCGTATAGACCGTCATGACCGCGGCGGCCCAGATGGTGACGACGCCGAGCCACTCGTGGTGCGCGGTCAACGGAATCACGCAGAAGGCGATCGCCCAGTCCTGGACGAACGTCTTCCACTTGGCGATCTTGCTCGCCGGGATCGAGATACCCCGGCGCGCCATCTTGGACCGGTAGACGCTCATCCAGACTTCGCGAAGCGTAATGATGATCGCAGGCACGATGAAGCTCTTGAGCCCGTGCGGGCGTGAGATGATCAGAGCGTAGAGTCCGCCGAGCACGATCACCTTGTCCGCCAACGGATCGAGGAACGCACCCGATGTGGTGGTGCCGTGGCGGCGCGCGACGATACCGTCGAAGTAATCCGACGCCGCGGCGACGAAACCCACGAGCGTCGTCCACCACGAGATGCGATTGACCACGATCATGTAGATGAACACGGGCGCGACCAGCAAGCGAAATGCAGTCATCAGGTTCGCCGGTGTCAACAGCGCGGTCTCGCCGTAGGTGCGGTCCTCAGTTCTCATACCCGCACACCCTCCAAGTCCGTGCCGTGACTCGCCACGATCTCACATTCCACCATGGTGCCCACGCTAAGTGCCGGATCGACCATGACGATGCCATCGATTTCGGGACACTCTCGGACACTACGTCCAACGCCGGGCGCGTCGATCAAGAGACGTTGGCGACTGCCCACGAGCGCATCACGACGCCGCGCCGTGATCGCGTCCTGGAGTTCACTGACCTCGCGAAGTCGCTCGAGCGCCAATTCGTGGGGAACTTGGTTGGCGAGATCGTTGGCGAAGGTGCCTTCCTCGCGCGAGAACGTGAAGAAGCCGGCCCAGTCGAGCTGCGCGGCTTCGATGAATTCGAGCAACTCGCGCTGGTCGTCCTCGGTCTCGCCCGGATAGCCCAGGATGAACGACGAGCGAAACGTGGCGTCGGGTTCGCTGGAACGGATTGCCTCGATGCGCTCGAGGAATCGGCCCGCGTCACCCCAACGACGCATGGCGCGAAGCATCGGCCTCGACGCGTGCTGGAGCGAGAGGTCGAAGTACGGCACGCCGGTAGCGAGGATCGCCTCGATGAGACCACTCGTGAGTCCCGACGGGTAGAGGTACAAGAGACGGACACGCTCGATCTCGCGACTCAACGTGTTGGTCAGATCGATCAATGGTTGCGTGCCGCCTTCGTCGAGCACTTCGACCGCCTCGCCGAGCGCCGCGCGACGTCGGTCGTGCCCCCAACTCGCGAGGTCCTGGGCGATGAGGACGATCTCCTTGACACCGCCCTCGGCCAGGGCGCGTGCCTCCGAGAGGATCTCCTCACTCGAGCGCGACCGCTGGTCGCCGCGGAAGGTCGGAATCGCGCAGAAGCCACAGCGGCGGTCGCAACCCTCGGCGATCTTCACGTACGCCCATGGTGAGGTGGTCTTGGGTCGGGGGAGATTCAAGAGATCGAACGCCGGCGTGGGCCGCTTACGCAACGCGACCGGGGTCGACGGCGTCCCGAGCGACGCGGTCAGACTCTCACCGAATCCGGCCACGAGGTCGACCTCGGGGAGAGCTGACGACAGTTCGTCACCGTAGCGCTCGGCCATGCAGCCCGTCACGACCAGTCGTGCGCCGTCGTGCTTTCGATCGGCCAGCTCGAGCACCGTCTCGATGGACTCCTCGCGCGCGGCTTCGATGAAGGCGCAGGTATTAGCGACCACCAGGTCGGCCTCTTCGGCACTCGACGCGACGTCGTAGCCCTGGGACTCCAAGAGCCCCGCCAATTTGTCCGAGTCCACATGGTTCTTGGGGCACCCGAGCGTCTCGATCCAGTACCGCAAGAACGTCTCCTCTATACGCGCCAACACCGAGCGCACTGCGCTCGGTGTTGATGGCGGAGAGGGAGGGATTTGAACCCTCGGGCCCACTTTCGCAGGCCGCATTCTTAGCAGGAATGTGGTTTAAACCGAACTCACCCACCTCTCCCAGCAGATTCATCCTAGTAAAAGTGCGCCACCCGGCGAAAGCCCCGTTTTGCGACCCTCATCAAGGCGCCCGAGAGTGGCTACGCCACGAAACTCGCCGGTCCAACGCCGTCAGGTCGAACCGCTACGATTCGACCCCGCCACGGGCGCTAGGAGGCGCGGGCGCGTAGTTCCGGCAGTTGCAGCACGAGGTCGAAGAGCTCGCGGTCGCGGTCCCACGTCAAGAGATCGCGTACCCGCTCGAGGGGTAACCACACCAATTCATCGACTTCGTCGTTGGGCGCGAACTCGCCCTCGTTGACCGACATGAGGTAGTAGGCGACGATCTTCGGCTTTCCCTTGCGGTGCGTGTAGTTGGTGGTGCCCACGAATCGCTCGACGCGACAGTGCATGCCGGTCTCTTCAACGACTTCACGAATGGCCGCCTGCTCGAAGGTCTCGCCCCGATCGAGCTTGCCCTTCGGGAACGTCCAGTCGCCGCGGGCCTCACGATATATGCACGCGATCTCCACACTCACCGAAGTGACGAAGCGATGCACGATGCCGCCCGCGGCCCGAATGAGATCATCGGGCGCGTCGTTAGGGATGATGAGTTCTCCGCTCAAGAGGTACACGTCGCTAACCGTAGGGGAAGATTCATGGCAACCAGGGTATTACCACGAGCAGTTCGCGAAGA
>Ga0307375_10002579_pt1 | contig 18441 bp, 17 predicted proteins | sample TR1MG_FD_202531 | JGI IMG/M metagenome (GOLD analysis project Ga0307375, IMG submission 202531) | Soil microbial communities from Risofladan, Vaasa, Finland - TR-1 | ecosystem: Environmental > Terrestrial > Soil > Coastal area > Acid sulfate soil | place: Finland: Risofladan, Vaasa | collected... | reverse complement strand
TAACAGCCTGGTATCGCCACTCTCCGTAGCCAAATTGAAATGCGTGATGGCTATTTTCATGATTCTACGCAAATTCGCACGAGCCACCCTTTAAAGGGCGCGGCTTCCATCTTTTCCTATAAGCAAAACTTCCGGGAACGGCACTATAAAATGCCCTCCTTTGTCAAAAAACTTCTTTTCCCTCGCCGTAAATTCCTTCAAAAAATGCCATGGGAGAACAAGGAAATAATCCGGATTCTCCGAGCGCGCCTGCTCTTCGGAAATAATAGGCACCATAGTTCCTACGGTTTTCTTTCCCCATTTATCCGGATTGCGTTCGGCCGCGGCGGTGATTGTCGAGGAATCCAACCCGAAATACTGGAGCACCGTATTCCCTTTGGTAGACGCTCCGTAAACATAAACTTTTTTACCGTTTCCGATTTCTTTTTTTACGAACGAAACGACTTTATCCTTGATTGTGTTAACGCGTTCGACGAAATCTTCGTAAACTTTCTTATCATTGAGTCCAAGTTTATTTTCATATTCGCGAAGAGCTGCCACGCGTATTGCGGATACCATGGAAATAGACGTGCGGACAGAGGCATTTTCATGGCCGATGTAAACCCTGAAGCTTCCCCCGTTTATATCGTTCAATTCCACATCAATGACTTTCAACCCATGCCTGGAAAGCAAATTTTCCAGAGAAAACAGCGAGTAGTACTCAAGGTGCTCGTGACATATGTTTCCAAGCTCGTTAGTGGCGAGCATCAGCGGCAAATAGCTCATTTGTATGACGAATATTCCGTCATTATCCAAACAGCGCGAAATGTCATTAATGAAAACATTCGGGTCTTCCAGATCGTAAAACATCGCTATCGCTGTTATCACTTTCGCCTTGGCTTTCCCGAATTTTTTTTCCCATGATTCGAAATTAAACATATCTTCGAATACGTGCGTGGTGCCGATGTCATTGTATTGTTTCAGATTCTTGGCTGGCTCATACCCTATCAAATTCAGCCCCTCCTTTGTGTATCCGCGGAGAAGCGTGCCATCATTCGCTCCTATATCAATAATGAAATCACCGGAAGATAGATTCATTAATGATTCCATTTTAGCGGCAATGCCGACGAGTTCATCGGTCATCGTTTTATTCATTCCGGAACGGTACCAGTAATTCCTGTACATCGCCTCATGCGAAACCGTGTGGCGAAGCTGAAGAAGGCCGCAACCTCCGTTTTTAGGTCCGCAAAAAACAAGCTCCAGAGGAGCTTTTACCGATTCTCCTTTTTCCTCATCGGTTAAAAAATCGGAAACATAAAAGTCACCCAATGAAAGAATTGGTGTAAGGTTTTCCATGCCGCAAACTCTGCATGATTTTCTTGTTGTAACCAAGTCATTATTCATATCTGACTATTGTACCACTTGATTGTTTTTCGTAAACCTTCTTCCAAAGAAGTTTTTGCGAGGAAGCCGAACTGCTGCTCTGCCCGGGAAATGTCCAGGACGCGGCGCATTTGACCATCCGGCTTAGTCGCATCGAAAACAAGATTACCTTTGAAACCGATAATTTCTGCTATCAGCCCGACTGCATCTTTAATAGATATTTCCCTCCCGGAGCCCAAGTTTACCGGATCTGGATTATCGTATTTTTCGGCAGCGAGCACAATGCCTTCGGCCGCGTCATCGACATACAAAAAATCACGCATAGGTTTACCAGTTCCCCATACAACTACTGAATCTTCGCCGGAACGTTGTGCGCTAATAATGCGTTTTATTAAAGACGGTATCGGTCCGCTTTCGTCGCGCGCACCATCGCCATACACGCTTGTCATAATAAGGTGAATTGCATGGAAACCATACTGCGCGCGATACGCTTGTCCTTGGGCCATCAATGCCCTTTTAGCCAAAGCATACGGCGCATGGACGGGTTCGGGCAGTCCTTCCCAAATTTCTTTTTCCGAAAACGGCATGTTTGCGCTTTTGGGATATTCCGTAGCGCTGCCTATGGCAACGAATTTTTCTACGTTTTCCCGGTGCGCCGCCTCCATAAGTTCCATTCCCATAATTAAATTGCCATAAAAAATATCAGCGGGATGATCTCGATGGAATTGAGAATCTCCCGTAATTCCTGCGGCGTGTATTATTATTTCTTTGCCTCTAACTGCCGATTCGCAATCTTCAGGCTTGCGCAGGTCTAATTCCGACGATGACGGCGAGAAAATATTTTCCGGTTGAACTCCGCGCTCAATCAGTTTTTTAACTATATGGCTTCCCAGAAAACCACGTCCTCCCGTCACAAGAATTTTTTTATCAGTTAAAATATTGCTCATATTGCAGTCGAAGTATCAGATATTTTCCCGGGTAAAGCAATAAATCTAACTTTATTTTTAAAGAACAAATTTACTTATGTTAATTATGACTGTAACGCTTGGCATCAAGCATAAGCGCGTACGGCCTTGAGGGCGAGCTTATGAAATCCGCATGAGACAAAAATCCCCACGATCCGGTAATTGCATAGCGGAATCCGGAATCTTCTAAAGTCTTTAAAAGTTCGCCAATTGGTTCGTTCTCAATTCCTTCTCCTTGGTGAACTTCGAGAAATATATTGTGAACATTGTGCAGTTTGCCCGTAATTTCCTGGAAAACACCGTATTCCGCTCCTTCGATGTCGATTTTCATCAAATCCACTTTTCCATTTATGAACCCGGACAATTTGCGCGAAGGAACATTGATTGAGGTTGTTTTTTTGCCATGCATAGCACTGGATTTCAGGCTGTTAACAAGGCTTGCGCCGACTGCTTTATCCTGATAAAAAGTCAGAGTTCCTTCATTGGCCGATATAGCAACATTATGTATGGAAACATCCGAAAATTTATTCAGCTCGATATTTTTTTTCAAATAAGAAAAAGATTCAGGGTCGGGTTCAAATCCAATCACCTTTGCTTTCGGATAGCATTTTTTGAAATAGCATATGCTCATACCGATGTTGCTGCCAACGTCAATTATAGTAGGAGAATCAGTATCGCTGGAAAAAGCGTAGCTTTCCGTAACGAAAATTTCTCTCCATAGATGAGAAAAAACGCCGTAATCAGAGAACGAAAATTCTATTCCCAAAAATTTTTCTTTGGTTTTTTTAATGCCGAGAATTTTAAAGAAAATTTGCTTAAACTTTATCCGCAAATGGGTTAGGAGAAAACTATAATTGCCCTTTAATACCCTGTTTTTAGATAAAATTGACTTTATGTCATTTCTTAAAATTACTATGTGATTAAACATTTTTGTACATTATTTTATGTTACTTTGCAGAATCAGATTGAGGATACTTTACTTTCTCGAAAAATCCAAACGCTACCTTCATCAAAAAAATTAATCTTTTTTATACGTCCCGATGAAAATGACGTTTGCCGAAGGAAAAGGGTGATTATACCTTGAACCACGCACATCCTCATAAGAAACTTCAATCCATTCGTTTTCCGCTGATATGCGCTTCATAAAATGCGCTTCCAAACCTAACTCGTTATTGTCAATCAGTTTATCCAAAAAAGCGTTGTATCCCAAAGGCATTGTTATAATCATCTCACCTCCGGACGAAAGCTGTTTTTTAAGATTTTCTATAGCTACAGGAATTTTATTGGAGTCCTTTTCTTCCGGCCAATCCCAGCCTGCGTGTTCCAGTGTCGAAATACTCACAATCCAGTCATATTTTGTGTGCGCAGAAAAAGTTGCGGCGTCTTCATTGATTATGTTTTCGCCTTTTTCATATTTATCCACTACATCGTGTTTAATAGGATAGTAATTGTGCAGTACATTTCCTACTTCCAAAACCTTGTTAGAATCGGCATTTTTTATATAACTCCAAACAATAGGCACTTCAATTATGCGTTCATTGCGCCATGTTAAATTTTTTATCCCATAAACGTAGTCGCATTTTTTTCCTTGAAAAACAAATGATGGTATCTTCTTGGCGCGGAACCTGCTATGAATATAATGCATAATCGTCCAATACGGGCGTTGCCAAAAATAAAGCTGAATTCTTCTTGATATAGCAAGCAAAATACCTTTCAGCTTCTTCCTTTTATAAAAATTTTTTAATTTCAGATAAATATTCTTCATCATTTTAATTATAATTTAAAACCTTATCGACAAAATCTTCCAATTTCGACATATTTGGCGGAATCGTAAGAAATTTTGCGATTCTCTCCCTGTAACTTATCAATTTCTCTTCGGAAAGATTTTTCAAATAGGAATGGAGTTTATCATAATCCATAAAATCTCTGAAATCTATAAAACATTCCTTCGGAACAATATTTTCTATATCCGGCGCGCCGTAGTATACCGGAATCGCTCCAGCCGCCATGCAATCGAAAATTTTCTCGCTTATCCAGCCCGGCGCAATGCAGTTTTCAAAACACAAAGCGAATTTATACTCGCTCATCGTTTTGAGTTTGTCCGGAATAGCGCCGCGCCAAACTTTCCGCACGTATTTTCCGTAATGAAAATAAAGAGGGTGACGAGGAAACGAATCCCAGCGAAAACCGTAAAGGTCGAAATCGCCGGTTTTGCTGAAAAACCTGATTGCCTTAAGCCGCTCGCCGTAAAGTTCTGCGCGAAGAGTATGCGGAAGTATATTGGCGTTGACCATAGTCAGAAATTTACTTTTAGGGCTGCTAAAATAAGGGCTGGGACGAATACGGTTAAGATGAGAATAGTAATTATTCAGGTAGATGCAATGTGGATTCTCTACCCGCGAAGTAAAAAATATTTTGTCGTAAATTTTTGAGGCGATAAGGCGGTCAATGCGCGCAAATACATACGGCATTACCACCGGCGGTTCAAGCTGCATCAAAATGCGCCGTCCAAAGTATCTGTAATTCTCCAGAAAAAATTTCCGCTTTTTTATTACAAATCCTCCTCTCTGGCGAGGATAGCGAAGACGATAATATGTCCGCCACAAAAATGTTTCGCCGGGATGGTTCAAAACCAAAAGTATATCATCGTTTCGCCGCGATGACTTATCCCATGCGAGATACGGTTTTAAAATAATCCCCCGCTTAGCGCATGCAGAAGAAAATTCATTCCATAAGAGTGAAGAGGGATTGCCGCCGCTCCAAGACTGCCAAGGAATTACCTTACCCTCAAAAAACTGGGGTGGAAATTGATTCGGGCTTACCGGTAAAATATATATGGTCATTTTTCATAAATGTCGGCCATGATAGCTTCGGCAAACTTCAGATAATGTACGATTACCATCTTCATTTTATATTATATCTTGAAAAGTTCCATCATCTCGCTGGCGTACTTCTTCCAGCCAATGTTTTCTTTTACAAATCGCTGACCGTTCGCTGTGATTTTACGGTACAGTTCGGGATGATTGATTATTCTCTCAATTTTTTCAGCAAGGTCGCTTGCGTCTTTCGGTTTCACAAAAATAGCATTCTGGCCGTCAGTAAGCTGTGAGCCAAACTTTGGTTCATGATTCGCTATAACAAGAATGCCTGCAGCCATTGCCTCCCATACCATTAACCCATAAGTGGAGCCGCTCCGTATCGGCGGAACATACGTAAGGTGCAGGAAAATATGGTTTTCTTTGTAAATTCGCAAAAGTTCTTCTTCGGAAACTCCGCTGAAATTCAACTCAATGATGTTCTCAAGATTGTTTTCTTTTACGCGTCTTTCCAACATTTCACGGTATTCATCTTTGCGCCGGGGACTATAGGCAATAATTGTTAGATGGATATTTAATCCTCTGTCATGGAGTATCTTGACGGCGTCAATGGCATCTTCATATCGGCGATATTTATTCAGTCCGCCAAGCGTCAAAAGCTGCAGAGATTTTTTATTGAAATCTTTCGGTAGCTCTTTAACCGGCGCATAAAAATTTTCGAAGTCCGCTCCGCTGATGACTATTTTAGAGTTGCTAACACCGCGTTTTTTCAGCCATTTTACCTGGAACGGAGCGAGGACCGCTGCGGCGTCAACGGCACGGATGAACTTCCTTTCGGTAAAGTCCCTGAATTTGTTGTAAGCGATGCTGCCGATATCCAAAAGAAAATTGTCTTTTTTAAGGTAAATGTACGGCGGTTCATTCATCGTCCATACAATACGCGCCAATGAGTTTCTTTTTTTATAGAAATAACCGGCCTGATAAGCGTAGTCGTGGATATTTACGACGTCAAAATCCCCGTCCATTGCCTCGACAATATTTTTAATGACAGCCAATTCGTAACGATATCGATATATTCTTGAAAAAGATCGACTTACCAGCCCCGACTTACCACCTATCCAATCAACCGCTCCGCCTGTCGCCGGAACCACTCGAATATCTAAACCCTCCTGAATTTCTGGAAAAGCATTATGGTTTACATTCGAGGCATAGATCACAACTTTATTATCCATTTTTTGCAGGTTCTTAGCCAAAATCAAAGTTTGGCGGCAAGCACCGCTTTTCGTTTCAAGATCAATTGAAACTATAGCAATTTTCATATGATTATAATGCCGATTGGATGCGTACGGGATTTTCATTGCCGCAAATCCTGCAGGATAAAATCGTTCCGGCTTCCTTTATAAAAGATTGTATTTTTTAACTCCTTCCGACTGCCACCATTCTATAGTTTTCCTTAAACCGACATCAAGCGGCGTTTTGGCTTTGAAGCCGAATTCTTTTTGGGCGCGGGAAACATCAAGACTGCGGCGCGGCTGACCGTCGGGCTTTGAAGGGTCCCACTTTATTTCTCCTTGAAAATTAATCAGTTTCATTATCAATTCCGCGAGAGCTTTTATGGAAATTTCTTCTCCACTGCCTATGTTTACCGGGTTTGCTCCGTTGTATTTTTCGGCGGCAAGAACAATGGCTTCGGCGGCATCCTCCACATAGAGAAATTCGCGTGTCGCCTTTCCCTTACCCCAAACCTCAATGAATTTTTCTCCTTTGGTGGCGGCTTCAACTGTTTTTCTGACGAGAGCCACGAGCGCGTGTGAATTCTTTGCGTCAAAGTTGTCGCCAGGACCGTAAAGATTAGTCAAAAGAAGATGTACGGCGTTAAACCCATACTCCGCACGATAAGCCTGCGACTGGATGAGCATCATTTTTTTAGCCAAGCCATAAGCAGCGTTGGTTTCTTCCGGATAGCCGTTCCAAAGGTCATCCTCTTTGAAGGGAATGGGGGAAAATTTAGGATATTCGCACACCGTGCCTATTCCGACGAATTTTTGTACCCCTGCTCGATACGAAGAATCTATAAGATTCAAACTCATAACGGCATTGTCATAAAAAGCCACTGCCGGATGTTCCCTGTTAAAGGCAACTCCGCCTACGGTACCGGCCGCATGAATAACAACATCAATTCCCTTGGTAAGGTTATCGCAAATTTCGCGCCTGCGCAGGTCATAATCTTTTTTCCGGGGCGCGATTATATCAGATTCTAAAACTCCGCGACTGATTAGTTTTTTGACGATTTGGGTACCAAGAAATCCGGAGCCACCCGTAACTAATATATGTTTTTGTTTTAGATCAAACATGAGTAGAAATTTATTCTATAGAGCCAACCCGCCCGCCACGCGAGCCGGCGAGACGACCGGATAGAAACCGGCGACCAAATCCAGTTTTAAAATATTTCTCGCGCTTGATAGCCGCTTCTCTTCTTAAACATCCTTCAAAGTATATAAGATGGAGCGGGAGACGCCACTTCGTGGCGGGCACCTTCCCGCTCAAGTGTTCGATTAACCTCTTTTTCAAATCGTTTGTCCATCCAATATAAAGTTGGCCGTCCTTAAAACTTTCAAGTACATAAGTATAGTGTATTTCGGCTCGCTGGCGATGCGGGCGGGGAAATCCGCCTGATCCGGTAAGTAAAATTTTTTTGCCTTTGAGCTCCATTTCTATAAAGATGTGAAAATTTTTATTATCTTTTTCTATAAAGATGTGAAAATTTTTATTATCTTTTCGATTTCTTTTCCGGTCATATCGGGATTATTGCCGAAATAAATTCCCTGCTCGTGGATAAGGTCGGCCACGGGAAGCGATGTTCTTATTTTGGAATATTTCCTGAAAAACGGCTGATTCACTATATCTCCTCCGACTACAGGTCTGACTTCTATGGAGTTTTTGCATTTTTCCACCAGCTCGTCTCTTATTTCCCTCGAACGGCAAATCACGGGCACAGCGAAATTGGAAATGAAATCCATATGGCCAAGGCGAAGCGGATAATAAAGGTCGGAACGCTTGTAAATTGCTTTGCTTATTTTTTTGAAATTATCGCTTCTTTTCCTGATTATTTCCGGCAAAAATTTGAGCTGAATATTCCCAAGAAATCCTTGGATTTCCGTCGGGCGCAAATTGTATCCCAAATCGTAAAAAGTGTATTGCGCGTAAAAATCGGTTGTTTTTTTGAAGCGTTTGCGAAGGCTGATTTTTTCTTCGGGCTTCAGATTTCTGTCCCATCCGTGAGCTCTGACTATGCCGAGCATTTCCGCGAGTTCCTTGTCGTCAGTACAGACCATCCCGCCTTCAATGGTAGACATATGATGCCCCACGAAAAATGAAAATGTGCTTGCCAACCCGAAATTCCCGAGCTTTTTCTTTTTATAAACGCTGCCGAGAGCCTCGCAGTTGTCCTCAAGTAATATTATTTTCTTGCCGCGGCAAAGCTTGGCTATTTCGCCAATGTCGCTCGAAAAACCGAGAAGGTTCGTTATAAATAGCGCATTAAGCTTGTGTTCCTTCAACGCTGCCTTGAGCGTCCTGGTAGAAACATTGAGCGTCTCGAGTTCGACATCCACCGGAACCGGCACCAATCCAAGCTGTATAAGCGGCATGACATTGGTTGACCAGGTAACCGCCGAAAAGCCGACTTTGTCGCCTTTTTTCAGCATTCCCGTATTCAACAGCGCCTGCATAAGAGCCAAATTGGCGGAACTGCCGCTGTTGAAAAAAATGCTTCTCTTCCTCCCCTGGTAGCGGGAAAATGAATTTTCAAAAACCTGGCATTCGTCGCTAAAACTAAGTCTCTTTGTTTTTTTTACGAATTGCGCGAGTTTTTCCCTTGTTTCTTTCTCTCTGTAAAAAGTTGATTTAATTAACTTCAGCATTTCTTATTTTTTTAGCGGGCTTACGCCATAATTTTTCATCTCCGCGTCCATCATTATTTTAACGAGTTCGTCGAATTTAACTTTCGGTTCCCATCCGAGCTTTTCTTTCGCCTTTCTGGCATCGGCTATCAGATTCTCCACTTCCGCAGGCCTGTAATAGCGCGGGTCTATACCTATATAATCTTCCCAATTGTCGATTCCGGCGTGCTTGAAGGCTGTTATTACAAAATCTTTGACTGAATGGCTCTCTCCCGTGCCTATCACATAATCATCCGGCTCATCTTTCTGCATCATCATCCATGCGGCTTCCATGTATTCCGGAGCGTATCCCCAGTCGCGTCGCGCTTCAAGGTTGCCCAGATAAATTTTCTTATCCAATCCGGATAAAATTCTTGAAATTCCGCGCGTTATTTTTCTGGTAACGAAAGTTTCCCCTCTTCTGGGACTTTCATGATTGAAAAGAATGCCGTTAACTCCGAATATCCCGTAGGATTCCCAGTAATTTTTTGTTATGTAAAAAGAGAAAACTTTTGCTACACCATAAGGGCTGCGCGGCTGGAATTTCGTGTCTTCGTTCTGGGGAGCAGGCGCCGAACCGAACATTTCGCTTGAACTTGCCTGGTAAAATTTTACTTTCTTTCCGGTTTGCTCTTCAAAATCTTTTATCGCTTCCAAAATGCGCAACGTGCCAAGTCCGGTTATGTTCGCCGTGTACTCCGGAATATCGAAACTTACGCGGACATGGGATTGCGCTCCAAGATTGTAGATTTCATCTGGCTCTATCTTATATATGAGCTTCCTGATGGTGTTGGCGTCAGCCAGGTCTCCGAAATGCAAATTTAGCTTTTTATTATCTTCATCGGCAAGATGCTCTATGCGCTGCATATTTGGCGTTGATACCCGGCGCATGATTCCGTGCACTTCATATCCTTTGTCCAGGAGAATTTCCGCGAGATAACTGCCATCCTGCCCGGTAACGCCCGTTATAAGGGCTTTTTTCTTTTTGCCGACGTTAGACATTGCTTCTATTTTTGAACGGCTTGCGGAGCGGTTTTAAGCACTTGGTCAACTATGGCTTTCGTGCGCGTATCGTCCGGCCATTGCTGGAGAACCTGGTCGGCGACTTTTTTGAAGTCGTCAATCCTTCCTTCCATCCTGTAAACATCAAGCAACCCGTAAAGCCCCTGAGGGCGCTTCGGCCCAAGCTCGGTCTCGTGTTTGAAATAGCCTTCGGCCGCCAGCAAATATTTCTTGTCTCCTGTTTTTATGAAGGCGAATTCGTTCATAGCGCCAAGGAGGTACACGTCCTGGCCGAAACTCATTCCTTTGTCTCTTGCTATTATCGGCTGATAATAAGTTTCGATGTACTTTACCAACTCGTCCACTGCTCTCGGGTCGGATACGTTCTGAAGGCTGTTGGCGACGGTGTTGGCGGTGCTGCGCACGAGTTCTTCCTGCCCAATCGGCGAAGGGGCATCAAGCGGAACGGAAAAGGTCTGTTCGAAATCACTTATTGTTTTGGCATTAGATACTTTCTGCATCGCGTCTATGAAAAGCATTGATTTTTGCATCGGCAGATACGAGCCGTAATAAGCTACGAGCGCTATGAAAACAGATGCTGAAACTGCGATTGCTTTTTTTATGTTCTGATTCATCCCCCACATAACAAAGATTGCCGCGTAGCACAATCCTTGTAATTATATTTTGACCTTGATTTTGATATTTTCATGGTTATTAAAAAATTTTAGATGGGAATTAATTATCTTTGTTATGTGGGGGATTCATTTTCATTATTGCGAATGATGATGCGGTGCCGCCGCGTGATTATCGTGGGAATAATAAAATTCATAACAGGCAAAAGCCATAAAGAGGAATAAGCTGATATATATCGGGAGAACATTGAAAAGAGCCAGTCCCTGAACAAGGTAGCCGAACGGCATCGCCGCTAAAAGCGCTTTGAGAATAGGATTTTTCCCTTTCATTTTCTTGAACCATTCGAAGTAGAAAACCGCGAATATCGCAACGAAGCTCAAAAATCCGATTATGCCCGTTTCAGCCAGATAATCGAAAACAATGCTGTGCGCGTAGTCGAACCACGTTTCCGATTGCTGGCCTGGAACATAATGCCTCGGGTCGAAATATTTGTCGAAAACGGCCGAGAAATTTTCGGGGCCCCATCCGAGAAGAGGCTTTTCCACAAAACCTTTCCATGCGGAATTCCATGTCCAAAGCCTTGTCTGAAGCGTTTTGTCGGATATCGCAATATCGAACACGCGTCCGCCGGGCAGCTTTTTAACAAAATCGGTGTGGCTGTAATAAATAAGCGTGCCAAGAACTATTGCCAAAGCGGCAGTTCCGGTCAAAACATACTTTCTTAACTTTGGATATTCCAGCGCGAAAATAAAAAGGAATGCAAAAACGGCGGCGGCCAATCCTACGAACGCGCCCCTGGTGCCCGATAAAAAGAAAAATACCATGAAGAAAATCCCTAATATGGAGTAAGAAATGTTTTTGACCAGTGTCCTGCCCTTGCTTGAAAACCACAGCCATAAAAGATAAAAAAGAGAAAACATCAGATAGGGCGCCACGTAAGCCGGATTGCCGAGCGAGCCTTCGAAACGCACATTTGAAAATAATCTTCCCAAAAATGTCGGCGCGGATAATTTTCCGGAGCTGGTATACGGCCCCACGAATCCGAATGGATTCGAGAATGCTCCGGTATCCGGATTAACGATAAATACCGCCGCGCCGATTCCGTAAAGCACCATAGCTACGGCCGCGGCGATTGACGCCCAAAACATCCTTTCCCAATCCTTTTTGTCTCTCAATAGGAAAACGGACAAAAAGAATAATGCGTAATAATGGAGCATCTGGAATCCTCCTTCGCCGCGTTCGAAATTGGACCAGAAAGCCGAGCGAGGGTCGAAGGCGAACAGCGTTGCCAACAGGAAAGCAAAAGCAAAAGCGGAAACCGCGATTACCAGCGGTTTCTTAAACATATCTTTAAGCCGCGCCGACAACTCGCCGTCGGGAGCCTCAAACGCCCACCAAAGCAGAAGGAAAATCGCCGATAGCTGTATGGCGGTTCTGAAAAAATAGTCCTTGCCGCCGATGAACGGGAAGAACGTCGACGTCATGACTATCAGGACGCAAAAAACGGAAGCGTAAAGGAAAAATTTGGAAAGTTTTAGAAGCATCTTATTGGGATTTATGATTTAAGATTTATGAATTAAGATTTCAACCTCGGGATTCATAAATCATAAATCTTTATTCTTAAATCTATCTGTTATTACTTAGCGTACTCCACCGCGCGCATTTCGCGGATAACGTTTACTTTTATCTCACCGGGATATTTTAGCTCGGATTGTATGCGGTTGGCAATCTGCCTCGCCAGCTCAAGAGCTCCGAAATCGTCTATCTTTTCCGGCACCACGAAAACCCTCAATTCCCTTCCCGCCGATATCGCGTACGCGTTTTTTACTCCCGGGAATTCGCCGGCGATTTTTTCCAGGTCACCGAGCCTTTTAACATAGTTTTCAAGCGTTCCCCTTCTTGCCCCGGGCCTTGCGGCCGACAACGCATCAACTGCCGTGATTATATAAGCTTCCGGAATGGCGTACGGGTATTCATCGTGATGCGACTGCATCGCCTGGATGACGCGCTCGTCTATGCCGTACTTCTTGAGAAGCTTCATTCCGATTTCAACGTGCGTTCCCTCGACTTCGTGGTCGATTGCCTTTCCTATGTCGTGCAAAAGAGCGCCTTTCTTGGCCACCTGCACGTTCAAACCGAGATCGGCGGCTATCATTCCCGCCAGATGCGCCATCTCCAAAGAGTGCGTCAGCACGTTCTGTCCGAAACTCGTCCTGAAATGAAGGCGGCCGATCAGCTGCAATATTTCTTTGGGCATATCGTAAACGCCTATCTCCCCAGCCGCTTCTTCTCCTATCTCAAGAACTCTTTTTTGAAGTTCCTCCTTGGCTTCCTCAACTTTCTCTTCGATTTTCGCGGGCTGGATGCGGCCGTCTTTTACGAGCTTTGCCAGCGCGAGCCGCGCGACTTCCCTGCGGAACGGGTCAAATGACGAAATAACGACGCTGTCCGGAGTTTCATCTATGACGAATTCCACGCCGGTAGCGCGCTCAAGTGCCCTTATGTTTCTTCCTTCGCGCCCGATTATTTTCCCCTTGAATTCTTCATCGCCGAGCGGGAACAAAGTCGTTGTCAGTTCCGAAATATGCGAACGCGCGTAGCGCTGAAGAGCCGTGGTCATTATGTCGAGAGCTTTCTTTTCTATTTCATCACGGCGTTCGCGATCGGCTTTCTGGAGATATTCCGCCAATTCGTTCCGGCTTCTTTCTTTAACTTCTTTCAAAAGAGCTTCTCTTGCCTCCTCGCGGGTAACTCCGCTTAATTTTTCGAACTCCGCCTGGACTTTATTTTTGAGTTCGGCGACTTCTTTTTCGTGTTCTTCCAGCTCCTTTTCTTTTCCTTTTACGTTCTTCTCTTCCTCTTCTATTGAATTGAGTTTTTTGTCGAGATTTTCCTCGCGCTGAATAAGCCGTTTTTCTATGTCGCGTATTTCCGACTGCCTTCTTTTTTCTTCTTCTTTTACGTCGGACAAAATAGACGCGGCCTTGTCCTCCGCTCCTAAAACTACTTTTTTCGCCTGCGCTTCGGCGTCTTCAAGCGCCTGCTTGCTTTTCCTCTCAACTGAGCTTGCCTGCTTTGAGGCCAGAGAATTTCTGACCCAATACCCTATTAATAAACCTAAAACCGCGCCGCCCAAGAGCGGCAGAATCGAAGTAAACATTGGTTTGTATCCCTAAATTCTTCATTAGTATTTGTATCCGCGAAAGTGAATTTTTTAGGAAAAAAATTTAATGACTCTTTAATTTATGAAAAAATTATACCAAAACTTGCCTTGTTCAGTCAATTAATGCGCTTTCCCTGACTTGACTATAAACCCTAAATACGAGATTATATATGCCATATCAGGCGCTATTTTACTTGCGCCGCTTTCAAATCAAATATGAGTAAAATACCCAAAAACAGCTATGCCGTAATAATGGCAGGAGGTTCGGGAACCCGCCTTTGGCCGCTTTCAAGGCGCGATTTGCCGAAGCAAATACAGAGTTTCATAGGCGATAAAACTCTTATCAACGAAACGGTTGAGAGGCTTCTGGGCGTGATGGACAGAAAAAGAATATACGTGTCTACCACCATAAATTACGGCCCGAAGATAAAAAAACTCCTCCCGGAAATACCCGAAGAAAACATAATAATAGAACCTGCTTCCAGGGGAACGACCGCTGCCTTCGCGCTGGTGATAATGACAATAATGATGCGCGACCCCGAAGCTGTCGTCTTCACCATAGCTTCCGACCATTCCGTGACAAACGTGGAACAGCTACACGAGAGCATTTACAAGGCTTTCGACCATGTTTCCGAAAACCCGAAAGATATCGCCCTTATAGGCATCAAACCGACCAGGCCCGACACGGGGCTCGGTTACATAAAAACCAAAGGAATCCTCAATGAAGAAAAAAACATTCATATCGTGGAAAAATTCATGGAGAAGCCGGCGCGCGAACTCGCCGAAAGTTATGTAGCCTCCGGAGATTACTATTGGAATACCGCTTACTACTGCTTTAAAGCAGAGACTCTGCTCAATGCCTACAAAGACGCCGATCCGGAAATAAATGAAACTGTCGGCAGATATCTTTCTTCCGGAGACATCAGCCATTTTATGAAAGCTCCGCTCAAAAACCACGAAATAGAGATAATTGATTCTTCGAAACACAGGCTCGTTATGGTGACGGGAGATTTTAATTGGAGGGACATAGGCAGCTGGCAAGGGCTGCACGAAGTCCTTTCCGCAGCGAACGGGCAGAATTTGGTAAGCAACAGCGAAATGCACGTGGATGTTAACAGCAAGGACTGCCTCGTTCTTTCAAATGGCAAAAAATTGATAGCGACCGTAAATCTCGACAATATAGTAATAGTTGATACGGACGACGCGCTTCTTGTGATGAACAAAAATAATTCGCAGGACGTGAAAGAACTTACCGAAATACTTAAAAAGAAAGGAATGACCGACTTCCTCTAAAGCAAATGAGCACCGAACCTATCTATTTCAGGAAGGGGCTTGCTGAGGAAATAAAAAATTCCGGCAAAAAATTCGTGCATATCGTGGCCATCGCCACAAAGCCGGACATCATCAAACAGTATCCGGTTTATCGCGAACTTAAGAACAGGGGCGAATACGTTTTGCTTTGCCACACTGGCCAGCACAGCGATTTCAGGTACAGCGGAGGCATGGAAGAAGAATTCGGGCTCGAGCCAGACATCCGCTTGTCCATTGAAGGAGACCTCCATAAGAAAATAACCCAGATGATAGAGCGCTTCGGCGAAGTTGTCGGTTATGTAAAATCAGCCGGCAAAATTCCGGTTCCCTACATCCACGGAGATACCACCACGTCGATGGCAATCGGACTCGCCTCTTTCATGCACCGCGTCGCCTCCGTTCACGTCGAAGCCGGAATAAGAACTCTTACTCCGAAAAAAGAAATTTACGAAAAATTCTACGGCGATTTCAAAGCCGGCAAATTCGACTGGAACGAATATCATTCCGCGATGCGGGATAAAAATAATTTCGAGAGAGGCAGCCTTGAGCCTTTTCCGGAACAGTACAACACGCGCGTTTCCGACGCCGCCAGCGGATTCCACGCGGCACCCGTGGAAATCGACAAAGAATTCCTGATCTCCGAGGGATTTTCACCCGGCAGGATAACAGTAACGGGAAACACTATTGTCGATTCCATCGCCAACGCTATAACCGACTCGGAAAAATCCACAATCTTTGAAAAATATCCTCAGCTTGAAGGCGGCGACTTCATACGTTTCTGCATCCACCGCCGTGAAAACACGCAGAATAAAAACCGCTTTATCGTTTTATTCGACTCCATCGAAAAACTGCTGAAATCCGGGCACAAGATACTTTTAATATCTCTTTTCGGCACAGAAGAAGCGATAAACAATTTCGGATTGCGCTCCAGGCTGGAGCAGATGGTGAAAGATCATCAGGAAACTTTCATTTATTCCGACGTCTGGCCTTATTACAGGGACGTCGTAGCCGCTATGAGAAAATGCGCTTTGGTGGCAACGGATTCAGGCAGCATGCAGGAAGAAACGAACATAATGGGAATTCCCTGCGTGACTTTGCGCTTCGGCTCCGACCGCGCCGAGTCCGTGATAGCCGGAGGCAATCTGCTCGCTCCTCCGATAGATTCCGATTTCGTCGCAGCAATTATCAATGGCTCTTTCAATAACAGAGAATCAATCAAAGCCACCAACCTTTACGGTGAAAATATTTCAAAAAAAATAATCGACGAGGTTATGGCAAGGCTAGAAAAACACGGCGATCTTTTTCAGACTGAAGAAAAAAGACTGGGCCTTTGAATGCGGATCTATCCATAACTTAATACGGGGACTTGGGAATATTCCGATTTTTTGCGATAATTCCCAGTAATGACGAAAAGAACATTGGTATTGGTCATCCTCGACGGCTGGGGCATAGGCAGAGAAGACGGCTCGAATCCGATACACGAAGTAAAGCCTAAAAATCTTACGGCGCTGGCGGAAAACTTTCCGATGGGCAGCCTCAACGCATCCGGAATTTCCGTCGGCTTGCCTTGGGGCGAAGTCGGCAACAGCGAAGTCGGGCACCTCACAATCGGCGCCGGCAGAACCATATATCAATATTATCCGCGGATAACGCTCGCCATACGCGATGGAACTTTCTTCTCTAACGCGGCGCTCAAGGCCGCTTTCGAACACGCCAGAAAGAACAATTCCGGAATAAATTTCGTCGGATTGCTGACTAAAGCCAACGTGCACGCTTCTCTCGACCATATTAAAGCACTCCTTAAAATGGCCGAGATGGAAAACGTGGGCAGCGTTAAACTCCATCTTTTTGCCGACGGCAAGGACAGCCAGACGCACACGCTCGAAAAATTCCTGGAAGAAATTCCCAAAGACAAACTCGCAACTCTTATGGGAAGATATTACGGAATGGACAGAAACCAGAACTGGGAAGTAACGCAGCGCGCCTACGACTGCATGACCGGTACGAAAATAACGCCGACAAAAGACCTTGAGCAAGCGATAAAAGAAAATTATTTACATAACCCGAGCGAAGAATTTCTCCCACCTATAAATGTCTCTCCCGACAAGGTAATACAGGACAACGATGCCGTCATCTTTTTCAATTTCCGCGAAGATTCCATCCGCCAAATATCAGAATCGTTCATAGTGGAGGGATTCGACAAATTTCCGGTAAAAAATTTCGACAATCTTTTCATAGCCACGATGACTCATTACGAACAGAAATTTTCCGTTCCGGTCGCCTTCCCTCCGGACACCGTGGAAAATTGCATCGGCAAGGTTCTTTCTGATGCCGGTAAAATCCAGCTGCGCCTGGCAGAAACTTATAAATACGCGCACGTGACTTATTTTTTCAATGCTTACCGCGAGCAGGCCTTCAAGAACGAATACCGAGTCGTGGTACCTTCGATTTCGGCGCCGCGGCCGGAAGATCATCCCGAAATGATGGCATCCGCCATAACCGACCGCGCCATAGAAGCCATAACGAATCGTTCATTCGATTTCATTCTTATAAACTACGCCAATGGCGACACTATGGGCCACACGGGCAATTTCCAGGCCGGAGTCAAAGCGGTTGAAATAGTGGATGAGGAAGTCGGGAAAATACTGAAAGTTGCCGAGAGTGAAAATGCCGTAGTGGTCATTACTTCGGACCATGGCAATGTGGAAGAAATGATAAGCCCGGAAACCGGATTGCCCGAAACGCAGCACGACCCGAATCCGGTCCCGATATATCTTGTAGCTCCGGAATTTAAAGGGAGAAAATTCATAAATTGGAGAAGTTTGTCGAATGAAGTGACCGGAGTTTTATCAGATGTGGCTCCGACCATTCTTGAGATAATGGAGATTCAAAAACCGCCCGAGATGAACGGCGAAAGCCTGTTGCAAAGCCTGATATAATTTATGGAAGAAATTCGGATATTGTGACATTTGGAAATTTCCAAATTGTTAAAATGCTGAACTTTAGCAATGAGCGAAGCAAACTCTGAGGGTCATTGCGAGTGAAGCGAAGCAAACTCTCTGTCCTCCGTCATTTTGAGATTGCTTCGCCTCCGGCTCGCAATGACAATGTACCCAACCCTAATGCTTTTGATATAATTATCCTCAATGAACCGCGCCTCCTTCACCTTAATCGAATTATTAGTAGTAGTCTCCATAATCTCCATACTAGCGGTATTCGTGCTCATAACCCTGAATCCCTCTGAAATG
>Ga0307375_10002576_pt1 | contig 18452 bp, 17 predicted proteins | sample TR1MG_FD_202531 | JGI IMG/M metagenome (GOLD analysis project Ga0307375, IMG submission 202531) | Soil microbial communities from Risofladan, Vaasa, Finland - TR-1 | ecosystem: Environmental > Terrestrial > Soil > Coastal area > Acid sulfate soil | place: Finland: Risofladan, Vaasa | collected... | reverse complement strand
CCCGTAGCTCAGTTGGATAGAGTACCTGGCTACGAACCAGGTGGTCGGGAGTTCGAATCTCTCCGGGCGCACCATTAAATCAATAGCTTAGCAATACCCGACCCCGCTGCATTGAACTATTGCTCCAAATTTCCTCCACTGAGTTTTGTTTTTTTACGTAGACCTTCAGGGAGGAGTATCCGTATGGCCTCGATTCGCAAACGCGGCTATCAGGCGCAGTGCCAGACCTTCACCACCAAGACCGAAGCCCACGTCTAGTCCCAGCAGATCGAAGCCGCTTGGTCTAAGTCCGCGCCGATGGACCGAGGAGGGGTAGTTGTTGCTCGGAATTATGGACACTACGGGCGCGGGCGTTTTGCCCGGCTTGACGTGAAGCGCGGCAAGGCTCTCGGCCTCATTCTCTCTGGGGAATTAGATGCACGAGAAGCGGTCGTTGTTGTAGGTGATCTGCAAATCATGGGCGACCCCATCGAGGACCTCACATCGAGGCCCTGTGTGCTCTTCTGCGACAACAAGGCGTCGTCTAGTTCGTTGGCGTGACCGCAACCGTTGGAAATCTTTAATCACCGGTACGTTTCGGCCTCGAGCGGTGCGCGGTCGATGCGATGCGCGTGCGCAGGTCTTCGGGCACATAGAATACGAAAGCTCGACCACGCTTGCGTTGTTCGAGGAGCTTGAAGTGCGCAAGGCGCAATAGATCGGTGCGTGCAGTCTGCAGCGTAATACGGTGCGAGCGGCGGTGGCTTTCCACGGTGTAGCCGTGCCCGGCGTGTTTGAGTGCATGGCTCAGGATCGCCACCTGGCGATGGTTAAGCTGGTCGGCAAGCCCTGGCGCCTGTCGCAGCAGGCATTCGGCCGAGCGTTGATCGGCGGTCTTATGGGCGAGGTAGTCATACAACGCCTCAATGGCGCGCTCAATGACCGACAACTGGTGGATGATGAAATAGGTCGCGTCATTGTCGTCAGTTTCGCAATGCAGGTAGGCCCGCCCATATTGCGCCGGCGCGGGCTTGATGAGCCGTGAGATCGACACGTATTCCATGAGCCAATAACCAGACCGTGCCAGACTCCAATAAAAGAGCGCGCGCGCCGTCCGACCGTTGCCGTCCACGAATGGATGATCATACGCTAGCATGTAGTGCAGCAGGATAGCGCGGATCACTGGGTGGACAAACGGCTCGCTGTCCGTTTCGTTGGCGAAAGCGCAGAGCCGCTTTAGTCTCTCCGGTAGACTTGCCGCCTTGGGTGGGTCATGCAACACCACCGAATGCTGCGCATCCATGACCCGGATCTTTTCGTTCTCGCGGCGCAAGCGGCCGGCGGCTGAGGCATCGTCGAGCGCACTCTCGCTTACAATATGATGCATGCCTAGCACCATCTCTGGACTTAAGGGTTCATCGCGCAACTCGCGGATATGCTCCATGACCCGGTAGTTGTTAAGAATCATCCGTTCGCTGCGGTCGCGTGGTTTGCGTCCGCTACGCAGCATGGCCTTGGCCTCTTCGCGCGTGGTGGCCGCACCCTCAAGCTGGCTCGATGTGATCGCTTCCTCGATCAGCGAACTGACCAGATAACGGTCCCGGTCGTCGCCGGAAACGATCGATTTGTCCATGGTCACCACCCCGCCCACGCGCCGGTCGATGTTGTGCAACGCTCGCAACACCGGGTCGGGCATACCGAAGAGAACTGGACGCTTGTGCTTGTCCTGAAACGGCAGCTGCTTCAGGAGCCCCTGCCGGGCAATCTTGATGCCCGCCCACCAAGCTTCATGGGAAAGACTCTGCGGCGCTGTGCGGTGGCGCAGTTCATCCCAATGAAAATACCGGCCCGCGACCAGGGGGCCAAGTTGGAGGCTCAGCACCCGGGGCAATTCCTTCAGCCCTAGCCTGGACAATAGCGTTGACAGGGATGGTGGTGACAAGGGTATTTTCATGCAGATTCCGGACCTGCTAGTTCTGTCACGATTAGCACATTTTGGCAGTATAGCTTATAACTGCTAATTTTTGTCAAACTAGCAGTACATTAGCTGGTCTTGGCGCGCTCATTACAGCAATATGCTAACACCCAAGTGAGGCTTGCTCGCTCGGATGACGTTTCGTGTGGTCGATTCAAGCGGACGGATTGTCTAATTGATTTCTTCTCTCGCATGGGTAAACAAGTTAGCTTCCTACGCTGCCCACCGCGAAACATCTTGGCCGATAGGCTAGTGCTTGTTCCGCCACGGTCCCTCGTTGGTCCTGATCGAAGACGAAGCGGGCGTCTTATTCGCTAAAGCATTTCTCGAGTCCGGTAATTCTAGGTGTCGTGCGTGGCCGGAATGCGCAGGTGGCAACTGACACGAAACATCCCAACCCATGGCGCCGCAGAGGGTCTGGACGCCCCGATCGCGCCCATGAAAGCCTGTGCTCGCGACTGTCGGCATACGCCCCATTGCCTTGTGTCCGGGGGATCCTATCGCCGTTTTTTCATACGGGATGCGAGACCTTGAGCCCGCTGCGTGTCGGTCATGAGACTTTTGTGGGCACTCCACACAAAGCCCAGAAGAACCCGTTTGTTGGCGGGTTCTTGAGCCCTTGTCTGCACCGATGTGGGCGCGCCATCAATGGGATGCCAAGTCTAGAAGCCGATATCAGGGTCCATCATGTGGGGCCGGTATCGTAGGGTCCGGAGCCAGCCTTTGAGGTGACGGATATCCTCGAAGGCCTGTAAATCGTTTTCCATATCCGCGATCGTGCGCTGGGTCTCGGCAATATCGGCCGTCAGTTCCCGCAAAATCGCCCGCGGCGACAGGGGGCTCGTGGGGTCTAGGCCAAATTGGGCCCGAAAGGCATCCTCGACGGCTGCGACCTCTTGTTGGACTTCGGCAAGATCGCTCTTGAGGGCCTTGGTGTAGATCTTGACTTGGTTCTCGCTCATAGGGCTTAAGGCGCCCTGATCGCGGGCGAGTTGTTGTGTGAGCTCCAATAAGGGTAAGAGCTTGTTCTTTTCGTAGGCGCTGTTGACCTGTTGCATTAAGGCCGTCTTGCGGTCTCGCTCCTTCGGATCGTGTTCCCGGTCGGGGTGCAAGGCGCTGGCCAGCTTCCGGTAGAGGGTCCGGATGGATTGAAGAATCTGATGATGATCGGCCTGTTTCTTTGCCGATAGCTTGGGCGCGGCCTGTGGGGCTTCTTCGCACTCAGGATCGATGTGGGCACGTCGCGCTTGCGCGTGTCGGAAGAGGTCTTCGGGCGTATCGCTATCGTCGGTGTCGCTCAGGTCGACCCCGAAGGCGTCTTCCATCACGGATTTGAAGAGATCGAAGGCGTCTTTTTGGTTATCGTCGTAGGAGATCCCGCTGTGCCGTTCGTAGAGGACTTTGAGATCCTTATCGTCACGCTCGGCCAAAAGCGAGCCTGTCAGTTCGATAATGAGGTCGGCGGCTCTATGCCGCTCGCTTTGGCTTAGCCCCTTCTTTTGGGCGCAGGCCCGGTCTAAGCGGTGGACGAGCCGGATTTGCAGGCCTCGCCACGTGTTGTGGAGCGGGAGTAATTCCGTCGCGTATTGATGCTGATAGGACGGAATAGCGGTGCTCCACGCGGCCAAGCGCTCGCGGGCCGCGCGTATTTGCGCAACCAGTTTGTCGAAGGCCTTTTGTCCCTTAGGCGCCGGGCCTGGATCGGGGTCGAAACCGGGCATGGGGAGTTGCGTTTGGGACATGAAAACGGCCCTCAAGTGGGTGGTGGCTCTCGGGAGTGCGTGGCGCGATACGGGTCTGTCAGGGCCCCATTCGGCCCCAAGTCTGACAGGGCTCAAAGCCTTGCCGAAGGCGCTTAAAGCCGCGTTTCCGGCACGCCGCATCCGTAACGTGACTCCCTTGAGGCCTAGCATAAGACAATTTTGAGCGTGGGTCACGACCTCGAGCCCTGTGCGGAGCGCGCAAGCTGCCTGGTGGCGCGCGTAGGGACTTTCGTGACGCAGGGTATGTGAGCGTTTGCTTAAATCGCCGCAAACCGGCGTCCGGCTTAAGCTTTGTCCTGCTAAGCGCGAAGGCGGCTGCGTTTTTTGGTTAACCCATTGCCCCGCTGGATGGAGCCGGTTTCGCTCTCGGATCAACCCTGTTAGGTCATCGAGCCATATCAGGAATCCCCTTCCTTTCCGCATAAGCGGCGACCGTGAGGTCGAGGGAGGGGAGGATATCAATTACAGGGGTATAGTGCGCTCGCGGCAGCGCCAATGCCCGCCGTCTCGCTCTGAGAAGCGAATTTTGGATGCAACTTCAGCCAGGCCAAGACTTTTCGAACTTCTGCTCGATTGTGTGCGTAAAACACTTGCGCGGTCTCATTTCTGTCGTCTGGAAGACAGATATTGTGCGCGGTGCCCATCCCCCAATCGCGGTTGGCTCTCACTGCCAACTGAAATCTGGCCAGGCACATATTGCTGGGAGCGCCCATATCACAACTGCGGATAAATTCAGCGGTCGTCGCGTTGCTAGCCGTTGCGTCTGCCGGCCAATAAGCGAGAAAGGCAAGCGAACCCGCAAGCAGCATACGCGGCATCCTCCGCCAACGCAGAACTGATGAAGCCCGCCGCGCCCGATCCCGGAAAGACTGTGATTGGCGAGCCGTTACACTGACGAAGCTCATGGCTTCAGACCGATGGCCGCATAGCTCTTGGCGATCGCGGGGTCGAGTGCCATAGCCTTTGCGATGTCGGCGTTGCCGCCGGTCTTGTCGTTGGATCGTAGCTTGGCGATGCCGCGTATGTAGAGCACCCCTGCCGAGTTCGGCGCCATCTCGATGGCCCGGTCATAGTCTTCAATCGCTCGTTTGAATTGCCCAAGCTGGAAGTAGCAATAGCCACGATTGTTATAGGTAACCGACGTTGGCTTAAGTGAGATCCCCCGGTCAAAGTCGGCGATCGCTTTTTTATACTGTTTGAGCTGGGTGTAGGCGAGACCGCGGCTAGTGAAGTCACCCGCGTCAGGCTTCGGTGTTAGCGCAATTACTTTTCTGAAGTCCTGTAGCGCTAGTTGAGGGTGTTGCAGGTACAGATAGGACAAGCCACGGATAGAATACGCCCCCATAAAGTTCGACTTGCGGGCGATCACCTGGGTGTTGTCGTCCACGGATTGCCGGTATTGCCCTGCCAGATAGTAAGCGCTACCGCGGAAGAAAAAAGCGTCGGTCAGGGCGTCGCCTCTAAAGGATTTTGATTGGATCATCCGGGTGCATGCATCGATCTGCGCCTGTCCTGCGCCACGAAAGCAAGATTTTTTCAGATCGACCAGCCTGCGTAGATGTTCCTCCGACGCTCGTCGCCTCGCATCTCTTTGCATCTCCTTTCTGCGTTCTTTGCCGGTTAGTCCGCCTGTTCTTGTGTAGGTGCAGTTCTCGGTGTGCGAGCCGCCTTCGTCCGTCCATGCGTGCGTGCCCGTCAAAGTCGTGGCATGGAAGGTCCCGGTGAATAAGTCGTTGCGGGAATCCTTTTCATGATCGGAAGACCGCCTGTAAATTCTCACCGTGCTGCCCAAGACCGAATAACTTTCGTCCCAGCCAAAAACGTCGCCTGGGAAATTCAGGGTGACAGGCGTGACCGCATCTGCCGTGAGGAAGTCCATTTCCTGAAAATGACAGGATTTGTTTTGCCAATGGGTGTGGTCCAAAGGTGTCCCAGTAGTACCCGCGGATGCATAGCCCGTGGTCGCGAGCGCGACGCAAGCGATCAACGCGGCGATAGCAAACATTCTCATGTGGCCACCTCGATGAGCGGGGCTATGGAATTGCCCGGATGTGGAGGAATCCGATACTCCCCGGATGACCCCCCATTTAAGGATGACGACGACACTCGTCCAACCGTCTTGAAATCTTAAGGGAGCCGTCCGCGGCCATGCCCGCGCGCCGCCCCCACGCGCACGTACCGCGGAGGGCGGGTTAGGCTTGGTCTGCTTGGCGCTATTCGGATAAGGCAACGCATAAAAGACCTACCGAAACAAACGCACCGTTCCCGTTTCTTATGAGGTTTTTTGCCCCTCATGAGGTTCTTTTACCCTCAGAGTTCAGCCTGATCCATCGCTCATCCAGAGTCAACAGCACAAGCCAGCTAAAGGCCGCGCCATCTCCAAGAATAAGCGACGCCATAGGTCCTTCGATTGCGTGGCCGCGGGCGCCTGCTGTCAACGCTCGTGGCGCAAGCCCCAAAGCGGTTACAAGTGCCGTTATCAAGATTGGAACTAAGCGCCCCAAGCCGCCACGGGTCGCTAGTCTATTGCGAGGCTCGCTACTGGCGTGTCTTTCGGCGTTTACGGTAGGGCGATCGCGTGAACGGAGTACTCATGATCGTCGAGCATGGCCCGCCAGTGTTCAGTAAGGCGGCTTCATTATAATCACGCGCTCACGCGCTTACCGCTCAATGGAATAAGGTGCTGGGCTACGAACCACGTGATTAGGAGTACGCATCCCTCCATTCTCACATTCTAAATCAACGCCTTAGCTAACATTAACCATCCCATAAAAGCGCATTTCCTGTAACCTCTCTGTAACTGTGTTGGCAAACGGGAAATAGTGCCCTGATTCTCAGTGGGGGGTGGCATATGGCATCGTTTATCGCGCGCATCCGAATTTTTTGCCGAAGACGGTTCTCTGCCCAGGCAGTGGCTTGTTCGCAAGCGCTAGGTTTTTAATAGCCCTCTCCTTATAAATGGGTTTCCTGTAACGAAAACAGGTGCGCCTCCCTGGTATTCCGATTTCCACGCCGGGGTTTTGCTGCGCTCTTAGATAAAAGGGCCGTCTCTTATGAGTGTGTCGATATGAGGTGAGCAATAACATTCTATCGCGCCCGGTCTGGTTCCGCCTACACTGCCTTCTATGACTTTTATGCGGTGTCCAGGCGACGAGGAGGATATGCAGGTCGTATCCTCGTCAGACGCCACACTAGGGAGCGAGCGTATGCGTCCACAGCATCTTTTATTAGGGGGTGTGGCATGCCTTCTGGAGGGCTGTAGCGCTTTACAGACCAAGCCGCAATTACATAAGGCGTTGAGCAGCTTGGAGAGGGATCTCTCCAAAACCGGGGCTGTGGACACCTCCGATCTTCTGAGCGGTAATGGCCATAGGCGCGCACAGGCTAAGCGCTACATTAAGACACGACAATGTCAGGCGAATAAGGCCGATCCCCTTTTCCTGGTGCCGAATAAGTTAACGCTTACCCTAAATGGCACGTTCACGAGAAAAGGAGACTTTACGCTGACTTACCCGAAGTTCAAGTTGGGGCAAAGCGCCTCCGATACATCGGGGTCAGCCTTGAAAATATCCATGACCTTAGTCAGTCTGAGTGGACTGGCGCAGATGGACCTACAAGATCAACTCAAGAAGATAGCGGCCTTGGATACTACTAAAGCGCTCTCTCATGATCGGACGAAGGCACTCCAAGCGGAAGCCTTCTTGCGTTACAAAAAGCTTTCACAAGAGATTAACAATCTGGAAACTCGCTTTGATCCGGCAACGTGTCCTCATCCAAAAGTCATCCATAAGTCGGTTGGGGAATAGTCGGTTTCTTTGGCGAAAGGATTCTTTAAAGAGGCGAACTTTGAGTAGGAAAACTTTGTGTGGGATATGGTGGCCGTTAATACGACATTGTAAGCATCTTGAATGCAGTGGCATAGAGGAATCTGCAATGAAACAAATCGTTGTTTTCGTTGGTGTCGTGGCTGCGCTCATGATAGCCACTGCGCGCGCGGGAGGTGGTGAGAATTACTTCGACGCGGCCATGGGGGACAGTTGGAACGGAGCCGGATGGTACGTAACGGATACAATCCACAGCTATCAAGTGCCGCTGAAGGGGCCCTTCGGTTCGACTGGAGATTGCAGACAAAAACTCCCGAATGCGCCCAACGCGGACGCGGAATCACACAGTTGGTACTGCCAGTATTTTGAAGCCGACCCATTTCCTCCTAACAGGTAATTGGGTCTAACACTTCAAATCGTTGGAGACGGCAATGTCAAATATCAAAACGCTGGCGGCGACCATCATTGTCATCGTCGCGCTTACTGAAACTGGCCTCGCGGCCGCGGTCACGCCTCTTGTCATAACGCTGCCGATATCCGCTATGACGGCCACGGAGCGCGCCACCTATCAGAACCTCAAGACTTCCGTTGCCAGAAAGAGTTTTCTTGACACGCGGGGCTTCCTGCGCCTTTGCCAGAAGGTCATGTCCGGTAAGCTGCCACCCAAGAATCTACCGATTGAACCCCGTGACTTTAAGGATCGCTATATCACAGCCACGGAGAAAAAAGTGGTTGATGGGGCTATTGTAGAAAACGTAGCAGCAATACTGGGGGGTGGTGAGACAACGCCCAACAAGTCCGCTCCCCCAATTGCCGGCGGTGCTGTCACCAAAGCTCCCGTGGTAACGCTGCCGATATCCGCTATGACGGCCACGGAGCGCGCCACCTATCGGAACCTCAAGACTTCCGCTGCGAGGAAGAGTTTTCTTGACACACGCGGTTACCTGCGTCTTTGCGTGGAGGTCAAGTCCGGTGAGCTGCCCGCTTCAGATCTACCGAACGAGCCCCACGACTTCAAGAAAGGATATATTACGTTCAAGGAGAATGTAATTATCGATAAAGCTCTAGCCACACACCTATCGGCAATGTTCAATGGTATACACTAACGACACAAGAATGACGTGTCGATGATCTTTGACTTTATTTGCGTGAGCGCAGGGGCGGCCGTATGACTATTGACTGTGATGGTAATAGACAATGGGTGGGTTTTCGGCAGTTCCGTTTTAACGTCTGGTGGCTATCGGTACTGCTGGTATCTGTGACGCTCATCTGTATGCCAGACTCTAGCTATGCGTGCTCTCCCCCCAGGGTCACCACATACTTGAAAAAATTAGGGTTTGACCCATCATCCAAAGAGATCACGTCCATTGCCAACGACAACGTAAATGGCATAACTCTAAAATCGCTGGTGTCCAGGCGCGATGAAACCGGTGTCAGACGTTTTATCGCCACACGAAATTTCATACATAAATATACGAAAGATACGACAACGGCCTTTCCGCCAGCCACTTTGTATGATGTCCAATATCTGACGCCTCGTGACCAAAAGTTTATCATGATTCAAATCCAAAAGGCGTTTGGTGTCCCACCAAAGAACCAAGCGTCGTTAAAATGAATCGTATAATTAACCGAGGTATACCCGAAATGGGCCTTGGTATTGGCGTGCGCATTGCTGTTGGGATCGATGACAGCCATTGCTGGATTACCGAATTACGAAACATCGACCGTCATGGAGTTTCTTGCAAGATGCAAGGTAAACGAGCGACGCTGCCATGACGAGATTCTTGATATAGACACGGTTGCCATGTTAGCAGCCTTCGGGAGTCATGGAAAATCACTGGCTTATTGCCTTCCTTATCACTCACATCCCAGTGAGTCTTCCAAAACTCGGTCGAGCGTTCGCTGGCTGGTTCAGCACCCGGAGGATTTTTCGGGAACACTACGCAATGGCGTTCTGACCGCTTTCAGGGCGATATTTCCGTGTGCTCAGTGAGATCCCTTTGCTGGCAGCGCGAGACACACAAATAACTCAAAGGGGGCATCATGCTTAAATTATCCAAAAGCATCATGGCCGTATTCGCACTGGTGACGAGCGCCACGACTGTGGGGCTATGCCCATCTTGGGCCGCTAGCGATTATGTCCGCCATGATGCGGCCGTGCTTCTTCACGAAGCTCGGACAAACTTTAGTCAAATTCGTGGACCCTTGCTCGCGGGCGGCGATGACAAAACGGCAAGGTATCCGTTAAACCCACCCGCCACTATTGTGAATCTGGCGTGCACCCCAGATAACGACTGCGAGGTTGTTGACCACTTCGCCGAAAATGGCCAGTCAGAATACTGGGATGCGGAGATATCGCTGATCATACCGAGGTGGGCGGCACCAGACTATGCGCACTATCGGGCCAATATTATCCGGATACTTGGTTCTTTGGTTCCCGGATATACGATTCAAGAATCACCACCATATCTAGAAGGTGGACAAGGACTCTTTTCGGTTACCATGGTCAATGACTATGAAGCGATTGTTTTCCATGGATTTATTGGCGACAGAAAATCCGTAGACCTTATTGTGTACCACAATGCGGTGGGAAAAACGGTGCACAGGTACGTTAGGCCTAAACCTTTAGATGCCGGGCAACTACACGCGTTGGGCGGTGCCTTCTCGATGTATGCATTGAAGGGGATTCGCCGTGCGGCAAACGATTTTGCGGGCTACCACCCCGTGCTTACGGATCGTAGATATGGAAAAGACTATTATAACGTCGCATTCGTGTCATCTCCTTATATAAAATCGTGCGATATTCACTTCGACCAAGGAATCAATAGATACTTTAATCAATACGGCAGACCAGCGCCACAAGGTTGGAGCGTCACTTGTAATTCTAAGGCATACGAAAATGGGCCTCACGAGCTGCTGGGTGCGGTCGCCTCGGTGGTTGAGTCCGCACTTCCCGCAGGCTTTACGCGCACGTCTATAAAAAAAGACCGCATCGAATGGAAGGATCAGCTGGATAACATGAGGATGGAAGTGTACGCCCTTAAGAACAGACCATCGGACACGCATCCGCACCGGGCATATGTGGGCATGAGTATTTATCACGGGGATCGCCCTTGAGTGACGCGCTACCGGTCAACGAGTAGGCGTTATACCGATTGCAAAGGGGCGATAGTTTCTCCTGCTGTTTAGGGCAATCCGTATCGCATCTGTCAATGAGCGATGGCGCGGGCCCGTGACGGCACATTCGAAGGATTGTAGACATACAGACAACGAAGGCGCTTACCACGTGGGTTCACGGCGCTTTGAGATGTTCCATAAAAAGGGGCGCTGGCATTATGATGAGTCAAAAGGAGACCTAAATGAAAAATACATTAAGGTATATGCTTTGTCTGTCCTTGTTGGGGGGCAGTGGACTGGCCTACGCGACGGAAGGAGCCGCGCCGCATGCATCCAAGGAAAGCACGAAGGAAGCGATGGCGGCTATGGCCGCTATGACTGCGGCGCGATCTTGTATTTTTGAGAAGTCCCCGGGCCCAAAGATCGCTTTGTGCACAAAAGCCATTCATGTAATACAGGGTGCATCGGATAAAAATCTTCTTCCCACGGTCTTTGGGGCGCGCGGCTCGGCGTACTTTGCGACTCGGCGATACGATGAAGCTATCAGAGACTACAATGAAGCCATAAAGCTTGATGCGAAGGTGGCCTATCTATGGTATTACCGAGGCAGGGCGTACATGGCCAAGAATGATTCCGATCCCGCTATTCGCAACTTTACGAAATTCATTAAGCTTGACCCAAAAGGGGCGGCGCCGGCGTTCTTTTTAAGGGGCAGTGTTTATAATTACAATAAGAAAGAGTACACGAAAGCCATTGCGGATTACCGTGAGGCGGGTCGGCTTAACCCTAAACTTAAAAACTTGGCGGCTAAAGGGATCGCATACGCCAAGGCCCATTTGGCTAAATAGCGACGGAGCGGTTGAGGGCATGACTTAAGGCTATCGGGCACAACCACCTCGGGGTCGTGGCGGCTGAATCGAATCCATAGGGTCATGGGAAATCTTGCCAGGAAGGCGATTCCCTTCTTGTTGGCGGTTATGCGCCTCTTGGTGGTTGTCGTTCGTGCAGGCGGGCGAGGGCATGGTACCGGCGGTGGGCGGGGGTGGCGCTCCTCGCCCACCGTGCGCATCGTAATGGGCAGGACAGATTGGGCTGCACGGCTTGGCATGATGCCGGGTACGATGGTCGCGCGCTCGTAACGCCTTATGTGTGTCCCCGCTGATTGAGTCGGGCTTGGATAAGCCCATCCCCACCAAAGAGTAGTGTCGCCCATACCAGCCCGACTCATAACGGTGTGCTCGTAGTGGCATTCATGAGATCGGCTCTGCTCGTATCGTCAGGGCGGCGAATACCATAAGACGGAAACGGGGCGATGAGGCCGCCGCGAGCCACTACGCTCCCCGTTCAAGCCCCGCGCTCTGGCCAAACAAGCTCAATTCCGCGATAGCGATTGTGCGCGAGGTCTCGATAAGGGGCTTTGCCTGTTCGTTATGAAGCCCCATACGGCGTCTTTAGCTTATCTGTCTCGCTCATCCTACTGGCGCAAAGGGCAAGGGATTGCTTTGACCGCCGCGGGTTTGGCTTTGCTGGAACCGGCGCGTCGCGTGCGGGAGGCGCTCAACGAGACGGCCGAGGCGATTGTGCGTAGGCGGCGACTTCAGGAGGGTACGCTGCGTTTGGCTGCAACCCCGACGCTCGCGCATTACTTTCTGCCGTCGCTGCTGGCCGCTTTTCAAGCGCAGCACCAAGGCGTGCGCGTGCATTTAAAGGGCGGTATCTCGGATTGGCGGCAAGTGGCGGTCGGCGATTGGGACCTCTTTTTCTTAAGAGGGCGATTTTGATCTCGGTAATCTTCCGCCCCATTACGCGATCAGGCCCTGGTGGACGGAGGATATCGTCTGTATTGCGCCGGCTCATCACGCGCTCGGAAACCAGGACACGGTGGATTGGCCGGACCTTTTGCGTTTCCCTATCATTTGGCGGGAGGCCGGTTCAGGCATTCGCCACGTCCTTGAACGTATCCTCGCGGATCGAGGATTGAGTGCCTCTTTTTTGTTGGAGGTCACGGGGGCCGAGGCCGTGGGCCAGGCGGTATCGGCCGGAGTCGGGATTGGTTTTGTCGCAAAGACCGTGTTGGCGCAGCGATCGGATTGGGATGTGAAAGTCGTGCATGTGCGAGACGAGACCGCGCTTCGCTGGACATTGTATGTGGCAGCCCCAGATGAGCCCTATCAATCCTCGACGATGCGCGCGTTTTTAGCGTCCCTTCAGGGTCCTTAAGGGCGATAAGGCGAGGGATTTAGGATCGCGGTTTCGTCTTCCGTAAGAGCGGGGGGTGGTGCGCTACCGGGGTCTGTCTGCATCGCCTCTTCCCAAAGGGCCCGCGGTATGTAGGTCGTTAATCGTGTCACCATGAGCGCCTTAAGTTCGGCGTCGATTTCATGGCCCAGAAACGGTAGGACATCCGCCGTGACGTCGGCGTTCAGGCGGACTAGGTGCTCGGCGGCGGTTACGGTGAGGCGGTACGGAACGAGAGAGTCGCGTTTTCCGTGAAAGAGATGCAAGGTCGTGCCCGCGGGGGCCTGGGTGGGCCATTGCGCAAAGCGGCCCGCGAAGGCGACGACCCGTCCGGCCACCGGGGCGCGGTCGCGTACGGATTCGAGCGCCATGATCGCCCCTTGCGAGTAGCCTACGAGCGCGGTCCGTGCGGCGTCGACCTGCGCCTTCTTTTGCCAGTCATAGATGGTTTCGAGAAACAAAGGCATGGCCTCTCCCACCCGCGTTATGCGATTGTCCTCGGTGACCCCTTGAACAGAAAACCATTCAAAGCCCGGTCCGAAACGGGACCGCGTCGGCGCCTCGATACTGATGATCCAGGCCTGAGGGAAGGCGTTTTGAAGCGTCAAGCCTACGGGCGTCATGCTCTGCGCGTCCGCGCCCGCCCCATGAAAGAGGAGCATGAGTTGCTCGGGCTGCGCATCGGGCTTGGCGATGATAATCGAAGACATGATGGCGCGACTCCCAAGACAAGGTAAGTTCGACGTGAACGCAGGGTTTATCCCCTCGGGGTAAAGATCCAGGCGTCCATGCTGAGCATGCCATAGTGCACACCACCTGCCCAAGGCGTGGGTATGGCGCCGTCCCCCGCGCCGAGCGCCCAAAAGAGCGGCAGCAAATGTTCGTCGGTCGGGTGCGCGCGATCGGCGTGGGGCGCAAGCTTGCGGTAATCGAAAAGCGGCTCGGGGTCACCGCGCAATATCCTAGCTTTTATCCAATCAACGAACTCAAAGACGTAGGGGTTTACCGGGGCATCCGGAGCGGCGTTCGCATGGAACTCGTGGAGGTTATGGGTCAGGCTGCCGGTCCCGAACAATAAGACGCCTTCGGCGCGTAAGCGGCTTAAGTCTCGCCCCAGCTGAAACGCGGATACCGCATTGAATGGCCACGGCATGGCAAGTGGCACGACCGGAATATCGGCATCCGGAAAGAGGAGCTGCAAGGGCGACCATACGCCATGGTCCAGGCCGCGCGTGGGGTCTTGTCGTACCGGCCATCCGGCCGCTTGTAATATCTGCGCTGCGCGCGATGCGAGCGCCGGTTCGCCTTTTGCTTCATAGCGCAATCGGCGTAGCATCGGGTCGAAGCCGCCAAAGTCATAAAGAGTCTCGGGATTTGGGTTGGTGCCTAGCGTGGGCGCTTGCGCCATCCAATGCGGCGAGAACGCCAGTATGGCTTTGGGTCGCGGCAACGCACGACCTAAGGCCTGAAGCATGGGGCCGGCCGTGCCCGGCTCAAGCGGCAGCATGGGCGAGCCATGAGACACGAATAAGGTGGGTAGTAAGTCGCTCATCTCGTTTCTCGCAGGATCCTCATATCAAAATCGCCTTCTCTTCCCCCTTCAAGGCCTCCGGGTCTCGGTTTCCAGAAAGTCGCCTCATATGGGTACGGTCTTCTCTTGAGCGTCGTACTTCTTGTCGATCTCAAGCAGACGCGGCGCATAAGCGCGCCGCCGAGGAGGAGCGTATCCCAACTAGGCCGATAGCGTCTATCGGGGCCCCTGGTGGTGGCGTGGTCGGCATCCTTTGTCGGCCCGCTCAAGGTCTTGGGTCTTGGGTCTTTGGTCCTTTGTGGGATGGATCGATGAGCGTGGACGCAAGCGCGCGGGCTCCCATAAGGGCTGCGCGTAGCGCTTGATGAGGCTTTTGCGCCCGTCTGCCGCATGACGATGCGCAGGTGCTGTGGGCGCGTCCTAGGTATCGTCCGTGTATCAGATTGTCGCATGGCGTCTCCTTTGTGGAGCGCGTCCCTTTTTATGGAAACCAGAGTAGACTTGTCGCCCTAATGCGCGAGCAGGGCGTGTCTCTGGCTTGGCGGCTTTTGCCGATCCCGTTTGCGGGTTTCCGCTGGTTACGATTCAATAGGGGGAATGATATGGAAAAGATTTCTAAGGTCGCGGTCCTCGTGGGTAGTTTGCGTAAAGACTCCGTGAGCCGTAAAGTCGCTCAGGCACTGGCGCAGCTTGCGCCGAATGCCCTCAAGCTTACCATCGTCGAGATGGGGCAGTTACCGTTTTATAATCAGGACATCGAGGATAAGACGCCATCTGAATGGGTCGAGTTTCGCGATAACATCCGCGCGATGGACGCGGTGCTCGTCGTGACGCCCGAATATAATCGTTCCGTACCCGCCGTCCTTAAGAACGCCTTCGACGTTGGCTCCCGCCCGTATGGTAAAAGTGTCTGGAACAAAAAGCCCGCCGCCGTGGTCAGTCTGTCTCCGGGCCCTTTGGGCGGTTTTGGTGCGAACCACCATATTCGCCAAACATTAGCGGTCCTCAATATGCCGGCGATGGCGCAGCCTGAGGCCTACTTGGGGTTCGCGGACACATTCTTTGATGAGGGCGGCCGTCTCGTGAATGAAGATACGCGCAAACTCCTCCAGGGCTTTATGCAGGCCTATGGCGCGTGGGTGGCGACGCATACCGGGCCTAGATGAGATAAGGCGCGCTGTATGGGTGGAGGCCCGGCGCGCGCGTCTGTGGGTTTATGGGCCAGGCCATGCGGGCTTGCCAGGTTTAATGGGTAAAAAGCAGGGGCTCTGAGGTCTTTGGTATCCATTTACGTCCCGTACGGGCCGGGGCCTATGATCACGGCGGCGCATCGTTGCGCATCGGAAAAAGATCGTCTGAGTACCGCTTTTTGCGGAGCGCTCACGCCGTTTTTGTTGGCGCGTCTTGAGTACCGCACGGACCGGAGAATAGTGCTCTGGATGGTATGTTCGGGGGGTGCGTGGGGACGGATTGAGTGGTTTACGATAGACGCCGGTATTAAACCGATAAGCGGCCGCAGAAGGGTGGGCGCCTGTTTCGCGTGGTGGGCGCCCTGACGAAACGCAGGCTTTTGGGACGGGTGCATTGTCGGCTTGTTGTGCTTTCTTACCTAATGGTATTTTTCTTCAGATATCTGATTTTAAATGGATAAAAAGGCAGGGAGGCGGCACGCATAGGCGCGCCGATCGATAAGATCCCGTGTAAATCTTACGGGAATCGAGGGCGGCGCGCGGTGCCCGGAATGGGGCTGTGGAGGATCTTTGTAGGAGAGCTGTGAGCGCCGCGTATTGGCGCGGTCCCAGATGACCGGGAGATGCCTGGGAGGGCGATGACTGAGCGTAAGACCCTGAGGTTTATGATGGGTTTATCAGGGGTGCGCACAGGGCTGCTCTTTTACGTAATTCCGTTATATATCAATTGGATACGATGTAAATAAGGTGCGTATGCCCCTCTCTTGCGGCGCCTATCGAGCGTCTTTTGCGCGGTCGAATGAACCTTAAATAGTTTTGCAAGTGGGGAGTGCCTTAGTTGCAGAACCATCAATAGATAGGGCGGCGCTGCGATGTGGAGGTCGATCCGAGTGCCTCTATAAGCGGCAGGGGTGTGCGCCTGCTTAAGGTTAGGTATTCGATAGTTATTGTATTTCGCAGATAAGGTCCACTATACTTGCGCGCACCGTCTTCGAGACTGGAATCTCTGAAGGAATTCGTGACAGAGTTTAAGGATCCTGTCGTCAGTCGAAGAGGGCTAACTTATTACGATAATACATATAGAGGACGCCATGAGCATATCGATCCGCAAGACCATTTTGGGCAGCGCTGCCCTTGTTTTGAGCATGATGACGGCTTTGCCGGTTGTGGCTATCGCCAAGACCGCAACGCCCGCGCATAAAGTTGTCAAGCACACCGCAATGGCCCATAAGAAGGTTGTGGGCAATGCCCACGTGAAGGCCATTCAGGCGGCGCTCGACAAGGCCGGCGCGAAGCTTAAGGCCGATGGCGTGATGGGCCCGCGTACCAAGGCTGCCCTGAAAGCCTATCAGTCCAAGAAAGGCCTGAAGGCGACGGGTACGGCCAACAAGGCCACCTTGAAGTCCTTGGGCGTCAAGTAACACTAAGGTACAGGTAGGAGGCCCCGGTGCCGTATCTTGTGCGGCACCGGGAGTCCTATTGTTGCCCCGTTTTGGTATAAGAAACATCCCGCCGTACCTGCTCCCTGTTACAGTCCCAAAAACCACCCCTTTTAGGTTCCGTTGATGTGGTCGATAGCCGCTAAGTCGCCCTGTGGCCTGTGTTTTGCCGCAAAGGGGGCCTTCATGGCTTAGTCCCCCGCGAGGATACGTGTGGATGGAGGGCCGGGGCGGGTGTGCGGTTTGGGCATCAGCAACACCAAGGGCAGCATGGCAAGGAATCCCCAAAAGGCAAAGACGAAGGCATTTAAGATACCGCGCATGGCGGCATGCTGGCCCAGAAGCTGTGTGAGTACGGATACCGTACCCAAAGTGGTGGCGGGTTGTCCGCCGAGGTAGGGGATGAGCGCCGGGTTGTAGGGATTTATGTGGCCGCCCATCTGATTCCAGGCCGTTTGCGTGTATTCGCTTATGATGGTGGTGATAAAGGCAATGCCGATCGAACCACCTAGATTGCGCATGAGATTGAAGAGCCCCGAGCCTTCTGCCGTCTCCTGCTTTGTGAGCGTGGAAAATGCGATCGTAAAGAGCGGGATCGAGATCAATCCCAGTCCGAGTCCGCGGATCACCCCAGGCCAGATGATCCAATTCGCGTCGATCTGGAGGTTGTAGGAAAGCGTAAACCAGGACCCGAGGGCGCCGAGCATGATTCCCGTCAAGGCAAGGAGGCGAGGGCTGACGTGGCGGTTCAGGAGTCGGCCGGCAAGCCCCATAGAGATCATGGCGCCGATCCCTTGGGGGGCCATGACGAGGCCCGTGGTTTGCGGTTCGTAGCCCATGTGCTCCTGGAGAAATATGGGCAGTACCACCATGACCCCATAAAGGGTAAGCCCGAAGAGGCCGATGCCGAAGCTGCCGAGTGCGAGTGCCTTATTTTTAAGCAGCCTCAGGTTGACGATAGGACGGCTTACGGTGAGGGAGCGCCATACGAAGAGCGTCAGGTTGGCTGCGGAGAGCACGGTCAAGGTGACAATGGTGCGCGAGCCGAACCAGCCGTCCTGGTCGCCCAGACTCAAGACGGCCTGGGCGCAGCCAAGGCCTATCGCCATAGTAGCGAAGCCTAGCCAATCGATAGGTCGTGGGTGTGGATTTTTGCCAGCGTCCGCTACGTATCGAATGAGCAAGAGGAGTGCGATCATACCTATGGGGACGTTGACATAAAAGCACCAGCGCCAGCTTAAGTCGTCTGTGAGGTAACCTCCCAGTATGGGACCGAGAACAGGTCCTAGCATGATACCCATGCCGAGCGTCGCCATGGCCGCCCCCCGTCGTTCGGGGGGATAGCTTGCGACCAGAATGGCTTGGCCGACGGGCACCATGGACGCCCCTAATGCGC
>Ga0307375_10002575_pt1 | contig 18453 bp, 19 predicted proteins | sample TR1MG_FD_202531 | JGI IMG/M metagenome (GOLD analysis project Ga0307375, IMG submission 202531) | Soil microbial communities from Risofladan, Vaasa, Finland - TR-1 | ecosystem: Environmental > Terrestrial > Soil > Coastal area > Acid sulfate soil | place: Finland: Risofladan, Vaasa | collected... | reverse complement strand
CCGCCCTACGGGGCGAGGTGCTCTTGTAGGGCGGGCAATGCCCGCCGGCTCTTGATCTTCGGCGGGCGAGAGCGGCGGGTACTGCCCACCACTTCCTTGCACGTTCAGGGTGCCAAATCGGCGAGCGCGGCGCCGTTGCGGTCGCGACCGTCATAAGCTTGTGTGCAGTAATTATTAGCCGGCCGCGGCGCTGCCGGTAGAATGGACAGGTATTTATCAGGAACAACATGACGGAGATCGACACCCTGGCCCAGGCTTCACATCTGAAGCGTCTGGAAGCCGAAAGCATTCACATCCTGCGCGAGGTCGCGGCCGAGTTCAGCAATCCGGTGATGATGTATTCCATCGGCAAGGATTCCTCGGTGATGCTGCATCTGCTGCAGAAGGCGTTCTACCCGGCGCCGCCGCCGATCCCGCTGCTGCACGTGGATACCACCTGGAAGTTCCGCGAGATGATCGCGTTCCGCGACCGCCGCACGCGGGAGATCGGCGCGAAACTCATCGTGCACATCAATCAGGACGGGGTGGAGCAGGGCATCGGCCCGTTCAGCCACGGCGCCAGCGTGCACACCGATGTGATGAAGACGCAGGCGCTGAAGCAGGCGCTGGACAAGTACAAGTTCGACGCGGCCATCGGCGGCGCGCGCCGCGACGAGGAAAAGTCGCGCGCCAAGGAGCGCGTGTTCTCGTTCCGCAATGCGCAGCACCGCTGGGATCCGAAGAGTCAGCGGCCGGAACTGTGGAACCTGTACAACGGGCGCATCCAGAAGGGTGAGAGCGTGCGGGTGTTCCCGATCTCCAACTGGACCGAGCTGGATATCTGGCTGTACATCTACCGCGAGAAGATCGAGGTGCCGGCGCTGTACCTGGCCGCCGAGCGGCCGGTGGTGGAGCGTGATGGCTCACTGATCATGGTCGATGACGAGCGCATGCCGCTGTTGCCGGGCGAGACGCCGCGGATGCGCAAGGTGCGCTTCCGCACGCTGGGTTGCTACCCGCTTACCGGGGCGATCGAGTCGGACGCCGATACCTTGCCGGCGGTGATTCAGGAAATGCTGGTGGCGCGCACCTCCGAGCGCCAGGGCCGGGTGATCGACCACGACCCGTCGGCCTCGATGGAAAAGAAGAAGCAGGAGGGCTATTTCTGATGGATACCACTCTGACGGGCGCCGCGCACGACGCCGCCACGGCCATCGACGCCTACCTGCAGCAACATGAAACCAAGAGCCTGCTGCGCTTTATCACCTGCGGCAGCGTGGACGACGGCAAGAGCACCTTGCTCGGTCGCCTGCTGTACGACACCAAGCTGCTGTTCGACGATCAGCTGGCCGCGCTGGAAGGCGATTCGATACGCCATGGCACGCAGAACGGCGAACTGGATTTCGCCTTGCTGGTGGACGGCCTCTCGGCCGAGCGCGAGCAGGGCATCACCATCGACGTGGCTTATCGCTTCTTCAGCACCGATCGGCGCAAGTTCATCGTCGCCGATTGCCCCGGCCACGAGCAGTACACCCGCAACATGGCAACCGGCGCGAGTACCGCCGATCTCGCCGTGGTGCTGGTCGACGCACGCAAGGGCCTGCTCACGCAGACCCGCCGCCACACCTATATCTGCGGCCTGCTCGGCATCCGTCACGTATTGCTGGCGGTGAACAAGATGGACCTGGTCGATTACGACCAGGGGGTGTTCGACGCGATCGAGGCGGACTACCGCGAACTGGCTGCATCGATGGGCATTGCCCAGGTCACCGCGGTACCGCTGTCGGCGCTGGCTGGCGAGAATGTCTCCAGCCGCTCGCAGTTGATGGATTGGTATGCCGGCCCGAGCCTGCTCGAACACCTCGAGACCGTGCAGATCAGCCGCCCGGCCAGTGCACTGGGCTTCCGCATGCCGGTGCAGTGGGTGTGCCGCCCGGACCAGAATTTCCGCGGTTACGCCGGCCAGATCGTGGCCGGTTCGATCGCGCTCGGTGACGAGGTGGTGGTGCTGCCCAGCGGCGCCCGTTCGAAGATCGCCCGCATCGTCACCGCCGACGGCGACCCTGCATCGGCAGCGATCGGCGACGCGGTCACGCTGACCCTGGCCGACGAGCGCGACATCAGCCGTGGCGACGTGATCGCCGCCACCGCGCAGCCGCCGCAGGTGGCCGACCAGTTCGCTGCGCATCTGTTGTGGATGGGCGAGGCGTCACTGCTGCCGGGGCGGCCGTACTGGCTGAAAATCGGAACGCGCACGATCAGCGCGCAGATCACCGAGATCAAGCACAAGATCGACGTCAACACGCAGGACGAGCTCGCTGCCAAGCGACTGGAACTGAACGAAGTGGCCTACTGCAATCTCAGCCTCGATCACGCGATCGCGTTCGAGGCTTATGCCGATTGCCGCGAGCTGGGCGCGTTCATCCTGATCGACCGCCAGAGCAATGCCACGGTGGCGGCCGGCACGCTGGACTTCGCCCTGCGCCGGGCCGACAACATCCACTGGCAGCACCTGGAAGTGGATGCTGCGGCACGTGCGCGGATCAAGGGCCAGACCGCTTCCTGCCTGTGGTTCACCGGCCTGTCCGGCTCGGGCAAGTCGACCGTGGCCAACCTGGTCGAGAAGCGCCTGCATGCGCTGGGCTATCACACCATCATGCTGGACGGCGACAACGTGCGCCATGGCCTCAACCGCGACCTGGGTTTCACCGACGAGGACCGGGTGGAAAACATACGGCGTGTGGCCGAGGTGGCCAAGCTGATGGTGGAAGGCGGGTTGATCGTGCTGGTGTCCTTCATCAGCCCGTTCCGTAGCGAAAGGCGCATGGCGCGCGAGCTGTTTGCCGAGGGCGAGTTCCGTGAGGTATTCGTGGACACGCCGCTGGAAATCTGCGAGCAGCGCGACGCGAAGGGCTTGTATGCGAAGGCGCGTGCCGGCGGCATCATGAACTTCACCGGCATCGACTCGCCCTACGAGCGTCCCGAGCAAGCCGAGCTGCATCTCGACGGTGGCGGCAGCTCGCCGGAGGCGCTGGCGCAACAGGTGGTGGAGGCGCTCGTTGACGCCGCTGCGTAGGGCGGGCACTGCCCGCCGGCTCGTGATGTTGGCGAGGGTTGCGACACAGGCAAGAGCGGCGGGCATTGCCCGCCCTACGGGGCGCGATGCGGGTGCGTGGCCACATGTCCGTGCGAACCGCTCTTGTAGGGCGGGCACTGCCCGCCGGCTGTTGATCTTGGCGAGGGTTGCCGCGCAGGCAAGAGTTGCGACGCAGGCAAGAGCGGCGGGCATTGCCCGCCCTACAAGAGCCGGCCGCAAGCACCTTCATGCAATCACGCCCCCGCATGCGGCCCGTAGGGCGGGCACTGCCCGCCGGCTCGTGATCTTGGCGAGGGTTGTGACACAGGCAAGAGCGGCGGGCACTGCCCGCCCTACAAAAGCCGGGCGCACGCACCGTCATGCAACCACGCCCCCGCCTGTGGCCCGTAGGGCGGGCACTGCCCGCCGGCTCGTGATCTTGGCGAGGGTTGTGACGCAGGCAAGAGCGGCGGGCATTGCCCGCCCTACAAGAGCCGGGCGCACGCACGGTCATGCAACCACGCCCCCGCCTGTGGCCCGTAGGGCGGGCACTGCCCGCCCTGCGTTCGATCACGGAGACACCGTTTGCACCCGATGACTTTTGCCGCACAGGGCTTCGATGCCTGGCTGACCATCGCGATCGTGCTGGTCACGCTGAGCCTGTTGATATGGGAGCGATTCGCCCCGCATTTCGTGTTGCTGGGCGCGGTGCTGGTGCTGGTGCTGGGCGGTGTGCTGACGCCACGGGTGGCGCTGGCCGGCTTCACCAACACGGCGGTGCTGACCGTGGCGACGTTGTTCATCGTGGTGGCGGCGCTGCGCTCGACCGGCGCGATTCGCTGGGTGGCAGCGTGGGTGCTGGGGCGCCCGCGCGGCTTGTTCATGGCGCAGGCGCGGTTGATCGGCGTGTCGTCGGTGCTCAGCGGTTTGATCAACAACACGCCGGTGGTGGCGATGCTGACCGCGGCGGTGGAGAACTGGAGCCGGCGCTCCAGGGTGCCGGTGTCCAAGCTGCTGATCCCGCTGAGCTACGCCACCATCCTGGGCGGGCTGTGCTCGCTGATCGGTACCAGCACCAACCTGATCGTCGCCGGCCTGATGCAATCGCATCCGGGCCTGCCGACGCTGCACATGTTCGACCCGGCCTGGGTCGGTGTGCCGGCGTTGCTGGCGGGCGGGCTGTACTTGCTGACCGTGGGACGCTGGTTGCTGCCCGATCGGCGCACCGCGATGGATCAGGCCGAGGACACCCAGAAGTATGTGCTGGAGATGCGCGTGGAGGCAGCCGGCCCGCTGGTCGGGCGCAGCGTGGTCGAGGTCGGGCTGCGCAATCTGGCCGGGTTGTTCCTGGTCGAGATCCAGCGCGCAGGCGAGCTGATCTCGGCGCCGACGCCGGATACCGTGCTGGCCGGCGACGACCGGCTGGTTTTCGTCGGGGTGGCCGATGGCCTGCGTGAGCTGCGCCATTTTCCCGGCCTGCGCCACGCCGAGGATCTGGTCTTCCAGTTCCGCAGCGGTGAGGGTCGGCATTTCGTCGAGGCGGTGCTGTCGCGTCTGTCACCCGTGGTGGGCAAGACCCTGCGCAGCGTGCATTTTCGCGATCGCTATGGTGCGGTGGTGGTGGCGATCAACCGGCATGGCCAGCAGCTGCGGCAGAAGCCTGGCGAGGTAGTGCTGCAGACCGGCGACACCCTGCTGCTGGAAACCACGCCGACGTTCATCCGCGATTTCGCCCACTCGCGCGACTTCCTGATGCTCAACCTGCTCGACGATACCCCGCCGGTTCGACCGCGCCAGGCGGTCACGGCACTGGTCATTCTGGGCGCCATGATCGCGGCCAACACCTTGCTGCATGTCGACATCTTCGTGTCCGCACTGGCAGCGGCGCTGGCGGTGCTGGTCACCCGCTGCGTGCCCGTGCGCGCGGCGCTCAAGTCGGTGGATTACCCGCTGGTCATCGTGATCGCCTGCGCCTTCGCCATGGGTGCGGCGATCGACCAGACCGGCGTGGCGGCGGCCATAGCGACTTTCCTGATGCATCTGGGTGCGAACAATCCGTACCGGACCCTGGTGCTGGTGTTCGTGCTGACGATGATCTTCACCGAAATGCTGACCAACAATGCGGCGGCCGTGCTGATGTTTCCGATCGGTCTGGCGGCGGCACACCAGCTCGGGGTGCACCCGATGCCGTTTATCATGGCGGTGATGGTCGGTGCCTCGGCCAGTTTCATCACCCCGCTCGGTTACCAGACCAACATGATGGTGTACGGCCCGGGCGGCTATCGCTTCATGGATTACGTGCGCGTCGGCACGCCGCTGTCGATCGTGGTCGGCGCGGTGGTGATGTGGGTGATTCCGCTGGTATGGCCGTTCTGAGGCGAGGTGCGGCCGCTCTTGTAGGGCGGGCACTGCCCGCCGGCTCTTGATCTTCGTGAGGCCTGCAGCGCGGGCGAGAGCGGCGGGCATTGCCCGCCCTACGGGGCGAGGTGCTCTTGTAGGGCGGGCACTGCCCGCCGGCTCTTGATCTTCGTGAGGCCTGCAACGCACGCAAGAGCGGCGGACATTGCCCGCCCTACGGGGGCGAGGTGCTCTTGTAGGGCGGGCACTGCCCGCCGGCTCTTGATCTTCGGGGGGCGAGAGCGGCGGGCACTGCCCGCCGGCTCTTGATCTTCGGCGGGCGAGCGCGGCGGACATTGCCCGCCCTACGGGGGCGAGGTGCTCTTGTAGGGCGGGCACTGCCCGCCGGCTCTTGATCTTCGGCGGGCGAGAGCGGCGGGCATTGCCCGCCCTACGGGGCGAGGTCAAACGGCAGGTGTGATCTGGAAGGCCCGCTAGACGGTATCGCGTTGGCTGGAAGACCTGCAGATTCCCATGGCGACTACGCCGATGCAGGCGCCGAATGACATTCCCAAGACAAACATGAGCATCGCTGCATCCCCCTGTGGATACCGTCCCGCAGGACGTTTGCAGGCTCGATTTTCGGAGCTTCGGGAATAATTCGGGTAGCCACCCCGTCACAGTTTATGATGATGCAGTGCCGCATGATGCTGCGATGCTGGATCGTGTCGCATGTCCATGACAAGAGTTTGAGGAAATCCCATGCAGGTGTTGGTTTGCGGCGGCGCCGGTTATATCGGCAGCCACATGGCGAAGTGGCTGGCGGCACACGATGTCGCGGTGACGGTGCTGGACAATCTCTCCACCGGCCATCGCGCGGCGGTGCGATGGGGCGAGCTGGTCGAGGCGGATCTGCTCGATCCGGCATCACTTGAGCGCGTGTTTGCCGGGCGTCGCTTCGACGCGGTGATGCATTTCTGCGCGCGCTCGCTGGTGGGTGAGTCGATGCGGCTGCCGTACGACTACTACGCCAAAAACGTCAGCGGCAGCTTGAACCTGCTGCGGGCGATGCAGCGGCACGGGGTCGAACGGCTGGTGTTTTAACCTTGCCCTCGAATTCCGTACCCCATAACCGCGGTCATGGACTGGCTTTTTTGGCCTGAGCGGCAAGCCAGTGTTTCTCGAACTGCATCGGGCTGACGTAGTTCAAGGTGGAGTGTAAACGGGACTGGTTGTACCAGAGCAGCCAGGCGAGGGTTTCATCCTTGGCATGGCGGCGGGTGACAAAGCGCTGTCCGTGCAGCCGTTCCATTTTCAATGATCCGAACAGCGTTTCGCTGCAGGCATTATCCCAGCAGTTGCCGCGGCGGCTCATCGAGGGGGCGATGCCGTATTCCTTGAGCACGTCCCGGAAGTCCTCGCTGGCGTATTGACTGCCACGGTCGCTGTGGAACATCAGCCCGGCATGCTTGCCAGGGTGGCGCTTGAACCATGCCATGCGCAGCGCGTCGATGACGATGTCGCGCGTCATGCCCGCGCGCATCGACCAACCCACCACCTGACGACTGAACAGGTCGATCACCACGGCCAGAAACAACCAGCCTTCGTCGGTGGGGATGTAGGTGATGTCACCGACCCAGACCTTGTTCTGGGCGTCTACGGTGAACTGACGGTTTAGCAGGTTGGGTGCAATCGGCAAGTCATGGTTGCTGTCCGTGGTCACCTTGAACCGCTTCTTGCCCTTGGCGCGAATGCCATGCTTCTGCATCAGCGTCTGCAGCCGACGCTTGCCCACGCGCACGCCATCGTTGCGCAGCTCGCGCCAGATGCGTGGTCGGCCATAGCCGCCACGGCTCTGGCGGCGGACAGCCTTGATATGCACCAGCAGCGCCTCGTCGCTCAGGAAACGCCGTGGTGCCGTGCTGGTTTGGCGTGCCACATGCGCGTGGTAGCCGCTCACGCTGGCCTGCAGCACCCGGCACTGCACCGTAATCGGCCACACCTGCCGAAGACGCTGGATGAAGGCGTACTTCACTTCGCTCCCTTTGCGAAGTACGCCGTCGCTTTTCCAAGGATGTCGCGCTCCATCTTCACCCGCGCCAGCTCTGTCCGCAGCCGGGCAATCTCCATCTGCTCGCGGCGCTCACCGGCGTGCTGTCAGCGCCCTTGAGCTGGCCTTGGCGGCTCGCCTTGACCCAGTTGAACAGCGTTTGCTCGACCAGCCCTAGGGTCTTGGCCACGGCCGCTTGGCTCTGGCCACCCTCCACCAGTCGAACCGCCTCTTGCTTGAATTCCAGCGTGTAACGCGCCCGTGTTGCTTTCGTCATGTCGTTCTCCTTGCGTGGATTGAATCACACGGCAAGGGATACGTTTCTCGGGGGCAAGGTCAGGTTTGGGCCGGTGGGAGCTGCGGCCATGACGATGGGGGGGCGAAGCCGTTCGGGCACGCCGCCATTGTGCACGGTGTTTTGCGACAGGCAGGGGGAACGCGCTGCCTTACTCGAACGCATCCCGTGAGACAGGATGCCCGCGGTCCGTGCGAATCGGCATGCGAAGCACGTCGGCGACATGATCGTCATTCGCCGCCGCGCGACTTGCAATATGCCGACTGCGCGCCTGCTGGCGCCCACGGATCCGGGTGACAAACAAGGTGTAGACCATCGCCAGGATGCAGAAAGCGGCGAGGTTGCTGCCGGAGCCCAGGCCGAGCGAGCGGGTCACGCTTCCCAGAAAGGCCATCGAGGCGGCCAGCGCGATCAGCGCGACCAGCACCGCGCGCGGGCTCAGGCCCATGTCCAGCAGGAGGTGGTGGATATGCCCGCGGTCGGGCTTGAACGGCGACACGCGCTGGCGCATACGGCGATACATCACCGCCAGCGTATCGAGTACCGGCAAGGCCACGCACCACAACACGTCGACCGGCGACAGGTGCGTGCCGGGGTGCTGGCTCAGGCGAATCAGTATCCACGCCAGCAGGAAGCCGATGCCCATGCTGCCGGCATCGCCCAGGAAGATCTTGCGGCCGATGATGCCGAGGTTGGCTGCGAGGTAGGGCAGCGTTGCGGCGGTCAGCAGGGCCATCAGCAACTTCGAGCCATATGGCACGGATGACCCGGCGAAGAGGCTGATCGCGGCGATGCTGACCAGGGTGAGGCCACCGGCCAGGCCGTCGATACCATCCATCATGTTGAATGCGTTCAGCAGGCCGATCACGGCGATTACGGTGAACGGGATGCCGGCCCAGCCCAGCTCCACCTGATAGCCGAAGAGCTGACCCAGGGTGTGGATGTAGACACCGGTGCTGACGATGACGGTGAGGATGACCGTGATCTGCACTAGCAGGCGGGCGCGCACGCTCAGGTCAAAACGGTCGTCCAACGTGCCGAGCACCACCAGCACGCCGGAACTGCCTAGCAGGATCTGCCCGAACGAAGAGAAATGGGTGTAGGAAAGTGCCCCGGCAATCAAACCGATGAACATGGCAACGCCACCGACCAGCGGCACATGGCCCACGTGATGCTTGCGCTCGTTGGGGTGATCCACCAGGCCCAGGCGAACGGAAAATCGACGCAATACGGTTATTGCAATGGCGGTGGTGCAGGCCGTGATCAGGCAGGCAAGAATCATCCCTGTACCTTGCATTGAGTGAAATCCTTTCTTTAAAGTGCCCTCTTGAATCATCTCAAAAAGGGGTGTCTGCATTGCGTGATGAGCAAAGCCATGAAGATCGGTTTCTATCAGGGCAGCAATGTTGCACATCTGATGCCAGCTCCAGCCCGATGACAATCTAATTTTCATTAGTTGCTCGACCGATGGTTGCAGAGTGTCGAACTGTGACCGAAGGCCGCGTAGTTTATAGACATGTTTGGCTTTTTGCTATTGAAATCTCCATCGATTTTGTGTAGGCCGGCTGTTCAGGTAGGGCGGGCACTGGCCCGCCGGCTGGTGATTTTCGGGAGGCTTGCAACACCGGCAAGAGCGGCGGGCATTGCCCGCCCTACGAAGCAAGGTGCGCGTGACCCGCTCTTGTAGGGCGGGCACTGCCCGCCGGCTTTTGATCTTGGTGGGGATTGCAACACGGGCAAGAGCGGCGGGCATTGCCCGCCCTACGAAGCGAGGTGCGCGTGACCCGCTCTGGTAGGGCGGGCATTGCCCGCCGGCTTTTGATCTTTGCGCGGCGGCCCGCAACACCGGCAAGAGCGGCGGGCATTGCCCGCCCTACGGGGCGAGGTGCTCTTGTAGGGCGGGCACTGCCCGCCGGCTCCTGACCTTCATGCGCCACGCAAGCGGGCAGGAGCGGCGGGCATTGGCCGCCCTACGGGGAGCGATCAAACGGCAGGCGTGATCTTGAAGGCCCGCTAGACGGCATCGCGTTGGCGGGAAGACCTGCAGATCCCCATGGCGACTACGCCGATGCAGGCGCCGAGCGACATTCCCAAGACAAACATGATCATCGCCGCATCCTCCTGCGGATGCCGTCCGGCAGGACGGTTGCAGGCTCCATTCTTGTGGCGCCACAAATAATGCAGGTAGCCATCGCGTCACAGTTTATGATGATGCAGTGCGGCATGAAGCTACGATGTCGGATCGTGTCGGATGTCCATGACGAAGGGCTCGAGGTAATCACATGCAGGTGTTGGTTTGCGGCGGCGCCGGTTACATGGCCAATTGACAGGCACTGCTTAGCCTTTGTAGGGCGGGCACTGCCCGCCGGCTCTCGACCTTCACGCGTCACGCAAGCGGGCAAGAGCGGCGGGCATTGCCCGTCCTGCGGGCTTCTTGGTCGCAGCCGTCACAGGTAATGATTGAGAATTGAGCATCGAAGGAGCGGGAAAAATGAACTTGTTGATGGGCAAAACGTTGCCTGGTCGAGCGCCAGCAAGGGCGACCCCCGCGTGAAGGTGCTTGTCTGCGGCGGCGCCGGTTACATCGGCAGCCACATGGCGAAGTGGCTGGCGGCACGCGATGTTGCGGTAACGGTGCTGGACAATCTCTCCACCGGCCATCGCGAGGCGGTGCGGTGGGGCGAGCTGGTCGAGGCGGATCTGCTGGATCCGGCACTACTTGATCGCGTGTTTGCCGGGCGTCGCTTCGATGCGGTGATGCATTTCTGCGCGCGTTCGCTGGTGGGCGAGTCGATGCAGCTGCCGTACGACTACTACGTGAACAACGTCAGCGGCAGCTTGAACCTGCTGCAGGCGATGCAGCGGCACGGGGTCGAACGGCTGGTGTTCTCCTCCACCGCGGCGGTGTTTGGCCAGCCGCTCCGTGATCGCATCGACGAGGATCATCCCAAGGCGCCAATCAACCCGTACGGTGCCAGCAAGCTGATGGTGGAGCGCATGCTGGCCGATGCGTATACGGCGTATGGGCTGCGTTCCGTGGCGCTGCGCTATTTCAATGCGGCCGGTGCCAGCCCGGAGGGCGACATCGGTGAGGCGCACACGCCGGAGACGCACCTGATTCCCAACGTGCTGCGCGCGGCACTGGGTACGGGTCCGGCGCTGAAGGTATTTGGCGACGACTACGCCACGCCCGACGGCACCTGTGTGCGCGATTACGTGCATGTGGATGACCTGGCGCAGGCGCACCTGCTGGCCTTGGCCTATATGGACAGTCACGCAGGCGCGCATGCGTTCAACCTGGGCAACAGCCATGGCTTTTCGGTACGCGAGGTGATCGCCACCGCACAACAGGTGACCGGGCAGCCGATCGGGTTCGAGATGGCGCCGCGCCGCGCGGGTGACCCGGCGGTGCTGGTGGCCTCCAGTGCGCGGGCCCGCGACGAGTTGGGCTGGCAGCCGCGTTACACGACGCTGGCACCGATCATCGAAAGCGCATGGCGCTGGCACCAGCAGCGGTGTTTCTGATGTCCGCCGGACAGGCCTGGGTGGATGTCACCGGGTTGGGTGACAGTGCCGTGCTGCTGCCGTGCATCGCGCTGGTCGCGCTGTGGCTGGGGTTGCCGAAAGCCACGCGGTACCTGGCCTGGCGCTGGCTGGCCCTGGTGCTGGTGGTGATCGGGCTGGTGGCGCTGAGCAAGCTGGCCTTCATGGGCTGGATGGTGAGCCTGCCCAGCCTCGACTTCACCGGAGTCAGTGGCCATAGCGCGCTGGCGATGCTGGTGTGGCCGGCACTGGCCGGCCTTGTCGGCATGCGGCGCGGGCTGCGGTTTCAGGCCCTCGGGGTGCTGTTGGGCGTGGCGTTGGCGCTCGCGGTGGGCTGGTCGCGCGTGGTGCTGCATGCCCATTCTCCCAGCGAGGTGGTGCTCGGCTTGTTGCTCGGCGCACTGGCGGTGCTGGCTTTTCTGTGGTGGCATCGCCACGTTTGGCGCCTGCCCGAGCGCGGCTTTGTGGCGGTGCTTTCGCTCTTGCTGGTTTTGCCATTTGTCTACGGTCACCGCTTCCCCTCGGTGAGCCTGGTCAGCGACGTGGCCAGTTATGTGTCCGGCCATCCGGCTTACACCCGCCACGATCTGCAGCTGTTCCGCCGGCACGCCGCCCTTGTAGGGCGGGCACTGCCCGCCGGCTATTGATCTTGGTGGGGATTGCAACGCAGGCAAGAGCGGCGGGCATTGCCCGCCCTACGAAGCAAGGTGCGCGTGACCCGCTCTTGTAGGGCGGGCATTGCCCGCCCTACGGGTGAGACGCCGGCGCGTGGCCGCGAGGCGACCCGCTCTTGTAGGGCACTGCCCGCCGGCTGTTGATCTTGGTGAGGGTTTCGACGCAGGCAAGAGCGGCGGGCATTGCCCGCCCTACGGGGTGTGGCTCTTGTTACGATCGCCCTATGCCGAACTATCGCCGTGCAAGGAATGCGGGAGCGACTTACTTCTTTACCGTGGTGACGGCGCGGCGGCGTGCGTTGCTGGCCACGGCGGATGCGGTGGCGACGTTGCGTCGAAGCGTGGTCGAGGTGCGGCGGCAATTGCCGTTCACGATCGATGCCTGGGTCGTGCTGCCTGAGCACATGCATGCGATCTGGACGCTGCCGGCGGATGATGCCGACTTTTCAACACGTTGGGGGCGGATCAAGGCGGGCTTCAGCCGACATGCCGGTATCGCGCATGTGTCGGTACCGGGGCGCGATGGCGGGCTGTGGCAGCCGCGCTTCTGGGAGCACCGGATTCGGGATGCCTCCGATCTCGCCGCGCATATGGATTACCTCCACTACAACCCGGTCAAACATGGGCACGTGGCGCGCGTGGTCGATTGGCCGTATTCGAGCTTTCATCGTTGCGTGCGTGACGGTGTCTACGCGCCGGATTGGGGCGTCGAAGAGCCGCGTCTCCCACCCACCGCCTGATTTGCCGAGTAGGGGGTTTTGACGAAAGGCCGGCAGGCATTGCCCGCCCTACGCGTGCGTGCGGCCACCTGTCCGTGCGGGCCGCTCTTGTAGGGCGGGCAATGCTCGCCGGCTGTTGATCTTCGCGAGGCCTGGTGCGGCGGGCATTGCCCACACTGGCGCTGCAGGCGTCTCTGTAACCCATGAATAGAGAGCTGGATCAAGCGGCCACTAGTTCTACCTTGACGCGGTAGCCAAGTGCCTGAGCGCCGCGGCTTAGTGTGTCCAGCGTGAGGCCAGTATCGTTTTCGTCAAGCAAGCGGGCCAGTGCGGCGCGGCTGGTGTGCATGCGTTCGGCCATCGTCGTCTTGCTGATGCCAGACAACTTCATCGCCTGCTCAAATTGCCAGGTGATCACGCGCTTGATGGCAACGGCGGTTGCGTCTTCGAGCTGACCGTCTTCGGCCAGGAAGTCATCGAAGCTACTGCCGATATGGATGTTCTTCTTAGCCAAGACGCACCTCTTTCATACGTTTTCGGGCAAGCTCAATGTCTTGCTTCGGGGTCTGCTTCGTTTTCTTGATGAAGCCATGTACCAGCACCATGACCGGGCCAACCGTGGTGAACAGCACGCGGGCGATGCCATCGGGAAGATGGATGCGAACTTCCCACAATCCCGGCTCCAGGTTGCGCACCAGGGGCATACCGATGGGCCAGCCGATCTGAACCGTCTTGATGTCGTCGCCGATGATCTTTCGGATGTCGTGAGGCAGGGAGCGCAGTCAGTCACGCACCGGTTCAGCGCCTGCCTTGGTGGCGTAGAAGCGAACGTTGAGGATCAAGGTCAACGGCAAGGCCATGTCCGCATGGTGTACCAAACGTGGTACGTTATCAAGCCCGCCTTGCGCAAGCCAGGGCTTTTTCCGCTTCGCAGGAGCTGGCGTTAGCTGGCTGCTATTGCTTCTGCTTTGGCCTGGCTCGTGATCTTCGCGAGGCCCGCAAGCAGGGCAAGAGCCGGCGGGCATGGCCCGCCCTGCGGAGCGCGTAATGGCCAGGATCAGGCGTTGATCAGTGAGCTGATTTCAGCAGTGTGCAGCTTGAGCCCGACCGGATCGGCGCGGGTCTCCACGTTGAGCCGCAGCAGCGGCTCGGTGTTGGAGCTGCGCAGGTTGAAACGCCAGTCGCCGAAGTCGGCGCTGATGCCGTCGGTGTGGTCCAGTTCGGGCGACAGCGCGGCGTAGTGCGTCATCACCCGCTCGGTGGCGGCGCGCGCATCGGCCACGGTGAAGTTGATCTCGCCACTGCATGGAAAGGCGCGCATGCGCTCCTCGACCATCCCGGCTAGTGACAGGCCGGTGCTGGACATCAGGTCGGCGATCAGCAGCCACGGGATCATGCCCGAGTCGCAGTAGGCGAAATCGCGAAAATAATGGTGTGCGCTCATCTCGCCGCCGTAGACGGCATCTTCGGCGCGCATGCGCTCCTTGATGAAGGCGTGGCCGGTCTTGCACAGCACCGGGATGCCGCCCGCTTCGCGCACCATCTCCTGCGTGTTCCACACCAGCCGCGGGTCGTGGATGATCTTGCCGCCGGGCTGGCGCACCAGCAGTGCCTTGGCCAGCAGGCCGACCAGGTAGTAGCCCTCGATGAAGCGCCCATGCGCATCGAAGAAAAAGCAGCGATCGAAGTCACCGTCCCACGCCACGCCGAAATCGGCGCCATGTTCGATCACCGCCGCGGCGGTGGCCGCGCGGCATTCGGGCAGCAGGGGATTGGGGATGCCATGGGGAAACGTACCGTCCGGTTCGTGCTGGATGCGCACGAAGCGGAACGGCAGGTGCGGGGCCAACTCGTCGACCACCAGGCCGGCCGCACCGTTGCCGGCGTTGACCACGATGGTCAGCGGCTTGAGCAGGTCGGCGTCGATGTAGCTGAGCAGGTGCTCGACGTAGGCGGACTTGTCCTCCATTACGCTGATGCCGGCGCGCGGGGCGGGGATCGCCACGCTGCCGTCGGCGGCCAGGTCGTGGATCGTGTCGAGCCCGCTGTCGCCGCTGATCGGGCGCGAGCCCTCGCGCACCAGCTTCATGCCATTGAAGTCCATCGGGTTGTGGCTGGCGGTCACCATCACGCCGCCGGCGGCGCCGAGGTGGCTGGTCTGGAAGTAGACCTCCTCGGTGCCACCGAGACCAATGTCGATCACTTCGCGCCCTGCCGCGCGGAACCCCTCGGCCAGCGCGGATTGCAGGGCCAGGCTGCTCAGCCGCACATCTCGGCCCAGTACCACCGGTCCCGGCCCAAGCACGCTGGACATCGCGAAGCCGATGCGCCGCGCCAGGGTTTCGTTCAGTTCATCGGGCACGCGGCCGCGAATGTCGTAGGCCTTGAAGCAGGGCAGGCGCATGGTACGGATCCTCTGGACTGTTGTCGGGACTTGAGCAGCACATGCCGGCGCGTGGCCGCGCGCGCGAGGCAGCCCGCTATTGTTGGGCGGGCACTGCCCGCCGGTTCGTGATCTTCGCGAAGTTTGCGATAGGGACAAGAGCGGCGGGCATTGCCCGCCCTACGGGGTGTCGCAGGCCAGAATTGATGTGTCGATATGCAACGAATATTTCGACACGAATGGCGGATAGGTCGATACCGATGCTTGCTTTCGGCTGATCACTGCCGAGATCTTCACGTCACGCGATCTGCAGGCGTTGCACGGTCGGCTGTACCCGTTGTTCGGCCTGCGACAGCTCGTAGTTGGTCTGCAACGTCATCCAGAACCGGGCGGTGCTCACCCCGGCGCGCTCCAACCGGATCGCCAAATCCGGGCTGATGCCAGCGCGACCGTTGATGATGCGCGACAATGTCGTGCGCGATATGGCCAGCCGCTCAGCGGCGTCCGTCACGGACAGGTCCAGTGCATCGAACACCGTTGCCTTGAGGATGTCGCCCGGATGGGGATGCGTGTGAATCATGGTCATGCCCTCCTCAGTGGTAATCCTGGTAATCGACAAGCTCGACATCCGCGCCGGCAAAACGGAACGTGATCCGCCAGTTGCCATTGACCCACACGGACCATTGGCCTTTCAGATCACCTTTCAGCGCGTGTAACCGCAGGGCGGGTTGATTCAGGTCCAGCGGATCCTTCGCTGCATCGAGCATGGCGAGGATGATTCCGATTTTCCTGGCATGCGCCGCCTGGATGCCGCGCGTTGAGCTGGTTCGGTAAAAGGTTTCGAGGCCTTTGTGTCGAAAGCCGATAATCATTGGTTCGTAGTGTAGTGTGTAGCGATACGCAGTACAATAACGGTTGCCGGTTGACCGGGTCGTTCCATCCGCTGCCCGATCATCGCTGGAATACCGATCATGCTCGACCGGTACAGGCGGTCATTCTGCTGGGCGTGGACTTCGTTGTGGCGGCTTATGACGCCGTCATCCAAGTTGTGTGGCTCAATTTCGCCAAGGCGACGTTCGCGTGGGTACCCTGCCACTTCGTGCCTTTGCAGGCATGCCCGTGGTGGGAACGGCTGAAAACTAAGTGCCTGGTTGCGCCAGTTCTGCGCCGATCCGCGTCTGACTTGACATCTCTGGTATAGTAAGGAAACCTTGTATCCTTACTTGGGAGAAAGCCGGTGCTCGCCAAACGCACGTCCAAGAACCAGCTCACCTTGCCCAAGGCCATCGTGCAGGCCGTGGGCGAGGTGGAGTATTACGACGTCACCACCGAGGGCGGGCGCATCGTGCTTACGCCCATCCGCCTGCAGCAAGCCGATGCCGTGCGCGCCAAATTGAGCGCACTGGGCATTGCCGAAGATACCGTCAAGGACGCGGTGGCATGGGCCCGAAAAGCAGATTGAAGCCGCCCCGGGTCGTGCTGGATACCAACACCGTGGTATCAGCCCTGCTGTTTGGTCGTGGCCGGCTGGCATGGATGCGCGAGGCATGGCAGGCGCAGCGTTGCATCCCCCTGATCGGTCACGACACGGTCAATGAACTGATCCGTGTACTGGGCTATCCGAAATTCCAGCTGACGCGGTTGGAGCAGGAGGCCCTGCTGGGCGATTTTCTGCCTTTCGCCGAAGTGGTGCCGGTGCATGCGTTGCCGGTTGGCTTGCCGGCCGTGCGTGATCCGCACGATGTGATGTTTCTGGCCCTGGCACAACACGCACGTGCCGATGCGCTGGTCAGCGGCGACGCGGATCTGCTGTGCCTGCGCGGCCAGTTGGGGTCTATCCCGATACTGACCGCGGCCGAATTTCGTGATTGGTTGGTGGAGCGGCAATGACTGGGGTTGCCGTGTATGCGGCGGCAAATGCCGTTCACGATCGATGCCTGGGTCGTGCTGCCTGAGCACATGCATGCGATCTGTCGGAGTCTGTGGATGATGCCGACTTTTCCACACGCTGGGGGCGGATCAAGGCGGGCTTTAGCCGACATGCCGGTATCGCGCATGTGTCGGCGTCAGGACGCGATGGCGGGCTGTGGCAGCCGCGCTTCTGGGAGCACCTGATCCGGGGTCCCGAGGAGGATGGTATTGGCGTAGTTTATAGACTACACTGCGTCTGTGGTCGACCTGAAGCAAACCGAGACCTTCGCGAAATGGGAATCTCGCCTGAGGGACAAGCGCGCCAAGACCATCATCGCTTCGCGGTTAGCGCGACTGGCGCATGGGTTGCCGGGTGATGTGGAGCCAGTGGGCGAGGGCGTGAGTGAGCTGCGCATTCACTACGGCCCAGGTTACCGGGTTTATTTCCAGGAGCGTGGCGCGGTCTTGATCGTGCTGCTGTGTGGTGGAGACAAGAAAACGCAGGCCCGCGATGTCGCCACAGCAAAGAAGCTGGCCAAAGAGTGGAGTACCCCCGATGGCTGAGAAACTGACGACTTACGATCCGGCGCTTGCGCTGGTGGACGATGATGAACTGGCCGCCTTCATGGCCGATGCCTTTGAAACCGGCGATGCCGGCTACGTCGCGCACGCGCTCGGTATCGTCGCGCGGGCCAAGGGTATGACGCAGATTGCCCGCGATACCGGTCTTTCGCGCGAACAGCTCTACCGTTCTTTCAGCGAGGCCGGCAATCCGACGCTGAAGACGACACTGGCCGTCATGAAGGCCCTGGGCATCGATCTGACGGCGAAACCGCATACCGAGCACGTCGCGGCCTGACACCGGCAGAGCCAACAGCAAAAGCGGCGGGCATTGCCCGCCCTACGGGTGCGACGCCGGTGCGTGGCCGCGAGGTGACCGGCTCTTGTAGGGCGGGCACTGCCCGCCGGCTTTTGATCTTGGTGGGGCCAGAGCGGCGGGCATTGCCCGCCCTACGGGGCGAGGTGCGGGCGGGTGGCTCTTGCAGGGAATGCTCCCAAACCGACCACCCCTAATGATCCAAACCGGCCACCTGAAACGTCCTGAAAAGCACCGCCAGGATGAGGCTGGTTCGCCGACGAGCATGTTGCCGGGGAGCGCATGCGTGCACGGCAACCCGCCACATGCTCTCAAACACGGCCACCCATTTCGGCCCCAACCTGCCACTGAGGTTGGTCAGTCCAAGGCATCGAAGTGCGCGAGCTCGCAGCTTGCAAACGGCGAGCGAGGTATTACTATGTAATACGTAAACGACAATTCAAGGAGATTGACATGGGTGTTCAGCGCCGCATTTCCACAGCGTCAGCCTCGCCGCCCTTCAGTGTCCGGCTTGATCCGAATGTTCGTCGCCGGGCTGAGGTCGCGCTCGATGCCATGGGCCTGAGTTTGGGTGGCTATCTCAATATGGCGGTCGCTGCCGCTGCCCGG
>Ga0307375_10002573_pt1 | contig 18471 bp, 14 predicted proteins | sample TR1MG_FD_202531 | JGI IMG/M metagenome (GOLD analysis project Ga0307375, IMG submission 202531) | Soil microbial communities from Risofladan, Vaasa, Finland - TR-1 | ecosystem: Environmental > Terrestrial > Soil > Coastal area > Acid sulfate soil | place: Finland: Risofladan, Vaasa | collected... | reverse complement strand
TCCAGCGAGGGCAGCCGGCCGGCCGAGTTGCCCCAGTCGCCGCCCGGCGGGGCGATGACCCGCCAGTCGGCGCCGTCCCAGACGGCCTCGACCCGGGTGACCGCCCGCACCGTCTCGCCCTGGCTGCCCGGACCCGCGCTGACCAGGTCGACAGTGGCGTCGGCCGGGGTGTAGGCGACCCAGCGAAACGCCTCCTCGGCCACGTACGCGTTGCCGAGTGGCTGCCCGCCGGTCACGTGTGCCGCCTGGCTGGCCCGGCCGTAGGAGGACTGGCAGCTGGCCAGCAGGGCGGGAGCGTCCGCACCGGTCACCTGGTCCCGGATGGTGGGGCCGAAAATCGCCGGTCCCCACTGGGCGTTCGCGCGGACCCCGATGTTCAGCGCGGCCAGCAAGGCGCCCAGCGGCGTGTCGCTGTACCCGGAGGCCAGGCCCCCGCTGGTGTCGCGCGGTCCCGCCAGGGGCGAGGACGGCAGCTCGACTCCGTGGAACTCGCTCCACCGCAGCCCGGCGAGATCTACTCGCGGGACCCGTGGCGCGCCCGTGCCCTGCGCGTCAGCGCGAGCCGGCGGCCCCGTGGCCGGTGCCGGGCTGCCACCGGACCCGGTCCCGTGGCGGCCCGTCAGCGCCAGAACCAGCCCGGCGCCAAGCACGACGGCCGCCACGGCTGCGGCCAGCAGCACGCGGCGGGGCCTGCGTGCCGCGGGCATCACAGGAACACCCCGACGATCCCGGCGGAGACCGCGACCAGGCTCAGCCCGGCGAGCACCCACGGGATGCCCGTCGCGCCGTCGGCCGCGAAGGTAGCCCTATTGCGATGGCCGATCGTCATCTTCCCGCCGCAGATCAGCAGGCCGGCGACGCCGGAGGCCAGGACGATGCCCTTGCCCCAGCCCAGAATCGTGTTAATCGGGCCGGCCAGCCCTTTCGGCAGCTGAGCCGGGGGGTTCGGCACGCCCATGGCGGCCTGATGCCACGCCCGCACCGCCGTGAAGTGGCCGCCCGCGATGGCGTGCACCGCCACGGCATGAATAAAGATCGCTGACATCCGGGTTGTCTCCCTTACGGTCTGGTGATGGGTGCCGGGCAGGGTGCCTGCTCCTGAACAAGCGCCCGGATCTCGGCGAGCGCCCTGATTGCCCTGCGCGGCAGGTCCACCTGCAGCGCGCCGCCGGCGGCGCGCAGGGCCGGGACGAATGGCATGCGGATGACGGCGCCGACACGGCCTTCCAGGACCCGGAACCGGTACCTGGCCTCGGCCGGCTCGGGCAGGCCGTCGCTGATCACGACCAGGACCGCTACCTGCGTGCCCTGTCCCGTGATCGCCGTGGTGGCGGCGACGGCGCGGCCGGCCGCGGCCACCGTGTTGCGGGCGGCTAGCACGACCGGCCGCCCGGCCGGCCGCAGCTGCCTTCCGGGGTGGGGTTCCCGGATCGCGCCCATGTCCCAGGCTGGGCTCAGCAGCGCGGCAAGGGTCGACACGCCAGCGCCGCCATGCGCCCCGACCAGGACGATCTCGGCGAGCGGCGAGCGCCGCGGCGGCCCGGCCGCCCGGCGTGGCACGCCTGGGCGGGCCGGGGACGCGGCCATCGTCGGATACACGCACAGCCTCCTTCGCTGCCACTGATGCGCGCCTGAGCTGGCAGTGACCGTGGTTCGCAGCACGAGCCGGCATCCAGTTGCATCACTTTTAAGTAATGATCTAATCTTTAGTTGACACTCAAAGTTGCTATACGGGAAGCATCATGCGTACAAAGGGAGCAAGTTGTCAACTCGAAGTGAAGAGGTTGGTGTCAGATGACGACTGCGAGTGAGGGCGCTGGACGACGAGGCGCGTGCCACGCTGCCGCCCCACTGGCCCGGAGCCTGCTGAGGCTGCCCGCCCCAGGCCAGCGGGGCGGGCAGCTGCAGCGCCGGCCACGGCGGGCGGGGCACGCCGCGCTGCTCGTCGCCGCGCTCGTCGCCGGATGCTCAAGCGGGCCGACGATGCCGCTGCATGCCGCGGGCCGGCCGCCGGCACCGCGCGTGCCCGTCACGGCGCGAGCGGCCGGGTCGCTGGTCCGCGTCCCGCGCCCGGACTACTCCGATCCCGCGTCCGTTGCCGGGGCGTTCTACATCGCGTGGGCCAGCGCTGACGCACTCCACGACGGCCCGGACACCTACGTGGCCCGGTGTGCTCCCCTGGTCACCGCGTCGCTGGAGCAACAGCTCGCGGCCAGCCAGCCGGCGACCGCGGCCTGGCAGGGCATGCGCCGTGACCGCGAGGCCAGCCTTGTGCACGTGGACGCCGTCACCCGTCCCGCCGGCGCGCCCGCCCCCACCTCGTCCGTGGCTTACCTGCGCGTCTACGCCAGGCGCGTGACCACCACCACGGCCGGCCGCACGACCAGCAGCGACGGCGTCACCGTCCAGCTGACCCGCTCCGGCGGGCGCTGGCTGGTCAGCCGCCTGCTGTTCTACTAAGGAGCCCGCCGTGATCAAGGCCATCACCGCCGCGGGGACCGCAATCGCGGCATTCCCGCTGCTGATCATCGTGCTCGTCACCGCCAGCCCCGCCGCGCCCGCCGCGCAGGCCAGTGCCACGGGCCTGGCCGGCGCGCCCACCACCCTCGCCAGGGCAGACATCCAGCCGGACTACCTCATCTGGTACATGGACGCCGCCCAGACCTGCGCCGGGCTGCCGTGGTCGGTACTGGCCGGCATCGGGACCGTCGAGTCAGACAACGGCAGGTCGGATGCCCCCGGCGTCCACTCCGGTCACAACTTCGCCGGGGCGGAAGGCCCGATGCAGTTCCTGCCGGCCACCTTCGCCCAGTACGCGGTCAACGCCTACCCCGGCCGTCCCCTGAGCCCCTACGATCCGGCCGACGCCATCTACACCGCCGCCGCGATGCTGTGCGCCACAGGCGCCCGCGGCGGCAGCCCCGTCGGCATCGAGCAGGCCGTCTTCGCCTACAACCACGCGCAGTGGTACGTCACCGAGGTCATGGCCTGGGCCGCTAAGTACTCCGCCCAGGGCGGCAGCGGCGCCGTCGCGACCGCGATCGCGTTCGCCAGGGCCCAGCTCGGCAAGCCCTACCAGTGGAGTGCTGCCGGCCCTAGCTCCTACGACTGCTCGGGCCTGGTCTACGCCGCGTACGCCGCCGCCGGAATCCACATCGCCCGCACCACCTACCAGTGGCAGCAAGACGGCCCCGTCATCCCGCTGTCTCAGATCCAGCCCGGCGACCTGCTGTTCTCCGCCGGCTCCGACGGCACCCCTTCCAACCCCGGCCACGTCGTGATGTACCTCGGCGGCGGCCAGGTCATCCAGGCACCCCAGACCGGCGAGGACGTCCAGATCAACCCTGTCGACCTGGCCAGTGTCGTCGTCGCCACCCGCCCCGCCGGCCTGGCCAGCCACCCATGACAGAGACCAGCCGGTCCTTCAGCCAAGGAGACACAGGGAGCCCTCAGTGACCGACGGATCGCTCACCAACGGACAGCGTGCCGTCTCAGCCGGGCAGGCGATCAGCGCCTACGCGCAGGCCCGGCACCATCCCGCGGCTACTGTCGCCCGCGACGCCGACGACCGCGATCCCGTCCAGGAACACGACCGCCTGTCCCGCCTGCTGTGCGCCCTGAGACATCACGCCGACCACGTCAGCACGCTCAGCTTCCATGACGCGCTCAGCGCAGCACGCCAGGACGCTGGCCGACCGCGCGCAGGCTACGCACCGGTCAACGCGATCCGGGCGGCAGCGGGCGGACATGCGCTCGATGCCCACGAGCGGGACAGCCGTGCCCCTGCGCTGTATCACGGGAGCGCATGGCTTGCAGGCACCATGGCGGATCTCCAGGCTTACGCCGGCAGGCGGGGCATCAGTTTCGAGGCCGCGATAACCGGCCTCACGACCGCGCTTCTCACTGACCTGCGGCATTACGCCGACGGGCACGGTACCGACTTCGAGGCCGCAATGACCGCGAGCAGCCGCGCGTATGCCGGACAGCGGCTCCGCGAGGAAGGCCCCTTCGAGACAGGGCAGGAAGCCCGCTCGCGCCCTGGCACGCTCCTGGCCGCAGCCCCCGCTGCGGCCATATTCCTCCCGGTTGCTATCCATCAGGGGGTCGTCACCGCATTCGGCGACGCGGAATGGCACCTCGTCCGCACAGCGGCCCGCATCCGCGACCGGGAGCGACGCGGATTCAAGGAAGCGTACCGGCCCGACATTGACGACCGCCGGGCCCTGTCCGATGCGCTCAGCGAGGCCTGCGGCCTCACCGGGACCGAGGTCCTCCGCAAGCTCACTCCGCGGATCGAGGCCAGGGCCACGGAGATCGAGCACGGGGGGACGGCGGCAGCCGAGATGGGACGCGCGCACGGCCGCGCCAGGACACAGCCGTACTGCGACCTCGACACCGGCGGGGACGCCACGGCGCTCCTGCGCGCGTCCGGCGAGACCGAGTGGACGACGGATGCCAGCCATCCGTACCGCCTGGCACTGGTATCCGCCTACACCGAGGCGTACCTGTCGGCGATCGCGCCAGGCCTGCCCGCGGCCATCTCCCCGGCCCGCATCGCGGCCCGGGACTTCCCCCGGCCCGCCGGCCAGCCCGCGCCGCAAGGCGGAGCGCCACCTGCCCCCGGTCCGGCCAGCCAGGTCCGGGCGAGACCGGGCACCCGGCCCCGACAGGGGCACCCGTGAAGACCGGCAACATCCGCGAGGAGATCACCCGATGAGCAGCCACCCGATGCCCAGCCAGTGGACCCCCGAGGCGATCCGCGCCCTTGGCGCCACGACTGACCTGCCCACCCTCGGATCAATCTTCAGCGTGTCCAGATGGAAGGCCTACCAGATGGCGCGCACCGGAGAGTGGCAGCAGGTAGGAATCCGAATCGTCCCGATCGGCAGCCAGTACCGCGTCGCCGTCCAGTCGATCCTGGAAGTCCTCCGCCATGACGGCGCAGCCAGCCCGGGCACCGGACACCAGCCGTCCCCGCCTGGCCAGATGCAGGCACCCGGAAACGGCGCGGACGACACGATCACGGAGCTGTCCGCGCCGGCCGCGGCCAGGGGCAGGCCATGAGCCGCCCGCATGACCCGGCCATCCCCGGACCGGACACCGCCGGGCATGCGCCTCACGGGACTAACCCGGGAACCAGCGAGCATGCACATGACGCGTCGGCGGCCCGCCAGCTGCTGGTCATGCCGCCTGCGGGGACGGGGCCGCTACCCCGTCCCGGTACACGGCGGGCGGCTGAACCCGGTTACGTCGCCCGCACGCCACCGGCCCGCAGCCGGGAAACGAGCGGCAAGGAGATCCGCCGATGAGTAGCCCGATCGCCAGGGCAACGCGGGAAGCCGCCCGGAATCCCCAGCCACGCCCGGTCATCCAGCCCGCCAGCGGCCACGACCACCCGGCGCCCGGCGACGCACCGACCCGCCAGACCCGGCCCGAGATCGAAGTACCACGGCGGGGCGCGGAGCCGCGCAGGCCGGAACGAATCAGGGAGCCTGCCCCGGATGCCCCGTCCCCAGCGCGGGAAACTCCGCCGGCGACAGCACCGGGGTGGGTGCCGATGCGGCAGCCGGGTACCGCGGCGCGGTTCAGGCGCGGCCGGACAACCGCGCAGGGCGTGGTGGCGACCCTGGCTCTTCCAGCGCTGCCATCATCGCTGCCGGCCCGCCCGCTGCCGCTGCCCGGCCTGCACCGGCTGCCGCGCGACACGTCCATGCTGTATGACATCGGGCCGGTCGACGCCTCCGGAAGGGTCAAGAGCCGCGCTATCGTTGCCGCCCTGCGCTGGCAGCCGCGGGACAGTCTGGAGCTCATCCTGGCCGCGGGCGCGATCGTCTTGCGCGCCTCCCCCGACGGCCTTCTCTCCGTCCCGCAAAGGCCCTGCATAGTCATCCCGGCGAGAGCCCGGCGGCGTCACGCCATCAGGCCCGGGGACCATGTCCTGCTCGCGGCGGCACCGGACTACGGCACCGTGATCGTGTACCCGCCGTCAGCCCTCGACGAGATGATCGCCCGCTACCACTCGGCGCATCCTGCCACCGGACACGACCATGAATGACCGCGACCGCCCCGCCCCTTCGCTCACCGAGGTCCAGGCCGCGCGGATGCTGCTGGAGAAGATGGGAATCAGCCCGACCGATCTCCTGTCAGCGCCCGCCGCACCGCAGGAGGCGCCGGCGTTCGCCGACTACATCCCGCGTGTCTCCGAGGCGGTCAGCGCCGGGACGCGCCGGGTTTACGGCACCTACTGGAACCGGGTCATCCAGGCCTGGGGACCGCGGCCTGTCACCTCGGTCACCGCCCTGGAAATCAGCCAGCTCGCCGAGCAGGTCAAGGCCAGCGTGGTGGAACGGCGGAACGCCCGCGGCGGCCGCGGCGCAGCCGAGCACCTGATCGCCGCGCTGCGCTGCCTGTACAAGCACGCCATCGCGGACGGCATCCTGACCGAAGACCAGAACCCCGCGGCCCGCGTGCCCAAGCCCCGCCGGCTGCGCAGCACCCGCCGGGCACTGCCCGATAACCGGCTCGAGGAAATTTCCCAGGTCGCCGCGTCCACCGGGGATGACCCGGCCCTGGACGCGCTGCTGCTCCGGCTGCACACCGAGACCGCATGCCGGCGCGGGGGCGCCCTGGCACTGCTGCCCGAAGACCTCGACCCGGAGCAATGCCTCATCAGGCTGCACGAGAAAGGCGGAACCCTGCGGTGGCAGCCCGTGTCACCCACGCTCATGTCGCACCTGCTCGCGCACGGCGAAAGCCGGGGCGGCCTGGGCACATGCCAGCGCCTGCTGCGGTACGCCAGCGGCCGCCCGATCACCTCGCGGCGCTACGACTACCTCTGGCGGCGCCTCGGCCGCGAGCTCCCGTGGGTAGCGACCCAGCAAGTCAGCATGCACTGGATCCGGCACACGATCCTGACCTGGGTCGAGCGCAACTTCGGCTTCGCCGTCGCCCAGGCCTACGCCGGCCACGAAGACCACGGCCGGGGAGGGCGGGCCATGGCAACGTACGTCCGCGCCGGGCTCCCCGAGGTCGCGACAGCCCTCGCCGCCCTGACAGGCGAGCCACATCCCCTAGCCACAAAACTCGCCTCCTCATGAGCGGGCGGAGGGCGATAGTTCGTCCGCACGCGGAGTCTCGCCCCTGTGGGCTGGGCGCAGCTGCATGATCCTTGCGCAGCCGATGGCGGCCTCGAAGTCGCGGTCTTAGAAATTCTTGTCGCCGACGAGGGTCTGGCTGAGCCGGGCGCGACCAGGTCCGGTCCGCGGCGCGCGGCCGACCCCAGGCCGACACCACTCTCGCTGGACCCCTCCCTGCGGCTAGACCTGAGGACGTTCCGGCCATGTGCTGCGTTGCGATCGGGACTCAGGATCATCAGCCGGCCTCTTGCGGTTCCTGTCGCCCATAGCACGCGCCAGTCCTTCAGGAGTTCCAGGAATCCGCCCGATTCATGAAGCGCGTGAAGCCGGCCGCCCGCGGTCTCGTATCCATTAGCAGAGGTCTCTTGCCCGAAGGCGGACGCAGGTAGCCTGCTGTCGTGGCCGACGGCAGCGAAGAATACCTGGCTCGTGAGGCGAGAGCGCGGAAGAAGATCGACAAGCAACTCGTCGACGCAGGCTGGGTCGTGCAAAGCCAGGACGCGATCAACCTGCACGCCGGTCCCGGAGTGGCGGTCCGCGAGGTTGTCCTGGAGAAACCGCATGGCCGCGCGGACTACGTGCTCTTCGCGCAGGGCAGGCCGGTCGGGGTGATCGAGGCCAAGGCCGAGGGGACCACCTTGACCGAGGTGGAGCACCAGTCCGCGAAGTACGCCGAGGGACTGCCCGCCTGGATGCAGCCCCCGTTACGACCGCTGCCGTTCATCTACGAGTCCACGGGCACCGAGACGCGCTTCACCAACGGCCAGGACCCCGACGCCCGCAGCCGCCGGGTGTTCAGCTTCCACCGGCCCGAGACGCTCCTGGAGTGGGTCCGGCAGATTCAGGAGGACCCCGCTGTACCGACGCTGCGCGCCCGGCTGCGAGCGATGCCGGAGCTGGACGAGGCCGGGCTGTGGAGCGCGCAGGCGCGGGCAATCCGCAACCTGGAGGAATCGCTGCGCGAGGACCGGCCGCGCGCGGTCATCCAGATGGCTACCGGCTCCGGCAAGACCTTCATGGCCGCCAACATCTCCTACCGACTGATCCGGCATGCGAACGCGCGCCGGGTGCTGTTCCTGGTGGACCGCTCGAACCTGGGCAGGCAGACCAAGCTGGAGTTCGACAAGTTCGTCATCCCCGAGACCCGGCGCAAGTTCCCGGCCGAGTACATCGTCCAGCACCTCTCCTCGAACACCGTGGACCCCAGCAGCCGGGTCTGCATCTCGACTGTGCAGCGGATCTACTCCATCCTGCGCGGCGAGACGGAGCTGGACCCCGAGGCCGACGAACATTCAGCCTACGAGCTGGGCCTCACCGAGCCCGTTCCGGTCACCTATAACCGGGACCTGCCGCCCGAGGCGTTCGACATTGTCATCATCGACGAGTGCCACCGCTCAATCTACGGGCTGTGGCGGCAGGTGATCGAGTATTTCGACGCGCACCTGATCGGGCTGACGGCCACGCCGACCCGGCAGACCTTCGGGTTCTTCCACCAGAACCTCGTCATGGAGTACAACCACGACCAGGCGGTGGCCGACAAGGTGAACGTGGACTTCAGCGTCTACGAGATCCAAACCGAGGTCACCCTGCAGGGCGGCACGGTGGAGAAGGGCGACTGGGCCGGGTTCAGGAACCGGCAGACCCGCGCCGTCCGCTGGCAGGAGGCCGACGACCCCACGCCGTACAAGCCAGCCCAGCTCGACCGCGCCGTCGTGGCCGCCGACCAGATCCGGACCGTGATCTCGACCTTCCGCGACAAGCTCTTCACCGAGCTGTTCCCCGGCCGCACCACCGTCCCCAAGACGCTCATCTTCGCCAAGGACGACTCGCACGCCGATGACATCGTGCAGGCCGTCCGCGAGGTGTTCGCCAAGGGCAACGAGTTCGCCACGAAGATCACCTACCGGCCGCACGACGGGAAGCCCGACGACCTCCTCCAGGCCTTCCGCAACTCCATGTACCCGCGCATCGTCGTGACGGTGGACATGATCGCGACCGGCACGGACGTCAAGCCGCTGGAGTGCCTGCTGTTCATGCGGTCGGTCAAGAGCCGGACCTACTTCGAGCAGATGCTCGGCAGGGGCGTCCGCGTCATCGACGACACCGACTTCCAGGCCGTCACCGACGACGCGAAGCAGAAGGACGGGTTCGTGGTCGTCGATGCCGTGGGCGTTACCCACTCCCCGCTCGCGGACAACATCCAGCCGCTGGACCGCAAGCCCACCCAGAACCTCGACGTCCTGTTCAAGCAGCTCAGCTTCGGCCGAGCTGACGCGGAGATCGCCTCGACCATCGCCGGGCGCCTCGCCCGGCTCGACAAGCGCATCACCCGCGAGGACCGCGCGCACCTCCAGGCAATGGCCAACGGCACTGACCTGACGACCATCGTTCATCAGATCGTCGATGCGCTTGACCCCGACCAGCAGCTCGCGGCGGCCGTCAAGGCATCGGGGTCACCTGAGCCAGGCGAGGCCGCCCTCGCCCAGGCTGCCCAGGGGATGCTCAGCCAGGCGCTGCTCCCGCTGACCACGAACCCCGACTTGCGCAACGCCATCGTCAACGTGCGGAAGTCCTACGAGCAGACCATCGACGAGGCAACCAGGGACAAGGCCATCTTCGCGGGCTACTCCGAGGCAGGCCGCGAGAGAGCCGGAGCCATCGTCACATCCTTCAAGCGGTTCATCGAGGACAACAAGGATGACATCCGCGCCCTCCAGGTTCTCTATAGCCGCCCCTACGCCGAGCTGCTGACCTTCTCCGAGATCAAGGAGCTGGCCCAGGCCATCGCACGGCCGCCGCAGCAGTGGACGCCCGAGCTGCTATGGCGCTCCTACGAGATGCTCGACAAGTCCAGGGTGCGCAGCTCCGGGACGCGGACGCTCACCGACATCGTGTCCCTCGTCAGGTACGCCCTGAAGCAGGACCAGGAACTGGTACCGTTCCGCGATCAGGTAGACGAGCGGTTCGCGGCCTGGCTGGCTTCCCAGGAGCAGCAGGGCGTCGTATTCACCGAGAGCCAGATCCAGTGGCTAACCTGGATGAAGGAGAGCATCGCCAGCGACATGGGCATCGGGACAGACTCCTTCGAATATACGCCATACGCAGAGCATGGCGGAATCGGGAAGGCAGTTCAGGTGTTCGGTGACAATCTTCCGTCGCTGATGGATGAACTGACTCAGGCGCTCGCCGCATGAGCGATCTGCCTGCTGGTTGGACGAGAACGAAGCTCGGCGACGTAGCTGACTTTGTTGTCGACGGCGATCATAATCCACCTAAGCGTGTATCAGATGGCGTGCCGCATTTGACTGCGCGAAACGTAAAAGGTGGCCGACTGGTACTCGATAGATGCACATTCATTTCGTCCGAGGACTTCGTCAGAACTGGCAGGCGCTACACTCCGGCTGCTGGCGATGTAATTGTGACCTGTGTAGGCACGCTGGGCCAAACAGCCATCGTCCCCAGCGGCCTTTCATTCAGTGCCGATAGAAACCTCGCTGCGATAAGGCCGGGTGAGGCAGTCCAGAGTGCATTTCTGAAAGCATTCTTGGACGCTCCAGCCGCTCAGGACTTTATGCGCAATGCTTCGGGATCGACCGCGCAACCCCACCTCTATCTGGGCGACCTGCGCGACCTAGCTATCCCACTGCCCCCCATAGCTGAGCAGGGCCGGATCGTCGTCGCGATCGATGAAGAGTTCTCCCGAATAGACGCCGGGTCGGCCGGAATTAGCCGCGCCCAGAACCAAGCCAGACGCCAGGAGCCCGCGATTTTGCAGAGTGCGGCGGCACGCGCCGCCTCCAGCCATCAGAAGTCTTTCGTAGGGAATCTCTTGCGGGAGCCACTGCGAAATGGTCATTCTGCCAAGGCCAACCCTGGCGGCAGTGTCCCAATTTTTACTCTAACAGCAGTAACGAGCGGCACGTTTACAGTAGCGAATACGAAGCTAACCGCAGCAGATCCGGCCAGAGTTAAAGATCTCTGGGTCGCGCCAGGCGACATCCTTATCGAGCGATCCAACACGCCGGAGCTGGTAGGTACAACCCGCCTGTACAACGGACCAGCTGACCTTGCCGTTTTTCCTGACCTAGTTATTCGGGCGCGCTTTTCGAACCTCGTTCGGCCGGAATATGCTGAACTTATCTTCCGGGCACCTTCTAGCAGGGATTATTTCCGGCGCAGCGCTCAAGGCATTAGTGGGACGATGCCCAAGATAGATCAAGGTATTGTTGAGCAACTCGAAATTTCAATTCCACCAGTTGAGATCCAGCAGCAGATAGTCGAGCACGCTAGGATACAACTAGATTCCCTTGTAAGGCTTCGCCGAGATCTGACTCTGGCAAACAAGAAAGTAGAACAACTTCGTCGCTCCGTTCTGGCAGCTGCCGTATCGGGGAAATTGGTCCAGCAAGATCCAGTCGACGAACCAGCGTCCGCGCTGCTTGAACGGATGGGAGCAGAGCGAGCCTCGCGGAGTAGCCCGCGATTCACGCGGACTCGCAAGGCCATTCTGCCACGGGAGAAAGCCGAAGCATGAGCGAAAGCGCTACCATCGTCCGGAAGCTCTGGAATTACTGCGATGTCCTTCGCGATGACGGCCTATCGTATCAGGACTACATTGAGCAGCTCACTTTCCTACTCTTCCTGAAGATGGCCGACGAGCAGACCAGGGCGCCCTTCAACCGGCCGAACATCCTGCCCGCTGGATTCGACTGGGACTCGCTGGTGCGCAAGGACGGCGATGCGCTGGACCTGCATTACCGCCATATCCTCGCCGAGCTGGGCAGGCACCCTGGCACGCTGGGGGTGATCTTTGGCAAAGCGCAGAACAAGATCCAGGACCCGGCCAAGCTAAGGCGCCTCATCGCCGACCTCATCGGCAAAGAACAGTGGATGACGATGGACGCCGACGTCAAGGGCGACGCCTACGAGGGACTGCTGGCGAAGAACGCCGAGGACGTCAAGTCGGGAGCTGGACAGTACTTCACGCCCCGGCCCCTCATCCAGGCGATCGTGGACGTCATGCAGCCCGTGGCCTCCGACCGGGTGTACGACCCGGCCGCCGGGACCGGCGGCTTCCTGCTCTCCGCGTACGAGCACATGAAGTCCGCGCGACTCGACCCGGACCAGAAGCAGTTCCTGCGCGACGCGGCCCTCCGAGGCTGGGAGATCGTCGACGCCACGGCCCGGCTGTGCGCGATGAACCTGCTACTGCACGGCATCGGCACGCCAGGCGGGGAAAGCCTGGTCACCGTCGATGACGCGCTGCGTGTCCAGCCGTCCGGCTACCGGGCTGACATGGTGCTCACCAACCCGCCGTTCGGCCGGAAGTCGTCCTACAAGGTGATCAACGCCATGGGCGAGACCGAACGGGAGGACATGAGCTACCTGCGCGAGGACTTCTGGGCGACCACCTCCAACAAGCAGCTCAACTTCCTCCAGCATGTCCACTCACTGCTCCGAATCAACGGCAGGGCCGCGATCGTGGTCCCGGACAACGTCTTGTTCGAGGGCGGCGCTGGCGAGACGATCCGCCGGAAGCTCCTGCACGACTGCGATGTCCACACGCTCCTGCGGCTGCCGACGGGCATCTTCTACGCAGGCGGCGTCAAGGCGAACGTCCTCTTCTTCGACCGGAGGCCGCCGCATGAGGAAGCGCAGACGAGCAGGCTGTGGATCTACGACTTCCGCACTAACCAGAGCTTCACGCTCAAGACCCGCCAGCTAGTCCGGGCTGACCTCCAGAACTTCGTGCAGTGCTTCAACCCCGCAGACCGGCACAACCGTTCCGAGACGGAGTGCTTCCGCGCCTTCGGCTACGGCGAACTGGTGGCGCGGGACAAGGCATCCCTGGACATCCTCTGGCTGCAGGACAAGTCGCTGGAGGACTCAGCCAACCTTCCCGCACCCGAGGTCATCGCGGCTGAGATCGTCGAGGATCTTCAGGCTGCCCTGGAGCAATTCACGGCCGTTGCCCTCTCATTGTCCAGTAGAGACAGCGAGCCCGCATAATGTGGCGGCGGCCCGAACCGCGCTACTGGCCGCCTGACCGGCAATACTGTGGCCGATGGCCAGCCCGCCCCCACCAAACCCAGCCGCACTCCGGCGCGCAGGGCCCGTCCCAGCCGGGTGAGCGGTAGCGACGGCGCGTGGAATTCGCTCGGCCGCATGCCGGGGCCCAGGTAGGCTTGCGGGCAGTCAGCGAGTCCTCGTGCTCGCCACGACGATCTCGGCGTCATCCTGGCTAGCCGACTGCCACGGGTGACGCCAAATCCTCTGGCAGGCCGGAATGACGGCTGCCTCTAGAGCGCATCAGCTGCGGTCACCTGTCACATCCGACGCCAGCCTGTGAGTCGCGAGGCGCGCAGCCGGCCCGGAGGGCCGCGAGTAGACGGGCGAGGAGGTTCCGGTGAAGGTCCGGCGGGTTTCGGTCAGCAATTTCCGTGGCGTGCGGTCCGGGAGTGTTCTGCTGGATACGCGCAGCTTGCTGGTGGGCGGCAACTCGGTGGGAAAGTCGACGGTCTGCGAGGCGCTTGACCTAGTGCTGGGCCTGGAGCGGCTCTACCGACGGCCCGTGATCGACGAGTACGACTTTCATCAGGCGCGCTACCGGGCCGGCAAGGCCGGCGGCACGGAGCCGGCGCCGGAGGTCCGCATCGAGGTCGTGCTCACCGACTTGTCAGACGAAGCCCAGCGCCGGTTCGCCGGGCACCTGCGGCCGTGGTCTGCCGAGAAAGACGATTTCGCGCCGCCTGCGGCCGATGACGCCACTGAACTCGCAGACGGCGGGTGGTGCCTGCCGGTGGTGTTCCTGGGCCGGTTCAGCCCCGAGGAGGATGACTTCGAGGGCAGCACGTTCTTCGCGCACCCGCACCGCCCCGAGAGTGACTACGAGCCTGGTGAGCTCGGAGGCGGTCTGGCACCGTTTCGCCGGGATGATAAGAGGTTCTGCGGGTATCTGTACCTGCGGCCGAACCGGACCGGGAACCGGGCGCTGAGCTTCGGCCGCGGCTCGCTGATCGATACCATCGTGCGGCTGGAGTCGGACAAGGCCGGCTCGCTGTGGACCAGCGCGCTGGACGAGCTTGACGGCATCGACCTGGCGGAGTCCACCCCCGGGTTCGGGAAGATCCGCGCCGAGGTGCTGTCCCGGGTCCGGAAGTTCCTGTCAGTGCCCGACGACGACACGGCTGTCGGCGTGCGCCCCTCGGACCTGACGCGCGAGCACCTGCGCGAGGTACTGCGCATGTTCATCGCGACCCAGCCGGGGGTGTACGCGGTGCCGTTCAACCGGCTGTCAACGGGCGCGCTGAACGTGCTGGTCTTCGCCCTGCTGACCTACATCGCCGACTTGCGCGGCCCCGGCTCGGTGATCTTCGCCATGGAGGAGCCCGAGATCGCCCTGCCGCCGCACACGCAGCGGAGGATGGTCGACTTCGTCGCAAAGACGATGGGGCAGGCGATCGTCACCTCGCACTCGCCGTATGTCATCGAGCGGTTCGCCCCGGAGGAGGTCGTCGTCCTCAACCGCGACGACGCCGGGACCCTCACCAGCAGCACCATTGACCTCAGCGGCCACATCAAGCCCCAGAGGTACCGCGTCCTGCGCCGCCAGTTTGCCGAGGCCATCCTGGCGAACGCTGTCCTCGTCGCCGAGGGCGGCACCGAGGTTGCCGTCTACCTCGCAGTGGCCGATGTCCTGGACGCCGGCAAGACGCCCGGCTACCAGCACCCTGACGTAGCCGGCCTGGCGGTATTCGACGCGGGCAGCGACTCGTCCGTCCCCGCGTTCGGGCCGGTCTTCGCCGCCATGGGCAAGATCGTGTTCGGCACCCACGACACGATGAAGACCGCGTATACCGACGACCAGAAGAAGAAGGCGGAGTCGTTCGCGATCCATTACGAGATCCCCTATCTGGGCATGGAGGACCTCCTCATCAGCGAGGTCAGTCCCGTCGCGCTCCGCAGGTTCCTCGCCGCGGTCGCCTCCCGCGACGACTACCCCCACGAGGCCGGCGACCTCCCCGACGGCGCGACCGACGCGCAGGTGGTGGCTCTGGCGAAGGAAGTCCTGAAGGCACGGAAGGCCACTGAGTACGCGCCGTTGGTCATCGCCGAGTGCAGCGCTGCCGAACTGCCGCCCACTCTGGTCAAGCTGATGCTCGACATCAACGCGCACCTGACGGCCAGGGCCGCCGCTGTTGCGGCCGAGCCGGGGATCCAGGCCAGCCCGGCCGACGGCGGCCATCCGGAGCCGGGCGGCGCCGGTGGGGCGTGATGGAACTCGATGACACCCGCCGCGCGTTCCTTGACGCGGCGGGCCACCTGCTGATCGAGGGCGGGCCGGGCAGCGGCAAGACCACCATCGCGCTGCTCAAGGCCGCCCGGACGCTTGAGACGCTGCAACCCGAGCAGCGCGTGGTGTTCCTGTCGTTCTCGCGAGCCGCCGTCCGGCAGATCTCCGACCGCGTCGCCGAGCACCTTCCCCGCGCCGTGCGCGGTCGCCTGGAGATCCGCACGTTCCACGCGTTCTTCATGGACTTCGTCCGCGCGCACGGGCCGCTGCTGACCGGAGTCCCGGCAGTGTTCCTGCCGCCCGACGCGGAGAACCCGCGCAAGGCTGACCACGACGGGGACTGGCACGCCGAGACCCGGGAGCTCGCCGGCCGCGGGACCTACGTGTTCGACCAGCTCGCACCAGTCACCGCCACACTCCTGGACCGCAGCCCCGCCTTGCGACGGCTATACAGCGACCGGTACCCGCTCGTCATCGTGGACGAGTTCCAGGACACCAACCTGGACCAGTGGCGCGCCATCCATGCGCTGGCACAGGCCAGCACGACTATCCTGCTCGCCGATCCTGACCAGCGGATCTACGAAGGCTGGATCCCCGGTGTCGACGAGGCGCGCCTGCAGCAAGCCGTCGAGGCCCTCGCGCCGGGGCGCTTCGACCTGGCCGGCGACAACCACCGCAGCCCAGGCAACGGCATCCTCGACTACGCCAACGCTGTCCTGCGCGACCAGCCAGCCTCCCGGCCCGAGACGGTCCACGACCTCCGCTACCGCTATCCCTCCACCCCGGAGCAGCTAGCTCATAAGGTGATCCCGCTGGTCCAGGGCCAGCTCGCCGAGCAACTCGGCCGACTGCCCACCATCGCCGTCCTGGCCCCCTCCAACGCACTGGCCGCGAGCGTCTCCGAGGAGATCTCCGAGGACCGCCAGACATCTAAAGGGCAGGTGCTCCCTGCGATTGACCACGAGCTGGTATGGGACCCAGGCCTGTCCGCCGCCGCCGGGTTCGTCGTGGCGAGCATCCTCGAATGGCCGACCATGGCACCCGCTGATGCCATCACCACGACCCTGCGCAAAATCGCGGACTTCTACCGGGTCAAGCTCGCCGACAAGAAGACGGCCGCCGCCAGGTCGGCGGTCACCTCCATCGAGACCGCCATCACGAGATTCCTCACCGGGAAGAGCGCGGTCACCAACACTGCGAAGGCAATCATCTCCGCTTACGACAGCGGTCTGCGGCTCACCGGCAGTCCCGTGACCGACTGGCGGCTCGCGCGGGCGAGGCTGCGCGGGTCATCACAGCTGGATGAGGTGTTCAGCCGGGCGCGGCTGCTCCGCCTGCTCCGGGCCACCGACGCGCTCGCCTGGGGACTCAACGACATCTGGGACGGCCGGGCCTCTTACCCGGGCGCCGCCGACCTGGTCGGCCGCATCCTCGCCGACGAACTCGTCACCGGCCGGCCCGCCGAGTCTCACCCGGTCACGCTGATGAACATGTACAAGTCGAAGGGAAAGGAGTTCGACGCTGTCCTCATCGTGGAAGGGCTGCACCACGCCAGGCTCCTTGACCCCGACTGGGATGCCAGGCGCATCACGCAGCGACGCCGCGTCCTCCGCGTCGCGATCACCCGGGCCCGGCACATCGTGGTCTTCATACGCCCCCAGGATGCCGCCCAGCTCACGCCGCCAGCCAGCCGACATCAATTGGCACGCAGCACAGGACCCTGACGCAGGACACTGAAGATGCCGCCGACTGGTACTGCGGTACCCGCCAAGGGCCGGAAGCGGCCCAGGAGGTGGAGCTGATCAAAGACAGCTGCTAGGTGCCAGCCGACCAGGCCGCAGCCATGGCGCGGGGCCTGGCCTCGCTGAACGGCGGCGACGTCCGCGTCGTAGCGACACGCAACTTCGCCCAGACCGTGGCCAGGGCAACAGGGAATCCGTCCTACACCGCAGATCGCGGAAGCGGCGTGCCGGCTGCCCGCACCGTAACGGGCCAGGCGGTTCCGATGTCATCGCGAACTACGGCGCGGTGTCCACACGCTCTCTAGCGGACATTCAAAGGCTGCGAGGTCACCAGGTAGCGTGACCGCGAGGGGAGTCGGTCGATGACGGAGGACGCCGGAACGCCTGCGTTACTGGTGGTGGGAGATGTTCTGCTAGCTGGCGCCGAGGCGCTGGCAGGCGAGCAGGCTGCGCGGGCGAGCCTCAAGGTCCGCTCTGGAGAGCATCTTGCGGCCATTTTCTTGTCCGGGCTGCTCGGCCGGACGCCGTCGGAATTCGACGACGGCGGCGGTCCCGACCTCGTGTTCGATGCGCATGACAAGGCGTGGTTTGCGTTCGCGAGCCCTGCGGCCTTCGAGATCAAGTCACTGCCGGGTGCCTGCCGCCAGGAGCTGGGCCCGCTGCTCCGCAATGGCGCCTCCGGCCGGAAGGCGTCAGTTCCGTTCCGGTTTCGCGTGTGGACGGCGGCTGAGGTTATGCGCGATGCGCACCCGGTGATCCTGAAAGCTGAGTCCTCGCTTGTGCGCAAGACATCGCCTCGGTGCTCTCGCCATGTCTTCCTGATCACGCATCCGTATGACCACTTCGCGCTTGATGTCGCACGATCTGCGACTGTCAGTCACCTCATGCCAGTGCAGGTCAGCTATGACGCGCTTGACAGCCTCTGGGTCCTCTGGCCGCCCCAGAAGCTCGTCATGTGGTCCAGGGCCACCCGGGCCTGGACTGACATACTGTTCGTCGGCGATGACGCCGTGATTCCCGATCCCGACTGGGCCTTGTCATTCATCCAGAACGTCGAGCTTTCCTATATGCCCGGTGCCGGAGCCTGCTGGGTTCGCGTGCCGTGCGGTCCCGCCGGTAGCGGGTCCGGCCGCAGATCAGGAAGTGCATGGCTGCGGCCCCGTTCTTTCCTGTGAGGGGCCGTTGTTCCAGCTGCCTTGCCCGCGCCGGTTGCAGATCCCGCAGAACAGCAGACTGCGCAGGGCGCAGGGCGCTTACTGCTGCGGGGCGGCGGATCACCTGGGCGGGCGTTCCTGGCGGT
>Ga0307375_10002572_pt1 | contig 18473 bp, 16 predicted proteins | sample TR1MG_FD_202531 | JGI IMG/M metagenome (GOLD analysis project Ga0307375, IMG submission 202531) | Soil microbial communities from Risofladan, Vaasa, Finland - TR-1 | ecosystem: Environmental > Terrestrial > Soil > Coastal area > Acid sulfate soil | place: Finland: Risofladan, Vaasa | collected... | reverse complement strand
GCGGCACGTCGGTACAACTCAGGCTGGTACCGCTTCAGCCACATGAGCTTCGGCAATCCGTACTGGTTGCCGGGGACGTTCCCGGTGAGCCGGTAGAACTCCGCAGGATCCATCGCATCGATAAGCGCGGGCACGAACTCCTGTCCGCGAATATCGACATTCAAAATCGATGGGCCGAGAATCTTCCGATCCGCACTTACCGGAACGACCGCCTCTCCCATCGAGGCGACGGCGAGCGCTGAGATTACCGCGCCTGAACGGGTCGCGGCCGCACGGATCGTCTCCTTGATTCTGTCCCACACAACGGGCGTGTCGAGGATTGCTTCCTGAGGATGAGGTGCGCTGATGTCGTACTCCGAATATGCGGATGAGAGGATCTCACCTGTATCGGAGAACACAATTGCCTTGCAGCCGGTTGTCCCCACATCGATTCCGAGCAGACCCATCACCGCCTACCGCTACGCAAACAGGGAAGCGTTACCCGAAGTCTGGAGTCGGTCCCGGATAATGCTCCGGGTGACTTCATAGACTGCATCCTGACCCGCTTCGATGTCTCCGTTTCCGCACGTGGAAATGTACGCCTGGCGAAGTTCCATTCCGATGTTGATCTTGGCGATTCCCCGTTTGACGCCTTCAAGGATGTAGTGGCCGGGAATCCCACTTCCACCGTGGAGCACTATCGGCAGCTTCGCAGCCTGCGCGACCGCCGAGAGATGATCAAGATCAAGACGCGCTTCGATCTTCTTCTCAAGCTGCAGGTGCCTGGCGATCTGGCCGTGAACGTTGCCGATTGCCGCCGAAAGCCAGTCGCATCCGGACTTTGCGGAAAAGAGTGCGGCGTCTTCGACCGTGGTAAAGCCTCGCTTACTCGCGAAAAGCTCCTCATACGGCGGCATCGGTCCCTCTTCATGGCCGACGACCGCGCCGAGCTCACCTTCCACCGGAACTCCGAAATGCGCCGCGAGTTCCACCACTTCGGCAGACGCCCGTATGTTCTCCTCGAGCACCAGGCGTGAGCCGTCGATCATGACCGAGTCATAGCCGAGCTCGAGTGCGTGGGCAATTTCAGTTCGGTAGTCGATCCGGATTCCGTCTTCGTCCACCACCGGCATGTGATCCAGGTGAAGCCGCGTGTGGGCGGGGTCGACCCATCGATCATACTCTTTTTTCACCGCATCCATGCTGACGCTTTCGAATTTCACCCATTCGAGGCGCGCGACAGCGACGAACGCAAAGGAACGCTCGTCCCGAACTGCCGAGACGATCGGCTTGATCATGGGGAGATAGGGAACGTTGAACGCCGGAATGACCGTTTTGTGGCCGAAAGCTGTCGACATGATTTGTCGGCTATTCATGAAGAGGTACCCCCGTTTGAAGCGGTTTAAAGATATTCTAAACCCGCTGATATCAACCGGTCAATGGATTCCTGCTGCCCGTCGATTCGCGGACTATCAGCTCGGATCCGACTAGCCGTAGAAGCGGCCGATCGCTGTTGTCCCCGCCGATTCGGCGGAACAGGAGCTCGACCGCGTCATGACTCATCCGGTCAATATCCTGGGAAACGGTGGTCAGCGGCACTTGCGAAATGGAGGAGTAGATGACGTTATCGTACCCGGCAACTGCAATATCTGTCGGAATTCGAAACGCTCGATCCACTATCGCCCGCACAGCGCCGAGCGCGAGGATGTCGTTTATCGCCATGATGGCGTCCGGTTTTCGCTGAGTGAGCAGAAGCCGCGTTGCGGCAACGCCTGACTGATAGTCCGGATGTTTGGCACGCACAATCATGCGATCGCTGAACTTCAGTGACCGATCCGAGAGAGCCCGCCTGAATCCTTCGATGCGGGTCGCCGCAGGAATCACCGAGTCGTCCTCCACACTGAGGAAGACTATGTCGCGATGTCCGCAATCAAGCAGGTGGTTCGCAACATCGTAGGAGCCGCGGGTGAGGTCCGCCATCGCGCAGTCGGCAGAAAGGCCTGGGTAGCGGGAGGAGACAAAGACGTACGGTACACCGGATGCATCGAGATTTCGAAATGCACGGAATTTCCTGCCGATATCCTGCAGAGCGGGGACTATGAGTACACCCTCCACCATCTTGCCGATGAAATCTTCCACGATCTGATTCTGCTTGCCGACATCATCTGATGAGAGCGAAAGAATGAGGCCGAATCCATGTTTCTTGACATAGTTGTCCAGATGGCGGGTAAGAGCGGCAAAAAACGGATTTTCGATATCCGTAACGACCAGCCCGATCGTGTGCGATCGCTGGGTCGCAAGGTTACGGGCAAGTGGATTCGGTGTGTAGCCGAGCCTCTGCGCAATGCCCAGAACGCGTTCCCGCGTCCTGGCGTTCACGCCGGGTCGGTCATTCAGCACCAGAGAGACTGTTGCCTGAGAAACTCCCGCTGCGGCTGCCACATCCTTGAGTTTGACCATTCCGGGATTATACGGCCTGCGGTTCGGTTCTGTCATCGAAGAAATTTCTTGCGGAAAATAGGCCATTCGGTGTATTATTCCCTAAAGCGGTTTAAAGCTAATCATCTCCGGATTGTTGCATCCTGTTCTCCGTGTAACCGAATTTCGGCAAGGGCGCGGTTTCGGCATGATGTCGGTTTGAGACGCTCAAGGAGGGTGTTCTGCGGTGGCCTCGTTACTCGAACTTCGGGCAGTTACCAAGAGTTATGGACCAGTTCGGGCGGTCAACGAAGTGTCGTTCAGCATCGGCCGGGGCGAAATACACTCACTTGTCGGAGAGAACGGCGCAGGAAAGTCCACACTGGTCAAAATGATCACAGGACTCGAAGTGCCGGATTCCGGCGAAATCCTCCTCGACGGGTCGGCCTGTCACTTCCGGACGCCCATCGAAGCGCGGGAGGCCGGAGTTACGGTGGTCTACCAGGATCCGAAACTCTTTCCGCATCTTGATGTGGCGGAGAATATCTTCATGGGGATATATCCACGAAACGCACTTGGTCTTGTATCGAGGCGGACAATGTACGCGGAAGCGAAACGGCTGCTCGCGGAGCTCGATGTGCCGATTGACCCGCGGTCCCTGATCGCAGGGCTGACGGTAGCGGAGATTCAGTTCGTAGAGATCATTCGCGCGATGTACGCTGACTTACGGTTGCTTATTCTCGATGAGCCAACGGCCTCTCTGACGCCTTCGGAGGCCGATCGATTATTCGCTCTCATCGAATCTCTGAAGCGGAAGGGAAAGTCAATCGTGTTTATTTCGCACCGGCTCGAAGAGGTGCGGAAGATCTCGGACACGGTAACGGTGATGCGGGACGGAAGACACGTAGTGACAGCACCTGCAGCCGACTTCTCGGAGTCCGACCTGGTCAGGGCGATGGTGGGCCGTGAGCTCGAATCACTGTTTGTCAGGAGCCACGCGTCGATCGACCGATCCCGGGTGATCCTGGAAGTCCGGAATCTCAGTCTTCCAGGATACTTCAGGAATGTCAGTTTTTCAATTCATTCCGGTGAAATAGTAGGAATGGCAGGACTTGTCGGGGCGGGCAGAACGGAGATCGCCGAGTCCATCTTCGGTATTCGACCTCCGGCTTCAGGAGAAGTATTTGTCAACGGCAGCCTTGTGCGACCGACCTCCTCGGCAACGATGCGGGAAAACGGTGTCGCCTATCTTCCCGAAGACCGTGATCTGCATGGCCTCATCATGGATATGGGTGTTTCGGCAAACGTTACTCTGACAGTCCTGGACGAGCTGGGGAGAAATGGAATCATAACGCGGCAAGCTCAGAATCAGAGCGCCGGAGCATACGTGCGCGATCTTGAGATAAGAACTGAGACGCTCGACACCCCGGTCAAAAGGCTCTCTGGCGGCAACCGGCAGAAAGTGGTCTTTGCTAAGTGGCTTGCCACCAAACCGTCAGTCTTCATCCTGGACGAGCCGACTCACGGTATCGACATCGGGAGCAAGTCTCAGGTGCACGAACGAATAGCACGCCTCGCCGACCAGGGTTTTGCGGTGCTGCTCATCTCGTCCGATCTGCCGGAAATCCTCTCCATGTGCGACCGGATTCTCGTAGTGAGCGCTGGCGAAATCGTATCCGAGTTTGCACGAGATGAGGCGAATCAGGAAAAGGTCATGTTTGCGGCAACTTCCGGAAGGAGACGGTACCGGGATGAGAACTGAAAAGCCCGGCTCAATCCGGGAACGTATATCTCAGAATGCACTTCAGTTCCGCGTCGTAAGCGTCTTCTTTTCGTTTGTAGTCTTATTCGCGCTGTTCGCATTCTCATCGAAGAACTTTCTCAACGTCCAGAATGTGAAGGTGATCGCCTTCAACGCGTCGCTTCTCATCATTGTGGCAAGCGGAGAGGCATTCGTCGTGCTGACGCGGAATCTGGACGTCTCGGTCGGTTCAATAATCGGATTGACCGGTTATCTCATTGCAAAAACGGCGGCAGCACATCTGTTCGGCGGAGTAGAACTCATCCTGATGGCACTCCTGATCGGTGCGATCCTCGGTGCGCTGAACGGTCTGGCCGTCGCGTACGGCAGGGTCCCGTCGATCGTAGCTACGCTCGGCACCCTGTCGATCTATCGTGGTATCACCTACATCATCGGTCATGGAATCGAGGTGCCCTCCGGCGCTCTCCCGCGGTGGATGATACGGGGAGCCGACGCGACAGTCCTCGGAGTGCCGTTCGTCGTTATCATCGCTGTATTCATCGTGGCGCTGCTGACCTATCTGCTGCGCAATGTGCCGCTGTTCCGCAGAATCTATGCCGTTGGGTCAAGTCCCGCGGCAGCCGTTTCCTACGGACTACGGTCGAATCGGGTCGTGCTCCTGGCCTACATCATGTGCGGCACGCTCGTAGGCCTCGCCGGGTTTCTCTACGCATCTCGGGTCGGAACAATAACGGTCAATCTCGGCCGCGACTGGGAGATGATGGCGCTGGCGGCAGTGGTCCTCGGTGGCGTGAGTACCATGGGCGGTTCGGGAAATCTCGTTGGCGTTCTATTCGGAGCCATGATCCTTTCCACCATAGATAACGGACTGGTGCTCGCGGGTGCACCTGAGTTCTGGCGGATGTTTATCCAGGGGAGCGCGATCGTGGCAGCTATCACGGTCGATGCGCTCATCGAGCGGCGCATCAGATCAGTGTTCTCCCATCGAAAGGCGTGAAGGGCAGACAATGAAGCAGTTCGTGCGAAGATATCGCTGGGAGTTGTTCATAGTTGCGATGCTTGCGATCGCCGTCATCTGGTCATCAGGACTTTCGCCGTTCTACCTGGATGCGCAACAGCTGCTCTACTCGTCGCGGAACTTCGTGTTCACGGGAATCATGGCGATGGGACTGATGATGATCATCGTCACCGGGGAGATGGACCTGTCGCTCCCTTCGATTCTTGCGGTCTGCACGGTGGTGCTGGCGAAGTTCTCGAGCTGGAACATTCCCCTCGCGCTTGCTCTTCCGGCAATCGTCGTCGTGGGCTCACTACTTGGTCTACTGAACGGGGTGCTGGTCACGCGACTCAAGCTGCCGTCACTCGCTGTGACGCTCGGCACAATGGGAGCATACCGCGGACTCGCGTTCATAATCGGTTCCGAAGTGGGTTACACCTCGTTCAACGGGCAGTACCTGTGGCTCGGTGCTTCGAACATCGGCAAGAGCGCAATTCCGACAATGCTTGTTGTCTACCTCTTCTGCGCCGCGGTATTCGTGGCGCTCGCCCACTTCACCACCTTCGGCAGGCGATGCTTCGCCGTCGGAAATAATGCGGTAGCGGTGAGGTATTCGGGCGGCAACGTCGAACTGATAAAAACCGCCGCCTACGTGATCGGCGGAATAACCGCGGCGCTTGGAGCCTGGGTGTTTGTCGGCCAGTTCGGCTCGGCCCGGGGTGACAACGCGAACGGAGTGATTCTCGGAGTGATTACTGCGGTGGTGCTCGGAGGCGTCGACATCAACGGCGGCAAGGGAACAGTTGGAGGCGTGCTTCTGTCCATCCTCTTCCTGTGGACACTTCGCAATGGAATGGGCCTCGCCAACATCGCCGGGCCCGTCGAGCAGCTCATCATCGGTCTCTTTCTGGTGATAAGCGTCGTCATCTCGAATCTGCCGGAGATGGAGATTGTCCGTCGAATTCGCGTACGCCGGGAGCGGGTTGTTTCTGCTCCCGATAAGTTACGATAGGGGGAAATTGTGAAGAAGTTAGTTGCGGTGCTTGTGGGAGTTCTGCTTTCGGCAGGGCTTGTCTTCGCGAGCGGAACGACCGAGAGTGGCGCTTCAGCGGCAAAGAAGGGAGGCTATCGCCTGTTCATGAACCCGAAGTTCACCGGTCTCGCCTACTTTGAAGTGTGCGCAAACGGCGCAAAAGAGGCGGCCGCCGAACTGGGAGACACCTTTGTCTACACCGGATCCGAACAGGCAGATGTGCAGTTGCAGGTACAGTCCCTGCAGAACATCATCGCCCAGAAACCGGACGCCATCATCGTTTCGGCGATCGATCTGAATGCCGTTGCTCCACCGCTTCGGCAGGCGATGGCTCAGGGTATCAAGGTTGTCTCCTACGATGCGGATACCGCTACTGATGCACGCGACTTTTTCGTCAACCAGATGTCATACGAAGGTGCCGCACGCACCATGCTCGACTGTGCGTTGCTCGACGCCCCTCAGGGCGGAGAAATTGCGTTCATAGCCGCCTCGCCAACGAGCCCGAATCACATGGCGCATATCCGCATCATGACAGAGCTCACGAAGACTGATCCGAAGTATCAGGTGTTCAAGCCGGTCGCCACGCAGTTTGCAGCGGATGATGAGGCAAAGAGCATCGAAGTCGCGGTCAATCTCATGCAGGCATATCCGAACCTGAAGGTGATCATCTCGTCGTCGGCGGTGTCGGCACCTGCGGCGGCGCGCGCAATCGAGACCATCGGAAAAGTCGGAAAGGTCTTTGCAACAGGCGTCGCGCTTCCCAGTTCAATAAAGAGTTACCTGAAGGATGGATCGCAGAAGGCGTTCTTCATCTGGGACCCCGCGATGCTCGGTTATCTTTCGGTATACGCGGCACACGCGGCGCTCGACGGTTCACTGAAGAAGGCCGAAGGTGCAACGTTCTCGGCCGGAAAGCTGAAGGAGTTCACGGTTGGGAAGGATGGAGAGATCGTCTACGGACGCCCGCTCATTTTCACACCGGAAAACATCGACCAGTACAATTTCTAGTCAGACCATTTCCTGTCGGTACCGGCCCGTCGCGGCCGGGCCGACAGCATCTTCCGCTGATCCTCCTCGTCGCTACTTTCGTCGCTTGTGTGTCGACTGCCCGCGTCGTGACATCACGGTTCTCTCCCTCTCGTCACGAGGTTGACACCGCTGTGATGGAGGCGTAGCCTTTGCAGAGAGATATTGATGAGCACTGGCAGTGATTTTGCGGACGAAAACTTGCAACAAGCCGAGCCCGTTGACAACCGTGCGTTTCTCGACCTCGTTTCGGACAGTGCCGAGCCACTCTTTTCGATTGCGCGAATTGTCGTAGCAACTCACGGGAGATCAGGCGAGATCTGTTCGAGACTTCTGCTCGGTGAATTGCACACTCAAGCCGCGTCGGCGGAAGAACTTCTTGACTCCTACGGTGCGCGACGAAACGGCAGCTGGCGGAGGCTTCGCGCAAGTGTCGCGGGTCTGAAGCTCTTCTCTGAAGTTGCGTACATCCTGTTTCACATTCGACTTTTCATGCCTCGCTACCATTTACTACCGGTCACGCCGGATTTCGTGGAGGCAACGCAACGTGCCACCGATTTCGCATGCCGGACAATCGCGGGCTATTCGACTCGACTTCTGGAATGCGCAGGTGATCTCGGTATGGCCGAGTCGAAGGCGAGCCGCAAGGCGGCGGATTTTCTCGAGACGCTGCCAGTCGGCCAGCTGCCTCAGGATTGCGGGACAGAGAGTATTCAGTCCGCAGAAGAGACAGTTGTCTACCTCGCGACTGCGTTTCTGAACCTTGCGGAGGATGGCCGCATGCTGCAGGCGCGTTCGGATACGCGTCAGCTGGCGGCGAACCTCATACCTGATCCCATCAACGAAGAGGATATCAGGAGGCTCGAGGACGCGTTCCACGGTCTGCAGGCGCGGTACGACACTTACGTCGCTGACACGAACCTCGAATCGATAGACCGGGATCTTCCGGTCCTTCGAGGGCATATAACCGTCATCTATCATCTCCTGCAAACCGCGACCGCTCTCTGTCACCACTACGAACGACATATCAGCCTCGCGCGCAGAGTTCCGGGATTGGTAGTCAACGCGGTCGTCGATCGGGACGAGCTGCTCGAGTTTCTCGTCGACTACTCGATAAGGTACGCCGATCTGTACGTTCGGCAGACTCGTGAACTCTGCCAGAACATGCTTCGTCGCTACTCGGTCCCGGGAACTGTCGAGGTACCGGTGCCTCGCTATCGCGGATTTCACGTCAGGCCAACGACCCTCATAGCGCGAATCGTCAGGCACTACGGCGCGGAGGTCCGCATGCAGATAGACGGCGAGGAGTACGATGCTGCGGTTCCATTCGACCTGTTTCGCGCGAATGAAAAACTGAACGCCGACAAGCGCCGCGCTATAGCGGCCGATGCCGTCGGCATTCTCAGAATGGAACCCGCAATCCTTGATCGGTCCCGGGAGGAGCTCGTGCGCGCAGTCGCGCGGCGACTGTTCGAGCAGAGAAAACTCGTACTCTACGATCGGACACTCTCGCTCGAAGAGGTCGCTATTCGGACTGATGCTCCGGCCGAGGATTGCGTGGTCGACGCACTGCACAAGTTGTTCACGCTCGGCAAGATCGACGTCGAGCTCCCCGCATTTGCCACATTCCTAGGTGACCGTCGGGTAATTGCCGACATCAGGCTGCTTGCGGAGCAGAACTACGGGGAGGACGATTTCGGCAACAACCTGGCGCTCCCGGGTGAGCTCGCCTACCTGAGGCGGTAGCCTGCGCGGGGAAGCTCATCCTCCCGCGCGCCGCTCCTTGGTGAAACCTCTCATCTGCTGGTGTATTTTCTTCCACCGCTTTTCGCGCTCCCTGCGTGCCTGCTCAGAGTTCTTCACCTCCACCACTTTATCCTCTTTCAGGAGCTCCAGATAGTTTGCAAACCGCGCAAACTCCAGTGCCCCGTCAGCGAGCGCGGCCTGAACCGCACAGCCTGGTTCCGCCGTGTGAGTGCAGTCCCCGTATCGGCAGCCAGTGGCAATCTCTGCCACGTCAGGGAACGATTCGTCAATCGCCTCTCGCGCCGCCCACGGCTGCAGTTCCCGTAATCCCGGAGTGTCGATGATGGCGCCGCCGCCCTCTACAGGCACAAGCTGACGAGCGACCGTCGTGTGCCGGCCCTTCTGATCACCTGCTCGCAGTCGTCCCACGCGAAGAAGCTGCCCGCCTGATAGCGCGTTTACGAGTGTCGATTTGCCGCTTCCCGAGGGGCCGATGAGAACGGCTGTCTTGTGCGGCACGAGAAGTTCTCGCAGTTCGGGAAGTCCTACACCGCTGACACCGCTCACCGGAACGACTTCCACCCCGGGCGCCGCTGCTGTGATCTCCAAAGCAGACTGTTCGACGTCCTCGGCAATATCGACCTTGTTCAGCAGAATGACGGGAACCGCGTCACTTTCCCACGCGATGGTCACGTACCGTTCGGCCGCCCTCGGACTGCACCTGCGTCCACCGTCAAGGCTCAAGGTGATAAGCACCAGATCAACGTTTGCGGCAAGCACTTGAGCAACTGCAGCCTCACCTGAATCCCGGCGGCGGACAGCAGAGCTGCGCTCCATGCACCCAGAAATGCGCAGTGGCGCAGCGGGGTCGTCCACTTCGTTTGCAGCGACCCAGTCCCCGACAACCGGATACTCTTCGTTCGTTGCCATGCGATACTCGAACGCGCCGGTGATCCGCGCCGCCTGTTCGGAGAGACTCGTGATTACTGTGTAGAGCCCGCGATCCACCCTGGTCACGCGACCGGGTATCACCTGATTCCCGAACTTTAGCTGAAACATCTCGCTCAGCCCAGGTGTCCAGCCGATCGCACCGAGCAGTCCGGAATCGTCGTCTCGACCTCTCATATTCCCTCCGTACTTTCGATCACGGCAAACGGAAACGGAAGCCGCGTCAGCGGTTTTGCCGCGAGCGTGAAAAGACGCATTTCATCGTCGTCTGCGGCCACTCTGTTTGCCCGCAGAAAGCCACACTTTGCGCAGCGATGGATGATCGCCCACTCGCCATTCTCCTTTATCCAGATGCCGACAGGTTGCATCTTTCCGCGACAGCCGGAACGCCTATCGCCGATCCGCAGGTCGACGTGGGCGCTCCAGAGGCAGAACGGGCAGTGATTTCTCTGCTCGCTGCCTGAGTCCGCCGGAGCGACAGTGCGTCCGCAATTGAGGCAAATAAAGGTTTCGGTATCCTGCAGATTGAGTCGTTGGTATCGCGACATCTCAACATCCCCTGAAACAGATTTCGTGAATACGGAATGAGACGAATATTGGATGTGATGGTCCTGCGATAACCTGAAGAGTGTTATTGGTTTGCGTGAGCAGAGCGGTGGGAAGAGTACGGGAAACGGAAGATCAACGGAAAATCAGTTCGATCTCACAGTCCCGCGCAGGACCACCTGGATACAAAGACCGACATCAACTACCTCCCTTTTTACGGTAATTGACTCACGGTAGTCCTCGTATGGATTCATGTCAATAGCGCGGATGCTGGCAATTCCCATGCGCGGCCAAAATCGCTACACTGCCGCAATGAGAATTTCCGACATCCTTACGAGCAGACATCCGGTCTTTTCATTTGAGTTCTTTCCGCCAAAGACCGACGCCGATGCTGACGCGCTGTTCGAGACTGCGCGAACGCTCCGAACACTCGAGCCTGACTTCATCTCGGTAACCTGGGGAGCGGGCGGCGGAACTCGTCGCAAGACGCTTGAAATCACCACTTCGATCAAACGGAAATTGAACGTTGAAACGATGTCTCACCTCACCTGCGTGGGGGTTTCCCGAGCGGAACTCGATTCGATTCTCGACGAAATAGGTCAGCTCGGTCTGGAAAATGTGCTCGCGCTGCGGGGGGATCCGCCGCGTGGCGAAACGGACTTCGTGCCTCACCCGGAAGGTCTCTCCCACGCTCGGGAGCTCGTTGAGCACATTCGTACCCGGTGGAGCTTCTGCCTCGGCGTTGCAGGTTATCCTGAAGGGCATCCGGAAGTGCCTGATCTTGAACGCGACCTTGCCTTTTTGAAGCAGAAAGTTGATGCGGGGGCAGACTTCGTAACCACGCAACTGTTTTTCGACAATGATGCCTACTTTAGGTTCGTCGAGCGTGCGCGTGCAATTGGAATATCGGTTCCGATTATCCCGGGAATCATGCCGGTCACGAATGTGAAACAGATCAAGCGCTTCACCGAGACTTGTGGAGCAACAATTCCCGCCCGGCTTGCGGTGCGGCTTGAACAGCTGCAGGAAGACCGGGAGGCCGTAGTCGAGTACGGCATTGAGTACGCCACGCGGCAGTGTGAGGAGTTACTTGCTCGTGGTGCTCCTGGCATTCACTTCTACACGCTGAATCGCTCGCATTCCACCTTCCAGATCCTGAGCCGTCTGCGCGACGCTTCACACGGATCTATCCAATCTCCCGGTCAAGCCGCGCAAGACCGTCAAGCAGGAGCTCAATGAACGCTGGGCGATCCACGTCGAGCAACACGCGGGCGTTTGCCGGGCGTTCGGGGCTACTGCGGCGATCGGCTACAGTCATACCGCGCGTCAACTCACCTTTCGTCTCAACTGCAACATACAGGTCTTCGTACCGGAACAGCTCGGGGCGGATGAGATAGGCTATCGAGCACGGGTCGTGCAGAGCAGGACCCGGCATGCCCATTCGGCGATAGTGAGTGCCGTAGAAGGTCAGGAGCTCTGAAACAAGCCGCGACGCCCTGCCGCGCGTTCGAAGTTCCTCGATCTCCTTCTCAGCCATGTATGCGCGGAGGGTCACATCGAGCCCACTCATTGCGATCGGGATCCCCGCGGCAAATACCTCCTGAGCCGCCTCCGGATCCGTGTAGATGTTGAACTCAGCTGCCATGGTGATGTTGCCTCCTGAAAGTCCACCTCCCATCATCGATATGAGCCGCACCTTCTGCTTCAGTTCCGGTCGCTCGCGGAACAGGAGCGCGACGTTCGTTTGCGGGCCGATCGGCACAAGCGTGATCGGCTGATCAGCACTTTCGAGCACTGCGGCGAGCAGTGCCTGTGCCCCTCCGTTTTCCGCTTCGAATACCGGTGGGGGAAGAGCCGGACCATCGAGTCCGCTCTCTCCGTGAACACTCGCGCCGACTTCAAGCGGCTGCACCAGAGGCTGCCGTGCACCGGCCGCAACTGGTATTCTGCGCCCCGCCAGACTCAGAATCTTCAACGCGTTTGTGGTCACTTTCTCTATCGTCTGGTTCCCTGCCACGGTCGTCACCGCTCGCAACCTACACGCCTCCGGATAGGCGAGTGCCAGAAGAATCGCTATCGCATCATCATGTCCGGGGTCGGTGTCGATGATAAGGTCGTGCATGCGTGGTACCTCCAACTATTCGCTTTCAGTTGCGTATCATAGTCGCATCGAACCGGGCCGCGCAACCTGAGCTGTGGTCGGCGGGTTGACGCGATCTGCCGGCCGGTTCATCATTGGCCGTTATGAGTTTGACACCGCGCTTCAAGTGCCTGATTATCGATCATGACGACACCGCAGTCGATAGTACCGCCGAAATTCACTATCCGGCGCACTGTCACACTCTTCAGACGCTGCGTCCGGGCTCGCAGGTGCCGACCCTCGACACCTGGTTTCTAAAGAACTTCCATCCAGGCATCAACGAGTACCTCGAGGAGGAGCTCGGAATGACGCCGGAAGAGCTTATGCTCGGCTTCGAAATGTGGCATGAAGCCGCCGCTGCAAATGTGCCGCACTTCTTCCCCGGAGTGATGGATCTCCTGCGCGAGTTCCGCAAAGCGGGTGGCAAAGTGGCGGTTGTTTCCCACTCTGAACGGGATCTGATCGAGCGGGATTACCGGGCTGCAACCGGCAGCGATCCCTTCGTGCCGGATTTGATCTTCGGCTGGGATCATGAGGCAACGCGGCGTAAGCCACACCCGTGGCCTGCGCTGGAAACTCTTGCCAGCTTCGGGATAGAGCCGTCGGACGCGATAGTTCTCGATGACCTGAAACCAGGAGTGCTCATGGCCAGGGCATGCGGAATTCCGGTCGCGGCGGCCGGGTGGAGCCATCAGATTCCAGAGATCCGTGCGTACATGGAATCAAATTGCGATGCTTACTTCGAATCTATTGATGAGTTTCGATGCTACCTGCTCGGAGGGACAACGACATAGAGCTCAGTGGGTGTTGATATGCGTCCGGCTGTAGAGTGACCGGAACTGACCGGGGGTCAGCCCGGTAATCCGCTTGAATACTCGTCGAAAGTACCGCGGATCGCTGAAGCCGCAGGCAAATGCGATTTCGGAGATGTTTTTCCGTCCCGAGCCGCGCAGCAGCATCCGTGCCTCGCTCACCCTTCGATCATGCAGAGCCTCGACAATTGAATGCCCCCGCGCATGATGGAACGACCGCTCAAGGTAGTCAGTGCTGTAGCCAAGCTCGGCCGCGATCGACGTGGTGCCGATCGACTCCCTGAAACGCGAGTCGATGTATTTCTGTACCCGATTTGCGATTGATCGCTGCCGCATGGTCACTGCTCGTGATCGGAGTGCCTCAGTCGCGTGTGGCACATCGCTGCCTATTTCGCAGAGCATCAGCGTAACGAGATGCGAGAATCCGAGCTCGCGCGCACTACCGATCGCCGTCTCTGCCCGTAACTCTTCCTCCTGGTCGGAGATGTACTGACAGAATAACTCGACGAGAAACTCTGGATCAGCAACTGATGCCAGCTTGGGAACACTCAGACCTACGGTGGCGGTTCCTGCCTCCCGTAGGCGAAAGTGCACCCAGTAGAAGTTCAGGTCCGGTTGATACGGCGCGGCTCCTCCGTGCTTCAATCCCGGACAGAGAATCAAAGTCTGATTTGCCTGCACGGCAAACTGTTCCGACTCCTCGAACATCTTCAATGTTCCGGATACGACAAAGAGGAGTTCATAGGAATCGACTATTCGCGTATCGTGAGTACCGTACCCCGGAGAGACGAACAAACCTGCGTTCAACGGCTCTATTGGATTCGAAAGATTAAGCTGGAACACGGGTGTTTCTCTTGCGAGCACTCGAGCCGTCAGCTGATGCGCCGTGACGGTAGCGGTTCGGCGTCGAGTTCATCGCCTTTTTGAAGACCCTTCGAAAGTAGTTCACGTCGTTATACCCACACATTGCGGCTATTTCAGATACGCTGTATTCGCGGTGCAGCAGCAGCTGTGCGGCGGCTTCATGCACCCTGCGCAGGTGTATCGCATCGCGAATCGAAAGATCTGTAAGATGTCGATAGGCCCGCTCAAGGTAGTCAGGATTATAGCGAAGCTCTGCGGCAATATCGATGGTACCTATCTGTTCGCTGTAGTGTGCCGCAATGTAGGCGTCGACGCGGGAGACAATCGTGTTCGGCCAGTTCTCCTCGGGGGGATCAACCGCTTCGGTCGTGCCCGACATTGCCACCTCACGCAGGATCAATACGAGCAGGCCCGCTCGTAGCAGGCGCGACGATCCACGCCGTTCCTGTTGATGCAGATACCGCCGTAACAGATAGGTGAGGCGTTCCGGCCGTCTCGCGGTGGTGAGGGCCGGAATGCCGAGTAGCCGGGAAGAAACGCGTAGATCGAACTCGGCCCCGCAGTGCGGGCGCCTGAACCAGAGCAGGTAGTGCTCAGTATCACTATCGGCGGCAATTCGGAGTCTGCGTGAAGGTTCCGGGTCGATGAGCAGCGTCTGCCCGGCATCGACCCGAATGTGAGATCCGGCGCTTCCTATGCACACGTTGCCGCGGGATACGAAGAGCAGCACGTGGCACTCGCGCAGTCGCAACGGCTTTACAACAGCAGAATCACTCACCTCAAGGCTTCCGGCAATTGGCTCGACCGGATTCGCGATCTGAAAGCTCAAATCGTTATTCATCTGATCTTCCGCTCCTTCCGGAAATACAGATTACTTTGTGTTCACGTTCTCCTGATGTACCCATACGGTCATGGCTCCTACTGAGCGATTGGCCCACGCATAGTAAGGTACGAACGTCAGTTTCTTCCGCGTGACAGGAGGATGTTGCGTCGAATTTGAATAAAGCTCATCGGCTACCCCCGTCTCTGCGAGAACAGAGCCCTCGGCGCTGAGAAGAGTTACACCGCCAAGAAACTCCGGTAGATGAGCAACTGTGAAATCAGTCGCGCGTGAGACCTGTACAGCGTGGAGACTCTCTCCATTATCCGCCTGTTCCAGACAATAGACAAGCGGACCACGATGTACAGCGACTTTTCCCCATGCGTCGCGGACCTTCGGATTTGCGTGCACGAGTTCCACGTTCAACGGGAGCGAAAGTTCGAACACGTCCCCCGGCAACCAGGTCCGTTCGAGGTGGATGTACCCCTTGCTCAGGAGCGTGTTGTGGTCGACGGCGTTTCCATTCAGGCTGAGGGATGCATTACGGCTCCATCCGGGAAGCCGAACCGCAAAATCGAACTTCGCTTGCTCACCGTTGTACTCGAAGCGAATATCGCCCTTCCACGGATAGCCGGTCTTCAGTCGCATCGAGACCTTCTTCCCGCCTATTTCGCAGGAGATCTGCCCGGCAACGAAGAGATCGGCGTAGAGTGTGTTTCCGTTCACGTGGTAGGTATACTCGCCCAGAGATGCGATTATCCGGGCTATGTTCGGTGGACAGCAGGCACACCCGTACCATGGCTGACGACGATACTTGACATGCGCATAGGTTGGATTCGCATCGCAAACAGCCGGAACAACCTCCAGCGGATTCACGTAGAAATAACTGTGGCCGTCCAGCGCCAATCCGCTGATAATGCCGTTGTACAGTGCCCGTTCCATGATGTCCGCGTATCGCGAATCATCCTCGAGCAGTGCCATGCGCTGCGAAAAGATGAAAAGTCCGATTGCCGCACAGGTCTCCGCGTATGCGGAGTCGCCGGGAAGATCGTAATCAGTGGAGAAAGCCTCCTGGCGGGCCGACGCGCCTATGCCTCCGGTGACGTACATGCGGCGAGTAGTCGCGCTGTTCCACAGTCGCGTGCACGCCTGTCTCAACTTTTCATCGCCGGTCTCAAGCGCTAGATCCGCCATCGCGATATACAGATACATTGCTCGAACCGCGTGTCCGGTTGCTTCCGTCTGTTCCCTGACTGGAATGTGTGACTGGGAATAGGGATAACTGCGAATACCAAAAATGGTAAAGTGCGCCGGATCCTTCTGCTCTTCGTCAAAGAAATGCGGTGATTTTCCGCGCTCGTCCACGAAGTACTTTGCAAGGTCAAGGTATCGCTTCTCGCCGGTGAGTCGGTACAGTTTGATCAGAGCCAGCTCCACTTCCTCGTGTCCGGGATAGCCGTGGACCTTGCCCTCATCAGGGCCGAAGTGGCCGTCAATATGATCGGCGATCTTGCGAACTACATCGAGTATCTTCTGGTTGCCGGTCCCACGGTGCACTGCAACTCCAGCCTCGATCAGATGGCCAGCGCAATACAATTCGTGTGCCTCGCGCAGATTCTTCCATCGCCGATCGGGCTCTTTTACGATAAAGTAGGTATTCAGATAACCGTCAGGCCGCTGCGCGGCTGCAATGAGGTCGATCGCTTCATCTGCCCACGCCTCAATCTGCGCATCGATTCGCGCACGGTCAGAGGAAGATTTGCTCCCCTGCTGCGCGCTCTCGGCAAGCAGGAAACCGGCCGCTTCCAGCCACTTGTACAGATCGCTGTCCTGGAAGACCATTCCTTCGTACTCTCCGCCGGCTTGTCCTGCCGCAATACGGAAGTTCTCAATGGAATGGCTTTTCGGTGCATCTGGAATTTCATCGTTCAATGCCTTCCACTGGAAGGGAACTACCTCCGTCCGCACCAGGTTCTGGAATTGGCCCCAGAACCCGCCCTCCACCGTCGATCTCATATACTGCCACCGCATGTGTAATTACTCCTTGCGTTGAATCTTAATGTAAGGATGCTGTTGAAACCGCTTCCGCGCAAGCTGCGTGATATTGAGATAAGGGGTACAATTCCGACTTTCTCAGCGGGCGCCGCCTACTTGATGCCGGCAGTGACGGCTACGCCCTGTGCGACCCTTTTCTGGAATATGAGGTAGAGAATTGCCGTTGGAAGGGCAGCAAGTACGGCGGACGCCATGACCCGCGGATAGGCAATGCCGTACCAGGACTGCACCTGCGTTATCCCCACCGGGATCGTCATCATCGGTGTGGAACTGATGATGATGAACGGCCAGAAAAAGTTGTTCCAGGACCAGATGAACAACACAATTGCCAGCGCCCAGGTAACGCCGAGATTCAGAGGAAAGAAGATGGTGAACAGCAGCCGAAGCTCGCCGGCTCCATCCATATGGGCGGCATCCGTGAGTTCAGGCGGCATTTGATCGAAAAACTGCTTGTAGATAACTACGGCGACAGGGGAAACCAGCTGCGGCAGGATGAGCCCCCAGTAGGTATTCACCATGTTCATCTTGTTCAGGAACATGAAGAGCGGAACGACGTTGGTTGCCGCAGGGACCATGAATCCAGCGAGGAAGATGATGAAGAGTACGTGACGCCCGGGGAACCGAATCTGGGAAATGGCGTACGCGCACATCATGGTGATAAACAGCACTGCCACGACAATTGCGACTGAAGAGAACACGCTGTTGAAATACCAGCGCGCGATCGAGGTATTCTTGATAACATACACAAAGCTGTCGAAGATCATCGGATGGGGAAACCACACCGGTGGGATCTTTATCGTCTGCGTATCCACCGAAAGCGCCGTGTTCAGTGCCCAGTAGAGCGGAAATATCCAAGCCAATGCAACAATGACCGTCGCAAGCGTGACAATTGCCGAAAAGAGTGAGAACCGCTTCCTCTTCATACGTTGCCCCTTCCGCGCAACAGCTTCAGTTGCAGACCAGAGGTGATGAGAATCAGTACGAACAATGCAATCGATATTGTCGAAGCGTAACCTCCGCGGTAGCGCTGGAACGCTTCGATGTACATGTGCTGCAATACGACAATAGTCGAATTGAACGGTCCGCCATTGGTCAGCAGGTAGACCTGGTTGAAGATCTGCCACTGAGCAATGAGCTGCAATACGAGTACGAGCGAGGTCACGGGCCACAGTTGCGGCCAGGTAATATAGCGGAACGCGCGGAACCCTTCTCCGGCACCCTCGAGCGAAGCCGCCTCATAATACTCAGGCGGAATTGCTCGAAGTCCTGCAATGAACAGCAGGATGTTGAAACCGACGGTCCACCAGATCGTGACAAACGCCACCGA
>Ga0307375_10002569_pt1 | contig 18481 bp, 10 predicted proteins | sample TR1MG_FD_202531 | JGI IMG/M metagenome (GOLD analysis project Ga0307375, IMG submission 202531) | Soil microbial communities from Risofladan, Vaasa, Finland - TR-1 | ecosystem: Environmental > Terrestrial > Soil > Coastal area > Acid sulfate soil | place: Finland: Risofladan, Vaasa | collected... | reverse complement strand
ATCAGCCCAATACGATCAACGTGACATCGGAGCAGTACTTTCAGTCGCTGTGGCTGATCAACCAGGCCTACACCTACAACGATACCTACGTGAAGTTGCGGGAGCTTCGTCTCGCGTACGATCTGCCGCGCGCCGTGGCGCACCGCTTGAACGCGGACGCCGTCACCGTGGCGTTGGTCGGTCGCAACCTGTGGACGCAGACCAAGGTGCCCAACATCGATCCCGAGTTCACATACGGCACCGGCAACTCTCAAGGGTTGGAATTCGCTCCCATGCCTACGAATCGCACCATCGGTCTCTCCGTGCACATCACCCCGTAATCCGTTACCGCATACCGAGGAGGAATTCGATGAACAGGACTTGGCTACGCGGTGTGACGGGCCTTGCGCTTCTGGTAGGCACAGGGGCGTGCAACACTGGCAACATCACCGCCGATAACCGGAATCCCAATAGCCCGACCACGGCGCCGGCAGGGGCCTTATTCACGAGTGCGACGGTTGCCGCCGTCCGACGGTGGGTCGGATTCGGGGGCCCGGCAATTATCGCCCAGCAGCTTGCGAACACGACGTATCCGACGGCCGATTCGTACATCAGTCTTCAGGCGGATGGGACATCCGGCGCGTTCAATGCCGCGTACACCAACGACCTCGCCGACCTTCGCCAGGTGATCGCCAAGGGCAAGGCCGCCGGTGATGCGGGGGTGTACGCGCCCGCCAGCGTGCTCCAGACGTGGGACTTCAGTTATCTGACGGACCAATGGGGCGACGTCCCGTACTCCGATGCGCTCAAGGCGGATTCCAATGTGATCGCGCCCAAGTATGACGCGCAGAAGGATATCTACACGGGATTCTTCGCCAGCCTGAAGGGCGCGTCCGATGCGTTGGGAGCCGCCTCAGGCGGGGCGCCCGGGCTCGGGTCCGCAGACCCGATCTACGGCGGGAACAATGCGGAGTGGCGGCGCTTCGCCAACTCTCTGCACGCGCGCTATGCGATGCGGCTGGTCAACGTGGACCCCGCGACCGCTGATGCCGAGCTCAAAGTGGCGTTCAGCGACCCCGGCGGCGTGTTCCAATCAAATGCCGACAACGCCCGGTTGGTCTGGCCGGGCGATGGCGTGTCGGATAATCCGTTCGCCGACGTTCTCAAGACGCGTGACGACGCCCGACTGGCGCGCACGATGACGGACCTCATGATCCCGGAACACGATCCGCGCCTCCGCGTGTACGGGCAACCGGTCGTGGACTCGTCGGCGTACCCGGCTGGATACGGCGGCATGCCGCCCGCGCTGACGCAAGACTCAGCGAACAAATGGTACCGCAAGGCCTCCCGCCCGGGCACGATCTTCTACCCTGGCGTCACGTCCTACGGGACATTCGGAACCTCGGCCGGCCTGTCGACGCCGTCGTATCTGATGACGTACGCCGAGCTGCTCTTCATCCGCGCCGAAGCGGCCGAGCGTGGCATCGGGGGCGTTCCACATAGCGAGGCGGCTTCGGATTATTACGCCGCGATCTCGGCCTCCATGGCCCAGTGGGGAATCACCGACGCGTCGGCGATCTCGGCGTTCCTCGCCGATTCGAGCATCGTATACAAGGGGGGCACCGCGGGACTGAAGCAGATCGCGACCCAGAAGTGGATCGCGCTCTTCTCGGACGATGCCCAGGCATGGGCGGAATGGCGTCGTACCTGCCAGCCATCCAATGTGGTCCCCGGGCCAAATACCATCGTGCCGTACATCCCGCGGCGATTCTATTACTCGACGATCGAAGCGTCGGTCAATGCGGCCAATCTGAACGCCGCGATCGCGCGGCAGGGCCCCGATGACTTCGCCACGCGCGTCTACTGGGATACGAAGCCGGCCGACGCCCCCACCTGCCAGTAACGGGGCAATACCAGCGGATGCCCAAACGCCGGCGGCTCTTGCGAGCCGCCGGCGTTTGGCCGTCCAGTATCGGGCGTGGGCTACCGATGGGATGGGTCGGGCTGATCGCGCCCGGTGCCGCATCCCCGGTCGGCCACGGGCGTCACGGGTAGGCGAGCGAGATTCGCCTGCGTCAGCAAGTCGTTGAGCCGCCGGATGTCGGCCGCTTGCAGCCGTCCGAACTCGGACATGGCGGCTTCCAGGTGCCGACAGCTGGCGTCCACCGCGTCCTGGTCACTCGTCGTGGGGCGCAGATCGCCGAAGTCCGCGTCTTCCAGATGCCGCGTCAGATCGCGGTTGGCCGCGCCAACGCCGCTGTCCGGCCCATCGGTCAGGCGGGCGAGTTGTGTGTCCAGGCTTCTCGCCGCCTCGAGGATCGTGCCCGTCGCCGCCGTGTCGACGACCTTGGCCTCGTCAGCGGCCAGGACACGCCGTACCCGATTGATCTGGCCGAAGACGGCGTAACTTGCCGCCATCCCGGACGTGATCCGGCGCTCGAACGCGAGTTGCGCCACGAGGTCGGCCTGGGGTATCTGAACCCTCGGGTCGTTCACGATCGTGAGTTCCTGGGTGGAGGTATGACCGTTCACCCGCAGCTCAACCCGATAGGTGCCCGGGACGGCGATCGGTCCCGGCGGTTGGACGCGCGGCGTATGTCCTTTCACTGCGTGCCACGTGAGGGTGTACTCCGTGTACGTGAGCAAATCGCCATAGTATCCGTACGGCAGCGTCGGCGGATCCGGATAGCGCAGATCCCAGACGATCCGATGGAGGCCAGTCGTCGTGGGCAGCCGAACCGGCGCTCCAAACCAGTATTCCGGCACGTTGGGCATCAAGGCCGGCGGCGGCGCGGCATTCGTGTAGCGTCGAACGAGTTGCCCCTGTGCGTCACGAATCGACAGGCTGATGGTGTCCGACGTCGATGCCCCGAGGTAGTAATACAGGATGGCGCCTTCCGGGGCGTTCTCGCCGGCGGGCACTTCCGGTGGCCTGGGCGTATCCTGATCGTTGTCCCAGCGGATGCGGTACGTCTTTTCTGGTGGGTAGAGGTACGCCGTCGCGGAAGACGCCGCGGCCGTCCCGGCATCCCGCAGTGGCGTGATGTCGTCCATGATCCAGAGGCCGCGGCCATACGTCGAGATGTCGAGATCGTTCTGGTGTACGGTCATGTCGCTGACGACGGTGCTCGGAAGATTCAACTGCAGCGACTGCCAATGGTCGCCGCGATCGAACGACACCCACGCCCCGGAGACGGTCCCGGCAAATAGCAGATTGGAGGCGATCGGATCTTCGCGCACGACGCGAACCTGTCCTTCGGTGGGCAGTCCATCCACGATCTTCGACCAGCGCTTGCCGAAGTCGGTGGTCCGATAGATATAGGGGTGGGTGTCCCCCGGTGCGGCGACCGCGGCATACGCGATCCCGTCCTGTCGATGCGACGCGTCGATGACGTTGATGGCGGCGCCGGTCGGCAACCCTGGTGGCGTCACGTTGGCCCACCGGTGTCCGCCGTCCCGGGTGAGTTGAATCAGGCCATTGCTCGTTCCCGCCCAGATTTCCCCGTCGCGAACTCCCGAGAGCGACATCGTTTGGATGAACGGAGGGAGCCGACGCGTGGCGCCGCCGGCATCGGGCGGGGACGCCCCCGCGGTCAGGTCAGGGCTCACGTGACGCCAGTTTCGGCCGCCGTCAGTCGACGCCATCAGGTACTGCGCCGCCATGTACAACAGATTCGGATGCTGCGGCGCAAACCCCATCGGCGGCAGCCCGCCGAAGTGATCCGCCGGTGTCGGGGTGTAGAGTACCACGACTTGCCCTGTGGTCCGATCATATCGCCGGAGCACGTGATACCAGCCCTGCGTGAAGATCCACCGTGGGTGGAGCGGGTCGGGCACGATGGCGCCGCGTTCGAACCCGCCAACGGCATACCAGTCGTTCTCTCGAATCCGCCCGTAATCGCTGCGGCTCAGGACGCACGCCGTGCCGCTGTCCTGTTGGGCTCCACACACGTGGTAGGGGAACGAGGAATCGGCGACCACATTATAGAACTGGCCGTTCGGAAGATTGTACCACGGGGTCCAGGTCTGGCCCGCGTCCACGCTGATGGTGGGGCCTTGGTCCGCACCCATGATCATGCGTCGGGGATTGGCGGGATCGATCCACAGATCCCGGTCGTCATCACCGCCGGGCGCACCCTTGAAGGACGCGAAGGTTCGCGCACCATCGAGCGAGCGATACGTGGACGTGCCCATGAGATAGACCACGTCCGGATGCTGTGGATCGGCGTAGAGGCGCCCGCCAGCGCTGCCAATCTCCTTGGTTCCCAGGGACCAGGTGGCCCCGCCATCCTCGGAGCGATACACGCCTCTTGCATCCCGGCCCGTGCCCTGCGCTTCGGCGTAGACCCGGTTTCCGTGGGTGCCCGACGCGACGGCGAGTTCGTAGCTCGGAATGCCAGCCGGCAGCCCGTGCCCCTGGAGCAACACCCACGTGGCCCCCTCGTCGGAAGACTTGTAGATGCCGGTACCCAGTGGAGCGAGCTGGGCAACCTCGGCGGGCGACATCCCCCTGGTCGCCCGGGCAAACGCCGCGTACACCACCTGCGGGTCTGCGACATCGTATGCCATGTCCTTCACACCGGTGGACGCATCGACGTACAGGACCTGTTTCCAGGTGGCGCCGCCGTCGGTGGTGCGAAACACGCCGCGCGCCGTGCTCGCGGGGCCGCCGGATTGGGGAGCACCGACGGCGCCGACCAGGAGAATGTCGGGATCCTTGGGGTCCACGATGATGTCATTGATGTACCGGGTGTTCTGAAGTCCGACATTCCGCCACGTCAGCCCCGCATCGGTCGACTTGAAGACTCCGGAGCCCGGGGTAAAGGACCATCCCGACGGATCCCCGGTGCCGACGTAGATGACGTCGGGATTCGACGGTGAGGCGGTAATCGCCCCGATCGATGGAATGTGCGTCCCGTCGAAGATCGGCTGCCAGACCGTTCCGCCGTCGGATGTCTTCCATACGCCCGCCTCGGGCGTGCCGATATAGTAGACCGCGGGATCGGTCGGGATCCCCGTCACCGCCGAGACGTTGCCCGAGCGGTACGGTCCGATCGAGCGCCATTGCAGGCCCGCGAGATAGCTCGGCCCGATCGACTGCGCGTTGGCGGCTTCCGTCGCCACGGCGACGCCTGCAATGGACATCAGCGCACCAAGCGCGAGGCGTCCCACGCGTGAGAGCCTCGGACGACTCATGAACCCTGATGGACGGGGGCGACCCCAAGCTCGAGGGTCGTGAGCCGAACGGAAATCTGTGGTGTGAGGCATGGATGCGCTCCCGGCGCCGCAGCGTCAGCCGTAGGTACGATCGAGGGAGTTCTGATCACCGGGCTTGCCCTGGAGCGGGCGAGAAGTCTCCCTGACATCTTCTCTTGCGGCTCGGATTATTCGCCAACATTATATACTATATCCAGTTTGGGAAGGTTTGGAACGTACAAACGAAGCAGGGCGGTCACGGCAGGAATCCCGGCATCACCATCACGGAGCACCATCATGAAGCGAAATCGGCGCATCTCGATATCCGTGCTCGTTGTGGCCGCAGTCGCTGCCGGCACCGTCGCGGTCCATGGTACGGCGCCGGTCGTTGGGCATACCCAGTGGGGGGCGTCCGGCGCGGTCACGGTCTACCACGCGGTTGCCCACGACGTCTCGGGACGGCTCACACCCGTCACGCGCGGAAGGCTCGCATCCGAGGGCGCCCATGACGCCACCGTGGATCCGCCGACGTTCGCGCTCGCTCCGGAGCCAGGTGACGAACGGCAGATTCGAGACACCACGCCACCGCCGCCGCGGATGGTGGTTCCGCCGGGCGCCGCGCGGATCGAGCAGCGGTCGCAGGGGAAGCGGCGCGCCGTGACGGTCATGGCGAATTTCGCCGGTCTCGGTGCCGACTTCGTTGGTCCGCAGGGGAACGCCGCGTTGCGGAACCCGTCGGACAACAGCCTCGCCGTCGGCCCGAATCACATCGTGCAGATCGTGAACTCGCGCATGGCGATCTTCACGAAGCGCGGGCGCCAGTTCTCCGTGAGCGGGACGCCCCTGTATGGTCCGGTCGAAACCAACAACGTCTTCAGCGGTTTCGGCGGGGCGTGCGCGGCCCATGACAATGGCGATGCCGTGGTGAGGTACGATCAACTCGCCGACCGCTGGCTCATCGTGATGCCGATCTTCGTGCGGGGAGCGCGGCGTTCCAACGAACCGCCTGAGCCGCAGGCCGGCCAGCCGGCAAGCCAGAGCCAGCCTGGTCAACCGGGCCAGCCCGGCGCCGCCGTTGAACTCCATCAGCCGCCGCACGCGCCACCCACCGAATTGCCGGCGGACACCGGGGGGCCACGGCCCAAGCACACACCAGCGGCAAACGAGAATGGCTCGTACGCGATGTGCTACGCGATCAGTACGGGGGCGAGCCCCTTCGGGCCGTACTATCGGTACGAGTTTGTCCGGCCGCTCTTTCCGGACTATCCGCGTCCCGCGATCTGGCCCGACGGCTACTACGTGCCCACGAGCACCGGCGACAAGGTGATCCAGAAGCAGGCGTGCGTCGCGGACCGCGTCAAGATGTTGAAGGGAGCGGATGCGACCGAGCAGTGCGTGGTCATCGACGGCGTGAATTTCCTCAACAACGCCGACATCGACGGAACACAGCTTCCGCCGCCGGGCGCTCCAAACATCATGATGGCCGCCGGTGGGACGCAGCTCAACAAGGTGATGGAGGACGACGGCATCTACGTGTGGAAGTATCACGTGGACTGGAACGATCCGTCGCAGACCAGCGTGACGGGGCCGGTGAAGATTCCGGTGGCCCCGTACCACTATCTGTGCGACGGCCAGTTGACCAGCTGTGTGCCGCAGCCGGGAACGGACCAGCGGCTCGATGCGCAAGGCGACAAGTTGATGTCGCGGCTCGTGTACCGCCGCATCGGCGATCGCCAGTCGATTGTTGCCGTGCATTCGGTCAATACATCAGCCGGTGGCGGTGGCGTGCGGTGGTATGAATTCCGCCTGGATCCGTCGGGGGACGTGCACCTGTTCCAGCAAGGCACGTATGCGCCCGACGGGTTTTATCGCTGGATGGGCTCCGCGGCCATGGACCGGCAGGGGAACATCGGGATCGGGTATTCGTTCGGCGGCACGCCGAACTATGCCGGTCAGCGGTTCACGGGGCGGCTCGCCGGCGATGCCAAGGGAGTCATGACACTCCACGAAGCCGTGCTTGCCACGGGTGAGGCGGCCCAGACGTCGACGCTGCGGTGGGAGGACTACACCCAGACCGCGGTGGATCCGTCCGACGATTGCACGATCTGGTATGTCGGCGACTATCTGATGAAGCAGGCCACTCGCTACTCGACGCGTATCGGAGCATTCCGCATGCCGGGGTGCAGTGGAGCGAAGTAGCTGACGGGCTGGTCCGGATGCGCCGGCCGTCGAGGCGCACCGGCTGTGGTCTCGGCGGCTTCCGATTCAGTGAATCGGTGTGATGGGTTGACGGGTGGCCGGGTCCGCGACCGGCTTGCGGTCCTTGAGGCCTGCCAATCCAGTATTGACCTATGTCGCATCCAGCGTATGTTGGCGTTCGCGTGCGTTCTCGTAGGTTGTCCCGGCCTGTACCTGCGTCCCACTGCGCGATCCGCCGGCGGATTCTGGCCGACGAATGCGCGACCGCCCCGACGCAATGGCGCCTGAACGGTCGCGTACGCAGCGGATTCTGATCCCCCGAACCAAACCCGTTGTCCTGAGGGCGCCCCTCGTGCCGCCTCGAAAATCCGATCGCCGTCAGCCGCCTGCGTCGCCCCCGGGCACGCCCGCCTTTGTCCCCATCGAACGGCAGACCGTCATGAGCATGACGCGCGACGCGATTCGCGACCGCATCCTCCGCGGGGTCTACCCCGCCGGCAGACCGCTGCGTCAGGACGCCATCGCCGAGCAACTCGGCGTCAGCCGCATCCCCGTGCGCGAAGCCCTACGACTGCTCGAGGCCGAAGGCTTGGTCACGTTCAATCCGCACCGCGGCGCCGTGGTCACCACGCTGTCGCTGGGAGAGATCGAGGAGCTATACGAGCTCCGCGCGTTCATCGAGCCCGACCTCGTCCGCCGCGCGGTACCGCGCATATCCGACGACTTGATCGATCGTGCCGAAAAGGTGCTCGACGCCTATGAGGCGTCGCTCCGCAGCGGTGAGGTGGCGGGGTGGGGGGGGCTGAACTGGGAGTTCCACTCCACCCTCTACGCCGCCGCCGAACGCCCGGTCACGATGGACGTGGTGCACCGGCTGCACCAGCACAGCGACCGCTACTCGCGCATGCAGCTCGCCCTCACCCACGGCGAGTCGCGCGCCATCAAGGAGCACCGCGAGATTGCGGCCGTCATGCGCCAACGAGACGTCAAACGCTCCACCGCGCTCATGCGCGAGCACATCCTGGGCGCGGGTCGCGCCCTGCTGGCGTTTCTCAACGCTCAACACGACGCCGCGTCCAGCGTCGCGTAGGGACTCACGGGACCGGCACTCGCCACGCCGGGGTCGTGGGTTCGCGTTCCACCCCTGCTACTCTTGTACGTCGTGTACTGGAAGTGGCGCTCTTCCCGCTGAGTTGGCCTGAGGTCGCCGGTTGGCGTCGGGTCGAGATGGCGCCCAACTGGCGCCGCGCCCGCCCGGCCGCCAAGTTCTCCGGAACTCCATCCCACCGTCCCCTGGCCGTTTGCGCCCAACCGCCGGGCCCACCTCCCGCGGCGGCTGCGCGTCCCACCCTCCCGACACTGGATCGACCGGCCGAATGAAACCCAAGGAACTCACCCTCCGAGGCCTCGTCCTCGGCGCGCTCCTGACCCTCGTGTTCACCGCGGCCAACGTCTATCTCGGCCTCAAGGTCGGCCTGACGTTCGCCTCGTCCATCCCCGCCGCCGTGATCTCGATGGCGGTGCTGAGCGTCGTGAAGGATTCCTCGATCCTCGAGAACAACATCGTGCAGACGGTCGCCTCGGCGGCCGGCACGCTCTCGGCAATCATCTTCGTGCTGCCGGGTCTGGTGATCGTCGGCTGGTGGACCGGCTTCCCCTTCTGGCAATCGTTCCTCGTCTGCCTGAGCGGCGGCGTGCTGGGTGTGCTGTTCACGATTCCGCTCCGGCGCGCCCTCGTCACCAACTCCGACCTGCCGTATCCCGAGGGCGTGGCCGCGGCCGAGGTGCTCAAGGTGGGCGCGGGCACGCGCGGCGAGACCACCGACAACAGCGGCGAGGCCCGCGAGGGGTTGGTGGCCGTGGTCCTGGGCTCGGTGACGTCGGCGGGACTGGCGATCGTCTCCGCGACGCGCATCGTCGCCGGCGGACTCACGGGCTACTTCCCGATCGGGGCGAACGCGGCGAGCGGGTACGACATCGCCTGGTCGCTGGCGCTGGTCGGGGCCGGGCACCTCGTCGGACTCTCGGTCGGCATGGCGATGCTCGCCGGACTGGTGATCGCGTGGGGCGTGGCCGTGCCGATTCTCACCTCGATGCACGCGGTGCCCGCCGGCATGACGCTGGCCGCGCACACGGCGTCGATCTGGAGCCACCAGGTGCGGTTCATCGGCGCCGGCGCCATTGGCGTGGCGGCCATCTACACGCTGGGCACCCTCGCCAAGCCGGTCGTCGGCGGGCTGGTGAGTACGCTCGCCGCGTCGCGCACGGAGACGACGGACGATCGCGATCGCGATCTCAGTCCGCAGTGGATCGTGGCGCTGGCCATCGGCTGCGCCATCATCACGGGGTGGCTCGCGTACACCTTCGTGGGGCCGACGCTGCTGGTGGGCAACCGGGTGATGCTCACGGCCATCGCCGTGCCGTTCGTGATCCTCGTGGGGTTCCTGATTGCCGGCATCTGCGGATACATGGCCGGCCTCATCGGTGCCTCCAACAGCCCGATCTCCGGCGTGGGCATTCTGTCCATCGTCATCTGCGCATCGGTGCTCGTCCTGGCCATCCGGCCGAGCGATGCGCAGAAGCCGGCGTTGGTGGCGTTCGCGCTGTTCATTACCGCGATCGTGTTCGCCTGCGCGACGATCTCCAACGACAACCTGCAGGATCTGAAGACGGGCCAGTTGGTGGGCGCGTCGCCGATGCGGCAGCAGATCGCGCTGATCGTGGGCGTGGGGGCGGGGGCCGCGGTGATCCCGTTCGTGCTCAACCTGTTGGCCAAGGCGTACGGGTTTGCCGGCGCGGCGAACGTGGGGGTGGTGGCGCTCAACCCGCTGCCGGCGCCCCAGGCGACGCTGATTTCGGCGCTGGCGCAGGGCGTGATCGGCGGCCACCTGGAGTGGGCGATGATCGGCATCGGCGCGCTGGTGGGCGTGGGTCTGATCGCGCTCGATGCCTCGCTGGGGGCGATGGAGAAGCTGCGCCTCCCGCCGCTGGCGGTGGGCATCGGCATCTACCTGCCGATGTCGGCCACGTTTGCCGTGGTCATCGGCGCGGTGATCTCGCACTGGTACGACGGGCGCGTGAAGTCGATGCCCGATCCCGAGCGCGCCGATCGCCTGGGCACACTGGTGGCGTCGGGGCTCATCGTGGGCGAGAGCCTGTGGGGCGTGGCCAACGCCGCGCTGATCGTGGGGCTGTCCACCGAGGCGCCGATCGGGTTGGTGCCGGAGAACTTTGCGCCGGCGCGGCTGTTGGGGCTCGTGGCGTTCGTGGGGTCGCTGATGTTCCTGTATAGCTGGATGCTGCGGCGGTCGCGGGCCGCGGCGCCGCCGGTCGGGTGACCGGTGGGGAGTGTCAACGCAAACGCCCGCCGCGGTTGGATCGCGGCGGGCGTTTGTCGTTGGCGGGCCGATTCCGCTACCGCTTGTCCGGCCCCGGGTTCTCGAACTCCGCCTTCCGGATGTAGGGAATCCCGTCGGTCATCCACTTGGGCGCCGGCGCGCCCAACAGGTAGTGGTCGAAGAACTGGAAGAACCGCGTCGTCAGATCCTTGCGGTCGCCGAGCGTGCTCACGTGGTGGCCCGCGTTGGGATAGGCGAGCAGGATGGCGTTCTTTCCGTTGAAGCGGAGCGCGTTGAAGAAGTTCTCGCTCTCGATGAACGATACCGTCGGGTCGGCCGTGCCGTGCATGATGAGAATCGGCTGCCGGACGTCGCGCACGTGCGTGAGCGCCGACTCGTCGTGATAGACCTCGGGCCGGTCCCATGGTGAGAAGCCCCAGCGGCCCTGGCCGTAGAGGTAGTACTGATTGCCGTTGTCGCCGGAACCGTTGTTGTTCTGGTACGACCACCCCCACTCCTGGCTGAAGTCGGTGTAGAGGTCGGTGACGCCGGCGCCCTCACCCACGGCGGCGAACAGCCGCGAACGCGTGGCGATGTACGCCGCGCCCTCGCCGGCATAGCTGTGTCCGTGCAGTCCGATGCGCGCGGGGTCGGCGTATCCCATCGCGATTACCTTGCGCGTTGCGGCTTCCACGCAGTCCAGCTGGTCGTCGTGCGACGTGCCGGTGTTGTAGTAGATGTCGGGAATCATCACGATGTAGCCGCGACTCACGGCCTCGATGGCCGGCCGCCCCATGCTCACCAGCAGTTCGGGCATCGGATAACGGTTGAGCAACTGCGAGTTCTTCTCGTAGAAGGTCACGAGCATCGGCCGCTTCTCGCCCGCCTTGTAGTCGTCGGGGAACCAGAGCAGCCCCTGCAGCGTGTGCCCGTGCTTGTCGGTAAACGTGAACAGACTGTCGTGGCCCCACCGGTACTCGGCCTGCTGCGGGTTGGAATGCGTGATCTGCGTGGCGCGCCTGAAGTCGGCGCGCGAGACCCGCAGGTCGGGCGCGTCCACGAACGTCTGACGCGAGAACAGATACCGGTCGGCGCGCGCCGCCTTCTCGGGCTGGCTGTACGACGCGTCGTCGTACACGATCTCGCTTACCGTGCCGTTGGACAGCGTGTAGAAGCCGCCCTGTTTGGTCAGGTCGCCGAACGCCGACAGCGTGACCGGCTGCGACAGGTCGTAGACGTCGCCCGTGCGCTCGGCGCGGCTGGCCATCGAGTCGATGGGCTGCATCCGCGCCAGCCGGAGAATCGTCTTGTGTTGGGCCCCGAAGCCGCGGGTGATGTTCGTGGCCGCGCCCTTGCCGTCGAGCGGCAGCGTCCAGAGGTCATACTTGTCCTGCACGATCACGGACCGGCCGTCGCTGGTGAACCCGGCCACGCCCCACGACGGCCTGGGCCCGGGGTGATCGTATTCGGTGTTGACGAAACTCGGCGTGCCCCGGTCGAGCGTGACCGTGGCGCCGCTGTTCAGATCGTACGCCTGGAACTTGCCGTTCTTCCAGAACAGGAACGTGCGGCTGTCGGGCGAGATGCCGTAGGTGGCGCCCTGAGTGCGCTGATTCCTGAACATCAGCGTGCGCGCGCCGGTGGCGAGGTTCACGCGGTAGAAATCGGCGGCGGCGGGCTTCCAGTCGGAGATGTACGCCCGCGCGTCGCGCCCTACGCCCCACCGGCCGTCGTCGGCGATCTGCAGATCGCGCATCGTCGAGTCGCTGAGCGCCACGTACGAACCGCCGGCCAGGTCGAACGCCTCGCGGTAGGTGAAGTTGCGATCCTGGTTGGCGCGGATCATCTGCGCCGACTGGAGGTAGCGGTCAGCGGTGCGCCAGACGTCCACGTCGGTGGTGGAATCGGAGCTGTGCATCGGCACGGTATCCGCCGCCGGCGTCTGCGGCATGGCGCCGAAAAGGACGCGGCCGCCGTCCTCGCTCCAACTGAGCGGCGCGCGATCGCTGATCACCCAGCCGGCGGGGAATCCGGCGGCCGATGAATCCAGCCGCGCCGGCGCGCCGCCGGGCGTGGCGAGCGCCGCGTGCACGTCGGCCACCACGACCAGCACGTTGGCGCGCTCGCGCATCTTGGGCACGTCCGCGCCCTTGAGCACGGCGAGGCCGGTGCCGGCATCGTTCCATGCCATGCGGCTGTACACGCGCGCGTCGTTGTCCAGCGACTGCGTGCTCCCGGTGCTCAGATCGATGACGAACAGCCCGTTGGCGTCGCGCGCCTTGGCGTCAACCGTATATGCGAGCGCGGTGCCGGCGCGATTGAAGGCGGCGTCGCCGACGCTGCCGAGGAACTGCGTGCGTCCCGAGCTGAGGGAATAGAGGATGGCATCGGAGCCGATCGTGGCCGGCTCGCCGCCGCCCCCCCCGCGTCCGCCGCGTCCGCCGCGCCCGCCGCTGGCGGCGGGGTGGTTACGGATGAGCGCGTAGCGGGAGTTCTCCGAGAACACGGCCGACTGCATGTCGTGCCAGGTTGCCGTCTTGCCGGTGGCGAGTTCCCGCAGTTCGATGCGATGGAAGGTCGAGTCGCGCACGGCGCCGCGCCCCCGGGGCGGCTGTGAATCCACCTGATACGCGATCCACGCGCCGTCGGGGGAGAACGTGCCGTCCGAGGCGTCGGGAATGGGGATGTCCGTGTTCGTCTCGACGTTGAGGATGTGCAGGACCGGCTTCTCGTCGCGCGCCGCGACGTTGGTGAACCGGTAGGTATAGGTCACCCAGTGGCCGTCACTCGAGATGTGATCGTCGCCGATCGTGCGCCAGCGTCCGTAGTCCGCCACGGTGAGCACTTTCTTGCCGCCGGAATCGGCGGCCATGACGGCGGCCTGCGCGCGGACCGCCGACGGGGCGCTGACGGTCAGGGCGGCGGCGGCGAAGAGGGTCAGGGCCGCGTGAAGACCCGTGGTGGACGGGCGCGGGCAGGCGAGGGATCTCGGCACGACGCAACTCTCATGAGTGGTGAGGATGGGCAACGTACGATGTGCGCGCGCCGCGGGCGATGGGAAGGTCGCCGCTAATTCGCCGCGAGGCGCTTCGTTGCGGCGTCGAGCAACAGGCTCTCGAGCGCCCCGGTGGATCCGCACGTCACCCGGTCGGTGCTGTTGCCCGACACATCCACCGCCGACGGCTTCACCTCGATGACCACCCGGGTATGCGTGGCGTCCACGCCCGTGAGCGTGGCGATCGCCGAGAAGTAGACGCGCCGCGTGTTGGCCAGCAGTCCCGTCATGCCGCTGCCGCAGTTCGCGAAGTACGACACCGGCTGCCCGTTCATCTGCCGCGACCGATAGAAGCTCGAGGCGCCGATCCGGTGGCCGGCCGGGTCGCTCAGGTCCACGGGAATCCCGATGTCGGCGTAGGCCGCCGCCATTGCCTCCCAGACTTTGGAGAGCGGTGCGTCGAACGCGCGATCGGACGCCGGCGTGGTCGTGGTCCGCACGGTGCCGCCGTCATCCACGAGGACGGTCTTGAACACGGGCTCTGGTGTGGAACTCGATGCGCAGGCGGTGACGCCGAGCGTGGTGGCGAGCACCACGGCGAGGCGGAGGTGGGTCATGGGCGCGATCCTGTCGGCGGCTGAGGAACATGACATTGCGGTCCGGCGCACGTGCGGTCAATGACGAGTTGGGCCACGCCAGGGGCGATCGGTTGCGGTATATGCTGCGGTCATAAAGTCCTCAAATTATTCACTGTTATATGGCAAATCAGTAATTTTGCCCGATAATTTGGACAATTTGTCCCTGTATAACCTGAATAGGACAGAGTCAACTGTCTATACACTGGACGTTCATATCTAATCGATGTGTCTTACCTGCCGTACCGCGCGACGCCGCGCTGAAGGACTCACTCGCTCCACCGAGCGATTCGAGACCCACCGATGCTGCAGCGATCGTTCCACCCCGAGGCTTCTGCCCCCCGCGACACGCCGGCGACGCGCATCACGCGCGTCGCCGGACGCTCCACGCGGTGGGCCGTGCGCGTGATCGCTGCTGCGGTCGCCGTCGCCATGCTGGCCGCGTGCTCCTCGCTGCAGTCCCGCGCCTCGGTTGACGGCGTGCGCTACTCGTCGGTCGCTCCCGTCAATCCGTCGGCCGCCTTTGCCGCCCACCTGGCCGCCAACACGCTCGCCGAGTCCCCGCTGTATGCGCGCAACATCGCGATCGGTGACTCCACGATCGCCGCCACCATCGTCCGCTTGCGGCGGTACTCCCCGGCGTTCGACTCGGCCATGGTCGCCATCGAACGCTCCGGCATTCCCGTGGTGATCGGCACTGCGCGGCAACTGCGCGACCAGCTGCCGCCGGGGTACGGCCACGTGAACGGCTGGCAGGCGCTCACGGCGTTCTATCCGCTCACGCCCACCAACGCGCCGGGCCGGCGCATCGAGCACATCGCGGTGATCGTGCGCCTCTCCTCGCTGGCGTCGGCCATGCAGGCCCACGGCCGGACGCCGCAGGACACGCTGCTGTACGACCGCTACCTGGAGCGCGTGCTCGGCCACGAGATCTACGGCCACCTGATGCCGCAGCTCCAGATGGGGCGCACGGCGCCCATCGTCTGCGACGATCCCACCAGTGGCGCCACCTGGTACAGCGCCTGTGTGATGCAGCGCGAGCGGCTGGTCATGGCCCAGGTCTCGGCGGCGCAGGGCAAGCGCGCGCTCGCCGGCACGAAGTAGCCCCGCGCTAAGGAAAATCCCGGCAGGGAGGGGGAGAACCCCCGATTCCCGCCGCGTCCAGCGCGCCCCACGCTACGGTCCGTACGGGGCGAATGGCGGCCCGCGTCGGTCCGCCCACGCACGGGGGATTTCACATGATGCGCGATAGAGTAGCAGCGGGACTGATGGCGGCCGGATTGCTCGCGCTGGGCGCGTGCGGCGGCAGTGCCACGGCGCCCGCGGCGGGCCCCACGGCGCCCGCGGTGTTGGCGTCGGTGGTGCCGGTGGGCGGGGCCACGGGCGTGAATCCGTCGGCGCCGATCACGCTCACGTTCACGCACGCCATGCCGGCCGCGGCGCCGATGTACGTGGAACTGCGCGAGGGGTCGCTCACGGGACCCCAGGTGGCCGGCACGGCGAGTTGGTCGGCCGACGGTCTGATGCTCACCTTCACGCCGACGGCGGTGCTCAAGGCAGCCACCACCTACGTGCTCCACGTGGGCGGCGGCATGGTGGATGCGGCCGGCGATTCGGTGGACTACAGCGAGTGCCCGCGGTACGGCGGCCAGTCGGTGACGGCGGGCATGATGGGGCTCGGTGCCGGCGGGATGGGTGGCGGCATGGGCAACGGCGGCATGGCGAACGGCAACACGGGCGCCGGCTGGCGGGGCGGCGACGGCATGTACGGCATGGCGTTCACGTTCACCACCGCGTAGCGCCGCGAAGGGCATGCCCTTCGCGGATTCTCTGGAGCCCTCGACCGCCGCCGGCTGGATGACGTGCGGGCCGGTGGGGCTTGCCCGCGCCGTGCGCATTCGGCAACCTCTGGGGGTCACACCACTCGAGAGGGGCTCATGCAATTTCGCCGTTCACCGGGCGCCGGTTGGCGCCGCGCCGTCATCGTCGCCGCCCTGGCGGTCGTGTTGCCGGCCGGCCTCGCCGCCCAGCGGTTCGAGGTGTCGTTCCCGGCCTCGCTGCACGCCGGGCCGATCACGGGCCGCGTGTTCGTGTTCGTGTCGCGCGACAGCACGCGCGAGCCGCGGTTCGAAGCCGGCGGGTACGCGGCGAGCGTGCCGTTCTTTGGTGTGGACGTGAACGCCCTGGCGCCAGGCGCGCAGGCGGTGGTGGACGCGAGCGTGCTCGGGTTCCCGCTCAAGTCGCTGCATGACCTGCCGGCCGGCGACTATTACGTGCAGGCCCTGCTCAACGTCTACACGCAGTTCCATCGCGCCGACGGGCACGTGATCTGGGCCCACATGGACCAGTGGGAAGGGCAGAACTTCCGTACGTCGCCGGGCAACCTCGTGAGCGCCGTGCGCCGGGTGCATCTCGATCCGGCGGCCGGATTCGATGTGCCGCTGGCACTGTCGCGCGCGCTGCCGCCGGTGGCGATGCCGGCCGACACGAAGTGGGTGAAGCACATCAAGATCCAGAGCGCGCTGCTCACCAAATTCTGGGGGCATCCGTTCTATCTGGGCGCCACGGTGTTGCTGCCCACGGGGTACGACGAACATCCCGACGTCTCGTACCCGGTGATCTACATCCAGGGGCATTTCGGCCTCGGCGCGCCGTTCGGGTTCGATCCCAATGGGCAACCCGAGTCCGCGGCGCGGCGCGAGGCGCGGCTGAAGTCCACGGCCCGCGAGCCCGGCTACGCGTTCGCCCAGTCGTGGATGTCGGCCAACGAACCGCGCATGATCGCCGTCACCTTCCAGCATCCGACGCCGTACTTCGACGACTCGTACGCCGTGAACTCGGCCAACAACGGCCCCTATGGCGACGCGCTGCTCACGGAACTGATCCCGTATCTCGAATCGCACTATCGCATCATCGCCAAGCCGTACGCGCGCATGCTCACCGGCGGGTCCACCGGCGGATGGGAATCGATTGCCCTGCAGGTGTTCCACCCCAAGTTCTTCGGCGGCACGTGGACGCTGTACCCCGATCCCGTGGATTTCCGCGACTACCAGCTCACCGACGCGTATACCGACACCAGCGCGTTCGTGCCCAACGAGAGCGGATGGTGGGTGCCCGAGCGGTTCATGATGCGCGGCACCGACGGTCAGCCGCGCACGACGATGCGCCAGATGAGTCAGCTCGAAGCGGTGCTCGGCAGCCACGGCCGGTCGGCGGAGCAGATGAACGCGTGGGACGCGGTGTACGGGCCGGTGGGGCCCGACGGGTATCCCGAAGAGCTGTGGAACAAGCGCACGGGCACCATCGACCGTTCGGTGGCCGACTACATGCGCGACCACGGCTACGACCTGCGGGCCTATCTGGCCAGGAACTGGCAGACGATCGGGCCCGATCTCGTGGGCAAGGTGCACGTGTACGTGGGCGACATGGACACGTACTACCTGAACCTGGCGGTGTACCGCTTGCAGGACTTCTTCGCGCAGACCACGAACCCGCACTATGTTGGCACGTTCGAGTACGGGCGTCCCATGAAACCGCACGGCTGGCAGCCGTTCACCAATGCCGAGCTGGTGCAGATGATGGCGGCGCACATCAGGCAGTACGGACCGCGCACCGAAGGAACGCCCCCATGGATGTATCGCTGAGGCAGGACCCATGCGTGTGCTGATCGTGGAGGACGACCCGGAGCTCGCCCGCGCGCTGCGGGACGGATTTCGGGACATGCGCATGGACGTGACCATGGCGGCCACGTATGCCGAGGGGCACGAGCGCGCCGTGCTCGGCGCGCACGACGTGATCGTGCTGGACGTGATGCTGCCCGGCGGGTCGGGGTTCGATCTCTGCGCCGACCTGCGGCAACGCGGCAGCACGACGCCGATTCTCATGCTCACGGCGCGCGACGCCGTGGACGACCGCGTGCGCGGACTGGACGCGGGCGCCGACGACTACGTGGCCAAGCCGTTCGCGTTCCGCGAGCTGGCGGCGCGGGTGCGGGCGCTGGCGCGGCGTGGGCCGGCCATCGCGCCCGAGCGGGTGGAGGTGGCCGATCTCTCGGTGGATCTCGGCACGCGCCAGGTGACGCGTGCCGGCCGCAGCATCGAACTCACGGCCAAGGAGTTCGCGCTGCTCGAGGTATTCGC
>Ga0307375_10002568_pt1 | contig 18481 bp, 21 predicted proteins | sample TR1MG_FD_202531 | JGI IMG/M metagenome (GOLD analysis project Ga0307375, IMG submission 202531) | Soil microbial communities from Risofladan, Vaasa, Finland - TR-1 | ecosystem: Environmental > Terrestrial > Soil > Coastal area > Acid sulfate soil | place: Finland: Risofladan, Vaasa | collected... | reverse complement strand
ACAATGAAAAAGATGCTATCATAAAGGAAAGAATCTACAAAGAAAATTTTGAAGGAAAGTACAATATACTTGCTGTATTCGATGACCGTAATCAAGTAGTTGAAAAATGGAGAGAAATGGGGCTACTCTGTCTGCAAGTAGCAGAAGGAGATTTTTGAACAATAAAGGATATAGTATGACACAAGAAGAAATACTTTCTGTTATTTCCAATAGAACAAAATATCAAAATGAAATTCATGGGCCTATGGGCGGTGTGAATTATGCAACTCAGATAGCTATAGAAAGGCTAACAGACTACATAAAGAAGTTAGAAAAAAGAATTATTGAATTAGAGAATAAGGAGAACCAAAAATGAGAATAGTTGAAATCATTGCTCTCATACTGGGAACAATTCTAATTTTAGGAATCGGTGCAATAGGCATATTTATTGGTTTCATGTTTTTTGTCTCTAAGCAGTTTCCCGATGACGGAGAATTATAATTGGTTTTCAATTTTTCAAGTCTACTAAGAGTATATGGCAAAAGACAAAAATTTAGGCTTACAACTCATTGTTGTCAAGCCTAACAATTTAACCTCATGTTATTACTATCTAAATGCAACAGATGATAGACATGTAATGGACAGAGATGACCTGTATGACTTTATTGCTAAGTTTATCTCACAACCAGACTTAGAAATAGTGCACGACTGTCTCATGACCTTTCAACCATTTGCAGTTGACGTTGTTGCTAAAAAAGCAGTAAAATTACAACCGAACTGGGAAGAAGAAAAACAACAATTACGATTAAAAACTATATTCCCTTCTACAAAAGAGGTAGAGAAAGAAATAAGAAAAGAAGTAAAAGAGAAAACTGTTATTGGACTGGGTACAGATTGGATCAAGATGAAAATACCTAGTATTGAAAGTCTGTTATCAAAGGTGTTAAAAAATAGAGAAAAAAATAGTGATACAAAAAAGAAAAGAGAGTTCAAATAGTCTATCATTCAAAGATAAGAATGACAAATACAGAAGTTACTTTGATTCACTTTTTTATGAAGGTGCAACTGAAAGACTTCTATCAATTAGAACTAAGATAGGCGCTGATTTCACTACAGGTAAGTTCTTCATAAAAGAGCACAACAGTAGGGACTACATATTCAAGAGTACTCAAAAAGGAAGTATATCAGATAATGTATTTTTATCTCATTTCACAGGAGATAATACGATTGCTTGTTATCGCTTTGTCAATTCAAAGATATACATTATTGACATTGATCAAAGAAGCCAATCATCTAATGTGAAGACTGAGACAATTAGGGGTAAAGTTATTTCTTTAATCGGAAAGCCTTTCTTCGAAGAGTTTTCCGACACCTCTCAAGGTTATCATCTCTATTATGAATTTATTGACTACATTAGTGATACTGCATGGAAGGATTTTGAAACTCTTTTATACTCTGACTATGGCTTTGTCATTGAGATAGTTACACGTTCTAAACAATTCAGATTACCTTTCTCTGTAGCCTATAGAAAAACACCTTCTGATATGAAAGAGTTCGATGAATTTATAAATTCATTTTCTTCTCATCTTCTCTTGGAAGTACCTAAAATCCTAAAAGGGAAATTTGGATTCTCTCTTCAGGTAGAGAAAAAAGAGAAGATAGAAAAAGACTCTCTATCTGAAAGTTATACCTATGGATGTGGGACACGCTGGAAGTCTCAAATAAGACTCGCATTATATGCACAGCGCAATAACTTATCATATATGGACTATCTTGCCCTCTGTGAACAATTTCATAATGGTACATCAAAAGACGTTCTCTCTCAGGGGATGGAAAAGTGCATTCTTCCTATCTGGAAATGGTCTGAAACAATAGAAATTAAATACAACAATCTAAACTCTATAGAAAACAATACCACTTCTAATTATGTAGTAAATGAAGATTATTCTATCTCAAATAACATCTACAGTCTATTCAATAACCTAATAATTCAATACCTATCATTTCAGTTACATAACGACAAAAGCAGGTTACCATCTAAGGTTATGAATAAGGTTAAAACTCTCACGCAAGAGAAGAAGCAGACAGAGATTCCAAACATAAATTATGTTCGAAAATTGAGAATGGTATACGAACATGCTTGCGGAAAAAGTGAATACAGGAAGTCGAAAAAATATCGATACATGTCAGGGGCGCACAAACATCTAGAGAAAGGTGTTCCCATTGGAATAGCTGAAAAAAGAAAGGTGGGGGAGTTTTTTGGGATTAAGAATATTGAACACTACTATAAAATCCTTGAGGATATTGGCTTGTTACAATTAATCAAAAATGACAAAGGCTATTCTTATTCATATAAAGGTGTTAGACATGTGCAGCACTATTATGTTGTAAATGATGAAGCAGAAATGAATAAGCTTATACACTCCTATGTTTATGTTAACAAACAAGCAACAGTAGTTATTGAAGAAACAAAGAAAATTGACTTAGGTGGCTATAATTCTTTGTATGAAAGATTGAAAAGAATTCAGAAAAACAAAATGAGACATAGAGCTATTGACAAAGATCATAGTAGTGATGTATATTCTGATATTGAGAAAAGCGGAGGATAGAATGCTAAAGTGTAACGGATATTTTTATATGGACCCTAATAACAAGATGGATGTTGACTTAGTAGCTACTTGGAAGCCTTGGAAGCAGTCTTTAGTTAGACCCGTAGTTTTTGCTAAGAATAGCATAACAGCGAAAGAGTATCGAACAGAGGGAATGAACAGAGACGAAAGAAATCATCAAAAGCATCTTATACAAGTAATAGGCAAGGGTATGTTGAAACTTGCTATTAGAATCAAGGATAGGGAAGATGACTTGAAGAAGTTGAAGGATAACAAAAAAAAGATTGCAATAAGGATTCTAAAAGAAAAAGCCGATTATATCAATAAACTGAAAGCTAAGCTTGCAGTAATGGAAAAAGAAACAGGTATGAAGGTTGAGTCTGAAGATAATAAGCCAAAGGTAGAAGAACAAAAATTAAAAATTCATAGAACAGAGGAAGCACGCCTTAGAAGAAAGAATGCAAGAAAATTGAGACGGCGTATTGAAATGTCACTAATATAAGGTAGCCGTTGGTTACTTGTAGTGTTAATAGTCTCTTGTAAGACTATGAAAAAATTAAAGGAGATTCATTATGAATCAAGAAGACAGAAATGCTTTGTTTGAAGAAGCAAAGCGAAAGCGGAAAGAGCAGCAGCAACAGGCAGAGGAACGAAAGGATTTTGTAACTTTTGATCCTGTTAAGTATGCTACTATGGACTATGGTAAGTATAATCAGATACGTATTATTGGTAATCCTCCACATATGCGCGGTGATGACCCATTTTCCCCTATGGTAGTTAATTACTCTAAAATAATTAATGATGAAGGTAGACAGTTTTCATGTAAATGGCCCTCCAAGAATGAGGAGATTATTGATAGCACTGGTACACTCATTAAGGGTGGTAGCTGGATTCTTTGGCGTCTCTACAATAAGGTAATGGCTTATGAATGGGTACCTGAAGGACAGGGCTATAGAAGTTACTACAATGCAAAAAGTCATCCTGCTTTGTTTAATAGAGTAAACAAGAACAATAAAGTAGACAACAATCTTGAGAAAGGTTGGACACCAAAGACTTATGTGGTTGCGAATGTGCTTGATAGAGCCATGATGGATTGGCATAAAGAGCACAAGCATACAGCAATTCTTTCAAGTAAGGTGAATATCCAAAAGAAAGAAACTGACAAAGGTGTAGAGGAAAGAGCCTATTATGATATTGGAATTCCTTACACTACTTTCATGACTAAGATATGGGACGAAATTGCCGGAAAGTATGCTGGTGATTTTCAAAACTATGACTTGATGCTTACTAAGACACACACAATTGAAAAAGGGAAGGATGTATACAATTATGTTGTGTATCATGCAGGTACTGACCGAGTAAAGTTCATAGAAGAAGCACCTAAGTTTGTAGAGAAATATGCAACTCTTCCTTTATCAGCTGAAGAGCTGTCATGGGAACGCTACAATCTGTCACAAATGTATGCTCCTACTTCTTACAAAGTGATAATGAAAAATCTGTCTATTTTCTTTCAAGCAGTAGACAAGGAAATGGGAACTAATTTCTACAAAGAACTTACTGATCTTGTAGCAAGAGAAGAAGTTTATCAGAATGCTAACAAATCAGAAGAGGAAAAGGTAAACTCTCATGTTTCTGAGCCTGAAGAAGAAGATGTTCCAGAAGATGTACCCGAAGTAAAGCAAGAAGCTACAATTCCACGGAAAAGCAGAGTAGCTGTAGTTGAAACACCAAAAGTAAATGGTGTGAGTAGGGAAGATTTGAACTCCTTGATTGAAAAAGGGTTTGAAGGAATAGAAAAGCTTACTGATGCTGAGATTGCATTGATTGATTCAATTAATCTTTCTGCAATTGATGAACAAGATGTGATTAAGTGGAAGTCTGGTATTCTTCCAGCTTCTTGTACAAGGTGTGATTTTGCATCACCTGAAGATTATCATGCATGTCCTAAGTGTGGTGGTATTTTTCAGTAAGATCAATTTCACTTTTATTTCTACCCGATAGGACTTTTACTATCGGGTTTTTGTTTGTACTAATACAGTATGAATGAAAAGGACCTAAATAGAATAATCACTGCTACTCTAAACACTATTGGGTGGGCACATAAGATATCAGATGATGCACAAACTTTTACTTCTACCGGATATAAGCCTTTCGACTTGTTTGCAGTTACCTCTTCCTCAGTAATTTTTATTGAATCCAAGTTTCAGAAAGGATACAAAGCATTTTCTTTTGAACATATTAGAGAACACCAACTTAAGAACCTTCTAAGAATCAAAGAACTGTCTTCTAACCCGCCTTTTCAAAACTATATTTTTACATATATTATATTAGGGGTTTGGATTCCTAATCAAGAGTTTTCTCTTTTTGTTTTTGATCCTTTATATATTGAATACCTGAAAACAAAAGAGGGAAAAGTATCTTTGTTGATGAAAGAATTAAAATCACTAAAAGATAAGGGATTATACATTCCTGTAAAAAAAGAGAGATTTGATATCTCTCTACTTAATGAAAAGGTAATAACATATGAAAGAATCAATAAAAATTCTTCAGGGTAAGAAACTATATAAGAAAGTTTGTTCCTATTGTGGCAATGAAGTCTCATACAACCATTCTTATAAACCAGTAACTTGTCCTCATTGTAATGCAAGAAATTGGTCAAAACCGCCAACAGAAACACAGCTATTTTTGCTACAGAAACAATATATTGATACAAGAGACAAGAAATACTTAGGTGAAATGTATATGATTCTTGTTAGCTATATTTCATCTATGATTAAAAGAATGCTTTCTGGTAACTACATCTATGATTCAGACTTCATTGAAGAAAAATCCTCCGATGCTGCAAATCTTCTAATTGATTACTATTTGTCAAAACCCGAGTTTATTATACAACAGTCTTTTGCTGGATATCTAAGAGATAAGATCAAAGAGGTATTGTATTCAGATGCAGATGAAGAAATACATGAGTCTTTGAATGCTCATTTTGAAGATAATGATAAAGAGGCTATTGACTATGTTTCTCAATACAATTATCAACCCCTTTTTCAACAGGATAAGGAATTTAACTCACCTGAATACACATACAGAGATAAAGATATTATTGATGGTGTTTCTACCATACTGGATAATGTGTTTGATGAAATTAAGGCTAACTTTCCTCCTCTTGCTTATTTGTCGTTGATAGTAGCAACTAATCATATGATCAACAAACAAACTGAAGAATTCATGTCTAAATTCTACACTGAGTATGGTACTAATTTAAGTGAGACAGTTCAGAAAATACTGTTCATCATATTTTCATTTTTGAAGGAATATCACCATGAGCACTAAGCAGGAAAGTAATAAGCATATCTTTGAATACAGAATTAAGGAGATGTTTGGTAAACATCAATCTGGTGATATAGACCTGATCTGGCAAATAGTATCTTTGTTGATCTATCAAAATTCGGCGAATACAGATGTCCCAAGTTTGTTTAGTTTAGTGGATGAAGATGACTTTCTCAAGATTATCAATCTCTTTGGTGGAAGGACAATTCACTTCCCGACAGTGGATGATATTCAGAAAAATTTACTGTTAGCTATCTTGTATTACTACAAAGAAATAAAGGGTATGCCATGGGAAGAAATCAAAAAAGTAATTCCTTTTGAATTTACTGCAAGTGATTCTATTTCTTATGGTATCAAAATCAGAAACTTCAATACATGGATGAGACAGAAATTACAGGAACTATTTAGGGAGTTGGAAAATAATGGAACAGATTAGAAAAGCAGAAGAGCTAATTGCTTCTTTGCAAGGAAAGAATGATGCAGCAAAAAAAGAGGTTGAAAAAGTAACTTCAATGAGTCCTGTAGTAAATCTAAGAATAGGACTTCTGGAATTTTTCGAAAAGGCTTTCAAGTCTGTAGAAGAAGAAAATCAGTTCAAACGAAAAGTTAGAGAACACATAGAAGACCGAATGGATAATCCAGACCCTGAAGACCCTATGAGTAATGCACAGTTGATATCATTGTATAACACGTTAGGCAACAGATCAGTTGAAACTCTGATCAATATCTTGTCTGCATTTAAGCCCGCACCAGAACAAGATATTTTTGGTACAGGGAAATCTATTGAAAATGATGGTGGTTTAAAGCAACCTCTTAGAACTAGTGACAGAGAATCTATTGACGTGCTTGACAGATTTATGCAAGAATTAGAAAGACGACAAAATTCTAAAGCAAAAGGTAAAGTAGAAGATGAGGATACTGACTCTTAAAGAATTCAAAGAACATTATCAAAAATATGGAAGGTGTGTTAATGACCTTCAAAAGAGGAATAGTAAGCTTACAGAAGTAGGACTAAAAACAAGATATGATCAGTATTTGAAATCTGAGCAGAAACGAGAAGAGCGGCAGCAAAGAGTATATGAAAAACAACGTAATGCAGAAATAGACTACACCGATGAAGCATGGGAAAATGTTAAGTTAAGTGTAGCAAAAAGGGATAACTATCAATGCCAATTCATTAAGATACTATCCGATGACGAATACAGGCAGCTAGTTGCCCATGTTAAACGAGTAGCTTCTGGTGGTTTTCTAGTAAAAATTGACCCCGCTCATATCTACCCCAAAGGTTCATACCCTCATATGAAATATGATGAAGAGAATGTAGTTTTGATAAACAGATTTGTACATTCTCTTTTAGATGTTTTCAAAGACCCTCTTACCGGTGAAATGATCACTGCTACTAAACGGCTTGAATGGTTTGAAAAAGTTGTTGGTAAAGAAAGAATGAAGTCTCTTTATTCAAAATCTCTAAAGCAAGGAATAACGTTCAAGCTTAACAGTATTGACTAATATAAAACTATGTGGTATCTTCTCCTTTAGATATAGGAGTATATTATATGGAAACAGCTCTCGATGGATTAAGAACAAGTATTGTCAAGGCTCATGGTAAGGATGCTATCTTAAGTGGAGATAGCTTTTCTAGAAACGAAAGATATGCTATTACATCTCCGTCAATGAATACTTTGTTAGGTGGTGGTATCCCAGCGGGAAAGATTATTGAAATCTATGGTCCTGAAAGTGTAGGTAAGTCTACTATAGCAGAGGCATGGTGTGCAGATTTACAAGCACAAAATAAAGCAATTGCATACATTGACGCAGAAAATGCTTTTGATCCTCAATATGCAAAAGATGCTTTTAATCTTGATGTTTTTGATTCTAATTTAGCTATCTTCTCACAACCCTCAAGTGGTGAAGAAGCATTAGAAATTGTAGACAAAGTAATTCAATCTGGATTAGTTTCCCTAGTTGTGGTTGATTCTGTTGCTGCATTAACTCCACAGGCAGAACTAGAAGGAGAAATGGGTGATCAACAGATGGGCTTACAAGCTAGACTTATAGGTAAAGCTTTAAGAAAGATCAAATCAGCTTGTAACACAAAAGGGGTAACCGTTGTATTTATCAATCAGTTAAGAATGAAGATTGGTTTTGTTATGGGTAATCCAGAAACTACACCCGGTGGCTTAGCTCTAAAGTTTTATGCGTCTATCCGAATGGATGTAAGAAAAGTAGAACCACTAAAGCGTGGTGAAGAAATCTATGGTCATAAAATGAGGATAAAGACAGTAAAGAATAAGACCTTTTTTCCATTTAGGAAGATTGAAACCAATTTGATTTATGGTAAAGGCTTTGATTACACGTCGGAGTATATAGACTATGCTATTGCACAGAACCTTATATCTAAATCTGGAAGTTGGTACATTATTAATGAGGAAAGATTTCAAGGTATGGAAAATTTGAAGAAGGGTATTGAAGGATCACCTTTCTTCGATGATCTTAAGAAACAAGTTGATACTACTATAGGTAAATCTTTAGTGTTGACAGCTACTGGTAAGGAATCAGAGACAATAAAAGAAAAGAAAAAAAGAGTTCCAAAAGTTCCAAAAGCTGAAGAAGAGTTTGAGATTGTAGAAGCAGAGTTTGAAGCTATTGAAAAAGGAGAAATGAATGACACAGACACGTAAGCTTAGACCAGCGGATGAAATTATGAGAGAGGAACAGGAAGGTCTTACACAGGCTGAAGCAGCTTTTATCATGAGATATAGTAGTAAAATTGTGAAGTATGATCCTTCAGTTAGAAATAATGAAGGAAAGGTACTCGCTGAAAATCATGTCTTTATTTCAGAATCATGGTTTGATTAATGAGCAAGGTAAAATTCAAAAAGTCAGAACACGCAAGACCTAAAACTCTATCAGAAATAATGCTATACCTTAGACATAAGGGTATAGCATCTATTTTTATCTTGAAGTTGTCAAGATCAGGTTATATTTTTCTCATGTCAGAAAATGACAAAGGAAATAAGATTGTATGGCAAACATCCTATAGTAGACCCTCTCAACTGAGTAATGGACAATGGCAATCGTATGTGCTATTCTGTTTGCAGAAAACAGAACACTGGAAAACATATGCTCCAGTTGAGGATAACAGACGTTGAAAAAAGATGAAAGCAATTGGTTTAAGCGAGCACAGCTTGTAGACTATGATAGGAAAAAGAATACACGAGTAACCAGAAAAAAGTTAGACAACGGAAACATTCTAAAAACGGTATCTATAGAAGAACAACATAACCCTGTTGTCTACTCAGATGACAATCCTAATCTATATTTTGTAACTGAAATACCTTACGATGTACCCTCTGTAGTAAACAATATAATTACATTCATTCATTCACATATCTCAGGTTCTGCAAGGATTTGTATTCTTTCCGCTCTTCCTTTTAAAAAGAAAAGAGAGGAAATTAGAGGAAGTATCACAAAGTATTACAGAGATAGTTCTATTGACTTCAGAAAGTATATTCCACCTTATTCAAAAGTAATAGTAGAAGGAAGAGCACTGTATTCATTTACAAAGGAAAAGTATATAGCAGTAGAAGACTTCTATGATATTGTTTTCAATGAAAAGACATGGGTGTATGACCCATTTACAAAGTGTACGCTATTTCCTGTAGATGCTTTCTACTTGTGGTTAGAGGTTGTCCCTGATAATCTGAAGCAGAGAACGAAGAAAGACAACTGGAACTATTTCTTCGCTGCAAGGCAAGTAAAAAGAGCAAGTGAGTTTCAAGTAAAAAGAAACAGAATATTAGTACCTACAATAAGTGTTGTAGAGAACACACATAAATTCTTTGAAGATCATATGAATGAATCTGTTGTTGCATATGACACAGAAACATCTAGTCTTGATACTTTTGAAGCAAAGATAAAATGTGTCACTATGGCATTCAATAGAAATGAAGCTTTCTATCTAAAATGGGAAGACATTGATACAGAAGAACTGGGTAACTTTTTAAAAGACAAATTTCAGGTAGGAACTAATCTTAAGTATGATATCTTATGTCTGGTAAACAATGGTGTAAAAAGAGAATGTTTGCACATTGATTATGATACATGGGCAGCAGGTCATATTCTTAATGAGGATAGATCAAATAGTCTGAAATCTCATAGTTGGTTTTATACATCTTTTGGTGGTTACGATGTACCTCTTGAATTGTATAAAGAAAAGTACAAGATAAAAAACTACATGAATATTCCTCACTCAAAACTTTTCTTGTATGCGACATATGATGCTCTATGTTCACTTATAACATACGAGGAAACAAATAAACAAATAACTTGGATAGACAAAAACTTTCCTCTGCAAAAATATATAGAAGATATTAGGTTATCTGAAAAAACTACTGAATGGTCACTGAGACGTTATTATGAGGGTGTGATGTTGAAATCTCATAATAACTTCATTGATATAGAGTTGACAGGGTTTACCATCTCATTGAACCGTCTTAGAAGGTCAGGAAAAACAGTTACCAAAAAACTATCTAAGGTAAAGAGAAAATTTTTTGACTACATAGAAATACCTTTTGATTCTATTGATATAGATTCTGATTCTAAACTTGGCAGGTTCTTTGAAGAAAGAAAATTTCCAATAAAGGAAAGAGGGAAAGCAGGAGGTGCCTTAACCAAAAAGAGTGTACTTCAAGAATGGGCAAAGAGCGGGTATAAAGAAGCAGAAATTTTACTTGAATATCGAAGTTGGAAAACTCTCAATGATACATTCATAGGAAATGAAGAATTAAAGACAGGCTTATGGAAGTATCTGAAAAATATAGATGAACAGAAAGGAACAGCTACTTTGCATAGTACCTTCTACCCTATGCTTGCTTCTACAGGAAGAGGAAGAAGTTCAAATCCTAATATGCAGAATATTCCCCATCACGGAAGTATACTTAAACAATATTTAGTAAGGTCCATATTTGTTACTCCTTCTGACGAATATCTTTTTGGAGAAGAAGATGGTTCAGGTCTTCAACTTCGCATTGAAGCGGCTCTTTCTCAAGATGAAGAAATGTTTAAAGCATTTGTGAATTATGGTGGTGAAATTCATTCAATGACAGGTCAGAGTATTTATATGCCCGATGTTTCCATAGAAGAGTTCATAGCTAAAAAAGAAGAAGAACCCTATCATACAATTAGATTCTTAGCTAAGTCTGCAAACTTTTCTTTGATATTCAATACTACTGCAACTGAGTTTGCTAGAAGAAGTCTTATGCCTCAGTGGACTAAAGAACAGTGTAAAGAATATGTAAGTAGAAATCAGCTTGATAGTAAGGTAGACTATCTTCATAACAGAGCAATGGAATCAGGAAGTTTTGATAAAGATAGAAACTTTTGTATGTATTGGTCAGCAGCAATTGATATTAAAAACAAATTCTTTGCACAGTATGAAGGAGTAAAAGAGTATATTGATCGAACAATTCAATTTGCTAAAGACAATGGCTATGTAAGATCGCCATTTGGGGCAATCAAAAGACTCCCACAATTACTATCGCATGGCACCGAAGAGAATCAAAGAGACATAAAGCATCTCTGCAATATTGCGGTAAATGCTGGTGTTCAAAACTATGAGTCAGTACTTATGATGATGACTATCAATGAACTTTCTGATTTTATAAAACAGAATAATCTAAAGTCAAAGATTATCGGATTCGTTCATGACTCAATACTCAGATATATTTTCAGAAGTGAAAAAGAACTTCTTGAAAACAAGATTAGAGAAATCTTCTCAAGAAGATTACCTGAACACAATGGAATCCCTATGGAGATTGACTTTTCTACATTTGATATTTCTGATGGAGATGTTTGGGGTATAAGAAGGAAAGACTTAGATGAATGGCAAGAAAAAGCAAAAAAGGAAAACAAAGAAGAATGAGCTCTACTATTACAACTTATGATATTTTCAACTCCTCTGTAAATAATACAATTAATGAAAATCAAGAAAAATTCATAGATACAATATTCAACATACTCAAGGAAATATGTACAGAAGAAGAGATTGAATATACAGAAACATTTATTTTCTCAAAGGCAGAACATAGAGAAGAGGGATTTAAGGCAGGTTCATATCTATTTGATCCAAATGGAGTCAATGAATACAGAAAGATAAGTATAGAAGCTACTCTTTCAAAAAGCATGAAATTACTTACTCTTCAACATGAAGTAGGACACCATTTTGCAATAAAAGATATGAGTAGTAGATCAGAAAAACTTGCAAATTTGATAGGTTATAATGTTGTCATGGATATTCTTGAAAGTCAATGTCCATCACTTGTCAAAGACTACCAAAAGTGGTATAATGAATGGTATGAGCTTATCCTAAAGGAGAATGAATAATGAAACTCTATTTTGATTTATATCAACAGAAGGCACACACAACAGCTAATGTTTATGAGGAAGCTATAAGACGGTTGTTTGAGTCTGAAACTCTTAGTGAGTCAGAACAGAGATTATACAATCTCACCTGTCTTAATTATGTCTCTAATGGATTAGGAGAAAGTGGAGAAGTACAGGGAAAAGTAAAAAAGCTGTTAAGAGATAATAATGGTGTTATATCAGAGAGTAGTATAACGGAAATTGGAAAAGAACTTGGAGACATTCTTTGGTATGTAGCGGAAATGTGTAGTAGACTGGGTTTGTCAATGAGTGAAGTTGCACAAAGTAATCTTGATAAGTTAGCGAGTAGAAAAGAACGTGGAGTAATCCAAGGTTCAGGAGATAACAGATAATGGATGCAAAAAAGATTTATGATGATATGATTAAAGATCATGCTGATAATGAAGGAAGAGACTATACTACTTTTTCTCTTTTGGAGAAAAATCTCCTTAAGTTTTGGAGAGGTTCTATCAACAGGAATGTTAATCCTACAGTAAGAGATGTAGCCTCAACATATGTAAGGCTGTTAGAGTTTAGAACTTTTCTGGATAGTTTTCTTAATAAGGTAGAAGCAGAATTGACAGAAGCTAAGGTACAAGAGTATTTTGGAGAAAAGGCTATTAAAGTAATTCTTGATGATATGAATGTTGTGCGTGTTCTGCCTTTTGCTACTAATGCAGACTGGAAAAAAGCAGGTGTAGTAAAACCAAAGAAATAGCTTGACAAACACAGGATGAATCAGTTATACTCTGATTGCTTATAAAATTTTTTAAGGAAGGAGAAAACAAATGACCGACATAAGCAAAGGTTCAGTAAACACTGCTGATATTGACTCAAGGGTAGAGGACTACTACACACTTCTCTGTGAAAATAAAACTCCTTTTTTGATGCAGTATGTTAAGAATAACAAGCACCAAAAAATTGGTGTGATTGTGGCAGTCTCACCAGATCAGGTAGGGTGGTCAAAGTGTCATACCAGTATTGGCGACAAGTTTGTTAAAGGAACGGGTATCAGAATTGCTTTGAAAAGAGCATTGCTTAACCGGAAGCATACAAAAGATAATATTCCATCATCCATTAAGCCTTTCTTCGAAAGAATGGAAAAGTCTGCTGTAAAATATTACAACAACTAATACACCTTAGCATGCTATAGGAGATATCAAATGCAATATGTGTCTAAAATAAATACAGCGGTAACTTCCTCTGACTTTGAGTCAGAGGATTTTACTATTAAGTCTTCACCAATAGCTTTTGAACTATTGAGTTCTGGCTTGTACTCTGATAAGATTGCGGCAGTAATTAGAGAGTTAGCTTGCAATGCTCAAGACTCGCACACTGAAGCGAAGGTTGATCTCCCTATAGTTATTCATTTTCCATCTAAAGAAGATAACATTTTTTACGTTGAAGACTTTGGTATAGGTATGACAGAAAAGGAAGTATATACATTGTATACTTCCTACTTTTCTTCAAGTAAGAGAAATTCAAATGATCAAACAGGTGTTTTTGGTATAGGCTCAAAGAGTCCTTTTGCGTATAAGGGTACAGACAGCTTTACTATTACTGTTGTTTATGATGGTATCAGGAAAATTTTCAATTGTTTTCTAAACGAGGAAAGAAAGCCTAAAGTTCTAAAACTCTTTGAAGAAGTTACAACGGCACACAACGGGCTAAAGGTAGCTTTTCCTGTTTTGGAAAAAGACATTGATGAGTTTATTACGAAAGGAAGAAAGATCGTTGCTTCTTTTGAAAAGAAGCCAACTATCTTGAATACAGATAAAATTAAACCCTCTGTCTATGAAGATGAAAAATTGATTTCATGTGGTATAGATCAACCAATTCTTTTTAAGAATGAATTTGGTAGAATTGTTACTCCTACACAGGTACACAATTATATTAACTTCATCAAAAATAAGAAAGCCTACATCAATAATGCAGCTTCTGCTATTCAAAATTCAGATGATAAGGAATTTATTGAAAGGCTTAATAATTTTGATTCTGACATAGAAATTGGTATGCTGAATAACTATTCTTCCTCTCTTCTGGGAATTACACTTGTCATGGGAAATATCACTTATCCTGTTGATAGGGACTACATGATAGAAGTATTAAATAAATACAGAGCTAAGTCTAATAGTGTAGCTTTTGAAGGGGCTATTATTGATGCTTTCTTTTCTTCTTATAGAGTAGGGCTATTTGTTCAGTTGAAAGTACCTATTGGAACAGTGGAAGTATTACCTTCGAGAGAAGGATTGCCAAAAGAAGAAGCTACCTACTTTTCGATAATTGGATACTTGATGCGGCTACTCCATAATTTTGTTGTGTACTACATTGACAAAATAGTTTCAGTAGGAAAGACAAACGGAGAGTATGATAGAAAACTATATGTCCATTCGTTGTTCAACATGATTGACAATATAAGAAACTATTCCTATAACGCTATGAGTAATATAGCAGGTACAAAGTTTGCTTCTATCAAAGAAAAGGACGACTTCATTCAGTTTTTTAGGTATGCTGAAGAAGCTGAAAAAATGGAACAGTTCTTTCCTACTAGTGACAATATAGAACATCATCTTGTAGGAGGTGGATCATTAGTACAAAATGGAGTTGTTTACAAAAATAAATTCACTCTACTGGAAGCAACAGATGTGTCTTCTGAAAATCCTACAAATAAGGCTCTATTGTCGTTAACAAATCTGTCATTTAGTGACATAATCAAAAATTCTTTTTCCTGTAATAGTATTGCTTTGCGCAAGAAGGTATATAAGAAAAGCAATAAAAGTATATCTGTCAAAGATTTCATTTCTAGTTCTACCTTTCTGTTCAAATCAAAAGAGCTACTATCTTACAATGGTGGTATAGTATCTGGTAATTCTAAGATTGTGTCACTTCTTAAAAAGAAGATGATAGTGTATATTATGGATTATCTAAAAAATAAAGTTGATAATTCAGTTCTGGCTCTTTTAAATGAAAGATCATTGAAGGCTTCTGTAGCAAACGCAGTAAACAGATTGCGTCCTACCCCCTTTGCCTTTCCTTCGAACGTGGTTTTTGTTGACGATACAGACATGTCAAAGGAATTAAAGAGTTTACTCGGAAATAAGCTTGTTGATCTTGATTCATATCAAGTACCCGAAAAATATACAAGTTATATAGAACGAGATATAGACACTTCTGAAATTCCTAAAGACATGGAGGTGGTAATACACAATATTAAGCCAGTGGAAAGTACAGACATAGACATGTTTAATCCTTACTATAGCTATCACAAAATACAGAGTAGAAACAAAATAAACAATATGGTTAATTCTATTGACATTTCATTCCTATACGAAAATAGAGAGTATTTCAAGGATAATCCTGTAGCTGTTTTAATATACAAGGAGGATCATACTTACTTTGTATATGAGGGGACTTCTTATTATAAAAGAAAAGTAGAAGTCAAAACCCCGTTGGATATTTGTAAACAATATTCAGAACTTCAAGGGGACCTTATTCAAAGTGGAAGCAATATCCAATTACCTTACGTGTGTACTATACCTTATAAGGTGTATTCTAAAAATAAGAAGTGGTTATCAGCTGTTACAAAACCATTTTCTGAAGTATTGACAGAAGAAGTTTTGAAGAATATTGCAACTTTTTATACCAATAAAGATAAGTGTGGGTGGCGTCTTTCTTTTTATAATGAGAGTAAGTCAGTTATTCGTAGACTATTCTACATGCAGGAAAGATTCTTTACTTATCTGAATAGTCTCTATGAGCACTCACCAATGCAATTAAATCTGTATACTAATAATATTTTCAAGAAATGTACTAATCCAATATTTATTGAAACACCTATGAACAAAAGTGTGTATTATCAAGTAATGAAAAATCTCATTTCTTATAAAGAGGAGATTAACACTATTGCTAACAAGTATATAGTAAACAGTTTTACAGAAGATGGAAGACGCAACTTTTTGTCACTTGTAGCAAAACTTTCTTACTTGCCTTTTAAATTTGTTATAGAAGAATACATAGAAAGTATTGTTGTAGACGATGAAGAAAAGCAGAAACTCAATGACATTGATAAGAATATCACTATAAATATGATGTATGCACATTCAACATATAAGATACTACATAGTAGTGTTTATGATATCTCACAGCTTATTGAGTATGCTATTTCTAAACAATCACACAAAGTACATCCTGATATTTACTCTACTATTTTTGAAACTAAATTTATAAACAATGAAGACATGCTACAGGCATTACTTGACTTTTTTCAAAGTAAGGTGTATCATGAAGATGATATAGAGAAGGTTAAAGTCTTCTACGAAAGTAGTAAATCAAGTTTTGAAGAGAACAAGAAAAAAGGAGATAAAAATGAATAAAGTTAGTTTTATTATTACTGACACTGGAATTCAGGGGGTACTGAATGGCTCAGTATTTCAGATTTTGCGTAATGATTTTTCTGGTAATAGGTTTAGTGATATAGTAAACTATTTGGCATCAAATGCTAATACAAATGAGTTTGACTCAGATGAATTTGCAAAACTTTTGGTGCCTTTTGTAGAAAAGCAAAAGAAGATGATGAGTAGCATTCCGCCGCATTTGGCAAATAAATTCTCATTTACAGAAAATGGTGTACTTACATATCATTACCATAATAGCAAAGAAGGAAAACACTTTGATGTAACACTATCAAACAAACTTTCTGATAGAATACAAAAGTCCATTGAACTTAATGGGTATGAAGCACTAATACCCCTTATGAATTTTCTTGATAAGACTTTAGAGAACCCTAAAGCTGAAATAATGAATGAACTGTTTGACTTTCTTGAAGCAAATGATCTGCCTCTCACACCTGATGGTTGTTTTCTTGCATATAAGGCAGTGAGTAAAGACTACCTTGATCTGTATACTCATAGTATCAGTAATAAAATTGGAGTATCTGTTTCTATGGAAAGAAGTGAAGTAGACGCTGATAGAACTGTAACCTGTTCTAAAGGGCTACATATTGCTTCTTTTGACTATGTGAGAAACATGTCTAAAGACAGAGTTGTTATTGTTAAAGTAAACCCTAAAGATGTGGTGGCAATTCCTACAGACTATGACAATCAGAAAGCTAGATGTTGTTACTACAAGGTAGTCGGTGAAGTACAAGATATGGATAAATATAAGATTAGACCATATGTAGTTTTTAATGAAGATGAAAATTTTACAATTACTCAAAGTGAGTATGAGAATATCATTTCAGTACGGTACTGGGATGTTGAAACTGATGAAAATAGTGAAGGTCCTTCAACTTATGCTGATCCATTTATTTCAAACAATGATCTATTTGAAGAAGATGAAGAAAATGATGATGATGATTACAATGATGAATTTGATGACTTGATTGATCACAAAGATATTGAAGAGGATTTTACATTATCTGATTTTCCAACTGTTGAATGGAGAGGAAAGAAAGGCATAGTAGTTGGATTCATTCAGAGTAAGCGGTCAATGAAAAGTGTGATTAGTAATATTATAGGAGTTAAGGATACTGTAAATAGAAGTGCACTTTTAGATTCTGTGATATTCTTCAATAATAATAGAGGTGCACTGTATGAGCACACTGGGAGAGAGTATTCAGATTTGAACAGAGTAGTAGTTATGGTATTTGAGTTTGAAGATGGGCACAAGATTAACACAAAGTTTCCTCTTTATACTCCACCAGCCTATTTTTTTCTTACAGACACAGTAAGAAATGCTCAAGATAAGCAGGACAAGGTTGACTCTTATGTGAGCTATACTTAATACAAAAAGGAAGAATGAGATGATTATTGGTCTTACTGGCTATAAGGGGCATGGGAAAAATTTCTATGCTCCCTTTTTTGTTGAGAACGGATATACACCTTATGCAATGGCTAATCCTATTAGAGAGGTTGGAAAGGTAGTATTTGGGTGGACTGATGAACAAATGGATGGCGAAGGTAAAGAAAAAGTAGACCTCTTTTGGGGTATTTCTTTCAGAGAATTTGCTACTACATTCGGCACAGAATATGCACAAAAAATGCTTTCTAAAAAATTCTGTTTGTTCAAAAGTCAGACAGGTAGAAGGATATGGGTCAAGTGGTTTATCCGATGGTATGAAAAATCACCTATTAAGGACATTGTGA
>Ga0307375_10002567_pt1 | contig 18482 bp, 14 predicted proteins | sample TR1MG_FD_202531 | JGI IMG/M metagenome (GOLD analysis project Ga0307375, IMG submission 202531) | Soil microbial communities from Risofladan, Vaasa, Finland - TR-1 | ecosystem: Environmental > Terrestrial > Soil > Coastal area > Acid sulfate soil | place: Finland: Risofladan, Vaasa | collected... | reverse complement strand
GCGGTGTGGGGGGCTTGCATCAGGATGACGGGGGACTTGGCTCAGGGCGGGCAGCGCAAGGGCAATGACAGGTTTGAGGTTGACTTTCTTAGCCGATCAGGGTAGGTTTGTCGGAGACCGGACAGAAACGTTCAGTGACGTGCAGCGGTAAAGCAGGCTTGGCGGAAGTAACAAAATCAGGTCGACGTGTAAGGCTAAGAAATAGAGAGGTAAGGAGACGGATTATGATAAGAAAACTGGCGGTACTGCTGGCGGTGCTGATGATGGTGTTTCTGGCGTGGGCGGTGGTCAGCGGGGACGCGGTGTCAGTGACCATAAATGGGCGTGAGGTGAGCGGGCCGTTCGGAACGCTGGTCGGCGTGTGGGGGGCGATACTGGCGGCGGTAATTCTGTTCTGCGTGGCGATACTGCTGGCCTTCGTTTTCGCCGGGGTGGGGCTGATAGTGCTGGGCGTTTTCGTTCTGGTCGGTCTTGTCCTGGCGGCAATTGCACTTCCTTTCCTGCTGCCGGTACTGATTCCGCTGTTTCTCGTGTGGCTGCTGTGCTACATAGCGCGCAGGAAGAAAGCGGTGTGAGTAATCCTGTGGTCGTAAGCAAATAAGAGTTTGAGCCGGTGGCCCGGCTCCGATTCCTGCGATTTTATATTTTCGGTTGACAGGTCGGATTTTTCCGGATAGAAATGTCGTTTACGGGATTGTGAGCGGTACGTATCCAGGCGTTTTTCAGGGGAGATAAAGATGGGAATAATGGAATTTCTGGACAAGTCGGGCGTAAAGTACGAGGTGAGCGAGCACAAGCCGGCGTTTACCGCACAGCGAATGGCGGCGGTGGTGCATGAGCCTGGCAAATACGTGGCCAAGCCGGTGGTGGTCAAAGCCGACGGCAAGTATGTGATGTGCGTTCTTTCGGCGAACCACAAGATTGACCTTGCGGCGCTAAAAAAACAGATGAAGGCCAAGTCGGTGCAGCTGGCCAAAGAAGAGGAGATGGGGGAGATATTCGGCGACTGCGAGCTGGGGGCGGAGCCCCCCTTCGGCAGTTTGTATGATCTGCCCACGGTTATGGATAAGGCGCTGGAGAGGGACGACCATATAATGTTCCAGGCGGGGACGCACGAGAAGGCGGTACGCATGAGCATGGACGACTACCGAAAGCTGGCTTCGCCCACGGTGTTTGAGTTCAGCTACCATATATCAGCGGAGCAGCAGGGGTAAAACGGCAGCGGGTGTAGAAGGTTCGTTTAGGGTTCGGCGCATGATGCGGCGGCACATTCGAGGGCGAAAAGGATAGCGGCGCGATGCAGGCTTTTTGGTTTATGCCGTTCGTATCGTGCTCTTTGTGGGCAACGATTTCCGCCTGACTATTATTGTCAGTTCAGGGAGAATTCAGTTGACACGGACAGCCACTTATCGTATAATACTGGTGATGCGAGTGCAAGCATAGACGGTTTCGTCACAGCACTATCCGCGGCAACGTGCACAAAGGCACATCGCAACAGGGAGACGGGCCTACAATCTGTTTTCCGTTAAATGCCTGGGTCTCCCTCTTTTTATGCGCGTCGGAAAGAGGTTTTTGTGCGCGGCGGGAAAAAACATCCAAGTGCTATTCGCAGAAAACGCGAATCTTTTTTCCGAACCGGAGTCTGTTCTGAAGCGTAGAATAAATAGAGAAAGGACTCTAAGCGGGCCGAATTTTCTCACTCCTAACCGCCTTCGGCCCGCTGTTTTTATATACGCACGCTTTAAACCTTCTGGATGGCACTGAGAGATGACTGCTTAGAGTACGCCTTAACAGCGGTTGGGGGCTGTTACCCATCAGTGGTTTGGATTTTCGGTTTGCAACGGCGGGAAATTTGGGTTACAAGATTGGTTCTTTCGCAGTAAAAGGCCCATAGGAGTAAGCCGATAGCAGCAGCGTTTTTGTGCCGGGCCGAATGCATAGATAGAAGCAGCGGGTAAATAACAGGCAGCGCAATAGGGCAATAAAGGGGCGGCAGGAACGGTGGCAGACGTACCGCAGAGGCAATATGCAGTGCAGTTGACAGGCCCGGACAGGCTTGTCCTGAATACCTCAAAAAAGGTTGTTCGGCCGGGGCGATGCCAGATTTTGTGCAGAGTGGAGGCGGTGGGACTTTGCTTTTCCGACCTCAAGCTGCTGAAGCAGTTTTCCGGCCATGTCCGCAAAGGCGAGATAGTTTCCGGTATTGACCAGAGGATTCTGAAAGAGATACCAAGCTATGTTCCTGTTGATGCGGCGACCGTACCCGGTCACGAAGCTGTGGTGAGGATTGCGGCGGTCGGTCCCGGCGTAGAGGATTTCAAGGTGGGCGAGCTGTACCTCGTGCAGACCGATTACCGGTGGCTGCGGACGGCCGAGTCCAATGCGGCTTTCGGTTACAACTTCGAAGGGGCCCTTCAGGAATACGTGCTGATGGATGAGAGGGTCATCACTTCGCCGGAGGGCGAGTCAATGCTGATACCGGTCGGCGAAGAGCTTTCGGCGTCGGCGGTGGCTTTGGTGGAGCCGTGGGCGTGCGTGGAAGATGCCTATGCCTCGAAAGAACGGCGGGGTATAAAAAATGACGGCCGGATGCTGGTCGTTGCTGACATAGAGCCGGCCGAAGACGCTCTTGGAAACTTGTTCAATCGCTATGGCAGGCCGCAGGAAATGACGTTGGTCTCAAGGTCATCGCCGCTAAGCGGTTTTGATTGTGGAGTGAGAAAGGCCACAACTATAGGGCGGCTCGAAGATGCTGGCTATGACGATGTGATTTACTTCGGCTCGGACGCGCGAAAAGTGGAAGCTTTGTTTTCGAAAGTTGCGACGCGGGGACTCTTTAACATTGTTCTTTGCGGTGGTAAATTGGGCAGAGATGTTGTTACGATGGTTGGTCGCGTTCACTATGGGGGAATTCGCATTGTCGGGACCGCGGGTTCGGACCCGGCTGAGTCGATGGAATACATACCGCAGACGGGCGAGCTTCGGGCCGGTGACAGAATTAATATTATCGGAGCGGCCGGGCCAATGGGGATGATGCACGTGATACGGAGCATCTGCCAGGGTATCGAAGGCGTCGCTGTCTTTGCAGGCGACCTGGACGATGCCAGGTTAGAGACATTGACGAAGATTGCATTGCCCCTTGCTGTGAAAAATGGTGCTCAATATACGGCATATAATCCCGCAAGAGGTGAGGCGTGCGGGACTTTCGATTATATTGTCCTGATGGTTCCGATAGCGGATATGGTTGGGGAGTCGGTTCACAAGGCCGCCAGGCGGGGCATCATAAATATCTTTGCCGGAATACCGGCGGCGGTTACCAGTGAGATTGACCTGGACTCTTATATAGAAAAACAGGTATATTTTATCGGCACCAGCGGCTCGGTTCTGGAAGATATGCGACGGGTATTGGCGAAGGTGGAATCCGGAAGGCTTGATACGAACGTGTGCGTGGCGGCGGTTTGCGGGCTGGAGGGCGCGGTCGAAGGAATAAGGGCGGTTGAAAACCGGCTGATAGCAGGCAAAGTCATTGTTTACCCGTCTTGCAGAGGGTTAGGCCTGATACCTTTGGAAAAGCTGCAGAAGGAGATTCCGCACGTGGCAGAGCGGCTCACTGAGCGGCTGTGGAACAAACAAGTTGAAGAGACTCTCGTGCAAACCTACCGTAGTTAGCAGTGAAAGACGCGGCAAGCCGGCCGGTACGGTAAGAAACATAAAGATGTTGTCGGCTTCGGCAGCCTTTTCAAAACAGCGGCGTTATCGAAGGCGTGGGGAGTTCCCGGCTCGACTGCATTTTTCGGAGCGGAAAAGGCTGCGATTTTGCAGGATTTGTCAAGAAAGTCCGTCATTATTGTTGACAGGAAGGTAGCCAATCTGTTATAAAGAAAGCGTAATCGTTAAGATTTTTCAGGAGAACGGGTGATACAAGTGGTGCTCTCAAACAAAAGGACTTACGGCTCGGCGTTGAGCTTTTCGAAAGGGCAGCACTTTCACACCTCTTTTTCACCTCGACTGGCGAGTGGTAAATAGTCGGCCGATAACAGTTTTAGACAGGCATGATAAGAGTGAAGGTTCGGATGCCTGTTAAAAACAATCTTCGACACGTTTTTGGCTTGTGGCCAAAGGAACAAAAAGGGTGGCGAGTTTTAAAAAGGAGGACTACTATGTACAAGAAACTAATCTTTCTTATGGTGGTGCTGGGTGTGGTAAACAGCGCCTGGGCTGCTTACCTGCAGGTGGACATCGTCTACCCCATTCAAAGGCCGCTCGACCCCAACCATCTGATACGAAATGAAAGAACGTCCGAACCGGGCTGGTATAAGTGGGCGGCGACGAAATGGCGGGACCTGTCGTACCATGACCCGGTGTGGGCCGCCACCGGCGGCGGTTATGACCCTGCCGGCATCGAGGGTTCAGGCGTTGACATATGGGTCAGCTGCGGTTACGAGGGTGACACGTCGCTGAAGGTCCTGGGCTTGAACTTCGTGGACGACGGCAAAGAGCCCAACGGCGTGCCGCCGAGCGGAGACAACGAAATTGCCAACTCGTATATCGTCAGTCACCGCCACTGGGGCGATGAGCCGAATGCGGCAGTTTTTGACCCGAATGATGCCAATATACCTCCCAGGGGTATCGGCCGTCCCTCGTTTGGTAGTATTTTCCTGAGACTAAGGGGAGGCGGACTGGTCAAGGGCGATTACACTCTGACTACATACCATAATTGCCCCAACAACATTGACCGCGATCGGCAGTCACAGTATTTCCCGCCGGACTGGTATCCCGATCCAAATCTTGAGGGCCGCGTTTGCGACGTAATGCCGTGGATCAAGGTTGGCGGCGCCGGCGTTACTCCAAAGGTGATGCCCGAGAACGTACCAATCCAGCACGAGACCACGGATGCCAATCTTGTCCCCGTGGTGACCAAGTTTTATTACAATGGCGTTGAAGATGTGAACATCTGGATCTGCTCTCCTTATGGCGGCGATGGGAGAATAGGCGGCGCGGCGTTCCTGAACGCCTTAATCCTCGAGGGCGGCGACCCCAATATGGCCACTTTCCCGAGGCCGGGAAGCGGTGCGGTCAACATCCACCCGACGGGCATCATTGTATGGAGGCCGGGAATAAATGCGGACAAGCACGATGTGTACTTCAGCAGCGATTTCAACGACGTCAACAACGGCATTGCACTGGTAGGCGACAACCAGGACGCCAATGAATATGACCCGCCGGGCAATCTTACATTAGGCAAGACTTACTACTGGCGGATTGACGAGGTCAACGGCGTCAAGGTGTGGCCGGGCATGGTCTGGAAATTCACCATTGACGACGGAAAGGCCAAAGACCCCAACATCGTCCTGCCCGGTCTGGACCCGGGTCTGCCGCAGAGTAAGACTCTGGCCTGGAAGCCGGGAACGTTTGCGACTTCGCACGATTTGTATTTCGGGGCCGATTTCAATGACGTAAACGACGCCAACACGAGTTCGCCGGAATTCATAAGCAATTTTGTAATGACGCCCGGCAATGACGCCAATATCTATCAAATCCCGTACCTTCTTACCTTAGGCGAGTCTTACTATTGGCGTGTGGATGAGCATAATTCTGTCTACGGAGACAGCAAAGGGAACATATGGAGCTTTCAGATACGGAACTATCTTATAGTTGACGATTTCGAGTCCTACAACGAGATGGACAACCTGGTGACCGACACCTGGAAGGACGGCGTGCGCTTGCTGCCTCCGCCGTACTATTTTGAGTTTGTCAACGGCGCATTAATCGGCCTGTCGTATTCGAAGGCAGAACCGGCTCAGCCGGCCAAGGACACGCAGGGCTTGGGGTATTCTTACATGAATGACGGCAGCTTGGGCACGCCTTATTACTCCGAGGCCGAGCGTGAATTCGAGCCGCCGGTGGACTGGACGCTCTACAATATCAAGGCGCTGGTGCTGTATTTCTACGGCGACCCAAATGCGGACGCCAACGTTCCCTACAACCAGATGTATATGCGTTTGGGAGACAAGACGCAAAAGAAGGTTCACAGGGTCGACTACGGCTACTATGGCGGGCAGGACATGAACGACATTCTCGAACAGGAGTGGCACGAGTGGAACCTTGACCTGCAGGACTTCGCTGACGCCGGCGTGGACATAACCGACGTCAACAAGATCATTATCGGGTTTGGCGACAGGGACAGCCTTGTACCTGGCGGCACAGGCGAGATATTCTTCGACGATATCCGGCTGTATCTGAGCAGGTGCGTTCCGTCAATTCTAAAGCCCTTCGCCGACTTAAGCGGAAACTGCAAGGTTGATATGGCTGACGTTGTAAAGGTGCTGGATGACTGGCTGCTTCGTGACTTCACGGTTACGCCGGTCGTGCCTCCGACGGGTCCTGTGCTTCGGTACCAGTTCGAGGAGACCAGCGGCAGCACCGCCAATGATTCTTCCGGCAACGGCTATCACGCTCCCGCGGTAGATTCGGTTGGAAGTTCGGTCACGCCTTACTGGACAGCCGGCGGCAAAACCGGACGCTGCATCATGTGGGACAACGACCTCGAAAATGATTATGTTCTGGTAGTGCCGAATGGGTCGTTCAACAACCACATCGTCAACCAGATTACGGTTTCGGCGTGGTTGAAATGGGACCAGAATCTGCTGGACTCCGGCTCCGGCGTGCTGATATCCGTCAGCAGCGGCACCGTCGAGGCCTTTAAAGTAATGGCCGACGCGGCTGAAGATAGCGATGAAATAAGCGTTAATTTCCGTGACCGGGTGCACGCGGCCGGCGGCAGCACGGAATTGTGGTCACCCCTGGAGTGGAACCACCTTGCGTGTGTCAAAAATGTCCCTCAAAAGAAGATGCAAGTATACATCAACGGCAAGATGGTTGGGGAAAACAGCACGGCTACCGGGCCTATTGATTTCTCGGCCCAGCCGGCGACGCTTATCCGCATGGGTGCAGCCACCGAAAGATGGACCGATGCGTACACAGGATACGTGGACGACTTCCGGCTTTACAATTATGCAATGTCTCAGGAGCAGATAGCGTATCTTGTTACCGGCGGCGCCCCGCTGTATGTGCCGCTGGAATCGGATGGAGACCTCTGGGATGGCGAGCCGGCCAATTCCAAAGCCGTCAACTTCAAAGATTACACCATAATTGTGAATGACTGGTTTGATGAGGTATCCTGGCCGTAATCGGCGCTGATGCATAGTTGAGAGCGTAGTTGCAGCCATTGAGTTTGCAGCAATTTCGGGGCCTATGCTGATTAAAAGCATAGGCCCCGGTTGTTTTGGGGACAGCGCCCTGGCTGCGACGATTCGCGAAAACAATGCACGGAAAAGGATGACAGAGTTAGATGCAGAAATCCGGTGGGGCACAAAAAACATGTGAAAATCCTCGCACGGTTTTGATACCATCCTGTGAAGGACTACGAAGAATTTTACTGACCAGTGTTAAGATGGGAGTAAAACATGAAGAAATTCGTCGAAACACGTCGTGATTTTTTGAGACATATAGGCGTGGCAGCGGCGCTTGCCGGTGCGGGCCTTGCGAGCACAGAGAAGGCTTCTGCGGGCGAGACATCGCAGGGCGGGCCGGTCCTGACAGCCAGAGCCAAAATGAAGCAACTGCGTGAAGCGGAGGTACTGATTGTCGGCGGCGGTCCGGCCGGCATTGGCGCGGCACTGGGCGCCGCCAGAAAAGGCGCCAGAACGCTTTTGATTGAGAACCACGGATTTTTCGGGGGGATAGCTTCCTTCTGCATAGGCATGAACATCAACCACATGCGCCGGGGCGACAGGCCGCGTTCCGACATACACGAACTGTTGATAAGTAAGCTTCTGGCCTATGGGGACCGCGCGGCGGCAATCAGCGGCCACAGCCTCAGATGCAATGTGGAATACCTTAAGGTCGCCATCCTCGACGCTCTGGACGAGGTCGGCTGCAAGTACCTGGTACACACACGGGCCGTAGATGCCATTATGGAAGATAATCGCATCGTCGGCGTCGTTGCGGCAACAAAAAAGGGTCTGGTCGCCATCGATGCCAGGGTTGTTGTGGACTGCTCCGGTGACGCCGATGTCGCCGTTTTTGCAGGCGCTGAAACGCTGTTCGACAAAAAGAACTCTCCGATGACTCTGGCACTGAACGTAACCAACTTCGATATGAACAAAGCCCAAGAATCGGATTTCAGAGCGGCCTTGAAGAAGGCCCGCAGCAGCAAGACCTATCCGCAGGCGCCCAGAAGCTGCCTGCTCCAGCATTTTCCTTTGAGCAACACGGTTATGATTAACCATACAGGGACGAGGGAATACGGTCCCATTGACGCAACCGACCCCGAGCAGTTGACCGTTGCCGAGTGTTTCAGCCGTCGCCAGGCACTGCAGATGGTCGACGCGTTCCGTCGATTCGGGGGCGAGGCGCTGCGGGACGTGGAGCTGACAGCCACGGGGCCGCAGGTCGGCGTTCGCGAGTCACGCCGCATCAAGGGTGTTTGCATACTGACCGAACAAGACGGCGTGACCGGCAGAAGATTTGACGACGTTATTGCCTGGCGCAGCGGTAAAATCGACGTCGGCGGCGGCGTATATGACGCGAAGATGAAGGTGCTCAATGTCCCCTACAGAGCCATATTGCCGGAAAAAGTCGATGGTCTGCTGGCGGCCGGTCGGTGCATCTCGACGACGCACATAGCCCACTCGGCGGGCAAGAGTATGGGTAACTGTATGGCGACCGGCCATGCCGCCGGCCTGGCTGCCGCAATGTCGGCCCAAAAAGGCTGGCTGCCGCGCGAACTGAACATCGACGAGCTGCAGCGAGCGCTGCGGGCCGATGGCGTCGATTTGAACCAAAGTGAGGGGGCATAACAAAATTTTGCTGTTGGATTCTTCACTTCTTTGAATTAGTATCCGCACACAATGGGCGTTTGGCCCATATCATAGCGTATCGCGCAGGGCCCTTATAAGGTTAAGTAATGAGGCTTCAGTCTATAGTTTGTAAGGTTTTGCAGAGAGAGGCCTGTTTCTGTGCCGCACGCTCACGAAACATCATCGAGGTAGTACCAACAGTAAATATCTGATGGAGACCGAGCAAAGAACAACCGAAGACCTGACCAACCACAGCATAATAAAAGCCGAGTAGCAAGATATGCCAACCGCCGAAGCAATAGCCGCTTTTGTTTTTGTCGTAATCATAGGCACTGTTTATGGCATGGAGGTGTTTTTCGTCTCCGTTTTTGCTTTCCATAAACTCAAAGGCAAAAAACGCACAGCTATATTCCGGCGAAAAGCGGCCATTTTCATACACGTGCTCGCCATAATCGGCATACTCTGTTTCCTCTACGGCTTCTTCATTGAACCTTATTGGATTGAGGTAAAAACCATCCAGATTCGAACGGAAAAGCTCAGCCGGACCGGCTTTCGCCTCGTGCAGATTTCGGACCTACACTGCGGCAAGAAGCCGCGAAACGAAAAGAAACTCGTCGAGCTGGTTAACGCCCTGAAACCGGATGTCATCGTATTCACCGGCGACACCCTTATGCTCCATACGCCATCGGCACTGCCGCTTTTTAAAGAGACCATGAAGAAGCTCGAAGCCGGTCTGGGTAAATTCGCCGTCCGCGGCAATGTTGATGTTTGGTATCTGCCGGACCTTGACTTCTTCGGCGGTACGGGCTTTGAAGTATTGGACGCCGACAGCCGCAAGCTGCAAAAAAACAGCGAGACTTTCTACATCTCGGGCTTGAGTTGTGAGCATCCCTCCGCTTTTCGGTACGTGCTCAAAGATGTCCCCGACGATCGCTTTAGCATATTTTTGTATCATTATCCCGGCTTGATCGAAGATTTGAACGGTTTTAACGTCGATTTGTACCTCGCCGGCCATACGCACGGCGGTCAGGTCGCGCTGCCGTTTTACGGTGCGCTGGTTACGCTGTCCGAATCCGGCAAGAAATATGAGTCCGGAATGTATACTATCGAGGACAAAATCCTGTATGTTAATCGCGGCATCGGCGGCCACGCCTGGAGCGTCAGATTCTTTGCCAGGCCTGAAATAACCGTTTTCGACATTATGCCGGAAAACAACCGGGCCGATTAGATGCTCGCGGTGCTTTAAGGATGTGAATATAGATGGAACTTCTTACGATTATGACTATTGCCGTCGGCCTTGCGATGGACGCCTTTGCGGTTTCTATCGTCAGCGGCTCAGCATACAAGAAATTAATGATCAGGCACGCTTTGCGAATGGCCTTTTTCTTCGGCGCCTTCCAGGCCTTGATGCCCTTGATAGGCGCCCTGGCCGGTCTGAGCGTCAGAGAATACATAGCCCATTACGACCATTGGGTAGCCTTCGGACTCTTAAGCGGCATCGGGGCCAAGATGGTCTTTGAGTCCTTCAAAATCAGGCAGGCGGAGCAAAATTTCGACCCGTCAAACGTCTTTGTCTTACTGGCCCTCTCGGTTGCCACGAGCATCGACGCTTTGGCCGTTGGGATAACTTTTCCCTTCCTGCGAGTTTCGATAACAACAGCCGTACTGATAGTCGGGCTGGTAACCTTTGTGCTCTCGTATTCCGGCGTGTTTATCGGCAAAAAACTGGGCCATTTCTTCGAAAGCAAAATCGAGGCCCTTGGCGGCATAGTCCTTATCAGCCTCGGTACAAAAATCCTGATTCAACATCTGGCCTTGTGATCGTTTCTTGTTCTCGTACGCAGAAACAATATAATAAGCCTGTTGTTTCGTCAGGTTAAACGTACGTAAGGGGTGTTTGCTAATGGCATCGAAAGTCTTCTTCATCAAAGCATCCGTTAGTGACGGTGAAAAACTGATTTCCGAAAAAGCCCGCAAACTGTTTAAGGCGGGCGGTTTCGCAAAGTGCTTTAAGGAAAATGACTTTACGGTCATTAAAGTTCACATTGGTGAAGAGGGTAACAATACCTATATAAAAGCTCCGTGCATTAGGGGTCTTGTGGACGCGCTGCTCGCATTGAAAACAAAACCATTTGTGACCGACACTAATGCTCTGTACGTCGGAAAAAGGCACAACGCCGTCGACCACACCGTGCTGGCCGCCGAGCATGGCTTCAGCACGGACGTCCTGGGAATACCGTTCATAGTTTCAGGCGGATTATTCGGCACCTCCGAGACCGCCGTCCAAATCAACGGCGAAGTAAACAAGGAAGTTTTCATCGCCTCCGACCTTATCCGGTGCCAGTCCATTCTTACAGTAGCTCACTTCACGGGCCACCCGGCAGCCTGTGCCGCCGCCACACTGAAGACACTCGGCATGGGCTGCGCAAGCAAAAAGGGCAAGCTGACACAGCACGCGGCCCTTACCCTAAGCATAACTAATGATTGCAAACGTTGCGGCGAATGCCTTACACACTGCCCGGCGGATGCGATTAGCCTCGATGATGTCAAGGCCCACATCGACCGGGACAAATGCATAAGCTGTGCGGAATGTCTAGCCGTCTGCAGATTCGAGGCGGTCAAGTGCAATTGGGGCATGGAAACCGAAATTCTGCAAAAAAGCATCGCCGAACACGCGCTGGGCGTTCTTAAAGGAAAAGAAAACAAAGCCGCATTTTTCAATTTTGTGATTTCCGTGACTAAAGACTGCGATTGTTTCGACACACCGGATATGGCCAGAATAGTCGACGATATCGGGATACTCGCCTCGACGGACCCGGTAGCTGTTGATAAAGCGGCCCTCGATTTGGTGGAAGCCGCGGCCGGCAAGAAGCTGCCAAAACTGTTGGGCAACCCGAAACTGGACCCGCGTTACCAGCTTGAACATGCCGAGCATATCGGCTTGGGTAGCCTTGATTACAAGCTAATCGACACAGAGTTCAAACCTGAATAGTCGGCGCCAAATCGACTGTCGTTCGCTTAATGCCGGCCAAGCAGGGATTCCAATACCAGAGGAAAGACCGCTCTATTTTTCAAAAAAAGTGGGGATTTTCTGTTGTGCCGGTGGCCATCCTGACTTTTCTGAATTGACCGGCTCAATCCGAATTATCCACTAACAGCACGACTCCGCTGGAGCAATCCTACCGACCTGGTAGACTTGCCCTGGTTTCCAGACCAACATTGAGGCGTTGGGCACGGCTTTTGCAGGGTTTTACCTTACGTAACATAACCTCTTTAGGCATAAGCAATTAAACTCTGGACCCTGCGGCGCTAATGCAAGCAGAGGCATGGTAGTAAAAACAGGATAAGTTTTTTCTTATTTTTTTGCAAAACTGGATAAAAAGCCACAGAATAGACAAGCGATGTTATCAACAGGTTTTCCACAATGCCACCTATTAATAAGAGCCCATCGGATGTCCTCCAAACCCGCCAATTGGGGCAATTGAATACTGCATATTGCATAAGTCTCTGCAACCACGGGACTAAATTGTGCGTGATTAAAAAAGAAAAGATCAAATTAGCCCACCCCGGCCACATCCTTCACTTTTTCCGACATATTGAATTGAAATCACATGCGAGATGCATTATGATGTTCCCACTTTTTGAAGGGTCGCCCGGCAGAAAGCCCAGGAACTTGAGAGGGCAGCGACACGGCCGAGTTGCAAACAACGGGGGCAATCAAGCCGTGCCTGGATTCGCGACAGATGAAGCCCCCAAAAAAAGGGAGAAACTAAATGACCAAACTTCAAGAGCTCTTGAGTGCAGGCAGATTTGCTGTAACCAGCGAGGTGGGTCCGCCCAAGGGAGTAAACGTCGAGAAGTGCCTCGACGAGGCAGAATCTCTCAAGGACAGAATAACGGCGTTCAATGTAACTGACCTGCAGAGTTCGGTGATGCGATTCGGTTCGCTCGCAACCTGCCGGCGTCTTCTCGACCGGGGTCTGGAGCCCATCATGCAGATGACCTGTCGCGACCGAAATAGGCTGGCTTTACAATCCGACTTGCTAAGCGCTTACGGCCTCGGAATCAGAAACGTATTATGTTTGACCGGCGACCATCCCAAATTGGGCGACCATCCCCAGGCCAAAGAAGTATTTGACCTGGACTCGGTGCAGCTGCTTCAGGCTGCCGATACGCTTCAGCGGGGCAGGGATTTAGCCAGCAACGAACTGGATGGCAGACCGGAATTCTACCTCGGAGCCGTGGTTACGCCCGGGGCCGAGCCGCTGGAGCCTCAGATTCTTAAAATGGAGAAAAAAATCAAAGCGGGCGCCAGGTTCTTCCAGACTCAGGCAGTCTATGATACAGACAAATTCAAGGCGTTCGTGAAGCTGGTTTCTCATTTTGATGTGCCGATTATGGCAGGAATAGTCATTCTGAAATCTGTGGGCATGGCTCGGTATATGAACGCCAATGTGGCCGGAGTAAATGTACCCGAAGAGCTAATCGAGGAGCTGAAGAAGGACAAGGAGAAGACAAAATCGGGCCGGACCGGTGTTGAAATTGCGGTACGAATTATCAAGGAAATTAAGGACTATTGCCAGGGCGTTCATCTGATGGCGTTAGGCTGGGAGGACAAACTGCCCGCGATTCTTGACGGTGCGGGCCTGTAAATAAAGAACAACCTAAAATAAAGGGCGTAAGATTAGCAGGAGGCCTAAGATGGGGGGTATATAATTCGCAGGCCAGCCTGAAGGCTAATCAAGTAGAGTTAATGACAAGTTTTGAGGAAACTGTTTCGCAGGCGCCCGAACCGATAAGAATATCAGGAGAAAAGATGAGCAAGATAGAAATTCCGGTAGTGTGGTTGCAGGGGGCCGGCTGCACCGGCTGCTCCGTCTCGATACTTAATGCGGTAAGTCCGAGGATACAGAATCTGCTTCTGGACGAGCTTGTTCCGGGCAAACAGCTCAATATGCTATTCCACGCCACGATAATGGCCGGTCAGGGCGAGCCCGTGATTCGGGTTTTGAAAGACACCCAAAAGAACAGGAAAGGCGGCTACGTGCTGGTCGTGGAAGGCGCAATTCCCACCGCAGAAGGGGGCCTTTACGGCAGCATCGGCGAAATCGACGGCAGGCATGTGACCGTTGAGCAGAGCGTGGCTGAGCTTGGTCAAAACGCCTTGCTTACGATTGCGCTGGGCACATGCGCCGCCTTCGGTGGAATACCCGCCGCCAAGCCGAATCCCACTCTTTGCAAAGGCGTACAGGCCGTATTCAGCGAAAAGGGCATTGAGACTCTGGTCGTAAATGTACCGGGCTGTCCGCCTCATCCCGATTGGTTTACAGGCACCATATCCGTGGTGCTTTTCTCAGGCGTTGAGGCGCTCGAATTGGATGACTTGGCGCGGCCGAAACTCATTTACGGGCAGTTGATTCACGAGAACTGTCCCCGCCGCGCGGACTTTGACAAAGGCAAGTTCGCCGAGAAGCTGGGCGACCGGGGTTGTCTTTATAAACTGGGCTGCAGGGGCCACTACACTTATGCAGATTGTCCCTTGAGACAGTGGAACAATGGCGTGAACTGGTGTGTCAAGGCAGGCTCGCCCTGTCTGGGCTGCGTCGAGCCGGAATTCCCGGACGGCACGTCGCCGATTTATGAAAAAATCACTTTCGAGGACCTCAAATGAGCAAGAAAATCAGGATTGACCCGATAACCAGAATAGAAGGTCACATGGCTGTCGAGGCGGTGATAGACGATGGCGTGGTCAAGGAGGCCAGGAGTTCCGGCACGCTCTTTCGGGGCTTTGAGATAATTCTCAGGGGAAGGGACCCGCGGGACGCCTGCCGACTCACACAGCGAATCTGCGGCGTATGTCCCACCGCTCACGCGACCGCTTCGACCCTGTGCATCGATGAAGCATTCGGGCTCACGGAGAAAATCCCCGACAACGCCAAACTGATACGCGCTTTGATATTCGGCTCCAATTTCCTGCAGTCGCATATTCTGCATTTTTACCATTTGGCGGCGCTGGATTATGTAGATGCCGCTGGCGCCATAGGCGATTTGGCGCCTTTTGTGCCGCGGTACGAAGGCGATTATCGCGCGCCCGCCGACGTCAATGCCGAATTGGTGAACCATTACGTCCGGGCGCTGGACATCAGGCGCAAATGCCAGGAGATGCTCTCGATTTTCGGCGGCAAGATGCCGCACAATGTCGGTATCGTACCCGGCGGAGTCACCGAAAAGCCCACCGAGGACAAGATAACAAATTTCCTCTGGCGGCTGAATGAAATACGGGATTTTGTTGAAAAGGTGTATATCCCGGACGTGCTTGCGGTGGCAAAACTCTATACTGATTATTTTGCGGTCGGCCCAGGCTGCAAGAGGCTTCTCTCATACGGTGGTTTTGACCTGCCGACCGGTAAGCTCTTCACAACCGGCATTGTTGCCCCTGATTTGAAAGCCGAGCCTTTCGACAAGGAAAACATCACCGAGGACGTCAAGCACTCCTGGTACGCTGATTCCGGTTCAGGCAGGAACCCTGCACAGGGCGAGACGGCGCCGCAGCCCAAGAAAAAAGAGGCATACTCATTTCTCAAGTCGCCTCGGTACGAGGGCAGCGTCTGCGAAGTGGGTCCTCTGGCAAGAATGGTAAACAATTATGTCCAGGGCGACAGCAAGGTGAAAGAAATGGTGGATTCGGTGCTCGGTGAATTCGATGCCGGGGTCGATGTTTTGTATTCGGTGCTTGGCCGGCACGCCGCAAGGGCCATTGAAGCGAAAATTGTCGGCGACGCGATGGTGGATTGGCTCCAGGCCTTAAAGCCCGCCGGGCCGACCATCGTTGACAGCCCGATTCCGGACGAGGGCCAAGGCGCCGGACTTACCGAGGCGCCGCGAGGCTCGGTGGGACACTGGATAACCATCAAGGGCCGTAAAACCGAGCGGTATCAGGTCATAACGCCTACCGCCTGGAATGCTTCGCCAAAAGATGACAAAGGTCAGCCGGGCCCTGTCGAGCAGGCAATAATAGGTACAAAAGTGAAGGACAAAGACAATCCCTTCGAACTCGTGCGAATTGTCCGGGCGTTCGACCCGTGCCTGGCATGCTCGGTTCATCTGCTTGATGCAAGAGGTAATGAGCTGGGGGTGTTCAGAGTTGTATGATGTCCAGATAAAAAAGGGCGCTGATTCGATGGCCGAGCCGCAGAGAAATTGCGAATACCACGGGCGTATTCTCGTTCTGGGCCTGGGCAATATCCTGCTCAAGGATGAGGGCGTAGGCGTCCATGCAGTGCAGCAGTTGCAGGAGCAGGACTTGCCCGGCAACGTGGAAGTTATCGACGGCGGAACCAGCAGCCTCGATATTCTGCTGTTACAGGAAGGCCCCTATAAACTGGTAGTTATTGATGCGATGAGGACCGGCAAGAAACCCGGCACTATCTATAAAACCCGATTCAAAGCCGACCAGATGGACGGGCTGACAAAGATTTTCAGCACGAAGAAACACTCAACAATAAGCTTGCACCAGGTCGGCCTGATTGACGCCTTGCTTGTCGCGCAAAAGACCGACTGCGCGCCGGACGAAGTCACAATTATTGGCATCGAGCCGAACGAAATAGACGGCGGTCTGGAATTGACCGAGCCGGTCGAACAAAGAATGCCGGAAATTATTAATTCCGTGCTTGAGGAAATTAAAGATGCTGTTCACTAAAGACAAACCTTTGGACGAAGTATTAGAGTCTCTCGGCGAAGAAAAAAACATCTTCCTGCTCGCCTGCAACGGCTGCGCCGAGGCGTGCAAGACCGGCGGCCAGGAGGCTCTGTCGGCAATGAAAACAGAGGTGGCCAAAGCAGGCAAGAACGTAACAGGCACATGCCTGGTGGATTTTCTGTGTAACAAAGTGCTGGTGACCACGCGCCTGGCCAGAGAAATGGACAAGATCAACCAGTCCGACTCCATTTTGGTATTGACCTGCGGCATCGGCGTCCAGGCCGTCGCCAAGGTCGTAGACAAAGCGGTTCGCCCTGCCGCAGACACCGTGTCACTTGGCGGCCTGCAGGGGCTTTGGCCATCAGACGAGCGGTGCGAGGCCTGTGGAGAATGCGCTCTGGATTATACCGGCGGTATCTGCCCTATCACCTCGTGCGCCAAGAGCCTGCTTAACGGCCCCTGCGGCGGCGCTCACGAGGGCAAATGCGAGGTCGACCCTGAAAAGGACTGCGGCTGGATAAAGATTTACGAGCAATTGAAAAGAATCGGACGCCTCGAAAACCTCAAGAAAATTCGAAAGCCGCGCGACCATAGCAAGATGCTGCCTTCGGCGGATGTTCGGAAAACATCATTTTACGATTTGGAAAAGTAAGGCTCACGGCGTTTCAAAGCCGGAATGTGCAAGTTTCAGAACGTGCTTCTAAAGCCTCGAATCTTTCTTGATAAGGAGCAAAAAGTGGAGAATCCTTTTATTGCCATCGGCGAATCAATTCACGCCTCGATTCCCAGGACGGGCACGATAATGAAGCGGCTTGCCGAGCTCGGCCCAGACGCCTATTCGGCGCCCAGCGAACCTTTGGATTACATTAAGGACTTGATTGAATCACAGGCCGCCGAGGGGGCCGATTACATCGCCGTCAACCTCGACGCCTTCGGAGAGGATGAGCCTCAGATTGCCGTCGATATGATGGTCGAGTATACGAGGTTAGTCCGCCAGTGGGGCGCCGGCGTGCCGATTTGCATCGACAGCAGTAATGACAACGTTCTGACAGCAGGCTTGAAGGAGTGGTACGATACCGAGCAGCAGGTCAGGCAACCGCTCATAAACTCCGTCAAGGTTTACACTATGGATAATATGCTGCCGCTCAAAAAGGATTACGATTACGCGTTTGTAGGTCTTTTGATGGCCGAGTCGGGCAAATCACATTCGGTTGACGACCTCTGTTCCCTTGCCAAGCAGATTTTTAGTCAAGCTGTGAGCAGGCACGGCTTCAAGGCCGATGAGATTTTCTTCGACTCGACGATATTTCCTCTGGCGATAGATATGCCCATGCAGCCGGGCGAGCCTGGCTATACGTACAAGACCTTCGAGACCATAAAGAAGATAAAAAGCGACCCCGAAATGAAGGGCGTTCATTTCACGGGCGGCATAAGCAATTGCGCCCGGGACCTGCCGGCCCGAAAGACAGGCATCATGAGGGCTTTCGTGCATAAGGCTATGGAGTACGGAATGGACTCCGGCATAGTAAACGTCAAACACCATCTTTCCGAAGGCGAGCCCGACCCTGAACTTCTGAAACTGGTTGATGCCTATGCAAAGATGGACGGCTCGCCCGAGAAAATGACCGACGCCATGATGCTGATGGGACAATTCTGCCAGGAGAGCAGAAAAACCGCGGAGTGAGAGGCTTCAATGACCTATTGCTGCCAGAACAGGATATCCATTTGCAGCAACTCCAGTGATGCTTTGGATTGCATAGGGCATGTACATTTCGAAAAGTTGTAAGCGTTCACGGAAATAATAGGTTTTATGTAGAAGCGTGTTTCTGTCCGATAACTCTGGTGTGGACAAGAACGCATATATCAAACATCTGGAAACGGAAAACACGCAACTGAAACAACGCATCGAAGCGTTGGAAAAA
>Ga0307375_10002566_pt1 | contig 18485 bp, 14 predicted proteins | sample TR1MG_FD_202531 | JGI IMG/M metagenome (GOLD analysis project Ga0307375, IMG submission 202531) | Soil microbial communities from Risofladan, Vaasa, Finland - TR-1 | ecosystem: Environmental > Terrestrial > Soil > Coastal area > Acid sulfate soil | place: Finland: Risofladan, Vaasa | collected... | reverse complement strand
ATTCCATCTGCCAGCGGCCTGCAAAAGTAAATACTATTATCAAAATTTCAAAGGGTTACCCTTGAAATTTTTAAAGGGCAACTGCGCTCTACCTTCTGCTTGAAACCTTTGCAAGCAACTTCAGCAGTTCAAGGTATAACCAAACCAAGGTTACCATGAGAGCAAACGCGCCGTACCACTCCATATACTTGGGAGCACCTTGCTTTGCGCCCTCATCAATAATGTGAAAATCGACCACCAAATTAAGGGCAGCGATAACAACAATAACCCCACTGATAATAATGCTAAGGTTACTGTTACCAGTTATGTACGAAGTATTGCCACCAAACCAACCGATAAACATGCTAATGATGTAAAAAAGCGCAACGGCTCCGGTTGCCGCTACAATTCCAGCCATAAACTGCTTATTCACCTTAATTATACCAGTGCGGTATACAAAGAGCATAATAAGCAACGTGCCAATAGTTAATGCAACAGCCTGAATTACTATTCCTTGGTAGGCAGCCTCGAAGTAGGCTGAAATACCGCCTAGAAAAAGCCCCTCAAAAATAGCATAGATGGGTGCAGCAATTCTAGCAGTGGTTGGCTTAAATATTATGATAAGAGCGGTGATGAGTCCACCTATTGCTCCACCAATCATCCAAGGGGTGACTGCGCCTGGATTTAGGTTGTCGAAAGCCACCTTCCATGTGTACGATCCACCAAGCAAAATCAAGAGCAGCAGCAGCAACGACTTGTTGATTGCGCCATTGACGGTCATAACCTCAGTGGTGGTTGTATCGCGGCTTGCAGACGCAAATATTTCGCTGCGCATGGCCGGATTTGAAGTCTTTCCAAAAAGTGCCATATTCGTTTTTTGTTAAATATTTTAGGCGGCGAAGATAATATATTTAGAAATAATAATAAAAGCGTCGTAGTTAAAATAGGTTATTTGATTATACAAACCGAAGCCTTTTCCCTAAAGTCCAAACATCCAAATCGGCTTAGAACCTTTTAAGTGACGAGTGAATGAAAAGTTACAAGTTACGCAGAGTGACGAGTTACTGAGTTACAGGTTACGAAAAGACCGGTTCTAAGGCCATAAACATTTCCCCGCACTTTAGGGCGGGGTTGACGTCACCTTCCAAAACCGAGCGGTGCACACTCGAAAGGTGTTTAATGTACTGCAGTAACCATGCACCGCAATCACCAAAGACATTAAGGACTACATTCTTTAACCTAAACCCTGTGTCACTCTGTGAAAACCCAGTGGGACTCTGTGTCGCTATCGATTAGAAATTCCGTAAAAACCTAATCTGCTAACCAATAAGCCCAGCAACCTCCTCAACGATCCACTTGGAGGAGCTGTCGGTGTTGGATGAAAACTTGGCGAGCAGCACCTTAACCTCCTTGCTGCACTCCTCGTTCCGTAGGGCTATTTCGCGAAGGGCAAAGGCAACGGCCGTTCTTAGGTGAACATCGCTATGGGGGGCATTACACTCTGCCATTTCGAGGTAGGGTAGCAGCTGCTGGTTGCGGTAGTCAGTATTCTTTGCAGCATAGCCGGCGAGTAGGTATCCGGCCTTTTTCAAAAATGGTTTTTCGGAGAGGCACCACTCAAAGCTCTTTGCCAGCGAATACTCCACGTTCCGGAAGAGGTTGGCGCATACTTGCTCCACCAGCTCCCCGTTGAGGAATTCTAGTGCCCAGCCATCCATCTGTTCCGGAGTAACCTGAGCTGGATTGTCCACCAACGAAGCGGCAATCTTGGCCTCGCGCGAGTCGTGCTCAAAGAGCTGCAGCGCTAGCTCATGGTCGGGGCCATACTTAACCGCAACGGCCCTGATGGTTGCCAGCGACACGCCGTAGTTCACCTTGTAAATTACCCCAAGGTTGAGCATGGTTTCGGCAACCTGGCCATTCTTTTCCTGAAAAAGTTCACCCAGCAGCTTAAAGAATTTCTCGGAAGAATTCATTTTTGTAGATTTGATGACAAAATTAGTAAAAAGCCTTTGGGCTTAACATTATTTTTTCTCTACATAAAAATTGCTCCATGCGCAGATTAATCTCATCAATTTCCAGCAATGGCTTTGTAAAGGATTTTGCAAGACTGTTTGGTGGTGGAGCTGCTGCGCAGATAATCAACTTCGCCTTTATTGCGGTGATATCCAGGCTATACTCCGACATAGAGTTGGGCGTATTCGCCATCTTTATTGCCACTGCAAATATTATTGGATCAACGGCTACCGGAAAGTACGACCAAGCCATAATGCTTCCAAAGCAGGAGAAAAAGGCTAGAAATCTATTTTTGCTTTCGCTATTCTCCACATTGTGGACATCTGTTGTTGTTTTTTGCGCCATTGTAATATTTGTTCTCATTGCAAACATCGCAGGCTACTCCATTGAGCATCGAGTGTTACTTTGGTTTCTTCCCGCTGCTATTTTAATTAATGGAACTGTAAATACTATTCAAAGTTACCTAAACAGGATCGGAGATTATGGTAGGCTAGCCAATGCGCAGCTTGCTTCATCGACCACAACCAACCTACTACGAACACCAAGAATCATATACCCTACAGGAATATTTGGACTGGCCTTTAGCTACTTTTCGGCTCAGCTAGCCTCCATTGTCATTCTATCCAAAAAACACTGGCGAAAATGGCGCCATCTCATTCGCCATTCCAAAATAAATAAATTGCCCTCCGAGGCTAAGGAATACAATCGATTTCCTCGCTACTCCATGCCGATGAATCTCCTTAATCTAGTCTCGGTGAACCTTTTATTGCTATCCATTGGCTTTATTTGGGGAAGTGCACTGTCGGGTCAATATGAACGTGCATTTAAGCTTGTATACATTCCATTAGAAATGGTTGGAGCCGCCTTCAGCACCATTTTCTACCAACGGTTTACCTTATCGAAGCAGAAGGTAAAAATGTATATCACTTCACTTACCATAACCCTAGCGGGGGCCACCATCATATTGCTGCCTTTCATCTTTTTGGGACAGTCCATCACCACCTTCGTGCTTGGTGCAAATTGGGGTTCAGCAGGGATAATCACCGGACTGCTGGCTCCAATGGCCATCTTTAATTTTGGCACAAGGTGCGTAAGCATGGCCTTTGCCTCCATTGGAAAAAATAGGGAGTTGCTCATTTGGCAGGCTGCATTTCTTGCAATAATGGCAAGCTGGGTTGTAATTGGACGAAGTCAAAACTTTTATACCTTTATTGCTTACTACGCTGCAATTGCTGGAACGCTCTATTTTCTACTTGCATTGCTAGGACTCTATTTTGTAAAAAACCACAAGGCTGAGGAATGAACAACGATACTAATAAGCTATTCACCAGTTTCGCTAGGCTTTTTTACCCCGGCTTCAACTTCGACACCTACTCCAAGCGGACGATTCTGGCCATGGTTTTCTACCAAAAAATTCTACGCATCAACGGTAGCGTTCCTTGGCCAGTGCACTTCACCAGCAAGGTAAAGGCTCCCAAAAAAATTGCACGGGGAACCAAGGCCCCTGGCTTCTCCCCCGGATGCTACCTCGATGGACGTAACGGGATTGTTATTGGAGAGAACGTATGGATTGGCCCCTATGTCTCCATTATAAGCATGGACCACAACCTCAACAACTACTTCCTATTCAAAGCTGAAGAGCCAATCGTTATTGGGAAAGATTCGCTGCTCACCACCCACTGCATTATTCTTCCCGGAGTAACGTTAGGCGAACACACGGTGGTGGCTGCCGGAGCAGTAGTTACCAAGTCGTTCCCAGAGGGCGATCAGGTGCTGGCAGGTAATCCGGCAAAGGTGATAAAGAGGTTGGAAAAATACGATTTCAAGCAACCGATTACCTAGTTGGTAGTAAGCACCAAATCATCAAAACAGATATACTCGTCCTTCGACGGGGCAATCTCGTTGGCAAAAACGGAAAAGCTGAGCTTGTCCAGCCCCAACGTGGGAATATCGTGAAAGCGGAGGTTCTCCTTTCGCAGCACCTCAACACCATCAACCGTTGCATACACCAATCCGTTGTGTGCTCCAACATTGTTTAGCTTTACGTGGAGCGAGACCTTATACCATCGATTTACGGAAAAGCAGAAGGTGGAACTGTCATTCCCGTTGGTAAAGAGAATATCGCCAAAGCCACGTGGTTGCTCTGGATGGTATAAGTAAAGGCTCAGCCGTCCTCCCTTCCAATACATCAGGCGAGCGGCTAATCCGTCTTTACCATTAGGTCTTACGCCTGCAACCTGAACTCCGCCTCTTATTCCGGGCAACTTCCCGGGTTTAAATACGAACGAGCTGTCGAACTTAACCCGATATGATAGGGTTAACTCTCGATAGGAGGAGTCGAGCAGCACATCCCATTGAGAGCCAGTTACCGGCATAGTGTTCCCCTGTTGTAATAGCACACTCAGGTATTTATTTCCTGTATCGCATTTTATAAAGATAGGGTAAGGCGTAATACCCAACTCAAACTTCAGCCAGTCCAACTTACCGCAGGCTAGCTCTGTATTTCCAATATCGGAAGCCAGCGCTGAAAATGAAAGTTTCCCCACTGGAAACTTCTCAAAGGTTTCGGAAACCAGCACACCACCATGAGGTTGCCGGTGCTCAGCATGGAACAAGGTGCTATAAAGAACGAACGTTAAAATGGCAACTACAATAAATAGTGATATGAGAAGCTTCTTCATTTATTCCTATTAAAAAATACACCAGCAGTTAACTCTTAAACGAAGATAGCTACTTTTTTTAAGCTCTCCTAGAACTCAAAATCTCGAAACACAAAATATTCGGCAACATAGCATAACCAAAGCACTTCACAAAAGATATAGAATACTGACCAATGGCCTCCCTCAAGTATTGTTCAACACATCCAGATTAACATTAGATAAAGTTTTGTATCTTCCCTACAGAATTTAACCATCAACCACCCAGCCATGCAAAAATTAATGATGGCCATTGCTGCGGCAATCCTGCTCTCCGGCGCCATGCTCGGCTGCCATACCACCAAGGTTACCATGGCCACTGCCGTGGCCGACAGCATTGCCAACGTTCAAAAAACAAATGAGGATCAATTCTTATATTTATGCTGATGTGTGTTGAATTAGATGGCTGCAATCGCTAGTCCTTATTATCCAAATCCCACATCTGGTAGCGTATACCTTCAGAGTGAAAATGAAATAATAAATGAAATAATCGTTACCGATATGCTTGGGAGAATAGTTTATCACAATAAAAATGTTTCAGCCTCTGACTTCACTGTTGATCTAAATAACCACGTAAAAGGCTTATATCTATTTCACATCAGGACTAACAAAAAAGATAAGACATCTAAAGTTTTACTAAACTAATAATAGGAACATGAAAAATCTAATATTAATCACTTTTCTTTGCACAGTTAATAGTCAATTACTCGTTGCCCAACAGGTGGTAGATTCTCTTACAGCATCTCAAAAAATTGAATACATGACTGTTGTCACTGAGATTCTTCCTTCAAAAACTTACATTTTTATATCGAAAGATTCACTGGTCTATGAAAAAAAAGAACTTAGTTATGGTTCTTTTAACTTAACAGAAGCATTAAAAACAATTTCAACTCTTGAAAAAGATGGTTGGTGTGTCAAAAACAGCAATATGGTTTTGGCTGGTCCTGGCCAACCCCCTTACATTACCTATGTATATTACCTTCTTTGTCGAAGAAAAGAAGAATGATTTTTAAAATCTCAATTCGTTTTTTAGAAAAATATCATTAAAACATTAAATACAGAGGATATCCAGAGAGCATCAATTAAATGCTACTTCAGTCCGTGTTATAGCAGTGCAAAACATTTGGATGCTCAAAGAAACCAGCAACTTGTACCTCCATTAGGCATATTGATTGCAAACATGTTAAGACACCTCCCAAGGTGCACTCCAAAACTTCACCGAAAATAATGGTGGAGTTTTTTTGCTTACTAGCATTACCATTAATCATTTTTTGTTCATCTTTAGTTGCTAAACCTATATCCGCATGCCGACTATTGAAACCAGCCTACTCCGCTGTCCAATAACCAAGCAAAACCTCAGAAAAATAAGCGTTAATGATCTGCCTTCCAAGGCAGATGTACCCCACTCATTTGGCAATTACACCCTCATCCACGGGTTGGTAAACGACAACAACACCTATTTCTTTCCCATAGTCGAAGGTATTGCCCTACTCCTGCCATCGTATGCATTTTATATTGGTAACGAGCTGCCCGAGCAACAGAAGATGCCTTTCGACAAAAAAAGAGTATTCGAATACTACAATGAAATAGACTATATCCTAAATGAGAATTTCTCAATTTACTCCGACTCAGCAAAATGGGTAGACTTTCGAGACGTCTCTTCCAATTACTTAAAGAAATCGTTCCTAAAGGCAAAGGATTACTTGGGCAGTAGAGGTCAGTACCTTCTTGATGTAGCCTCCGGCCCCATTGGATTAAAGGAGTATATCAAACTTTCAGAAAATTTTTCGGTTCGGATTTGTGTTGATATTTCCTTCAAAGCGCTAATTCAAGCCAAGTGGAACCTGCCTAACCAAGAAGGCATATTCATTTGTGCGGACATTGCCAATTTACCACTTAAGGAAAACACCTGCGATGCCGTTCTTTGCCAGCATACGCTTTACCATGTGCCAAAGGACGAGCAAGGTATAGCCGTTGAGGAGATGTACCGCGTTGCAAAACCAAATTCAAAAATCGTTATTGTATACAGCCAATTCTATCACAGCTGGCTAATGAACATTACACTTTTACCTGTTCAAATCTACCGAATTGCAAGGCACTTTGCTGGTAAAGCTTTTGTGCAACTTCGTCCAGCATCAAAACCAAGACTATACTTTTACCCGCACAGTAAGCAATGGTTTTATTCGCACTTTTCGTTCAGCCAAAACATAGAAACATACTGCTGGCGAAGCCTAAACAAATACTTTCTTAAAATATTTGTCCACAAGCATCTCGGGGGTGAAAAGTTACTTAATTGGATTTCGCAACTAGAAACAAAGCACTCCAAAAGGATTGGTAAAATAGGTGAATACCCAATGTATGTAATTACAAAAAAGGGTGTGTAGAGAGCACCTCACTCGATTTCCGTTACTCCTATACACTCACCATAAAATATGGATTCAAGTTGCCAACCTTTACGACGACTATAATTTGCTAACTATTATAGGATTAATCCTTTATCCCCACCCCCTCGTTTATTACCAGCTTGGTGTTGTCGTTTAAAATGGCAACCACTGAGTAAACGTAGAAACCACCGGGCTTTGCGGTTAAATCGAGGTAGCTGGTTTTTTCACCGTTTTTGATAGTTGTGAGGAGAGTCGGCTTATCGTCACCTGCCTGTCGGTAGAGCTCCATCCGTTTAATCCCCTTAGCCGATATGCTGCTCCACTCCACGCTAATTCCCTTATCAGTTTTTTGCAGCGATAGGATGACGCGGGGTCGGGGAAAAACCGGACCAACGTTTATGTTAGCCCTAACCTTGCAAGGCGCACCCGATACGCTCACCGCCTCCACTTCGTAGGTGCACTGGCCGTAACCGGAAAAATTTTCGTCGGTAAAGTAGTTTATGCCAACGGGTACCAGCTTCTTATTCAGCTTGGTGGTGGCTAACCCTTCGCCCGACTTATAAATGTTGCAGCCGGCAATTTGAGGGTCATCGTTTTGGCGAGTCCAAATAAGCATTAGATTCTGCAGCGAATCAATTACGTAGCTTAGCTCCTTGGGTGGGGAGGCCTCCGCCGGCCCCTGATTAACAACCGTTAAGGTTTCCGAAGGATTGCTCTCCACATAGCCATCGCTCACGGCCACCACGTAGTAACTCACCTGAACAGAAGGGTTCGACTTAAGAATGGTATCGGTAAAACTCCCTCGTTCACCCACCGATTTGATTAGACCGGTGCAAGGGAAAAATTTGTTTGCTGCATTACCGTTGGTGACAGTGCTAATTTGCCGATATATTTTATTCCCAACAACGTTACTACCCACGTTCTTCCATGTAAGTTCAACACTTCCTTCCTTATGCGCCAGCTTAAAGTCCTGCGGTGGGTATGGGGTCTCCTTAAAGGTGCTAAAACCATGAATACGTATGCTTGGCAGCTGGTAGCCAAAAAAGTCGTTTATCTGAATAAAGTAAAAGTAGGCCTCGTTGGAGAAGTCAACCGGGTCGGTATACTCCACGGCATCAGCCGGTAAGCTTGCAACCAGCTGGTAGCCGGTGTCAAACTTCTTACTTCGAAATAGCGACAGCGATTTTACTGTGAAGCCATAGTTAAGCTTCCACTGAAGATGAATAGCCTTCCTATCTTTGGCCGGTTCAGCAGTAAAAGAGGTAAGCATCACCTTTGGAATATTTGGCAGGTTATGACCGAAAAGAATATCGGAGTGAACGGTGGTGCTATCGGCAGTTTTTACCTCAATATAGTATTGGTAGAGACCCTCTTTGGTAAGGGTGGTGTCGATTACCAGGAACACTAAGGTATCGTGCCTCATCTCAGTGAGATGGATTGTTCCAATCTCCTTGAATTCCTTCTTCTCCATGCCCGACCTAAACACCTTAAAATTGTTGGGTTTGGGCATGTTTTTCGCTATCCAGTAAAGCTCCGGATTCTTGGTTCCACTCAGGGTATTAAAACCGGTGATAACCTGACCCTCCAACCACAACGGGAGGAGAAGTAAAACTAACGCTGCTATTTTGTATCTCATTTTCAAAATTTTTTCCTAAGCACTACTTTATCGAACATTTACTGAAACCAAAGTCATATCCAACATCGGTTTGGCTTGAATGCTTTGCATAGAGGCTAAAGTTGAAATCAACATCCACATCATAGAGACACATATGAACACCAAAATCACCATCAGCACAAGCCTGAAGGGTTAGGACTTTAGGATTGAAACTGTATTCGCCATCCATATTTGCAGAAGCTCCGGTATAAACTGAAAAACTACATAGCCCAACTGAAAAACCACCCGAAGCATTTGCGAAAACATACCCACCAATTTTAACCTTGCGATTAGCTGGATCAAAATCGCCCATCACATAAGAGCCCAGTCCAGCCTTAATATTAATGGATAAAACTGGAACAACTGGAACCTCCACGTTAATATCCAGAAGATTTGCCTGCCCAATAAAATAGAATCCATGAATGGTACCTAAGTTGGGTCTATATTTGCCATTAAAACCATTAATCAGGCCCGACACATCGGATGGCAAGACAGAGCTGGAGTTGCCAATGAGTAATCCTCCCTGAACGCCAACAGCCTGAAGCAACCTTAAATGGGTATTAGCCATGGCCAGATAGTAGCCGCTATTGTCGAACTTAACACTCACCTGCCCATAAACAATGGTGGCATAGCCCAAATCCACATCGTGGATCACCAAGTTGCCATACAGGCTTCCCTTCTCAAAATCGAATGCCAAACTCATGGAACCCAAACCCACATCAATATTGGTAAGTTCAATATTGGAGCTACTTACATCAACGTCGCCATATACAGTAAACGTCAAGATGTTATCCGCACCTGCTCCATTCAAACCATCAATGGCAGAGGTGTTTCCATTGAACACTAAGCTGTTCCACTCGGAGTTATTATTTATGGTGTGTATGTTGCCATCGGTTATTTTTACAATATTACTACCTGCTTTAAAATCTTGAGCGTTGTCACCCTCATACTTCTTTTGGGCATCAACCTTTATTACATCTATCTTACAGGAACTATTAGTCCTTTGGAGCTTACCTCTCAAATAGAATGGTGCACCACCCGAATTTACAGGCGATACCTTAAACGTTCCATAGGCCGTGTATTTTCCCGTGCCGAACGTTTGAGCAGTGTCGAGTTCAAATTCAACATTGCCGGGACAATCAACCACGCCTTGCAAAGGTTGCATCCGGCCTACAATATTTCCGTTAACTAACCTGTAACGCATTGCGGTCATCAATGGGGTAAAGCCGGGAATTTTAGGATCGGGAGTTCCTTGGAGGTCGAAATAGTCCTTGCCCGAAACAATTTGGCTCACCTCTAAATCGATGAGGTTATAGAACCGGAAGGTTTTCATAATGGTGAGCACGTTGGTCTGATCGCTCATTATACCAATGGAGGCAAACTCCAACCTTTGGCCATGCTGCATCTCAGGAAGATTGTCAATATAGCCGGCAGGTTGATTCGATGCCGAATTTCCCACCACGCTAATGCGGTAGTGACCGGTGTTATCGTAGTTAAATAGAGGCGTCAATCCGCTTGAGAGCTTAATTGTGGCAACCCCACCCAACGAAAGGCCACCGGTGGACATATCGATTACCCCTTCGCTAAGGGAGGTTGGCCTAACCTTTAGATTTTTAATGGTTGCATCGATGCCAACACCAGTATTTATGAACGCTTTGTCAATAACGATGGCTTCGTCGTTATAGTCAAAATGCCATCCTTGCTGGGAGGAGACCTTCCACTTCTCAAGGTTGAAATCCAAGGGGTTGCTGGCAGATGGATTGAGGGAGATACCGGAGGTGGATATTGTCACCTCGCCCACATTCATATTTAAGTCTAAACTGCTGCATGTTTGGCATGTTGCGATATCGGTATGCAAGATGGTAGAGAGAAAAATCTTATCTCCCATTAAGTAGGATGAATTCCCAAGTATTGAACTTGCATTAAAGCCATAAACCCTATAATTTTTAACAGGTGTTGGCGCAAGGGAATTATCGAGGCTAAACACGTTATAGTGTTTCTTTAATACCGAAACGTCTACTTGGTTTGGTGTTGCTATCAAACCCTGACCGGACAAATTCATGTATTGACTAGAAGATGATGTGGCCGGATTTGAAAAGGCAACCAGCTGGTTATTTAGATTACTGCTGCCTATATACAAAATAGCATTAAAGTCACTGGCAACATTAATGGAGCTAATATCAAGCTTCACCATACCCTTCAATTGTGCCATATCCTCCGATTTCTCAATCCTAAGTTGTGTTCTCGTATACTTTTGCACATTTCCGGCAACACCAACCAATCTGATTAGATCACCTGAAAAGCTCTGGTTAACCACCAATGGAATATCGGTAACATCTAGCTTTATGAAGTCGTTCACCGGCTCCATCTTTCCATTCGGCAACTTTTTAACGTGCAGACCGCTAAATGGTATCTTAAGATCGGATTGCTCAATAACAAAGTCACCTGTAGTAGGTAGATTATGAATATATCCACTTACGGTGGCCTCATCCGTTTTTCCGGTAACCAATGCAAAATACTCTATGACAACTGGGTAATTCCAAATGGTGGTTAAATTCCAACCTGTAATACGTTGTAGCGCAAAGTTGTAAGAGGGGGGATTTAGCACATTGTAAAGCATCGTTAGGTTGATCGTCTTGGAATCGCCCACATAGCTTGGATTATTGCCACTCTTCACCGCATAAAACTTAAACGCTGTTTGTCCATGTGGAATTCCCTTGAGCGTGTATTTGCCGTCCTGTCCAGAGGAGCATTGTATGTAAAGTACGGTGCCATTGGTACTCTTTAGTTCAGAATAGATCTCTGCCCCCGCAATAGGTTGACCATTCGATTTATCGGTAACAACACCATGTATACTTATGCCATAGTCGAGATTATAAACGAACTGAGTCCAAGTTTTCGATACCGGAATGCTAATGGATTCCTGAACCGGAACATAATCTGACGAAGATGTAATCTTAATGGTAAACTGATCGCCCGCTGAGGCAAACTTGAATTGTGCAACACCTTGGCTATTGGTATATACCGTTTGGTTATTAATTTCCACCTTCGCAAAATGAACAGGGTTACCCTTGGGATCCTTAACCACAATCTCAGGTCGATGCAGTTTTTTAAACACCATCAACTTCATGGGAACAGTTGGTAGGGTTGAAAAGGAGGTATCGCGTTCGTAGTATTGGGTCGACTTAGGCTGAACTGTTATGGTATTGTGAACCGATTGAACTGGAATCTTAAACATCTCGTAGTCCTTCCCAAACCATACTTGATGTTCTGTAATATAAAAAGGAGTATAGTCGGTTTTAACGTAGGAAGCCACGGCATTTCCATCCTCATCCACAACATAACCCCTCATGGGAGGAACGGGAGTAAGGTTTACATCCTTAATGTCGAGAAGCTGACCTAAACTGATATTATAGGCGTGCATTGTTAGTGGAGGAATAACAGTATCGCGGTATCCAGGCTGTCGGATAAACAATCGGCGATAGGGACCACGCACCTGATCCCCAATTTTATTTATGGGTAAATTTTTAAACTGGTAAAACCCAATCTCATTAGAGGTGGTGCTACCTTCTGATTTCAGGATGGATGTATTGTTATAATACTTCATGCCACCATAGGCATTCTCAAATTCGCCCATGGAGCTAAAGGTTTTAAAATAATCGACCTGATTGATTAGCTCAACACTTACATCCTTTTCGGATGCATTTTGCGAATTGGTCATTGCCATTATGCGCCCCTTTATCTCCGGATTTAGGGGTTGCATGGTGTAATCCAACTCAACTTCGGGAATAGTGTAAAGGTGGTTGTAAACTGCGTAGGTGTTGTTCGAGCTGTTGTTGTCGACACTCGTTTGGGAACTTGATGGTAATGCCTCAAAAATGGTTTGGTAGTTATACTTAGTATCTTCATAACTGGTGCTAGAAATTTTATTATCTCTCGTGGAGAGTTCAATAAGATACTGCGGATTAATATCGCTTTGCACAACAAGGTTCTTGACATAGATATTGCCTTCACTCCCAGTGGTGTCGATGGCCACATTCTTGAAGGAGCCATAATCGTCCACAGTATGGGTTGTTAGGCGTTCCCCTTCATAGTTGAGAATAAGCGGCAACTCTTGATTAAGCTTGTGGGAATCACGCATAATGCTAACCCTCACATTATCCATTGGCTGACCTGCAGGTGCAACCTGACCAGTAACGTTAGAAGCCTTTGGAACTACCTTTAAGTTATAGGTTTTTAGTTTGGCCACCTGATCGGGCAGCTGCACATTATCGCCGGGCATGGCCAGAATGTCCACATCGGGGCTGCAAAACTTCTCATTAACAACCTCCACTTTTAGGCAAATGTATCCTGCATATTGCGAAGGATCATCAATGGTTAAACTCATGGTGTGCTGCTGACCACCACCCATTCCAGCATTTTGAGCATTACCCAATGCGATATTTCCACCTAAGTAGTTTAAGCCTTGAAAAACCTCATCCATTCCCCAAGTCAGGTGTTCCAGTGGATTTAAGGTTTGAATTTCAGTCTGAATCGGAGGGTGAGTAATATCAACTGCCGTAAAGTGACCCGTAAAGAAGTCCGATTGAAAGTCAAAGATAAAGTTGCCATTCTGGTCGGTTTCGGTTACCGCCAGTACAACGTCTATAATCTTGTTGGCATCACCGCGATCGTTGCCTTTCATGTCAACAATACTTTTAATTAAAGCCTTGGCTGTTGGATCATGATACTCAGGCACAATACCATCTTCGGGGTAACCGCCTTTATAGTATGCTACACGCCCAACCAGCTTCACCATTGTGTTTGGAAGTGGTTTGGTATTCTCCATGGTTTCGGTGGATGCGAAGAAGGTTAACGCCTGAGGATTAAAGTTATACTTGCCAAAATTATTAGCCGAAGAAATACCATAATTTGCCGTAATGCTATTTTGGTTGACACTTGAACCAATGTTAATGCCCAGTAGCATTGCATCGTTGTAGTTAATTCCTTCCTGCTGGTTGCTTTTGGTTTGAATCGATTGGGAGGAACTGTTCTGAATAACAACCTGGTTGTTCGAACTGTTAAGCAAGTTGGCATAGGCAATTGGCCCGTTGGGATTGTCGGGAAATTTACAGAATAGTCGTCCCTTAATTACTGTTTCAGGCACATAGCTAAAGTCGTTGCTAAGTGTTGTTAAGGATCCGTTTAGCGAATCGGCTGAAGTAGCACCAACATTTGGGTTAAAAATGTTAGTGGTGCTGGCTCCAAAGGTAAAGGAGTAAACTTCGCTTCGGCCAAAATTCTGAAAATGCCTGTTCGATTCAGCATCCGATGCAATTACCTCAAAGGCATACTTTCGTCCGGGTTCAAGAAGCGGCTGTGCCGGACCATACAAGAATGCAGTTCCCTGCACTTCGGACTCGAAGAATGCGGGCGTAGTTGCCGAAAGCATAGCATCGTTTGGATTTTGGGAGGGATCTAATATCTCAACAATCTTAAGCGTATAGATGGTCCACACCGGAGCACCTGGCGATGGCGTCCAGCTGAAAACAATATTTTGAATGGCGCTGTTGGTAATTACGGTTTGATCGGCCGGGGAGACAATCATGGGAGGTTGAAGATACCTCACGCTGAACATATTGCTGCATCCAATCGTGCCACCCTCCGGTGAAACCATACCGGAATTATCGTAAACGGAGACGCACAGCTTGTAGGTTCCCTCCGGCAAGCCGGATTTGAAGAGCTCGCTGCTCGAAATTCCAGAAACTACCCAAGCATTAGCTTGAAAATAGTCGAATAGATCACCGGAAGTGATCAGCTGAGGGACATTCGATAGTGAAATCAAATTTGCGGGTGAAAAAGTGGGGCTGGTGCGCAGCACAATGCCGTTATCCCCCTCAATTCTTAAGTTGAGCTTAACTTTTGCAGGTCTGTTGGCAGTAAGGGTTACAAGAGCCCTGTCAGCATATTGGGTAACGTCCTCCATGAAAGGAGGAACAACCTGAGTGGCCACATTCACCGATAAATTTGGTATACTAAAATAGCCACTACAGCCCAAAGGAGAATCACCAGAAACGGGGGTTCCATTGTCGAAAACACGCACACACAGCTGATAGTTGCCGGCTGGCAAACCGTTATTTTGCAGGTCGGTTGGGCTAATACCAACCGTCAAAAGATTTTGAACCTGAAAATAGTCCTGAAGATCGATTGCAGAAAGCACCAGCGGAGTGGCATTGTAAAGGGAAAAATGCGGATATATGATATCGGATTTTGAATACACCTCAACTCCATTATCCCCAATAATCTTAATGTTGAGAAAACAGTTGGTTGAACTGAAATCAATGGCAGATAGGGTAATATGAGTATGGTTTATATAATCCTCAATATATGGACTGTAGGGTGGAGTTACCACAACATTTGCTGTAACTTGGGCTTTAACCTCAATATTAGAAACTAGCAGCAAGGTGCTAATGAATATGAGTATCCGAGTGTTGACATTTTTTAACAGCATATCCTTAGAATATGAATGAATAACCAATTTCACCTGTTGTCTCCCTGTACGAGCTAATGCTTGCATCCATAGCATTATTGGTATGCAGGTTATACCTTGCTTTAAATTGATGCTTCTTTTTTAGCCTGTAAGAGGTAGTAAACGACAAAATATTTATGTTGCTAACATCCAAATTGTTGACCCGATTGTTAAAATAGCTATCACTCAGCGCAACGTTCATTTTGTTCTTAAAGAATGAGGTGGAAACAGAGATAACCGGGCCAAAGTACTTTGTGTCCATTATGTCGAGCTTAAAATGCGAATAGGTATAGGTGAGCGACATGTTCATCCTCAAGGGCATGTAGCTAACCATGTAGGAGCCCATCCACATATTGGTGTTATAGGAGTTGGTGTTCTCGGTAGCCTTATTGTTATCGGTTAACTTCTGGTTGTTGAACGAGAGAAGGAAGTTGTGCATAAAGGTGGTTCCTGTAATGCTAAAGTTCTGGGTGATGGTAATCGACTGGGTTGTTTGTGATATTTTATATAAGCTATCGAGCGAATAGTTCGCTTTGCTTTGGCTAATGTCAAAGTTCGAATACGAAACGTCGAGGTTGTACCAATTAATTGGTCTGGCAGAGAACCTCATCGACCAGATTGTGCGATTGGTTTGTTGCGTCAGCGTGTTTTTGAGGTTATCGCGCTGGAAACCAAGGCTACTCCCAATAATATACTTTCCCGAAGCCAGGCTAACTCCAGGTTCAATGGTTATGTTACGCAGGTCGTTCTGAATAAAATAGGTTCCCAGGGAATTAAACCCAGGGTCAATTTGCCTGAATCTCAACTTAATGTTAAACACTTTCGTGCTGTAGCCAAAGTATGTTTCTATGGCATTTCCCTGCGAGGTTGAGGAGTTCTTCTTAATCAACCCTAAAAATGGAGATGAAATTCCTATGGAGGGCAAGCTATCTAATCGGGTATCCTTGGTATAAATGCTGTTTGCATATTCAAGGTAAAACTCAAATTTCTTTAAAAATCGCTGCTTGGTAATAATTGAAAAAACAACATTCTCGACAGGTGCCACTGAATGTTGACTCAAGGTGTCGATGGAGTTAAGAATGTCGTGACCCTTAAAAAGAACAAAGTCGATGTAGTTAGCGTTGGTTCCATAACCAGCTTTAAAGCTGAGGCCATCACGACGATAGGTCGGTATCCGACTAGTGTAGGGTTCATTTTGGGTTATGGGATCGGCATCAACAGCCTTCATTAGCCGACCATACATAAATCCAAGCCTGAATTTTCCGGGGGTAAATTCACCACCAACCCCCAGCATTGTATGGCCACCCAAGGTGTATTTAGAAAAGTTGACATCTCTATAGCCCAAATGCAACTTTGCCCATTTATAGGTGGGACTTACGCCAAACTTATTGAAAGGTTGCTGAAAACTTCGCTGCTGCTCACTAACGGTAAGGGAGAAGGGCAATGATAATCCATAAATATCTACAACAGGATTACCTACTAGCATCCAAGAGAAGGATGGCCGGTTGGCCTCGCGTCCAGTAACATTATAGAACACCATGGACGCACCCAGCTGGCCTGATATCTTGACTTTTTCTCCCGATTTGATATTCTCCAAATTCTGAGCAAAGCTACCATGATTAACACCTAGCAGCAAGACCACAACGAGCAGTAAAACGGGAACTCTTTTCATTAGTAAATATTAAATTTAGCAATGAACCTAAAAACACAATTAATGTAATTAGTGGAGTTTTCTTTGGCGTTATGGCAAGCAGCTTATTAAACTATGCATACACTCCTCCTGACTCTTTGTTCAGATATTTGGTGCACTAGAAAAATAAAACTTAAACCTTGTATTTAGGTGCTCAATATAGGTCGATCACCCAATGGGAATATTTATTAACCGTTTCATGTAATGGATAACGTGCTATAGATATCCATAGCACGTTCTGTCTTGTTATCGCTTGGTTATCTGGAAGTACTACTGCTTGCTTCAATTGTCTGCCATTTCAATATTCAAAAAAGACTGGCTAGCCTCCTAGAAAAACTCCACCACGGTAAAGAACCTGAAATTTTTAACCGAAAGGCGAAAAGGCAAAGGCGAAAGGGCTTATCTAAGCACTTATTTGACATTAATATAACTAAGCGAAATATATAATAATTGAGAAAAAAACTCAAGTCGTTCGTCATAAAAGACACAAGAGCTATATGTCTAAAGGGAATAAAGAAGGTTGAAAAGTATCACAAGAATGAAAGGCTAATGGACGAAAGGCTGAAGTTGTACCTATGAGAATTACCTAGGCTTTGATGGCGGAGATTGCAATAGTTTTCCCTGCCAAAGTGGTGGCAAGTTCCCCCGACGTCAAATGAATTGAAGCTGCTATGCACCGCAATCACTAGAAGGTTTAAAAAACCAAAGGACCAGCGCTATATCCCTACACAACTCTGTTCTAACAATCAAACCCGCTAACACCATTATTGCTAAAGCGTGTACATCACATACAATTGAATTGACCTTTTTGGAGCAAAATTGCCTTTACAGATTCGAGCAAAACATTTGGAAGCAGAAAAAAAGTAGCTATATTTGCACCCGCAAAACATGGTGGTTGTAGCTCAGTTGGTTAGAGCGTCAGATTGTGGTTCTGAAAGTCGTGGGTTCGAGACCCATCTTCCACCCAAAGACTCCTTCGAGAAATCGAAGGAGTTTTTTTATGTAAAAAAACCACAACAAGAATTTGTTGTGGCGTGGATCAACCTAGTGGCAAATCTATTTTTTTACAGCACTATCAGGCACAAAATCCAGCGAAATGGAGTTTACACAGTTGCGAGTGTTCTTTGGCGTAAAGCCCTCGCCCATGAACACATGCCCCAGATGGGCGCCACAGCGAGCGCAGGTAATTTCGGTGCGTTGACCATCGGCATCTAGCGTGCGCTTAACAGCTCCCGGAATTGCATCGTCGTAGGAGGGCCAGCCACAACCGGCATCGAACTTTTCGGACGATCTAAAAAGCGGCGCTCCGCAGCGCTTGCATACATATACGCCTTTGCCATTAAATTTATCGTATTTTCCGGAAAATGGAGCTTCAGTTCCCTTCTTCACGATAACATTCTCTTCAGCAAGAGTGAGTTTTTTAAACTTGGAGGTATCCATAGTGGTAACTTTTTTATTATTGACTGTTTGGCCGCTGCAGGAGACGCTGCCCAGAACAAGCAGAATAAGGAGTAGTTTTTTCATCTTGAAAGATTTTCTAGTGTAAAAACAACAGCCA
>Ga0307375_10002563_pt1 | contig 18498 bp, 10 predicted proteins | sample TR1MG_FD_202531 | JGI IMG/M metagenome (GOLD analysis project Ga0307375, IMG submission 202531) | Soil microbial communities from Risofladan, Vaasa, Finland - TR-1 | ecosystem: Environmental > Terrestrial > Soil > Coastal area > Acid sulfate soil | place: Finland: Risofladan, Vaasa | collected... | reverse complement strand
CCACGTGATGAGGGCCTGTTCGTCGAACTGGATGAAGATACCTTCGCCATGAACTTGGTTCGCAGGCACCCAATCGGGTTTGCCACGCGAGAGGTTGGCCATCTGGGGCCGCCCTTCGGGATCTGCAGATTCCTCTGGTGCCTCGACACGGGTGAAGCCCAACAGTGCATTGACTTCGCGGAGCCTCTCCAGCAGCAGGACTCTACTGATACGCGTTTCGAAACCAGTCGGCGTGCCAACTTTCTTGCTCATGAAATGCGGGTAGTCGGTGGGCGGGTTGGCCTCCGTCAAAACTTCCCATTCCGGGCCCTTGATGTCGGCTTCCATCACATCTTCCTGATCACCTCCTGTTCCATGCTTTTGGATAGCCGCCCAGACGACTTCGGGTTCATGCTTTTCAATACCTTGTGCCTCTCCACGTCTCTTTAATATCTTGATCGTTCCCTTCAATTCGGAAATGTCCTCGACATCTGCAAATTCGTCCCAGTAGTCGACAACCAACTGCTGCAAAGGAGATCCCTTCTGGGGCGGAATCGCGAGAGCCGAAAGCGCGATCGGGAACCAGCTGTTGGTGGCCCCCAAAAGGACAGCCCTAGCGTCTTCATCGCATTCGGCATCGAATTGATCCAAGTGTGGATGACGCCCACGGCAGGCGGGTAAATTTTCTTTTCCTGCCTTGCCGAATGCATGAGCCATGCTCCTGGACGAAGAACAGGAATCACATTTCACCCACAGGTTCTCCGTCTGCAAGGAGGCTCCACTCTCGAAGAAGCGCAGTGTGCCTTGGCAAGGGCTATTGCCTCCATGCACGAAATAATGCCAAGGGAAATCATCCAGGTGACCATTGCGGCAGGCCAAAAGAAAACGCGCGGGAACGGCATCCGCATCCCTGGCGGGCTGGTCACCCTTCGAGCCTCGGCACCCCTTGTGGACGAAGCGGGTTCTCTCTGGCCTATATCGGTTCACCTTGATTTCGAACAGCTCATTATCCAAGGGTGACAACAGACCGCACTTCACACAGCGCATCCAACGAGGAAACGGCCTGACTGGAACGCCAATATTGGCCTCGGCCGACCACACGTCGAGCAGATCATTCTTCTGAAATGGCGGCATACGCAAATCTTCAACTTGCGGCCCCAGTACCTTCCTGACAGCAGCAAGTAAGCGTGCCTCCTTGATCGGCTGACAGCGATCTTTCTCCCAGCGGTCAATGCCTTGCGTGACGACAGAAAGATTCGGGAGGTCGATCAATGCACCCGGTCCATATGTCCAAAGTAACTGGCTGGGTCTTACTTCACCAACGGGAGTAATCATGCTCAATCCTCATCCTTCGTTGCCGGACGAGGCTTCCACTCGCGATCGTCCGTTATGTGACTCGTGTTCATGATCAAGCTCACGCCTGGCTCTACCTCGCGCATCGACATCGGTACGGTCCAGTTGTCCCATGCTTGGATACCTGGCGACTTTATCAACGCAACAGTCGTCGCTGCCTGAGCACCACGCTTTTCGTATGCCAATATCCGGCCGCCTTTGCTCACCTCCTTGGCCCACTCGTCTGCGCGTTCCTTGAGTTCACGTTCCGCCAGACTCTTGGTGCTGGTGAGATCACTCACGCCCCACGCACGTTTGACTAGGATATCGATGGCCTCGGTGATCTCGGTTTGGTCCGATCTACTCAACTTGCCAGCACCTTCGTTCGGGCTGAAGTCATCATTATCGAGACGCATCAGACTCAACAATGAACCCGTCAACCCCCGGTCCATCGCACGGGGAGAGAATGGCGTCACCGATTGCGCTTCCACGTGCTTATAGAACGTTGCGTGGTAATGCTCGAACGTCTCGTAGTGCGACAAATCGCGAGGGCGTGCCCAAGTGAGCACGGTGCAGACTAGGCCCGGGAAGGATCGACCGACTCGACTGGTGGCTTGGATGTATTCCGCAGTACCCTTGGGTTGGCCGTTGACAGCCATCAGCCCCAATCGATTGACGTCGACACCGACCGACAACATGTTGGTGGCCAGCACCACATCGATCGCACGCGTATCGCCCTCTAGCCAGCGAGTCACATACTTGCCAGCGGTAGCGTCGTATTCGGACTTGAATTTGACCTCCAACTGGTCGAGGTACTTCGGTATGTCCTGGCTAGAGACGCGCGAAGTCAATTCGCAAATACTTTTCACACTGCGCTGAGCCAATGCAGGTCGTTCCACCATGCTCATCTGCACACGGTAGGAACGAGTCTGCACGTCGTCCTCTGCCAGACGTTTCATCCCGCCGAGCTCACGCAGCGAGTTGAAATACCCGACCATGGTCATGTATGGATCTGCTGGTTCACCGAAGCGATCGAACAGTGCCTGGGCGGCGGTCAAGAATGCCGTGTAGACGCGGATCAACATCGCAGGTCGGGAACTTCCGGGAGAACAGATACCGAGATAACGACGCCCCGACTTGTCCTCTATCGGACGTTGGACAGAAAAGTAGTTGTCCTCCACATCCAAGCCATGCGGCGGAAAAACTGAGACTTGCCGCATGAAAACGTTGTTCACTTGTTCTCTGGCTTTACGTACCGTGGCAGTGGAAGCAATGATCTTCGGCTTGACCGTTTTATCACCAAGCTTCCAGCTACAAAGTTCATCCACAGCGGACTCGTACAAACCAACCATGGTACCCAGCGGCCCACTGATGAGGTGAAACTCATCCTGAATGATCAGATCCGGCGGGCGAATCGCATGAATGCTCTTTACCGTTGCTGCGGGCAGACCCCTACTCGCGCGATGCCCGGTATTGCACTCGGAATCTGGCCAAAGCAGACCGTGACGGGTGCATTCCTTGGACACCTTGCCGAACAGCGTGCGGACCTGACCTCGCCACGCCATCATGGCGAACTTGTCCACGGTGGCGATCATTATCGAGGGTGGATGGTGGTAGATCTCCTCGTCTACAGTGAGCACTGGTAGCCCCAATCCATTCGAGAAATCACATCTCCTTAGATTGCCACCACAAAAGATAAGCGTACGACCCTGTGCTCTATCAACCTTGATATCTCTGCCGGGTTTGATTTCCGAGCCGCACCACGGGCAACTGGTCAGTTGCGCGGGGGACGCCGCCATAGCGTTGTATCTGGCAGGGTTACGGATGTCCTCGATGGCCTTATGACTGTCCTCGGTCGTACCGGGCGTCACCTTGTTGCCCACCCATAAGCCGATGGTGAATGGTTCGATACCAAGCGATTCGTCGCCCTTCGCCAGCGCCGCACGTCGCAGCACTTCCATAGCACAGATCAACGCGGTGGCACGCTGGAACTGTTGCAGCGTAAGCAAACGAAGTGTGTAACGCATGATCACGGCCAAGCCGCGCGAACCGTCGTATCCACCCAGATTGCCTTGCATGCGCCGAATGGCCATGGTGAAGGCTGCTACACCCAAATAGGCTTCGGTCTTGCCACCACCGGTTGGGAACCACAACAGGTCAGCGTAGGCTTCGACAGGTTTGACGCGATCTGGATGATTCGGATCAGCTAGCGATGGGATGGATAGCAACAGAAACGCAAGCTGGAATGGACGCCAGCTGCGGTTCTTAAGAACATCGAAAGTGTCTACGGTTACATCCTCACCACGACGCATGGCCAAAGCATACTGGCTACGTACGCGCTGTGTGGCCATTGCCTGATTGGCAAAGCGGAAGGCTGCGAGTGCTTTTACATCGCTTTTCAGCATATCGATACCCTGCTGCAATCGCTCGTTGATATGCTGGCACCGTTCCATCGCTTGTAGAGACTGCGCGTCGTAACCGAGCACGTCTTTGCCAATCCGGGCACGCTGTTCCTTGATCCATGCAGCGTAGTCCTTCGTCAGCACGCTCAGTACCTCGACAAGTGCATCACTCTCCAAAGTGGCAAGTCGCTGCATGTCGAGCAAACCACTTTTCACCATCTCTATCATCGCGGGGCGATCTGCAGTGCCTTCGCCTGGTGTCTCAGTGACCTGCACCTCGTACTGCGGCATGACCATCGTCCGCACCTCGGTAGCCAGCGTCACATCCTCCGATGTCTCGGCATGGACGGCGACGCCATGTCCAACCGCAAACTCGACCCGGTTGCGGTAGATCATCTCCAGCGACTCGCGCTCTGGGTCCGTACCATCCGAATCGAGCACAGGCCTACGTCTAAAGATGGCACGATTACTCGTATCCTTCGCGGCACGTATGATCAATTCCGGTTGAAACACCCAACCCGTATCACGGTTGGTCTCTGGCTCTACCTGTGCATTGACAAGGAACAGGGTTACAAGGCGATCACCATTCGCGTTCCTACCGCGAATGGAACCCTGCACCCTTACTTCGGGATAGGTCTTGTCTGGAGCCTGATGAGGTATAAGGCCTTCGACGAGCGGTAACACTAGCGTGCCACCACAAGGGATGCGCTGCCATACCTTGGCCTTGGTTAGTTCCTCTGCGCCCGTCTCCTTGTTCTTGCGCGTACGGAAAATCTCATGCTCATCACTACGTTCGTAGCGACCCCATCTCACCACCACTTCGATCTGCTTTGCCTCCCCATCCACGCAGAACGTCAAGCCGAGGCTCGAGGGCACGAGCGATTGATTGCTGGCCGCATCAATCTCGTCTGCGGAGTCAGCTTCTGGCTCAACTCGGCCAGTGGCCGTCCCGAACTCTGCGCCCGGCTCATGCTGACCTGGTGCCTTCGGATCAATGGGTTCCTCTGTGGTATCAATGGCGAGAGGTCCCTCTAGACCTTCGATACCGCCTTTTTCCGCTTCTCGTGGTGCAAGCTTGCCAACCAGATAACGGTCACGCACACCCATGTCGATGATTTGTTCATGCGGACCACCGGCCGGTCCGAGCAGATCATCCATTACGGCCAACTGCAGCAGTTCACGGATGTAGGTCTGATCTTCAATTGGTGGCACTTCCGCGATCGTCTTGTGCAATAGCTTTTGCAGTGCCCCAACGAAATCGGACCACTGCATGCGGCTGACGCTACCGGATGCAGGGAGAGACAGCGATGTCCCGCTGAGTGAGATTGCTGGATCGGCGAACTGAATCCGGTCGAAATAAAACGTGGTAGTGTCGAGGTCGCTTCGAATCCGTAGAACACGACCCACGCGGGTAATCTCTCCACTCGGATTCATGACTAGAACCCAGTCATCTTCTTCGATGGCCTGAAAGAGCGATCGCGGGCCTTTTAGCGCCAATGTGTGACGAGCGAGTCTGATGTCTTTGCCGATATAATGATCGACTGTAATCCAGGCGTTGGGCGACTTTTTGTTTTGTTGATCTACCATTCTTCCCCCTAAACCTTGAATTCGTCTCTCAACAAGTCGGCCACTCGCTCGACCGAGTTTAGCCGTTTTTGATAAGAATCTCAGCAATGTCTCGCCCACTAATAAAAATGATCGGATGGCGGTCCTCACGAACTTCCTCATATGCCTGGCGCGCGACCACAGATGTCGTGACGAGCACACCGAACTGCCGATGGCGGATTCGTGAAATCAGCCTAGAGACTTCCTTCACTCCTACGGTATTGGGTGCTTCGCCATTAATTGGGGGACGATAGCACTTTGCTTCCCATGAAAACTCGGCATACACGGGGTCGTCACTGATACCCAGTTGATAGCGACCAACAGCATCCCGGCCTCCATCTATCACGCCCCTTGTGATCTCATCGATGATCACACGCTGATCAGTCATCTGGTATACGAGAATCATGTTCCGCATGCAAACTCGCGAAGGCGTGGCGCAAGACTTTGTTTCCACCACGAGTATCGTGGAGCTCATGCCCAGGACTCTTGTTATCTCCATAATAGACAAACTGCCCAGTACTCAAATCAAGCGTGTCAGGCCAATCACGATCTTCACCAGTCGTGAAAAGAATTACCCAATTCTTCTTTTCGCCGCGGCCAGATACCCTAAATCCACCCATATTCCCTGTACCGGGAAGAAGATTGGCGATAGGTTCACCAGCGAGCTGCCCGTCGGCACTACTCTCGTAGATGGCATCAACAACGAGATCAGCCGACGATAGTTCAGAAAATGAAATCACTTTAGTCATCATCAACGCATGCCTAAAGCTCTACGCGTGAGAAATGTGGAAAAACCCGATAGTACTTCTTGAATGAAAGAAATGGGTCCTCGGCCATATCGGATTTCGGAAGCTCAAAACCCAACTTTGTACGTGCGTCTTCGCATGACTCAATCGTGAGCCGCTCCAACGTCGATAGTGCGGGCATATCCAAGACAAGGGGTGCGTCAGGTGTAGAGAAAAACTCCCATTCCTTGACCAAGCGTTCCAAGTCTTTGTCTGTGAGAGCACAAACGAGTAAGGTAGCAGTTATCATTGGCTGACCGTCGGCATAGTGTGTCGCCAAAGACCAGACAACTTTTCGATCTTGGAGGCTGAGCATCTGCTTTTCGACCGCAAGAAAAAGTGCTCTCAAAACACTTTGGCCAAAACTCTTAAAAGTCATCCCATCAGCATTTAAGTCGCTAGGAAACAGCTCTCCTAGTCGTTCACGAAAACGGTCTAACCGCCACTCCTGAATTGTTTTCTTTTGTCCTGAATCGCCATCAAAGCCACCAACTCGGGCGCCAAGCTCGTTAGGATTTGGTGTCCCCAACGAGGATGGATTTGCGTTGAGCGTTATACGTAATATGCTGTTGATCGGAACTTCTGAAATCGTCTTTGAGAACCGCTCTATCTGATCCGTTATTCCGCTCGGCTCGGTATAATCGAACCAAATGATTACGGGTTTTTCGAACTCAGTTGAGTCGATGTAATCTTCAAGCGTGCTGTGTATGCACTTAACACACTCAACGGGTTGATTGAATTTCTGTCGCAAATACACGTTCTCTTCTGCCTCGACGCACACCATGTCGACAACGCCTAGTCGTGCATGAATGAGCCTGAAATCTTCGAGAAACGATCCACCTAGGCCCACATAACGATAAGTCTCGATCTTTAAAGTTGCAGCTAGTCTACCAAGCAAAGCAAGAAATAGTTCCCGATCAGCTGCCTTGTTCGGGCGAAGTCTGTATGGAAGCGAAGATCCGTTACTCATGATCGGCACCCTCGCTTTTTTGTACTTCTAGAAGCACAAGCTCGAAGCACTTATCGCCAATCACCCCTGGCTGCACATCATACGTATCGAACAGCGATTTCGACACCGACTTTATCTCTTCGATTGGCCTCGAAAAGACTATTCTACGGGAGGTGGGTTTCTGTGTAGGAGGAATCGGGATAACTTTTTGCTTCTGCGGATTGAATTCAATTACCCCGCCTGCTTTCATAGCACGGGCCCTCGTTGAAACCAGTTCAATCGTTTTTCTGAGTGGAAGTGACTTGGCTGTTTCCCAGTACATTGTTTGATCGGATCTTGGATGGTTCTTCCACATATTTGTGTAATTGATCCACACCCGCATTCCTTCCTTCATTTTTACTAGCGCCTGGAGCCAGATGTCTGAGGATGTATCAAGGGCACGCTTGGTCGTGGTGACTGGAAGCTTTTCAGCTAAATTCGACCGAAATTCGACAATACCAGTGATGATAGAAAACTGATAGTGGTAGAGCGGGATGCCATCTCCCCAGCCCGTGAGTCGGCTTTTGTCGCCTACGATCACTGCCCGATCATTGCAGAAGACCGTCCAACCTGCAGTTGCAGCTGATCTATCTCGTTCGAACTCAGGGCTTTCTTCGTCATCCGATGAGAGACCCCGTCCAGTATTAAGGCCGACAGTGATCGACACGATAACGCCGTCGATGGTCTTCTGAAAAACGAAAGGGGCTGGCCCCTCTTCCTGCTCAGAAACGAGCACTTCAACAAGAATAGGTTCTATTTGAGTGTCATTCACTGAGATGCGGAGACCTCGCTGAAGGAACATCGTAAAGTGCTCGGCGACTGATGTGTTAAGCGCGTTCTTGAAAGCATCATTAGTAAAATGCTTAGAGACCCCGGCATACAAACTACTCACCTTAATGTGTGTACCAGATTCAGGAAGACGGGAACCTGCTTCCGTGTCTTTGATAGGTAGTGGATCCCAATCCTTGTTGTCGAGCCAGGCCGAAGAGATAGGCACCTCAAAGGCATCGTCTTGATAAAGGGTCCGTACTGTAGCTTCGCGTCCCATTTTGAAGATCGCCCGCTTCATGCCAACCCCATACATACCGATCGTTTCGTTTTCTGCGTCGCGATTATCATCCGGCTCTCGACCCATCTTGAAGGCATAGTTCTTGGCAACTTCCCGCGGGATACCCCCACAGTTATCCTCAATAGAGAAATACGCATTGTCCAATGTGATCTTGACGAAGTGCTGCGCGTAATCGACTTCACCACCATTGGCCGCCCTCAGTGCACCATCAAGGCAGTTATCGACGAGGTCTAGAATTGCATCAGCCAGGCTAATGTCACGTGTCAACATCGACACAAAGAATTGCTTTGTTGGCACTGCGATCGCTTTATCCTGTTCTTTGGTCGCCATCCTAGATCCCCCATAGTTAATATATTAGCTTTGTACCGTACCCTATGCTGATAAACACCACTGATCGATCAATCGTTTCTCAATAGTTTGTTTCCAATTGCCTTACAAAATATTGGTTCCTTTAAGGAACGAATGTTTGCCGTGCTAGCGCGGCCAGGTACGCTAGCAGTCAAGAATAGTAAGAATAGCATCAGCGTCGACATCGGGTCACTGAGCAGATTTATCCTGAGCGTTGCCGAAATCAAGCCCCGGTTGCGCCGCGTTTTTGGTGCTCGCTTCATGATTCGTCTTGCGTGGTAGCTGGGTGGCAGTATTACCGTGCAGTCCTTGGGCAACTTCGACCTCATAGCGTTGGTGGTTAAGCACTAGCAAACGATCAAGCAATTCACGACGAACGTTCTCACTAAACGTAAAGCGTTCACCCTGACTAGTAATACGAAAGTCGTGATCCATCTTTATATTTTCCCATCCATATGCAGTAATCACTGCCTCATCAACTTCAATATGTCGCTTCCGCAGAAGAACAACAAATGAATCACAATTTTGAGAATCATGAAATTGATTGTAGGTAGCAGTCAGTCCGATGGAGTTATCAATCATGAAACTTTTTCTTTCTTCATGGTAATTTTCAGCTGCCCTAAAAATCCTTGAGCAATCCACAGGAAATGGGAAAGTCTCAAAGCAGTCCGAAGGTGCGTATCTCATACGAGTCTCAAGTTTTGATGAGTACTGCCTAACCCAAATTTCATGAATTGTTGATTGCAGAAGTCCCCAATATGAGTAATCTTCTAATCCAATGACAACGTGCGGTGCCGCAAAAACAAAACTATTTTCACAAAACCCCATAGCTAAGTATTTGCTTGTAAAAGCGTGAAAAATAACTTGTTTTAATTTTGAAATTCTTTCATAGCTTTCAAGCCGCTTATCCCAAAATTTCCAAAAATCGTATTCATGAATCTGCCCCCCTTTAGCGACTAATTTATCTCTTTCGCTCTTCACTCTATCAATAAGAATTTTAAGGCAGGCGGGATACTGACTTGCTTTCTGATATGGCCAGTCTCTGAAATTGATCACATACTTTAATGGTTTTTGGTCTGGATCATTAAGAAAGTCTTCACCCCTTAGATAAGGGATAACAACATCCCTGTATTTTTCATCATCAACAAAAAGATCATGCGCTTCGTCTGTGGAAATAACGAATCCTTTTCCATGAACCAGTGATCCCTGAAATGCGATATTCAAATTGGCATGTAATCTATGCGGATTACCAGTTACTGCGCCCTCTTCTGTGAGATATGGGGTAATCCTTTTAGCTGCAATGCCGTTTAAGAAGCGATGTCCTTTCCATTGGCCTCCAAATAGCAACAAGATCGTTACTGAAAGGTTTGCTTTTCCTGGCCATGGCAAGTCTTTTGTCGCACTGATGACCGAAAAACCATCTTGAGAGATGTGGTCAAGTCCTACAACTCTGTTATCACCATCTGAAATTGAGTTAGTGGTCAAATAGCCAATCGCTTTTTTGTCGGAAATGGCGCACGCCCTCAATAGAAAATACACACTTAGGTCTGCGCTCCCTTTCCGCCCGAAGCCAACATATTGCGCAAGATAAGCTCGATATTTATCCCCTTGCTGAGCTGAAATCTTTTTTCCACCCAAATAGGGTGGATTACTAATAACAGCATCGAAACCAGTAGAATCACCTACAAACACCTCAGGGAATTCCAATGGCCAGTGGAAAGGTCGAATGATCTTCTTACCTGCTGGCAATTCAACAGATAGGGCAGATTTGGTTCTGGCAATAATGGCTTCAAGCGCACCCCCATCGCCATCGATGGCTTGTACAGCTTGAATTACGAGCGAAGCGATAGCCGATTCAAGAGTCTGCCCACTGCCACCATTTCGGAACACCTCACCTATGAAGGCATCTGAGATTTTCTCCGGCACGTCGAGACGGCGACGAGAGTCGGCATCAAGCCTCGCCATTGCTTCGACGTCGTGGATATCGCGGATCGGTATCTCACGCAGCTGCTGGCGCAATATGAACGCCTCATGTACCGCCAGTTCGATGTTTTTCCCGAACAACCGCTGTTGTCCTTTTTCGCCAGGCGTCATGTTCAACTCAGTAAGCTGATCAAGTCGATGTATACCGAGCAGCGTGTCACCACAACGCAGATTGTGATCCAAAAAACCAAATGGCCGGTTCTTGGCTAGTGTCACTAACCAGATAGAGAGCTTGGCCAATTCGACAGCCAGTGGATTCAAGTCCACACCGTAGAGACAGCGCTCTGCAATCAGTCGGCGAGCGATCAAGTTACGTGCCTCAGCATCGCGCGGCAGTGGTACATCATCCGTCGAATCTGCCGAAACATCACCTACGATGGTGACAAAGTTGCCGGCCTCTTCCGCCTGTGACCAGGCTTCGACGAGGCGATCTGACAACCAACGGCACGCCTGTACAAGGAAGGCCCCCGAGCCCATGGCCGGATCGCAGATCTTGAGTTCAATCAACTCCGCAGGCCTTTTGAGCACCCATTGGTCGCGTGGCTTGCCCTCGGCAGGGCCGACGTAGGCGATGGGAGTGAGCGTCTCAGCGACAATGGCCTCGGTCAGTGATTTCGGGGTGTAATGTGTGCCGGTCTCGCGCCTGTCTGAACCAGTGGTGACGATGAATGCACCCTTCGGATACACGAGTGGATAGCCCCAAGTGTCGATGCGCAGCAGGTGTGCATAGGGCCTGATGCGATCCCGTAACGCCAAGTCGCCTTGACATGCCGCCAGCAGATGATCGGCGAGTTTGTCATCGACGGGCTTGGCCAGATCATTGCGGACGCGGCTGGTGGAACTACCCAAGCGTTCGATCAATAGCTCTGTAAGTCGGTCACTACCGTCCAGCTTGGCCGAATCCAGTTCCCCCAATTTCACCCAAGGTGTCTTGGCACTCCTGGTTGCATCCAACTCCAGCGTGACCTCATCGGTGCGCTTGACGGTTCGTTCCAAAAGGCCCTCATAGACGTAACCGATCTGCTCGACGTCCAATGCACGATAGGACAACGTTCGTCCTTGGAATTGCTGGATGGCCTCCAACAGCAAAAGAACCGTGCGGTTGTCGATGGGCAGTGGCTTCGCAATGTCGGTGCGCCACTTCGAACCTTTGGCTCGCCCCTCGAGAAATGTGAACCGATCAGGATCGAATAGTGAGCCGCCCAGCGCAGGCAGTCGAAGATTCTCATGTTCGATGCCACCGAACACGGCACGAAAGATCGCCAATAGACGTGACCAGGCATCCCAGCGCCGCTCGAGGATTTCCTCCGATTCGGCGCGTAGTTGCATGCGCAACGTGGAGAGCGCGTAATTCGCCTCGTAGGATTCGTCACCCATCAACAAGAGTCCACGCTCTTCGGCGGAGAGCAGGAACACGAGGCGCATCATGACTGTCAGTCCGGCTTCATACAGTTCGGTGGGTGCGACATCACGTAGGAGTTCACGGTTGCGATCCTGGTCGGCCTTGTCGAGTGACTGGATCAACACCTCGACCGCCCGCCGAACTTGTTCACCGAGGGCTTCAGTAACCTCGTCTTGATATTTGAGTGATCGATCGAATAGCGCAGGGAGTTGTTCCGATTTATCGATGAAGAAGCGGCGAATGCCTAATAGATGAACGAACGCTTGTAGCGTGATCGGCTCCTGGCTCCAGATGCGTGCATACCAGCTTGCAAAGGTGGTGACCGCTCCGACTGGCGCATCGACGAGCATCCAGCGTTCGCCATTGGTGATGAGTCCGATGCGACATCCGGTCATGCGACAGAGCTGCACCATACGTTCGGCAGGGCTCGCAGCCCAGCCGTCTTGCTTGATGCTCCCCTCTAGGTCGACATCGGCTGCATATGTATGGATGAGCATCAAGGGGTTGTCGCCTTGGCTGGTGTCGACGACTGCGAGATCGGGTGCAAGCGTCACTCCATGTTCAGGCAGCGTGACACGCAGGCTCGCAGGGACTTGATCACCTCTTTTGAGGGTATCACCAACGCCGCTTTCGTCGAGTTCTAATCCACGTGAGAGAACCTCATTGATCCAGGCCGCATGTAGTTCCAGGAACTGAGGGTCATCCGTCTCCTGTGCTTCACGCCATTCATCATAAGCTTGGCGTAGGCGCTTGCGTTTCAATGCATCGAGTTCCTCTAGCCCTTGCGGAAAGACTTCTTTCAAGACCGGGACGGCGAGGAATGGCCCGGATATCTCGATGAGCGACAACCATTCGTCATGCACGCTGAATGAACTCATGTCCTGTCTCCCCTCGCAACAGATTCCGGGATCAGAAAAACAACGGCGACCGGAAACGTGCGGTCGACGAAGTTGGCATAACGGGTTTCGATGGCTAGAGCTTCCTGTTCACGTTCCTCCGGGATACGTGCCAGACGAGCTTCAAGTGCGGCGGTATCTCGCCTGAGTTGAGTTCGCTCGTCCTCAGAGAACAGTGAGAATTGCTCGGGTTGCTGATCTTTTTTTAGCTCGGCCTGGATGACCTTCTCTAACTCGTCCAACACAGTGGTGATGTTCTTGATCTCTTGCTGTTTTCTACTCTGCAGCGTATTGGTCAAGAACTTTAGTCTGTCCTTCGATCGCGCGTCCACCGTTTGCAAGATGGCGCTCTGTGCGCGGTCGAAGCGTGTTCGTAATGCGTCGAAGGTTGAAGCGTTTGCCTTGGTTGGTTTGGCCTCGTCGAGCCACTGTTGAACCCTGGTGACGCTCTCTTCACGTCGGAAGTTTTGATCGCGTACATAGCCACCAGAGACGGTGAGCTCTTCATGAAGTCGATGGTGGTTCCCGCCTGTAATGACCAAGCGTGAGATGACGACGACTGCCATACCATCGATGAGGTTGTCAGGCACAGTTTTGACGGTGATACGATGTAGTTTCTTGACATCGTCCTGCGCCCACACCTCTGCTCGCAGGAGGCGGAGGCACATCTGTACCAAGCGATGGTTGAGGTGGACCAAGACCACGTCATCACGTCCTTTGGCGACCCCGTGATCGAAGGTGATCGGCCGGATCTTTTGTGTATGCGGATGCCGCAACCCCTCGAGACATCGTGCCCAAGAGCCGGACAAGGCTGGCATCCTGAACACACTGCCCGTGGGTGTATCTGTTAGCTCAGAAGATTCGAGCGGTGGCTTCTCTGCCAACTGCAGCCCGGTCTTCACTGCCATCAAGACGTGTTCTGGCGTGAGATGGAAATCGTGTTGCGTTTCAAGTAATCGTTCGTGGAGTTTTACGACGCGCTCTTTGAGGTTTTGTTCTGCTCGTACGAAACGCCTCGCCTTGGCGATCTTGGCTTCTGCGAGTCGAGTGTCGAGTTCCTTGCGTGTGCCTTCGATCATACCCGACATCTGCGGTGCGATGACCGGGTTGACGCTGCCCATGTCTGCTCGCATCGATTCCAGTTTGCGCAGCGCACGAATGATGTCATCACCATGTCCACCGACTGTCGCATGTGTCTGGTCACCGCCATCGACCGGATGCCATATGAGTACCTCTTTTTGGCGCTGGCCGTGCCGATCAATACGACCATTGCGCTGCTCCATCACGTTGGGGTTGTATGGGATCTCGAGATGGATGAGGCAATTACAGTGATTCTGTAGGTCGATACCTTCTGAAGCTGCGTCTGTCGCCAGCAAGATACGGACGGCAGAGTCTTTCGGTGAGGTTTGGAAAGCGGCTTTGATGTCCTCGCGATCCTTCATGTCGATCCCACCATGGAGGATGGCTAACCGTTCACCACCAAATCCATGGCTGGCAAGGATTTCGTGCATCCACTGATGAGTGGTGCGGTACTCGGTAAACAAAATCACGCGTCGCTCGTTCCACTGACCATTTGACTTGAGATTGGCATGCAGCCAATCAATGATGGCCTGAGCTTTGGAGTCGACTTGATTCTTGGCGCGTTGCGCCCATTGGCGCAGATCATTCAGTGTTCGCTGCTGCTCTGGCGTCAGCGGCTGACTACGACGTGTTGCCTCATCGACTGCCTCTGCCTGTGCATTCTCGACTTCCTGATCATTGGCGTAATCTTCTTCGACACGGAGGATTGCCTTGCGCAAAATACGTTCGGACATGGAGTCCTTCTCTTTGCGTTGAACACCTCCAGTCAGGCTGCTGATGTGCTTCTCGAGTGTAGAGGCAAACGCTGCCGATGAAGAGAAGAGGCGCTTCTTGAGGAGCTGGTTGACGAAGGTGGTGCCGAAGGAGCCGGTGCCCTTTTCGGCATCTCTTTCACGACTCTTACAGTAGTCATCGAGCTTATAGTGGATTTCGCGCTCTTCAGTGGTGTAGGGAACGGACAGCGCTTGTAGCTTGCGCTGTGCATAAAGGGGTTTGCCATCCGCATCGACGAGGTCGCTCTTCAGACGACGGATCATCACTTGGCTCAGTTGCTTCTCATCTGGGAGGATGTTGCGAGCGAAGCGCTGGTCGTCCAGCAGCTCAAGGAGCGATGTGAAAGATTCAGTGTAGCCATTGTGCGGTGTCGCTGTCAGAAACAGGCGATGCTGAAAATGCGGACTGATCAAGCGAAGGAAACGCGTGCGTTGACTCTCGAGTGCGTAGAGCGCTCCGGCTGCTGGTGCAACGTTGTGTGCTTCGTCGACGACGAGCATATCGAACTTACGTGGATAACTCACATGGGATGGGAGCACGTCACGCATGGCGCGAAGCCCCTCGCCGCTCTTCACCCAGTCCATTGATGCGATGAGGCGCGGATGAGACGTCCACGGATTAGCGTGGATGCCGCGCTCACGACGCAATAGCTTTATGTATTCCGTATCTACCACGCGGAACTCAAGGCCGAATTTTTCCAACATCTCGATCCGCCACTTTTCTTGGAGAGAAGCTGGGCAGATGATCAGGACTGTGCGGGCACGGTGCCTGAGCAACAGCTCCTGTATGACTAACCCCGCCTCAATGGTCTTGCCCAAGCCGACGTCGTCAGCGATGAGAAGGTTGACGCGAGCCATGTCGATGGCGCGCACCAGCGGGTCGAGTTGAAAATCCTCGATGCTGACGCCGCTGCGGAACGGGGCCTGCAGGAAACCACGATCCGCATTGGTCGCCGCTCCCCAACGGACTGCGTCGAGAAACGCCTCCAGTTCTTCCGAGTCATCTTGTCCAGAAATGGATGGCAAGCCCGCCCGCTCTATGACTTGAGCACCCGGCTCGATCTCCCAGATGACTTCCAATTCTTCGCCGAGTCCATCCTCGTCGATCGAAGAGAGAGTCACGGCATTCTGTGAGGACGATGTCGATGTCAGCTTTGAGGAAACCACATCGGCGACGACCCATTGACGTCGGCGGACTTCTACCAACTGCCCAGGTTCGGGCCGAGCACGATACGTTTCGGTATTGTGATCATTAGAGATTTCCATGCGGTCGATCGTTTCCCTGGTCAATCTTGTTGATGCGTACTGGATGGCGATTTGGATCGCATCGCTTTGGTCTTGGCTACCAGCCTCGATATGGATTCTGCTGCCGTCACTGGTGATTCGTGCTCCCATACGCGAACCACTTGCCAGCCGATCGCTTCGAGCTTCCCATTGGTATCCGCGTCACGCGATCGGTTCGTCTTGATCTTTTGTCGCCAGAATTCGGCGTTCTGTTTCGGCCAGGTGGCATGTTTCGGGCACCCGTGCCAGAAACACCCATCCACGAATATGGCGATCTTGATCCCAGGGAAGGCAACGTCTGCGACTCTGCGTGGTCGTTGCAGTACCACGTAGCTGACTCGATATCGCAAGCCATTTCGATACAGCTCACGCCGTAGCTTGATTTCGGCGTCGGTTCCCTTTTGGCGAACTTTGGCCATGCGGCGGCTCGCTTCGGGTGATGAGGGCTGTATGCGCGGCATAGAGGCAGCCCCCGTCTCTCTGTTCACCGATCCATCACCGAGGATAGGTGCGAGTCGATGCTCTTAGCAATGGCACGTCCCAATTCGACCGGCACGGCATTGCCGATGAGTCTGCCCATCACCTTGAAGCCGATTTCGCCATCTTCAGGAATGAAAGCGTAATCGCGCGGAAAACTCTGAAGGATTGCAGCCTCGCGCAACGAAATGGCACGGTCTTGCTCAGGGTGACCAAAACGCCCATTGCCGAATCCGAAGCACTGCGTCGTCATGGTCGGGGCTGGCTTGTCCCATTCCATACGGCCATAGACGCCCGGGTAGGTACGACCGCTCTCGGCGCGATGGCAGTCCGCGACTAGATGCTTGGGCCAGTCGCGCCATGTTCCCCCCGGTTTGGAGGCCCTGATACGCTTAAGATTTTTTTCGGTCAACGTCGATGCCACGTGTAGCTTGTCGCGGGGTGCCGCTTCTCCTGCTTGCAAGGGCCTCAACCGGCCTATGGCCTCACGTACCGTTTTGGGTTTTTCGCGAGTGGGCGGGATGATTTCGATCTTCCCGTATCGAGAGGCCAACAACACCATACGTCGCCGAGCTTGTGGCACACCGTACCGAGAGCTGTCCACGACGTCGTACCAGACGTGATACTTTAGCTTTTCGAGCGTATCGACGAAGTCATGGAACACCGCGTGCTTCGCCACGGTCGGGACATTCTCCATGGTAATGATGTCAGGTCTGGCCCCCTTGGCAAGTCTAGCAAATTCATACAGAAGACCCCACTTTCCATCGCCGTCGAGGGAATACCGCTGGGCATAGGTCGAGAAGGGCTGGCACGGGGCGCATCCAGCAAGAATTTTCACATCGGCTTCGCCAAAGAGAGCCAGAAGCTCAGTCCCTGTGACCGTGCTGATGTCACGTTCAATGAATCGAGCTTGGTTATTGGCCTCATAAGGAAAACGGCATGCCGGGTCCATGTCGATGCCGGCCACGACGGGAAGCCCTTCCAGTACGAAGCCGTGCGTCAGTCCTCCCGCACCACAAAAAAGATCAACACAAGATATTTTCAATATAAACCCTCATTGCATATTCGGCTCGTGAGGTTAGCATGGCAGCAAAATTTTTGCATATGTCGTTTGGCCTAAATAATTTTGGAGACAACCCTTTGCATACGCTCAATTTGTGTGATGTGATGCCACACAAATGAAGTGCATGCCAGGTCTCACGTAAGCACGCCCAACAATCCCGATCCGTAACTTTCCGTTTAATGCTTGTTGTACGGAAAGTCGGCGGTTTCAGGCCAAGCAACGACGCGGTTTCGGCGTAGCCAATACGAGACACGCCAACCACCGTAAAACGGAAAGATTTTTCCCCTGTACAATCACGCTTGAGAAAAACCGGCCTCCACAAGCACGGGCTTCCTACCGTTCGGGACGGTCACGTCCCAGCGGCGGAATTGTTGCGTCCGCCTCTCATATCTCCCCCGCTCTGTCGAACTTTTAAAAAGCCACGGCAATGGCTTTAAATCGGAGGTCGGCAGAGATACGCGCAACAATCTACACGCAACATAATTTCCCTGACATACGAAATTGAAAAGCCATTAAATTGAGCTGGTACCCTGTTTCGGCCGGAGTTTTCACACAGCCTGGGTCGGAAGCAGACTATTAACTTTCCCAGAAGCCGCAATTTAACGACCAAGCTAAGAGTCGCGGCAAGTGAAGCTAAATTACAACCTTGGGTAAAGCTAAAGGCACTATTGATGTGCTTGCAACAATTTGTGGTTATTTGACGAGGAGGTTTTTTCAATGAGTGCAGCATCACGTGCGCGGTGGATTAGACCCGTCCATTCAGCATCGTTTCTGATATTTGCACCATACACTTTTTCATCAAATGGATTATCACTGAATATCCAGTCTAGAAAATCGCGCTTGCTTATGTTGACTTTGCCACCTTCTTTGCCACGCGAGAATACGCCATCTCTACCTGGATAGCTGATGATTTTATCGCCATCCATGTTAAGTTGAGACTCGTTCCAATTAAACAGGATTTCGCCAATGTCATTGCGACCAATCCCCTTGACGACAGCATTGAATGCTTTGCCAACATCAGCATTACTCATC